>Ga0181520_10010952_pt1 | contig 12017 bp, 2 predicted proteins | sample PEATcosm2014_Bin_29_FD_132451 | JGI IMG/M metagenome (GOLD analysis project Ga0181520, IMG submission 132451) | Peatland microbial communities from MTU Mesocosm Facility, Houghton, MI, USA - PEATcosm2014_Bin02_30_metaG | ecosystem: Environmental > Terrestrial > Soil > Wetlands > Peat | place...
GCGTAATTGGTATCCGCGGCCTTGGTTGCGGTCACCGAGCAGGAGCCCGTGCCGCCGGTCATGGTGACCGTGGAGCCGGATACCGAGCAGACGCCGGTCGTGCCAAAGGTTACCGTACCGGTACCGCTGCCGCCGCTGCTGCCCACCGTGAACTGCGCGTTATAGGCTTGCGCCACCAGCGGAACCCCGGTCACCGCCAGCGTGGCCTCTGTGGCCAGCGCCGCGTTCACCGATGCTGCCGCCGAGCTTGCGCTGGCGTAATTGGTATCCGCGGCCTTGGTTGCGGTCACCGAGCAGGAGCCCGTGCCGCTGGTCATGGTGACCGTGGAGCCAGATACCGAGCAGACGCCGGTCGTGCCAAAGGTTACCGCACCGGTACCGCTGCCGCCGCTGCTGCCCACCGTGAATTGCGCGTTGTAGACTTGTGCCGATACGGGAACGCCGGTCACCGTCAATGTTGCCTGGGTGCCAAGTGTGGCGTTCACCGACGAAGCCACCGAGGTCTTGCTGGAGTAGTTGCTATCCGCGGCCTTGGTTGCCGTTACTGAGCAGTTGCCACTTGCGCTGGTCATGGTCACCGTTGTGCCAGACACCGAGCAGACACCCGTGGTGCCAAAGGTCACCGCGCCCGTGCCGCTGCCGCCGCTGCTGCCCACCGTGAATGAAGAGTTATAGCCTTGTGCTGTTACGGGTACTCCCGTAACCGAGAGCGTTGCCTGAGCGGCCAAGGCTGCATTTACCGACGAAGCCGCCGAGCTTGCGCTGGCATAGTTGCTGTCCGCGGCCTTGTTTGCCGTCACCGAGCAGGAGCCCGTGCCGCTGGTCATGGTCACCGTGGTGCCAGACACCGAGCAAACGCCTGTTGTGCCGAAGGTCACCGCCCCTGTCCCGCTGCCGCCGCTGCTGCCTACCGTGAACTGCGCGTTATAGGCTTGTGCCACCAGCGGCACGCCGGTCACTGAGAGCGTGGCTTCCGTGGCCAGCGCCGCATTCACTGACGAAGCCGCCGATGTCGCGCTGGCATAGTTGCTGTCCGCGGCCTTGCTTGCCGTCACTGAGCAGGAGCCCGTGCCGCTGGTCATGGTCACCGTGGTGCCAGACACCGAGCAAACGCCTGTCGTGCCGAAGGTCACCGCCCCTGTCCCGCTACCGCCGCTGCTGCCTACCGTGAACTGCGCGTTATAGGCTTGTGCCGTCCCAGGAACGCCGGTCACTGAAAGCGTGGCTTCCGTGGCCAGCGTCGCGTTCACTGACGATGCTGCCGAACTCGCAGCGGCGTATTCGCTGTCCGCGGCCTTGTTTGCCGTCACCGAGCAGGAGCCCGTGCCGCTGGTCATGGTCACCGTGGTGCCAGATACCGAGCAAACACCGGTTGTGCTAAACGTCACCGCGCCCGTCCCGCTGCCGCCGCTGCTGCCTACCGTGAACTGCGCGTTATAGGCCTGTGCCGTCCCAGGAACGCCGGTCACCGAAAGCGTGGCCTGCGTGGCCAGGTTGACCGTCTGACCTCCGCTGAGCGAACCGCTGCTGTCGCTGAAGCTTCCGTCGGTATTGAGATAATTCACCGTCACTGAGTGCGGAGAACCCGCCACTGACAGCGTGGTTGTGGCTTGGCTGGTCGCGGTGCTGGTCTTGCTGCCCGCGGCGCTAAGCGCCACAGCGGAGCCAAAATCCGTTCCATCCACCACGAACTGCACCGTGCCGGTTGGCGACGCGGTAGAACTGCTCACGGTAGCGGTGAAGGAGACAGATTGACCGTAGGTGCTGGGGTTCACCGAGGAAGCTACGGCCGTGGTGGTGGAGGCGGCAGACGCGCCCACAACCAGGTTGCCCGTCGCCGTACTCCCCAGGAAACTCTCCGCGCCGCGATAGCTGGCATGGATGGTGTACGTCCCGCCGGGTGTGTTGGCCGGAAGAGTGTAATTTGTCGAGGGCGTCACGCCGTTGGATACGATCCCGGACGTAACGGCGGAGCCAATCTGCGTGGAACTGGAATTGGTCACCGTGTAGGTAACCGTCCCTCCGCTCACAGTGGATGTCGCGGTGAGATCCGAGGTCAGGGAAACCGGTTGCGACGAGGTGCTGACGCTGGCCGTCTTGTCATCCACCGACAGCGTGGTGGATTCCGCCGCTGCATCCGAGATGCGGACGATCATCTCTTTTGCGCCGCTCGAATTGTCCAGATCGAAGGCCCCGCCGGAATACAAGTTATTCTCGGCTTCGGTCGTGATCAAATACATGTCCGTTCCGTTGGACGCGAGGCTGCTAACGGACTCGTATCCTAAGCCGTCAGAAGCGCCCAGGTATGTGGAATACACCAGCCCGCTGGTGGTGAATTTTGTGATGAACGCCGCTTCCGCCGCACAACTGCTGGGGCAGCCCGGAAACGCGTCGAGGAGGGGGATGCCGGCCGGACTCCCCGCTGTCGGGAAATTCGTGGTGGTAGCCGCGCCAGCGACCGCAAATTGTCCTCCTGTGCCCAAGGCGATGCCGACAATATAGGGCGATCCGTAATATCCGTCGGTTACGGCTGCCGCGGATACCGTACTGCCGTTCAGGTAGGTCGAATAGACGATGCTGGCGCCATTTGCGCCGATGACGGTTACGAAACCGTCAGCCTGCTCATTGCCGGCATTGCTCGTTCCCGCGAGCTTGGCTGAGGTCTGATAGGCTCCGGAAGTAGTTTGAAAGTTAGTTGCCTCGGTAGTGCCGGCCACATAGGCCTGACCCGAGGAATCGACCGCAATTCCACCAACCGAGGTGTCTGGCGAGTCGGTGCCGCTGGGCGCACTTCCTCCGAGGTACGCGATATAGACAGCCTGGGAACCCGCGGGATTCAACTCCAGCACCCAGACGTTGTTGACGTACTCGGATTCCGCTCGCGTGACGTGGGTCATGTTGAGATTTGTTCCAATGGTGCCGCCATGATCGCCGATGTCGCAATTCGCGGTGCCCGTGACATAGGCATCCCCGCTCGAATCGACCGCGATGGCCGTGCCATACGTGAAAGGAGTGCTGGAACCCGCCGAGCCGATTACGGTCGAGTAGACCAGCGTGGCATTGCCGCTGCTGGGCGGAGAGATCTTCGATGCGAACGCGTCGTCAAACCCGGCGCCGAGGTTTTGCTGTGTGAAATGCCCCCAGATCGGAGTGCCGGCGAGCGGGAACCCGCTCGTGGTCAGGCTTCCGCCTTGGATGTCGTTCGTTCCAGTAACGTATGCGTTGCTTGAACTGTCAACCGCAATCGCGTTGATTCCGTCAAAGTCGCCTCCGCCGAGAAACGTGGAGTAGACCAGGCCGTCGCCGCTGGTGTTGAGTTCGAAGACAAGCCCTACCGCAACTTCATATCCCGACCGGCTGCTCGGGATCGTCGTCCTGAAGCCCTTATATGTGGGGAAGCTCCCGTCGTCCGTCTGCCCTCCCACGAATGCGTTCCCTGCGGAGTTGACCGCAATCGCCGCGAGGGATCCGCCGTAAACGGAGGTGGTGCTGGTTCCGGAGATGTAGGTCGAGTAGATGATCCCGGTTCCGGTCGCGTTCAAAGCCGTTACGAATCCTGCTGGGATGTCGTTGGCGAAGTAGTTCGCGGACGGGCTGGTCTCATAGGCCCCCCCGCTTGCAGGAAAGTTGTCCGCGGTTGTTGACCCGCAGATGAAAGCTTCTCCGGCCGGATCAACCGCGATGGATTTGAACGTGTCGTAGTTGCCCGATCCAAGGTAGGTTGAGTAGTACACCGAGGGGCCAACCGTCGGGTCGATGACAAGGGGCCGGCTGCGATCGTAGCTGCCCAGATGAAATCCCACCTCGCCGCGAGGCAGCATGGCGTAGTTCGCCGCCACGGGAACCCGCTTGCCGTCCACATCTTGATATGCGACCGGCTTCAAAATGCTGGCTGGGCCTGCGTCTGTATCCAGGACCAAATCCCCAGCCGCGTTCAGGTGCATCTTCGATGCTCCCGAGTAGGTCATTCGGATCTGATCCGGGTTCGCGCCGGCTGCCACGCGGAAATCGAACTCCAGTTGCTTGCCGTCCGGCCGGTAGGCCAGGTCGACACCTGGATACACCCTGTCGTAGTCCACCTCGGCATATGTGGGAATGCGCGTATGCCACTTCGAGGGATCGTTGCCAATCAGGTAATTCACGATTCCCGGCAACTTCTGGCCGCCTCGAATCGTTGAGGAGTCCAGGGAGCCAGCCAGTTTCATGCGGACCACGGCACCGCGGCTGTCCTTCTGCCCCGGCATACGGTTGCGGTAAAGCAAGACCGTCTCGTGGCTGGCGAGAAAAGCCGTGTAGCCGCCCGCCCGCGCCACAAAGCGCACTTCGCCGGCCGTTTGCCCTTGATTCTCCTCGAAATACAAAGGGACCTGGCTAACGGCAGCGGCGCTGACTGGGACGGCCGTTCTTTGTCCAACTGGGGCAGATGCGCCATACACCATGTCAGTCATTGCAAAGTGCGCTAAAGAGACTGCCAGTACACACAACGCAGACTTGGAAACCATACACTCTCGCTTTCTGGGGAATGGCGCCTCAGGCGAATCCTCGATCATCCGCCAACGCCCAAACGTAAGGGTTGAAACCGCCGTCTCAGGGAACTATCAAAATGGGCGCAACGGCTACGCTGTAACCTGCGATTTGCCACTGTTGCGCGCCTTGCCTTTGTCATCTTTCCGATACAGAGTTCATTGCCAACTCCAGCACCGGCCCTATAAACCATTTGCGTTGAGGATCGAAATGCGGGTGCACGGCCTGCAAGTGGGGGCTGCTGGCAGGAGAGGCGTCTTGGCAATCGTGAGAATCGTTGCCCGGGCAATTCCTCACAAGAGCAGTCAGATAGACTTGCATAACCCAGCACTCAGCTAGAGCTGCTCGCAGAAAGTGTTCTTTTCACTGTGGTTCCACACAAGCACGACCTCCCCGCAAGTCCTTAGAGACGGGGAGTGCTGGAGTGAAAAACGAACTTGGACCTCATGGGGAGTACGACTGTGACGCAGATCACATTAGCGTCTCGGTCGTCATCATAAATAACATCCGGCCGCCACAAAATGCAAGCGGTGAACAGCCCCGGGCAGGGCCGACGCAAATAAATTAATCGGATGTGGGGGACGGAAATCGCACGAAGGCCGTGAGAACGGAATATGGACAGTTCCCTGAAGTGTTCTCTTGAGTTGCATGATCCGCGTGTCAAGTGGAATCGCGGCATCTACGGGAGTCTATCCTCGCGTCCGGTTGTGACAACGCAGCGCGGGGAATTGATGGCGTCTTCGCCATCGGGACTAGCGCAGCAGATGTTCAACGCCATGCCATCCGCGCCAGAGAAAGTGAGCGAGCAGTCGGCGCAGTTCGGGCACGTTGACCGGCGCCTGCCCCGCGGGAGTCTTTTTATCCCCTTGTGCGCCGGATCGCCAGCACCGCCGCAGCCAGCATTGCAAGCGTGATGTGGCGATGCCTGACTTGCCAATCGCGACGTTCATAGTGATCCAGCCCTCACTCGCCCTTGGCCGCAATAAGCATTGCTCGATCTGCCCGCGTTGCCCAGCTACAGGGCGTGCCGGCCTTCAACACACGCTCGATCGTGCACCGTGCTAACTGGCGGCAAAAGCGGTCTCTTCCGGCACGGCCGCAACGCGCCACTGCTCGCCATCCGGGCCCACAAGGAGCCGCTTCGCCCATCCACTGGGACAACTGCCAGCCTTTTTTCCGCCTGCCGGGGCTCATTCAACCTGAGACTGCGCACTCGCGGCCCGGAACGCGCAAAAAATGCCTGCAATCAGGCCGTGCGACCGCAACAACTCACTCTTCCGACCCATGAGTCGTGTCTCCAATGCTCATGCCGCAGAGCCGCGCCCCAGAGCTTCTACGGATTATCACGATCTGCAATTGTAGTATTAGGTGGTGGAGTATTGACGGCATTAAGAATAGGGAAGATCGTGCTGGCAAACTTTAAACGCATAAAATGGTCTGTTGAATAATAAGCGTGGCTGGTTCGGCAAAACAATCAAGAGTTACATAAGGTGCGGGACAGATGCATGGCATTCACGTGACCTGAGCTGGAATCATCCAAATCGATGATTGCAGAGGGAACCGCAGGGAATGCTCTGCTTTATTGAAAGACATACGCTGCAAGAGGAGATCTCGATGAAAAGCGCCGCATCGATCGTGGCTTGTTTTGTTCTGTTGTGGTTTAGCGTTGCCTCTGCTGTTTCGCAACAGAGAGTTCCAGCGACGCCGTTGATTGCTCACGACCCCTACTTCAGCATCTGGTCCGCAAGCGACAATCTTGCTGGTTCCGACACCATGCATTGGACTGGCGCTCCTCAGCCGCTAACCGGGATCGCGCGCATCGATGGGAAGCCGTTTCGCTTCATGGGCGCACACCCGGAAGAGGTACCTGCCATGCAGCAGACCGGCAACGCCATCACTCCCACGCATACTCGCTACGAGTTTCGCCAGGGCGGCGTGAAACTGGATCTGACCTTCTTCACCCCGGCATTCATGAGCGACCTTGACTTGCTTTCCCGTCCGGTCACCTACTTGACCTGGAGCGTGCAATCGACCGACGGCGCCACGCACCGCGTCTCGGTCCTTCTGGATGTGGATCCGATTGTTGCTGTCAACGACCGCACCCAGCAGGTCGTCTCGTTCCGCAACCGGACCATGCGGCTCAGCGTGCTTTCGGTCGGTTCGCGCGATCAGAGTATTCTCAATCGGTCTGGAGATAACCTGCGCATTGACTGGGGCTATTTTCGCCTCGCCCTTCCCGCGGGCGAGGACTCGACGAGCGTGATCGCGCCACTCGCCGCGAGTGCCTTTGCGGAGAACGGCAAGCTGCCAGCAAGCGACTCGATGGCCATGCCCCAGCCTGCCGGGTGGGAGAGCCCGCACCTGGCGGCGACCATCGAATTTGGCGCTGTCGGCGCGCAGCCTGTCTCGCGCCATATCCTGGTTTCCTACACTGAAGAATTCGCCATCCAATATCTCGAAAGAAATTTGCGCCCTTATTGGCAGCGCAACAAGATGCCGGTCGAGGAGATGCTCGATCTGGCCGAGGAGCAGTATCCCGCTCTCGAAGAGCGCGGCGCGGCATTCGACAGGGATCTGACTGCCGACCTGACCAAAGTGGGCGGCGAACACTACGCTGCGATCGCGATTCTCGCGTATCGGCAGACCCTTGCGGCTCACAAGCTGGTGGCCGATGTGAATGGCGACCCAATGCTGTTTGCCAAAGAGAACTTCTCCAACGGCTGCATCGCAACCGTGGATGTGCTCTATCCCTCCGCGCCGTTTTTCCTCTTCTTTCAGCCTAAACTGCTTGAGGCACAACTGCGGCCGGTGCTGGAATACTCGGCGCTTGCCCGCTGGCGGTTTCCGTTTTCCCCGCACGATCTCGGTCAGTACCCGTTGGCCAATGGCCAGGTCTATGGCGGCGGAGAAAAGACCGAGGAAGACCAGATGCCAGTGGAGGAGAGCGGCAACATGCTCATCCTGGTGGATGCCGTGGCGCGCGCCGAAGGCAATGCACAGTTAGTAGAGCGCTATTGGCCGCAGCTCGCCGGTTGGGCCTTGTATCTGAAGGAGAAGGGCCTGGACCCGGAGAACCAGCTCACTACCGACGATTTTGCCGGCCATGTCGCGCACAACTCAAATCTCTCCATCAAGGCCATTGACGCCCTTGCAGCCTATTCCGACCTGGCGCATTTGCTCAAGAAGGAAGATGTGGCCAAAGAGTATGCCGCTTCCGCAAAGGGCATGGCCCAAAAATGGGTTGGCATGGCGGCTGAGGGCGGCCACTACAAGCTGGCATTCAACAGCCCCGGCACCTGGAGCCAGAAATACAACCTGGTGTGGGATAGCCTGCTCGACTACAATCTCTTTCCGGCGAGCGTCCGCACTGCGGAAGTGGCCTATTACTTGAAGAAGATCAACACCTACGGCCTCCCGCTCGACAGCCGCGCAGATTACACCAAGCTCGACTGGTCGGTGTGGACCGCGACCCTGGCATCGACCCCGGATCAGTTCGCCGCGATTGTCGATCCAATGTACCGCTGGACGGTTGAAACGCCGACCCGTGTTCCTCTCACCGATTGGTACGACACCAGGAACGGCAAGCAGATCGGCTTCCAGGCGCGCAGCGTGGTGGGTGGCGTCTTCATCAAGGCGCTCTCAGACAGGCAGCTCGCGGCAAAGTGGAATAAACTCAGTGTGCAGCCGGCGCCCGGTGCTCCAAAAGCCCACCCCGAATAGCGGCGAAGGGGATTGTCTATCGCACCTGGGGCGACGCCAAACGAGAGCGATTGAACCCCATCCCCCTTCAGTCTGCCGCCCTCGACAAGAAACCCTGCAGACAGCGCCTACATGTATTCAGTACGCAATGTGGGCTTGATCGGAGGAAAGGCGCGGTTCAAGATTCGCTGGAAGCCCTGCCCCAGCCGCCGCCACCAGGTGTCTCGATACGCAAGATGTCGCCGTCGGAGAGAAGTCTGCTGCACTTTCCTGGAAGTTCCATTTCCGCACTCGAGTCGGGCCCTGAGATCCATGCGCCGCCGCGTGCGCCTTCCTCTCCGCCCTGCAAGCCATATGGACGGAATCTCCGGCGCTCAGCCAGCAGCGTTACCTGGGCGTCGGCGAGCAGTTCAATCTCGCGGATCAATCCATCTCCGCCACGAGACTTTCCTGCGCCGCCCGAGCCATAGCGGTATGCATATCGTCGAACGCGGAATGGGTAGGCATACTCCAGCGCCTCGATGGGAGTGTTCAGAGAATTGGTCATATGCGTCTGCACGCCGGAGATACCATCGAGCCCCGGACGTGCGCCCATTCCGCCCGCCGTGGTTTCGTAGTAGGTAAATGGTTCTCCGCTGCGGGGGTCGATGCCCCCTATGGTCAGATTGCTCATGGTGCCGGCGCTCGCCGCCGGAATGCGCTCGGGAATCGCCTTTGCGAGCGCCCGCAACAGCACATCGACAATGCGCTGCGAGGTTTCAACGTTGCCCCCCGCGACGGCTGCCGGGGGCCGCGCATCCACGATGCTCCCGGCTGGCGCCTCCAGCGTCAGCGGCCGAAGAATGCCTTCGGTTGCCGGCGCATCTTCCTTGAGCAGGCAACGCAGCACGTAGAAGCACACAGACTGAGTGATGGCGCGAACCGCATTCACACTGCCCGCGACCTGCGGCGAGGAGCCCGTGAAATCCACCTTCACTTCACCAGCCTCCGGGTCGAGCCGCAATTGCACACAAATCCTCGGTGGAACGTCCGTCACGCCATCGCTGTCCAGCCAGTCTTCCGCGCTGAACTCCCCTGCCGGCATGGTGCGCAATTCCGCGCGTACCAGCCGCTCGGAATAGTCAAGCAATTCCTCGACTAACGCCCGCACCCTTTCGCTGCCGAACTTCGCGGCCACTTGGAGAATCCGATGCTCACCCACGCGGCAGGCGCCCATCTGCGCCTCGAGGTCACCCTTGCGTTCCAGAGGGGTGCGCACATTCAGCAGAATCAGGTCGAGCATCTCGCTGTCTACTTTTCCCCCGCGCACTATCCGCACTGGAGGAATCCGAATTCCCTCTTGATAGATCTCGTTCGCCGGACCCATCGATCCGGCGAACATGCCCCCCACATCGGCATGATGCGCGCGATTGGCCACGTAGAATGCCGGTTGGATCCCGCCGGACAGAAAGACCGGCAGCACCATCGTGATGTCCGGGAGATGAGTGCCTCCTGCGTAGGGATCGTTGAGAATTGCGATGTCGCCCTGCTCAAAGCCGATGGCCGCGATCGCCGCCTGCACCGACATGGGCATCGAACCGAGATGCACCGGCATGTGATCGCCCATGGCGATCACCCTCCCCTTGCCATCGAAGACTGCGCAAGAGTAATCGCGCCGCTCCTTGATGTTGGGCGAGAGCGCCGTCCGCCTCAGCGCCGCGCCCATCTCTTCGGCAATGGAATGCACCGCGCTCTGAAAGATCGCCAGTTCAATTGGATCGACTGCCTGCTGGCTCATGCGTATACCTCTTCTGCAACGGTCAGGATGAGATTCCCAAAACCATCCACCCGTGCGCTGCAACCAGGTGGCAGCATCGTAGCCGAGGTGTACTCTGTGATCATTGCCGGGCCGTGCAGCCGGACACCGGCGACTAGCTGCTCGCGGCAATAAAGGCGCGTTGGCACAAACCTTCCATCGAAGAACACCTCGCGCTCGGCATAACAAGCCGCACTGCCATCGCCCGGCACAGCATCTTGCCGAGCGGGCGCGTACGGCTCGGCGGCTGAGACCATCCGCAGCCGCAGGTTCACAATTTCCACCGGCCTCTCCTCATCGCAAAAACCGTAGCGTCTCCGGTGCAAGCGATGAAAAGCGCTAGCTGTGCGCGCCGGCGACTGAAAGTCGAACGGCACATTCAGCTCGTAACCCTGACGCTGGTAGCGCATGTCCACGCTTCTCTGCGCCGAGCCTTTGAGTCCTTCGGCGGCAAACTCCGCAGCGCCGCGCTGCTCCAACTCTGCGAACAAGCCTTCAAGGTTCCCCATTGCATCGCCGCGCAGCATCACAGTGCGCGAGTAATCCCGCACCGCATCTGCCAGCAGAATGCCCACTGCCGAAAGCGCGCCCGGCATGGCTGGAACCAGCACCGTGGGAATGCGCAGCGCACGCGCCAGCGAGCAGGCGTGCAACGGCCCTCCGCCGCCGAAAGCCACCAGCGTGAATTGCCGCGGATCGTGTCCGCGCTCAATGGAGATCACTCGAATGGCTTTTTCCATCTGCGTTTCCACAACCCTCAGAATCCCTGCCGCGAACTCTTCCACCGTCGCCAGCGAACCCCTCTTCTGGCGCATGATCTGCTCTGTGCGCTGGCGGTCGAGCCGCACTGCCCCGCCGAGAAAGCTCTCCGCATCCAACCGGCCCAGCAGCAGGTTGGCATCAGTCACGGTGGGCAGGTTTCCACGCCCAAAACAGATTGGTCCAGGCTCTGCTCCCGCCGACTCCGGACCCACGCGCAACATGCCCCCGGCATCGAAGCGGGCAATCGATCCGCCCCCGGCTCCGGCGGTGTGAATGTCCAGCATGGGCACGCCGATGGGCACGCCTGCCACCACCGATTCGCGCGAAAGCTGCGCGCCGCCGGTTGCCGCATCCGCCAAAAACACATCTGTCGATGTGCCGCCCATGTCGAATCCAATGATGCGCTCGAAGCCGGCCCAGTGCGCCATCTGGCAGGCGCCGATCACCCCGCCCGCCGGTCCCGACAGAACCGTCCGCACCGGTTCGTTGGCTGCAACCCGTGCTGGGATAATGCCGCCCGAAGACTGCATGACATCCACGCGGCCCCCCGCATCTACGTTGGCCACGCGCTTTTCAAGGTGCAGCAGGTAGCGCTGCATCCGAGGCGCGAGATAGGCATTGACCACGGTGGTCGATGCCCGCTCGTATTCGCGGAACTCGGGTAGAATCCGGTGCGAAGTGGAGAGGGGCAACCCCAGGCAGCGCAGGGCCGCTTCAACGCGCTGTTCCGTCTCGGGATTGGCAAAGGAGAACAGCAGCGAGATGGCCACCGCCTCGGCGCCACTGTCCCGCACCTGCCCTGCCAGCGCTTCCAACTCCTCATCGGCAGGCGAGCGAAGGATCACTCCCTCGGCGCTTACCCGCTCCTGCACGCCAAAGCGCAATTCACGCGGCACCAGGCACACGGGCACCGGAGCGAACCAGTCATAAAGCCTGCTGCGCGTCTGCCTGCCAATGGCGAGGGTGTCTTCGAAGCCTGCAGTGGTGACAAACGCGACCCGCGCTCCAGTCCGCTCCAGCATGGTGTTGGTGCCAACGGTAGTCCCGTGCCGCACCTCAAACTCCCCGCCGGGGCGAATCCGCTCGAGAGCTTCCATGATTGCCAGTGAGGGGTCGGCGGGAGTGGAAAAGAGCTTCAGCGCCCGGAGCTGCCCGTCCGCCAGATAGACGCAGTCAGTAAATGTGCCGCCGGTATCGATTGCGACGCGCAAAGGTCTCCAATCTCGTATCCTTGATA
>Ga0181520_10010953_pt1 | contig 12014 bp, 8 predicted proteins | sample PEATcosm2014_Bin_29_FD_132451 | JGI IMG/M metagenome (GOLD analysis project Ga0181520, IMG submission 132451) | Peatland microbial communities from MTU Mesocosm Facility, Houghton, MI, USA - PEATcosm2014_Bin02_30_metaG | ecosystem: Environmental > Terrestrial > Soil > Wetlands > Peat | place...
ATTGGTCAACTGGCTGATGCCTCCTCCGGTGAGGGTTTCGGCGGTCTGCTGGATCAGGGTGCCCACCAGCGTCACGGGAGCCACGAAGCCCGCGAGCGGCATGGGGACGATCTCCACGGGGATGGACCAGCGGGCGCAATCCACCAGGTTCCGGCAGGCGACTTCGCTCCATTTCAGGGGCGCGGTGGGGCAGCAGGAAAAGATGCACAGGGGCTTGGCGCGCAGCTCTTCGGCCGTGCCGCGGACGGCCAGTTGCAGATCGCGCATGATCGCGAAGCCCTCGACGCTGAAGGCCCCTGTGACCACCGGCTTCTCGCCGTGGAGCAGGCTCAGATAGAGGCGGTAGCTATCCGAGATGGCGCCGGGCACGTCCGCGGGTATGAGGGCGGTGGCCTGGGAAGCGATGTGCTCGAGGCCCTCGGTCAGCTTGACGAAGCGGATGTAATCGGCCGTGGCGGGCGGCCGCATCTCGCCGGTGAGGCCGTCCAGAATGTTGATGGCCGAAGATCCGGGCGTGAAGTAGACGTTCGATCCCGCGAAATCGTGGGTCTGGTTGCCCAGCGCGTCGAAGAGCGCGAACGAATGGGGCACCGTCGCGAGAGCCTGGTCGACGAGGCGCTCGGGGATCAGGCAGCGGGAATCCGGGCCGGGCCGAGCGCCGTGATCGGCCAGCAGCGCCAGGACGCCAGGGTCCCGGATTTCGGCTCCCAGAGCGCCCAGGATGCGGCGCGCCTCGGCGACGATTTGGACGATCAGCGCGTCGCTTAGGAGCCGCAGCGCGGGGCGAAGATGCACGGCAGTTATGCTCCCTTGGGGCGCGCGCGGTCCACGTATTTCATGGTGGCAGAGTCCACGCGGATGGCCTCTCCGGTTTTGACGAACTGCGGCACCATGACCGAGATGCCGCTCTCCAGGCGCGCGGGCTTGAAGCCGGTATCGGCCTGCTGGTGCATGGCCGGAGCGGTATCGGCCACTTTCAGCTCGACCACGTCGGGAAAGACGATGGCCACGGGCCGCTCGCCTACGAACTCCACCGTGAGCTTCATGCCGGGCGTGAGCAGGGCGCTCTGCGCACCCGCCATGGCGATGGGAATTTCGAGCTGCTCGAAGGTCTCCGGGTGCATGAAGCAGCACAGGTCCCCCGAGCCATAGAGGAATTCGAGCGATTGCTTTTCGACGGCGATGTTCTCCAATTTGAGCTCCGAGCGGAAGGCGTGCTCCCAGAAGGTTCCTGTGTCGAGATTATAGAGGCGCGTGTGCGCCTGCCCGCTCATTCTGCCCTGCCCGGGGTGATACTCGGCGGCGACAACCTTATACCGCTGGCCTTCGTAGACGATCGCCATCCCCACGCGCAACTGCGATGCGGAAATCATGGGCACCTCCCGAAAAGGCGAAGCCGGATGTCCGTCTCATTCTAGCGCGACGGGTCGGGCTGGTTGGATGCGACCCGGCGCGTACCGGCGATATGGACGTCGCGGACCAGGCCGGAGGCCTCGTCGGCGCTCATTTCGACTCGATCGCCATCGAAACGCAGGCGCAGAGAGTAGTGGTTGATGTTGGCAATAAAGTTCAAGTCCAGCATGAACTCGCTGGGCGAAAGCCAGCGGCCCATGGCGCCTCCCAGCAGGCCGAAGGGGCCGCAGGGAGCCAGACTGTAGCGGCCGTCCATGCCGACCGGGAAAGTGAGGCTCTCGCCCTGGTATTTTACGGTGACGCGCGCGTCGGCGGGGGCGCGGAATTCGAGCGCTAGGCTGTCGAGGCGCGAAGGGTTGACCGGGAAAACCCAGACTGCCCCGGAGATCTTGGCGGCCAGCGGCGGAAGCTCAGGCACGGGGACGGCCAGCGGAGCCTTGGCGGCACTCGCAACACGGGCGGTGAGGTGCCGGTAGGCCTCGGGGTTGGCGGGAAGCGGCCCATCCGAGCGGATGGCTTTGCGGATCAATGAGGCGAGCGGCACGGGGTTGCCGCCGGCCAGGACGATGGCCACGGTATCCAGCTCGGGCCACACGATCACGTTCTGGCCGCCGCGGCCGTTGCCGCCGTATTGCAGACCTTCAGCTCCCTTGGAGACCCACCAGCCATAGCCGAAGCCGCCGGGATCGCCGCGTCCGGCGGGCGGCGGAGTCACCGAAGCCGCCACCCATTCGCGCGGCACGATCTGCCGGCCAGCCCACTGGCCGCCGTGCAGGTAGAGATAGCCGAGCTTGGCGATATCCTCGGGATACATGTGGCTGTCGCCCCAGCCGTGCGTGCGGCCCTGCGCGTCGGCGCCCCAGACGACGTCGCGGATACCGAGAGGCCCGAACAGGTTGCGCCGGGCGAAATCGAGCTCCGTCTGATGGGAAGCGGCGGCAATGATAGAACCCAGGATGTGATAGCCCGGGCTGCAATAGGAGGCATGCCGGCCGGGGTCTTCGCGGATGGGCATGGAAAGGGCGAAGCGCAGGTAATCCGGGGTGCGCTTCATCTGCTCCAGTTCCCGCTCACCGGGCGCGAAGCCGCATTCGAAGCCCGATTCCATGTGCACCACGTCGGCTACCGTGATGCGGCGCTCGCGCGGGTCGGGGTTGGCGGGGCTTTCCTTGGGGAGGTACGAAAGCATCGGCTGGTCCATGCGCATGAGACCCTGGCCCACCGCGATGCCCGCCAGCACGGAGGTGACGCTCTTAGTCACGGAAGCCAGGTCATGCAGGCTCGAGGAGTTGTAAGGGTAGAAATCCGCGTGCAGCACGAGATAGCCGTGGCGGATCACCAGGAGGCTGTGCACGCCCAAATTCTGGCCGAGTACGCGGTCGATTACAGCGCCTAGCGCGTCGGAATCCACGCCCTGCGATTCCGGCTCGGCGGTTCGCCACTCGCGATCCGGCCAGTAATCGGCGGCGGCGGCCGATCCCACGCCCAGAATCAGAATGACGATCCCAATTAACGCGCAGCTTGGCAAATGTCGGCGGCTTGGCATAAACCAAGCATACGGCTATTGCGGCGAAAATAGGCGGGGTCCGAGCGGCGCCTACTGGCGCGCGCCGTTGAAGTTGCCGCTGTAACCGTTGAACTCCCAGTTACCGGTCAAGGCACCCTCGGCCAGCGCGCCCTTGATCACCAGGGTTCCACTTCCGGCATCGGGAACGTCGACCGGGAAAGCGAGTTCCAGCGCGCCCTCCTTGAAGGTGCCCTTCACGTCGAATTCCCCCAGTTTTCCGGATACCTGGGTATCCGTCACCTTGAGGGTGACCGGATATTCACGGTCGCCTCCATCGGTGTGGAAGATGAAGCGCCAGCTCCCATCCAGGCCGCCTGCGGCCATGGCAGCCGTGGCCAGCACCGTCGCGCTCACCAGCGGGAGGGCGAAAAGAATAAGCCGCGTTTTCGCTGACATCGAGTCTCCTTGAAAGGGGTAAGGTTTCCGCAATGACCCTGGAAGCGATTATAATCGGCGCCGGCTCCCGGCGCCAGCTCTCAACGGCCGAAAAGGCGGTTGAAGAATTCGCGGGTGCGCTGGCGGATTTCGAGCAAAGTCACGTCGATGCGCTGCCGGTTGAGGTGTTCGGGGGTCCAGCGCTTCACCAGGTTGGTGAGCACTTGGAGCTGAGCCTGCGAGGTGGGCAGGCTGCCCTCGGCATGGCCGGTCGAGACGCGCTGGACGCGGTCCACGGTGCGGTAGAAGGCGGCGGCTTCGCGCAGAAATTCGGCGTCCTCCATCTCCAGGTGGCCCATCTTCTCGATCACGTCGATGCGCTCGGGCGTATTGAGCACGCGGTAGAAAATGCCGGCGCCTTTCAGGCGGAGATACATCAGGGCGAAATCGATATCGTAATATCCGCCCATGCCGGCCTTTAACGGATTGCGCGGCCCCTGCTCGCGCTCCAGGCGCGCGCGCATGGCGGCCAGCTCTTTGCGCGAGCGCATACCCTGTCCGTAGCGGCGCCAGTCGACTTCCTGGAGGGCGTGCAGGAAATCGGTGGTGTGCTCCAGGTTGCCGGCCACGGCGCGCGATTTCATATACGTGATGCCTTCCCAAGCCTCTGCGTGCCCGGCGAAATAGGCCTTGTAGGCGCCTTCGGTCTGCACCAGGTCGCCCTCGCGGCCGCTGGGACGCAGGCGCGTATCGACGGTGAACATCACGCCTTCGCCGGTATAGGAGCTCATGGTCTGGATCATGCGCTCGGCCACGCCGGTCCAGAAGATCTGCTCGGCCGAATCGGCGTCGGGGATGGCGAAGACCAGGTCGGCATCCGAGCCCAGGTCGAACTCGCTCAGGCCCAGGCGGCCCAGCGCGATCACCATCATCTGGTCGGAGGGAACGTAGCTGGCATTGGCCGGGGGCGGCGCCTCCCGCAAGGCGATACGGTACGCCGCGTCGATCACGCGGTCGGCCAGCTCGGACGTCTGGCGCAGGGTGGAGAAGATGGGCGTGGGTTCCAGCAGACTGGCGCCCTGGATGCGCAGCATCTGGCGGCGGTAGAAACGGCGCAGATGGGCGCTGTCTTCGAGCGGCTCGGTGGGAAGCGCGACGGGGCGGCCGATTTCGTCGAGGAGCTCCGGATCGCGCAGCAGATCGTCGGCGAAATGCGGGCTGTGTTCGAAGATATCGAGCAGCCCCACGGCGAGCCGGGGTTCGGCGTCCAGGCGCGCCAGAAGGTCCGGGGTGGCGAAGGCCTTTTCGAGGAAGTGCTCGAAGCGCTCCCGTCCGCGATGCAGGGCGGCTTGCGCCACGGCATCCGCCAGATGAGGGGCGCGCTGGTCGAGGAAGCGGGTGAGATTGCTGGGCGGCGCCGGCGTCTCGAGGTCTTCCATCTCCGTCACAGGCTCCGGGGCCAGGGTGTAATACATGGGCTTCTGCGCGTGGATCACGCGCTCGTAGATCTCGCGCACGGCGGCCTGATGCTCTTCGAGCTTCCGGACCAGGGTTTCGCCAGTGAGCGCTTCGCCGGTGATGGCCGCAGGCATGCGGCCGGCCAGCAGATCCAACTGCTCGGGATCGAGGGGCAGGGTGTGGGTCTGGCGGTCGTCTTCCATCTGCAGGCGGTGCTCGAGATGGCGGAGGAACTGGTAGGCGGCGGCCAGGCGGGCATACTCGACGTCCGAAAGCAGATCCTTGTCGCGCAGGCGGAAGAGGGCCAGCAGGGTGCCGCCGTGGCGCACCCAGGGCTCGCGCCCGCCGTGCAGGCGCTGCAGGCACTGCACCAGGAACTCGATATCGCGGATGCCGCCGGGCGTGAGCTTGACATCGAGACCGGAGGAGATGCCGCGCTTGGCCGCCAGCTTCTCCCCGATGCGCTGGCGGGTCTCGGAAACGGCTTCCACCGCGCTGAAATCGAGCGAGCTGCGGTAGATCAGCGGCTCGACGAATTCCAGCAGCGCGGCGCCGGGATCGCCTTCGCCGGCGGAAACCCGCGCCTTGATGAGCATCTGCTGCTCCCAATCGCGGGCGCGCGTGGAGTAATACGTTCGCGCGCCATCGAGCGATGTGCAGATTTCGCCCAGGGTGCCATCCGGACGCAGGCGCAGATCCACGCGATAGCACTGCCCTTCGGCGGTATAGGCCGAGAGCAGCGCAATGTACTGGTTGGCAACCTTCTTATAGAATTCCTTATTGGTGATGGAAGCCGGCCCGGTGGTTTCGCCATTGCCGGCGTAGATGAACATCAGGTCGATATCGGAGCTGTAGTTCAGTTCCTGCCCGCCGAGCTTGCCCAGCGAAATTACCGAAAATCCGCACGCCGAGCCATCCGGCAGGCGGGGTTCGCCGTAGCGCGCGATCAAATCGGCGCGGATGCGCAGGTAGGCCGCATCCAGGATGGCGTCGGCCAGGTTCGAGAGATCTTCGGTGACGTCCGAAAGCGTGGCTACTCCGAGCACATCGCGCAGCACGATGCGCAGCAGTTGCCGCCGCCGGAAGCGCGCCAGGGCCACGGGAGATGGCATACCGGGGCAATCCTCGCCCAGAAACTCGAAGAGCCGCTCCTCATACTCTTCCACCGTGAGCACGCGATAGAAGCTGCCGGAATTGGCCACCTGCAGCAGCCGCTCCGGGTTCTTGAGCACCGCGTCGGAGAGGAACTGGCTGTGCGAGAAGACATTCGTAGCGCAGCGCAGGGCCGCCGGCGAGCTGGCCACGCGGTCGAAGACCGAGGCGGATTCGTAGCGCAGGCGCTCCAGGTAGAGCAGGGCGCGATCGGGATCGGGTACGGAAGCGAGCAGCAGCCGGATACGCGCGGCGATACGTTCCGGTAATCCCGCTTCCAGGCGGGTGGCATCGAGCAAACTGGGCATCTTTCAGGCTAACCGGGCCAACACAGCAATTATATCGCCCGGCCCCACGGGACCCTCCGTGCGAACCGCGGCATAAAAGCCGCTCCTGCCCCAATGCGGGGATGTGTGGTCGAGGGATTCCACACGCGCGTCGTAGATTTCCTCACGGAGCGCTGGGCCGTAGACATCCAGCGCGCCGCAGGGGCCGCGCGGCTGGGTGATTTCGAGGTGGGATCCGCCGGCGCGGATTTCATCCCCGATGCGCAACTGGCGAAAGTCCAACCCGCGAGTGGTGAGGTTTTCGCCGAGTGCGCCGTAGAATAGAGGAAAACCTTGTGCGGCGAGCGAATCCACCACTTCGGCGGCGATCAGCAGGATAGCCTTGTGGGGCCCGCCGTGGATGGCGGGATGGGCCTGGCGATCACCCTTTAGACCTTGTGTAGTAATGTAACCCTCGGCAATGGGAAGCTTGGGTAGGCCGCCCGGAGAGACACTGACTTGGATAATCGTACCGAGCATAATAGCGGGGCGAACATTTGCCCGCCCCGCTGATTTGCCTACGCGCGTCGCGCGGTCCGATTCGGAAGCGCGCGCCTGAAAAAACGGCGCCGCCTAGATATCGTAATAAAGCGCGAACTCGTAGGGATGCGGCCGCAGACGAACCGCATCGGCCTCGTTCTTCCGCTTGTAGTCCACGAAGGTTTCGAGCAGCTCCTCGGTGAAGACATCCCCGCGCAGCATGAAGCCGTGGTCGGCTTCCAGGCAGTCGAGAGCTTCTTCGAGCGAACCGGGCATGGACGGAACCCGCTTCATCTCCTCGGGCGAAAGATCGTAGATATCCTTGTCCAGAGGCTCGCCGGGATCGAGCTTGTTGAGCACGCCGTCCAGGCCGGCCATCAACATGGCGGCGAAAGCCAGGTACGGGTTGGCGGAGGTGTCGGGCGGCCGGAATTCCACGCGCTTGGCCTTGGGATTGGCCGAGTACATGGGGATGCGGCAGGCGGCCGAGCGGTTGCGGCGCGAATAGGCCAGATTGACGGGAGCTTCGTAGCCCGGCACCAGCCGCTTGTAGCTGTTGGTGGTGGGGGCGATGATGGCCGAGAGCGCGCGTGCGTGCTTGAGCAACCCGGCGATGTAATGCAGGCCCATCTGGCTGAAGCCGGCGTAGCAGTCTCCGGCGAACAGCGGCTTGCCTTCTTTCCAGAGGCTCTGGTGGGTATGCATACCGCTGCCGTTGTCGGCGAAGAGCGGCTTGGGCATGAACGTCACCGTCTTGCCGTACTGGTTGGCGACGTTGCGGATGATGTACTTGTACAACATCATGTTGTCGGCAGATTTCACCAGCGTATCGAAGCGCTGATCGATTTCGGCCTGGCCGCCTGTGGCGACCTCATGATGGTGGCACTCGATATTCATGCCGCACTTGATCATGGTCTGGACCATCTCGCTGCGGAGGTCCTGGTAATGATCGGTCGGCGGAACCGGGAAGTAGCCCTCTTTATACCGCGGCCGGTATCCGAGGTTGTTCTCCCTGCGGCCGGAATTCCAGCGGCCCTCTTCGGCATCGATGAAGTAGTAGCCGGAGTGCTGATTCTGGTCGAAGCTGATGTTATCGAAGATGAAGAACTCGGCTTCCGCGCCGAAAAAGGCGGTATCGGCGAGGCCGCTGTTCTTCAGGTACAGCTCGGCTTTCTGGGCGATCCAACGAGGGTCGCGCTCGTAGCGCTGCTTGGTGACGGGGTCCTTCACGTCGCCAGTCATGACCAGCGTGGGCGTCTCCGCGAAGGGGTCCATGATCGCGGTGTTCGGATCGGGGATCAGGAGCATGTCGCTCTCGTTGATCGCAGCCCATCCGCGGATGCTCGAACCATCCATGCCGAAGCCTTCTTCGAAGCTGTCGAGCGTCACCTCTTTGATCGGGTAGGAGACATGATGCTGCAGGCTCGGAATATCGGTGAATCGGAGATCGAGCTGCTTGGCATCGTTTTTCTTTGCAAATTCCAACACTTCTTGCGGACTCATATTCCTCCAACACACGTAGGCTGTAAGTGGGATTGTCGCAATCGCAGATTGGCACCAGCATAACGTATCGCGAGAACGAAGTGCAAGCGGGAGCGGGACCTGTTTTTGCGACCGCAGGGATGGCCCGGTGGCGAATCCAGGATCGCCCTACCCCCGGCCGCGCGGAACGCCGGCAGATCTATCCGTGACAATGTTTGAACTTGATCCCGCTCCCGCAGGGACACGGATCGTTGCGGCCTACTTTCGTTTCCGCCGGCTCATGCCGCGCGTCCGGCGAGAGGTGCATCGGCATGATCTCGCCCGCCAGGCGGCCCTGGCGCAGCAGGGCGGCCATGGTCTCGATCGCCGGGCCGATGTGGTCGAAGAATAGCTTGTAGCCGGCACACAGGTAATTGAGCCCCGGCTCGCCATCCGGGGTCGCGATGAAGCGGTTGCGAGGACACTCGCCGTGGCAGGCGAACCGCACGCCGCATTCCCGGCAATATTTCGGAAGGCTGTTCAGCTTGTCCTGCCCGAACGCCCTCTGCTTCGCGGAGGCCACCAGCTCGGCCATGGGTGTTTGCATGATGTTGCCCAGCAGATATCCGGGCTCCACGTAGTGATCGCAGGAATAGAGATCGCCGTTGTGCTCGAGCGCCAGGGCGCCGCCGCAGGTAGGCGAGAAGATGCACAGGCTGGGCCGCCCCAGCCAGTTTCCCAGCGCCGCATCGAAGGCCTGCACGAACACCTTTCCCACATCGCGGCGCACCCACTCATCGAAGATGGCGCTCAGGAAGCGGCCGAACTGTTGGGCGCCCACCGACCGGCCGGTGACGAGGCTGCCGCGCTCGGTGTACAAGGGCCGGGGAGAGCCGGTGGTCCTCTCCAAAATGGGGATGAACTGCATGTAGCGGGCCTGCAACTTGTCGCGAAAGAAGCGGTACACATCGATCGGGCGACCGGCGTTAGCGGCGTGCACCGCGCATAGGATATTAACCTCCACTTCGTGTCGGCGAAGGGTTCCCCAGGCGCGCATAACCCGATCGAAGCTCCCCGCGCCGCCCTTATCGACGCGATAAGCGTTGTGCAATTCCCGCGGGCCGTCCACGCTCAGGCCGACCAGAAAATGGTGCTCCTTGAAGAACGCGCACCAGGCGTCGTCGAGGAGCGTGCCGTTGGTCTGTATCGAATGCAGGATGCGCTGGCCGGGTCTGCGGTGCCTCTCCACGCACGCCAGGGGGCGCCGGAAGAAATCCAGCCCCATGAGGGTCGGCTCGCCGCCCTGCCAGGCGATGGTGACCTCATCCGGATGCGCATCGAGGAGTTGCCCGATGTATGCGTCCAGCGTCTCGTCGGACATGCGGAAGCGGTCGCCCGGGTAGAGCGCCTCCTTGGACAGGAAAAAGCAATACTTGCAATCCAGGTTGCATGCGGCGCCGGTAGGCTTGGCCAGAAGGTGAAAGCGCTGGGGCAGGGGCATGGCGTTCCGGCGCGCTACAGGGTGGATTCCCAATCGCCCCAGGGGCTCACGACGTGCCCGGGCGGCGTCGAGATCTCGCCGTTATGCCCGAACCCGGCGCGGCGAATATACTCCGCGGCCGGCAGGAAGTCGTCGTGGAGCGCCTTCAGGCGGGCATCGAGCGCACGGTCCAGTCCGGCTTGCAGGTCTTTGTATTCGCCGCGGCCGCACAGGTTATGCATTTGATACGGATCCGTTTGAGTGTCGTAGAGCAGCCAGGGCCCCCGAATCGAGCGGACGTAAGTGTGCCGTTCGGTGCGCAGGCCGCGATACTCGCCGATGCCCTCGGAGCGCGCCTGCCCATACGAGACCGGGAACTGGAGAAAAGCGGCGCTGTCGCGGGGTGGGGCGCCACCTTGGCACAGTCCGGAGTAGTCCGTGCCTTGCACTCCGTCCGGCGTGCGGAGGCCGGCCATACCCAGCAGGGTCGGCATGATATCGGGCGTATTCAGCACGGTCCGGATGCGCGTTCCCCGCGTTCCCAGTTTCTGGGGATACCGCAGCAGGAACGGCACGCGGATGGATTCGTCCCAAGGGACATGTTTCGTGCTCAGGCTCTGCGAACGCATCATGTCGCCGTGGTCGGACGTGAACACCACGATGGTTCGCTGGGCGATGCCCGCGCTGTCCAGTGAACCCAGCAAGCGCGCCACGCAATCGTCCAGCGCCGCCATGTGCGAGTAGTAGCCGCGCAGATCTCCGATAGCCTCCTGGCGATACTTCTCCGGCACGTTCGGCCGCAGCCGGATTTCGCGGTTCCTGTAGAGCGCCCGATAGCGCTCCGGCGCGGTGTCCAGGGGGAAATGCGGCGGGCCTAGCGACAGCACCAGGAAGAACGGGTCGCGCGCCTTGGAGCGCTGCTCGATGAAACGGCAGGCATCGTCGGTTTGCGCGATGGCATCGTAGCCGGGCCAATACTTCGGCGCGGGATCGTCGCCTTCGTAAAAAAGGGAATGGTTGTAGTCGTGGGTGCACTCGCAGGCTTTCCAATAGTCGAAGCCGAAGCGATGGTCGGGCGGGATGTAGGCCAGACGTCGGCCGTATTTCCCGTCCGGACTGCCATGCACGTGCCACTTGCCGATGTAGCCCGTCCGGTAGCCCGCATTGGCAAAGGCCTGCCCGAGCGTCGTGCCGGTGGGCTTGAGCTCCTCGTCGTTGAGGAAGAGGCCGTTGGTCAGCGGGTACTGGCCGGTCAGGAGACTGCCCCTGTAAGGACAGCAGACCGGATGGCCCGAGACGGCGTTCTCGAAATTGGCGCTTTCCGCGGCCAACCGGTCCAGCGCCGCCGTGCGGACGTTGGGGTCTCCGCTATAACCGGTGGCCTGCGCGCGCCATTCGTCGGCGAGCACGAACAGCACGTTGGGCCGCGTTGGCTGAGCGGCCAGCAGGGCGGGCGCCCCGGCGGCGGCCTTCAGAAAACCACGGCGGTCCATGCGCACGACGGCACCTCCCCTGGCCCGGCGGCCCACTTCGAGATTAAAGGTAATTTTAACCTTTTACCGGAGATACTTCACGAACAGGGCTTCGTTGCCGCGCTCGCTGTAGAGCAGTTCGTCGCCCAGGCTGCGGCACATCAGAATGCCGAAGCCGCCCGGCCGCTGGCCCCGCTCGGCGCGGACCTCCACGTGGTGAATGGGCGAATCGGCCGGGTTGGCAATGGCTGCGTGCGACAGCCGGTCGATCGAGAAACCCTTGCCCGGGTCGTGGATGTGCACCAGAATGGCACGCGCGGTGCGGATCAGCGTCGCGCCCACGCGCTTGCGCGCGTCGAGCCCGGCGCCGTGCTCGACGGCGTTAAGCAGCAGTTCGCGGAAGGCGGCCGCGACATTCTCGCAGGCGCCGCCCGGAAGATCGGTCTCGATCTCGCGCACGAATTGCGTGATCCGCTCGACGGCCTCCATCTTGGCCCGCACCTCCAGCGCCAGCCATTCCAGCCGCGCCGAAGCCACACGGATGTCGCCGCGCCACGGGCCGGCGTCGAGCGCCAGTTGGACCATATCGTTCAGCGGATTTTCCGGGACCGGATTATGGAAGTAGGTATAGGCGCCATCGCGCAGCGCGGCGGCCGCCCGCGCAGGGTCCGGGCCGCCGATTACGATCACCGGAGTGCGGGGATGAAGGGCGCGTGCGGGCCGCAGCAGATCGAGGTCATGGCAGCCATTGCGGTCCTGGCCCGCCACCACCAGGTCGAACGCTTCGCAGCGCAACCGCTCGAGGGCTTCCGGCAGCTCGTAAACGCTGG
>Ga0181520_10010954_pt1 | contig 12014 bp, 12 predicted proteins | sample PEATcosm2014_Bin_29_FD_132451 | JGI IMG/M metagenome (GOLD analysis project Ga0181520, IMG submission 132451) | Peatland microbial communities from MTU Mesocosm Facility, Houghton, MI, USA - PEATcosm2014_Bin02_30_metaG | ecosystem: Environmental > Terrestrial > Soil > Wetlands > Peat | place...
CGTACCAATGAGGACTACTCTCAGCCTGGAAAATTGTTTCGCCTAATGAATACCGAACAGCAGCAGGTGCGGTTTGACAACATTGCCCGTCCCATGGGAGATGCACCAAAAGAATCAAGATCCGCCGTATTGGAAATTGCCTCAATGCAGATCCAATCTATGGCCGGGGTGTAGCCGAGGCATTGAGCATCCCTCTAAGTGATGTTCAACAATAAATCATAGATATTAAAATGAATAGCCTTAAAGGAACAAAGACCGAAAAGAATAAATGAAATGAGACCTTCCAGTACTTTCGATCATTCGATGATGTCACAAGGCAATAAAATCGAAACTGTAACATATTGAGCTTAAATGCAGCTAGTTTAGGAAGAGACAGGTGGTGAAAGTAAAATGGATAAGTATGTTTGCAAGGCTTGTCGCTACGTCTATGATCCCGAGAAGGGCGATAAAAGTTCAGGAATTCCTCCTGGAACTGCCTTTGAGGATCTGCCCGACACATGGGTTTGTCCTAGGTGCGGCTTTTCCAAAGATAAATTTGAGAAGGTAATCTAGGAAATAATTAACTACTACATGAGAGGGCTCCTATTTTACTATGTTTTATGAATAAATGGTTGTTAATGCTTTCGCTTTTAACCTTTATCAGCTTTGCACTTTGAATAATGCTAAGGTTATTTAGGTATAGCGGATGCTATCGAAGAACTACAAAAAAAACGATGAATCAAGGAAATTGGACCCCCTAAGGATAAATGGGAATTTATTTTTAAAATACTCACAAAACAAAGTAAGTAAGAGTCCTCTCCAATGTCTTCTATGCTCGTAATGCTATCTTCTCCACTCGTAACCATCGCGCTGATGCAACAATGCCACACATCGGGGAGTAAGCCTGCAGCAATCTTTATACCTCTCCACCAAAAGCGTCTTCTCCAAGATGGAGATCTGCTCATCTAGATCTTTATCTTCTATGCCCAGGTTCTCACCGAGGTCCTTAATCCTCATAAGCTCAAAGCCGATGAAATCCAGGATTTCTCTGCGTATATTCGACTCCAGGGCCATCATCTCCTGCCTGTGGAGGTCCCCTGGATTTAGAGGCCTTTGCCTTCTCTCAGGCTGCCTTCCTCCCATAATCATCTCCTATCGTATCTGTTCTCTTCGCCTCTTTATCTATTTTTTTATCGCAAAAACGCTCTAAAGATCATAGCCTCCAAAGATTATAGGTAGCAGAAGGTATCAGGATACCAAGATATGGGATTCCAGGTGGAAACCTTATTAAGCGATAGGTATTATTCTTTGCCTTGGAGAGACAACGCAAAAGGCATTTTTGGAGGTTGGATATTGAAGATATGCACATCCCTTTTACTGGCCGTAGCTTTGGCCATCGTACCGTTATCAGCTGCAGTAGCTCTGGCAGAGGATCAGCCCCTCAAGGACGTTTCAGGCATCTGGTCCGTCAACATGAAGGGGACTCAGCAGGTCGCTTTAGCCCTGCATCAGGTCGGGGATAAGGTCTTTGGCTCAGGCAAATCCCAGGACTGGAATGGGGCTTTGATGGGGTCTTTACAGGGCGGGGACCTGGACATCACTATAACAGCCTTGACCCAGAGCGGCGCCGTATCCACCAGGCTTTCAGGTTCCTTGGGGAATAATTCCTTATCAGGAACCTTTGTAAAGGCAGATGATAGGGGGAACTACGACAGCGGCATGTTCACGGCAGTCCTCATAAATGAAGATACCTCAGGATACTCGCCTGCTGAGACTTCTGTTGCGAAACAGCTTCCAGCTGAAAAAACCATTGCTAAAAAGGCTAGTTCAGAGCAATCTGATGAAAATCAGTCTGATAACGGGCAATCAGATGCTCAGATCTCTGATGAGGGGAGCACACAGGCCAAGTATCAGGTTAAGACTAACGGCACACATGCGATCAGAAGGCTTGGCAGTACTTCCTATACGGATGTGCATTCCATGTCTGGTTATGTGCCGGACTCTTTAGGAGTAGGTTTCTCCGGGGATGGAACTATGGGAGTCGGCGGAGCTTCCATGGGTTAGAACTTCTACTGGCTGAGGTTTATCTAGGCTAGTTTCAACCTAGGCAAACATTTAATTTATGATTAATATAATACCTATCAGGGATAAAGCTATACTTGTTAAGTCTACAATGGCTGAAACCTCTTTAAATATAATATCAATAAATTCAAGATATCGCTATCTTTAGCTACTATCTTTATTTTAAATAGTATCATCGCTATCACCGTCTTTAAATGGTATCTCATCAATATCTGCTCTCGAGGTGGGCATATTGGTGGCAGGAAAGGCATACGATGTAAGCCTGCTGCTGGGGCAAGAGGATATAGCCTATCCTGGAGACCGGCATTATTCCAGGGAGGTAGTATCCTCCGTAGAATCAGGCGCTGACTATAGCCTGTCCGATCTGGCCATGAGCGCCCATTCCGGCACCCATCTGGACTTTCCTGCCCACCTGGTTGGCGGAGGCATGACCGCAGATCAGTATCCTGTAGAGCAATTTCTGATGCCTGCCATGGTCCTGGATGCCCCCGGTGAGATATCCATCGGTCCTGGCATCCTAGATGACCTGGAGATCGACAAGGGTGGAGCGCTTCTCTTCCGCACGGATAATTCACTAAGAGGGCTTTGGGATAGGGGGACTTTTTGCGAGAGATTCTCCCACCTCTCCAAAGAAGTTGCCATGAGGTGCGTGGATCTTGGGGCGGTCCTGGTTGGTACAGATTACGTCTCAGTAGATGCCTTAGGTGACGAAGCCGTCCATCGCATCCTCTTGGAAAACGGGGTCCTCATACTGGAAGGTCTCAACCTAAAAGATGTTCCTCCGGGCAGATACACCCTGATATGCCTGCCTCTGAAGATCAAAGATGGAGAGGCATCTCCCATCAGAGCGGTCCTTCTGGAGGGATCATGGACCTAGAAGAGATTGGCAGGGCTTTTTTGGAGGCCATGAAAGATTCACTCATAATCTTCGACCAGAAGGCCAGGGTGCGTTACGCAAATCCAGCCGCCGAGAGTCTCATGATCCTAGGTAAGGAGGCCTTAGGAAGGAGATGCTCTGAGATCTTTGGAGATATCGATATTGATATCGGCCTGGGCATAGATATAAAGGACGATCTTGAGGAGATGATCTTAGGTGGAATTATCTCCGGCCAGGGCCGTCTGAGGATGAAAGATAGAGCCTTCTGGTTCAACGTCAGCAAACTGAAGATGGGAGATGATCCTGGATGCACTGCTGTGACTTTGAGGGATCTTGGAAGACCTATCGACGATGAACCCCCTGTTAACTCCAAAAGCGCTCTAACCCATAGTGCGGCTGGATCAGAAGGGCCCAGAAATGATGATGTAAAAGGCCCGCGTTCATCTGAAGGTCCAACCTCGGAGGACCGGAGCTTTGAGAGCGCATCCGGCAGTGAACTTATCTCCCAGATAGCCAAGGGTGCCGAAGAGGAGATAAAGATCAGAGATAGGCTCCTGGCCGGCGTGGCCGTGGCAGCGAACATGATGGTGAATGAGGACAGGGACACCGCTATGAGGGATGCCCTGGAGATCCTGGGCATCTCTGTAGATGTGGATAGGGTTTACCTCTTCGAGAATCTGCCCGAGGCAAAAGGTTCCAAAGGCCCAACTCACTCTATTTCTTTGAGGTTCGAGTGGATCAGGGATGAGATTAAGGATGAGCTCGGTCAGGAGGCAGGTAAATATAGACAGAGGCCTCGGGAGATCCCCTACCTCGCCCTTCCTGGATGGTATGAGACCCTAAGTAACGGCAAAACCATCAAAGGCTTGGTGAGAGAGTCGGATAGCCGTATCAAGGACCTTATGGAGCCTCTTGGGGTACTATCTTTTCTGGTAGTTCCCATAACCATAGAGGGCAGCTTTTGGGGCCTGGTGGGCTTCGATGACTGCAGGCGCGAGAGAGTCTGGGGCTGGAACGACATATCCATACTGATCGCCGTCTCTGGGACCATGGGCGGGGCCATAGCCAGGTGGAAGGCCGAGGAGGACTTGAGGGCAGTATATGAGCAGCTCAAAGGCACCATAGAGTTCCTTCCTGACGCCACCTTCACCGTGGATACTAAAGGAAGGGTTACTGCCTGGAACAAGGCCATGGAGGAGATGACAGGCCTTAAGAAGGAGAATATCCTGGGCAAGGGAAGGTATGCTTACGCCGTGCCCTTCTACGGCGAACATAGGACCATGCTCATAGATCGGGTGGACAGCCCAGAGGAGGATTTGAGGATTCTCTATCCAGGCGTCGAAAAAAGGAATAACATTCTATATAGCGAGGTATTTGTTCCTGCCCTCAGGGATGGCAAGGGCGCTTACGTCTCGGCAACTGCATCGTCCATTTACGACTCCGAGGGCCGGCTTATGGGATCCATAGAGTCCATAAGGGATGTGACTGAGAAAAAGAAGTCTCAGGAGGGGCTGGAGAGCAGAGATCGCCTCCTGGCAGGGGTGGCTGCGGCGGTAAACATCCTTCTGACGGCGTCGGACCTGGATGCTGGGGTAAACCAAGCTCTGAAGATACTGGGTGTCTCGGCAGGAGCGGATAGGGCTTGTATCTTCAAGTTCAACAAAAGCCTTGAAAGCCAGACCATAGGTGATGTATCTGCTAGCTTCAGGTTTGAGTGGTGCAGAGATTCCATAAAGCCCATCATGGATCCCCCCCATTCCATCAGCATACCTTCATCGTCCTTCGTCAGGTGGGATGAGTCCTTCCTATCAGGAGCGCCCATCAGAGGCCTGGTAAAGGATTTTCCAGAGACTGAAAAGAAGGTCTTGGAGTCCTTTGGCGTGATCTCCACAGTCGCAGTTCCCATAACCGTTGAGGATAAGCTGTGGGGATTCATATCCTTAGACGACTGCTCTTCTGAGCGCCTATGGACCGTAAGCGAGGTATCCCTGCTCATGGCTCTGGCATGGAGCATAGGGGCAACCATTGTACGCAAGAAGGCAGAGGATGCCTTGAGGGAGACCAAGGATTACCTGGAGAACCTTATAGATCATGCCAGTGCTCCCATCCTCGTATGGAATCCACTCTTTCAGATCACTAGGTTCAACAGGGCCTTTGAGAGGCTGACCGGCTACAGCGCCGCCGAGGTCTTGGGAAAGCCTCTTGATATTCTCTTTCCACCCGAGAGCAGAGGGATATCCATGGATCACCTTCATAGGGCTCTTCTTGGGGAGTTCTGGGAAGCGGTGGAGATCCCCATCCTCAGATCCGATGGTAGCAGGCGCATAGTCCTCTGGAACTCGGCGACCATTTACGATAAGGACAAGACCAAGGTTGTGGCAACCATTGCCCAGGGTCACGACATCACCGATAGAAAGCTGGCTGAGACATATCTCCTCAAGGCCAAGGAGGCTGCTGAGATGGGAACCAGGGCTAAGTCGGAATTTCTGGCTAATATGAGCCACGAGATCCGCACCCCCCTGAATGCGGTCATTGGCCTCACCGGCATCCTTCTGGATACTGAGCTTTCGCCTGAACAGGAGGACTGCATAGAGACCATCCGCAACAGCGGAGAGGCCCTCATGGCCATTATCAACGATATCCTTGACTTATCCAAGATAGAAGGGGGAAAGCTCGACCTAGAGAGGCAGGCCTTCAACCTAGCCGAGTGCGTGGATGCATCCCTAGACCTGGTGGCTAATGAGGTCTCCAAGAAGGGCCTAGAGATCTCGCGCTCCCTGGAGCCAGGCGTACCTATTGTAGTGATAGGGGATGTCACCAGGCTCAGACAGGTTCTAGCCAATCTTCTCTCCAATGCCGTCAAGTTCACAGATCACGGGAGCATATCGGTCCAGGTCTCCTCCCTTAAAAAAGGAAACATCATAGAGGTCCACTTCGCGGTGAAGGATACGGGGATTGGGATCTCTTCCGAATCGCTGGAAAGGCTCTTCCAATCCTTCTCCCAGGTTGACGCCTCCATCACCAGGAAGTACGGAGGATCGGGCCTGGGCCTGGTCATAAGCAAGCGCTTGGTTAAGCTCATGGGTGGGAATATATGGGCGGAGTCAAAGATAGGAGAGGGATCGATTTTTCACTTTTCTATAACCACTGAGGCTTGTCCTGTCGTAATGGATCAGGGAGCTAGGCGGACTAGCCGGCCGGAGCTTCTTTACCCCAAGGATATCCAGACCATGCGCATACTCCTGGTCGAGGACAACGCCGTCAATCAGAAGGTGGCCAATAAGATGCTTAAGCGCCTGGGATACAGGGCAGATCTGGCAGCTAATGGCTTGGAGGCTTTAGAGGCCTTAAAGCTCAGGCATTACGACCTGATACTCATGGATGTTCAGATGCCTGAGATGGACGGCCTGGAGGCCACCAAGCGTATCAGGGCTATGCCCATAAATCAACCTTACATCATAGCTATGACCGCTCATGCCATTAAAGGTGACAGAGAGACCTGCATGGCTGCAGGAATGAACGATTACATAAGCAAGCCTGTCAAGCTGGAGGAGCTGAAGGCAGCGTTGGAAGAGCGATGGATAGCTGAATCGCTTTAAAGTTTTGGTAATTACGCATAGTTTACCCCTAACTTTAAGTTAGGGAGCATTACATGAATGGTATGAATTTAATAGAATTTGGGGGACTATTCTCTGATGAAAATAGATCTCTCCAATATCCCTGTGATAAATTAAATGATCTTTCTTGCCCTTCCTTCGGGCGAAAAGAGTTCTACTTCATGTCAAGGCAAAGGCTAAGGTGTGCTAAGTGTAGTTATGATTTTAGGCCTTTTAATGGCACAAGCTTTTCTATAATTAAGCTCTTCGCACCTAAATGGCTATCCTTAATCAAGTTATTGAATTATCTGTACCTACAAGAAGAGCTTCTCTAGAAGTGAATTTAAGCTATAATACAGCGCTAAGAGCTTTTGATGCCATAAGGATGTCAATATTACGTGATTCTATGGTTCATGAAGCTAAACTAAACGGAGAAATAGAGCTTGATGAGTCGTATTTTGGAGGTAAAAGAAAGGGCGATCGAGGAAGAGGTGCCGTGGTCAAGACAATAGTCTTCGGAATCCTAGAAAAGGGTGGTAAATTATATGTTGATGTCGTAAAAGATATATTGTCTGAGACATTAATGCAGGAAAAAGTAAAGAAAGTGAGACGAGATAGCATTGTATATACTGATAAATGGAGACGCTATGATTCATCAATGTTTTATAGATGTAAACATTTAAATATAGATCACAAACATAAGTTTAAACGAGGAAAGGTATATTAATGGAGTAGAAAGATTCTGGAGCTTTACTAAAGAAAGATTAATAAAACATCATGGGATATCACCGAATAAATCCATTTTTTGCTTTAAAGAAAGACAGCACGTTATACGCTTATGCCAATTAAATTAGAAGAACATGAAGAACAGTTGAGTCTAGACAAGCTAGGCTTAGGGGCAAGTTGTACGCAATTACCATAGCTTATACGACATTCTAGCACTCGATATGTTCTGCGAATACATCCATGAGGCACTATCTTCAGCCATAGTGTCATATCATCGATGATGATGAGTCTTTCTATGGAGCGGTCTCCAAACTCAGGGGAGTATGGGCTTCTAGGGAGGACCCTTGAAGAATGCAGAGGAGAGAACCTCAAAGGCGTTATAGAGGGCTGGATCGCTCTTAGGATTAAGCTAGGGCTGCAAATCCCTACTATCAACGGCTGCAGTATAGATAGTCCGTGAATTTGCTATTTACATCTATGATTCTCAATATTCCTTTTAGCGATTCTATGAGCACCTTCGCTGTCATGGATAATCCAAAACCCTGAGTGAAGCTCATTACCATAGCCACGCTCAAAATCCTCGTACTTCTTCACTAAGAGTAGAGCTTCCTCCAGATCAAAAATACACCTCTTCTTTAGATTTCTCGCCAGCTCCAGGGAGTCCTCCGGACTGATCTCCTTTCCCAAGCCCTTACACTCCGATGAACGCAGCAGTCCGTCCTCTAAATCTAAGTAGAAGGGATATGTGCTGCAAAGGAGAGGCCTGACCTCGTAGACCAAGCACCCGCACCCGTTATAGAAGCGGCAGGACGGTCCTGCCTTTCTAAGGCGCCACTCCAGGGTGTGAAAGTTTCCGTGGACATCGACCTCGCTATCTTTAGGCGGCTCTGCCACCTCCAGCCAAGCCTTCCCCGCCCCCTTCATGATCCTACGGATCTCCGAGGGAAAGGTCACCACGCTGTTGTCCTCGCCTGTACAACATTCGCCGCATCTCAGGCACTGGAAACCTGCCTCTCTGATGGAGGACTCCAGGTCCTCTACCTTCAGCTCCTTGGCCTTCTTCAGTTTTCTCTGAAGGTCTTTTATTAATTCGGCTTTGTCTAATTTAGTTAAATCAGTCAGAGCTACCTCTTGCAGGTGGCAATGAAATTATCCAGGACTTTCTCCCCATACTCGGTATGCACAACCTCGGGATGCCACTGGACGCCATAGAGGGGCCTCTTTACGTGCCTCATGGCCTCTATATCGCAGACATTGGACCGGGCCAAAATCTCGAAGTCTTGGGGCAGGGCCGTCACCTGATCGGCGTGGGAAGCCCATGTCTTTATGCTCCTCGGAAGGCCTTTTAGAATGCCGTTCTCTTTGATCACGTCCACCTGGACCTCGGCATATCCGCCGATGCTACCGGGCGCCACCTTGCCTCCGAAGGTCGTCCCCATGAGCTGCATACCAAGGCAGATGCCGAGGATGGGTACGTCCAGGGTTGTGAGGTAGTCAGAACATCTCCCTGCCCTGTCCAGAGTCGGCCCTCCTCCTAGGATGAGCCCGTCAGCCTGGATCTTCTCCGGCGGGGTCTGGTTGGAGATTAGATCGGTCTCGACCTTATCCCTGATGCTTCGCCTGATGAGGTGATTGAACTGGCCATAGTTATTGATCACCAGAATGCGCATCGAAGCCAGAATACGCCTCTCCATGATATAATTTGTGGCTCAGCTTGGGGATCGGCCATCGATTGGCTGCCTCTTAAAATCCTTGATTCACCTAGCCCTGGATGTGAACCGTTATTATAGAACGTTATTGGGGACAGTTACCTTAGATCATTATCGTAGGTGGTTATGCTAGTTAGGAAAACGCTTAGCAAAAAATGACGATTGCTATCATCTAAGTCAGGAAATAGGAAGAGTTAATGACGATGGATTGGATGGATAGAAGGAGCAAAGTCTCAGTTAAGGTTGAGCTTCAGATAAACAATTTTGGCCTAGTACCATCTGGTAATATCATGGCAGAGGTGGACCGCTTCAAAAGCGTGCTCATAGGTGAGGCCCTGGTAGGCGACGGTCTGGAGGTGGCTCACATCGATCGGGTCATAGGGCTTAAGGGAAGCAGTATGGAGCAGGCCTTTATTTCGGCTCTGGCATCACCTGCACAGGGACACACCCCATTCCTGGCTCTTCTGGAGCCCAATCTTCGGGTTAAGCCTTCCACCTTCATAACCAACAAAGTAGCCATCAAGGACGTACAGTAGGGAAATCTGATCTATGGCCCTGCCCAGGCGGCAGTGGCCAAGGCAGTAATCGATTGCGTCTTCGATGGCCTTCTGCCTAAGGAGCTGGCCGATGATCTCCTGATAGTGGCATCGGTCTTCGTGGAGAAGGAGGCCGTGAACCAGGCAAGAGGATACTACTTCAACTACAGGGCAGCCAGGCAGGTCATAGAACGGGCTATTAATGGATGGTCCAAAGTTGAGGGTGTCCTGGCCAGAAAGGACTATGCTAGCCGTCCTGTGGATTGAGACTGCGATTGAGGTGAAGTAAGAAGAAGATCTCAATCCAGCAGGCGTAATACGAGTAGGCATAACCTGCTTAGGCCTGGGTTTTTTGGCGCTGGGGATCAATCAGGACCTACAAGGGACTTATATTAAACCTCCAAAAAGGTGATAGCTTTATCAAACATCAATGTGAAAAGTAACTACTTAAATCTAGGCGTAGCAGTTACTGGCATAATGCAGCCCAAAATATCATGGGCGGCATAGGAGAGTGAGGACGTGACAGGCCCGGATCATAAGGTCAAGGATAGATCTAAACATAAAGCGAATATGAGAGAGATATTCAGGCACAGATATGCTGATCTAATTCTAATTATATCGGTGTTGACTATCCTAGGAGGTTTTCTGGCTCTATCGTCCATGGCGCAGCCAGAAATCCCAGAGCTCCCAGGCATGCCCTCACCCTCGGCAGGCGAGGCTGAGTCCAGCCAACCTATCAGTCAACCTGCCAACCAGCCCCCCCAGCTGATGAATTTTATAGCCAACATGCCAAGCCCACAGGATGAAGGTACGACGGTCACCTGGACGGCCATGGCTATGGGTAGCGATGGAGACCAAATTCTTTACCAGTTCAGGCTCAAGGGGCCTGCAACGGGAGGAGATTGGAGGATCGTCTCTGATTGGGGGACAAAGAACACTTGGACCTGGGACACCACCTCTGCTGATGCGGGGAGCAACCAGGTACAGGTGCAGGTCAGGGATGGAAAGCACGCCGGGCCTAATGGCTCCGACGACTCCAGGACGGAGAGCTTCACCATAAACGTTCTTGCTCCTCAGCCTACACCGGAGCCTGTTCCTGAGACCTTAATACAGCCAACGGCGAGAACCACCGAGTCAGTATCGCAGACCGTACCTCAAACCTTCTCTCAACCTGAGATCTCCCAGTTTCCATCTGTAACTCAGCCCGAGCAGCAGTCACAGCAGATCCAATCTACTCCGGCACCTGTAGTTAACAGACCTCCCATATTGAACGGCCTTACGGCCAGCCCATCCAGTCCCCAGGAGGCAGATACGACGGTAACCTGGATGGCGGATGCCTCAGATCTGGATGGAGATAAGATCTTCTACCAGTTCGTTCTAAGAGGGCCCTCCACCCGGAGCCAGGCCATGGAAGTGACCGACTGGACTCAGAGCAACACCTGGACCTGGATCACTGACAGCACTGATGTGGGCCAGAACCAGGTCGAGGTCAGGGTTAGGGATGGAAAGCACGCAGGGGCCAGCTCTTATGACTTCAACCTGGTCAGAAGCTATCAGATAACTGCCCAGCCGACACCTGAGCCCGCCCCAACGCTGCAGCCCACAGCCCAGCAGGGAGTCCTTCAGCAAGCCCCTGCCTCTGCCCTCCCTGTGATAAATTCCCTCACAGCCAATCCAGAGAGCCCACAGGTGGCAGGGACGGCTGTGACCTGGACCACTGAGGCGTCCGATCCCGACGGAGATCAGACCATCTACAGATTCTTCCTCACAGGCCCTTCCACCAGAGGTCAACCCCAGCCTGTGACCGACTGGACTCAGAGCAACACCTGGACCTGGATCACTGACAGCACTGATGTGGGCCAGAACCAGGTCGAGGTCAGGGTTAGGGATGGCCACCACGCCGGGCCTACCATCTACGATGCCAATAAGGTGGCAAGCTTCGCCGTTCAGCCTCAGGCACCTGTCCAGGACCAGATGCCTGTGACAGCTCCCGGGGCTAACCCTGGAGTTCAGACCACTGTGCCAGGGATCAACCTGACAGTTCCGACGGCTACGATGCCGACGGTTACGGCACCTACCGTCACCTTATCGACGGTTACAGCTCCGGAGGTCCCGATGCCTCAGCCATCTGGAACACCCGCTGAGACGCTCCAGACGCCAACCGCTGCTACGATACCGGCTGCAGTTACCAACAGCCTGCCAACCATCAGCAGCCTGACTCCGGATAAGATAAGCCCTCAGACTGCCGGAACCAAGGTTAGCTGGACTGCCATAGCCGCGGATCCTGACGGGGACCGTATCATCTACCAGTTCCTCCTGAGCGACCCGTCTACCAGTGGAAGGCAGACCAATAAGACCGGCTGGATAACTTCCAATGGGTGGACCTGGGATACCACCCAGGACGATGTCGGCATAAGCCGCATCGATGTCAGGATCAGGGACGGAGAGCACACTGGATCCGATAGCTACGACGATAGCCAGGTATCGAGCTACACCATATCACCAGCGC
>Ga0181520_10010956_pt1 | contig 12013 bp, 9 predicted proteins | sample PEATcosm2014_Bin_29_FD_132451 | JGI IMG/M metagenome (GOLD analysis project Ga0181520, IMG submission 132451) | Peatland microbial communities from MTU Mesocosm Facility, Houghton, MI, USA - PEATcosm2014_Bin02_30_metaG | ecosystem: Environmental > Terrestrial > Soil > Wetlands > Peat | place...
CCAGGCCCACCGTGTCCAGCATCTTCAAGCCGCGTTTGCGCTGGTCGGCTGCATCCATGCCGCGCGCCTGCAACGGCGCCTCCACATTCTCCAGCACCGTCAGCCAGGGAAACAGCGCAAAGCTCTGGAAGACGATGGAGACATTCGGCTCCGCCGTGGCAATCGGCTGATCGTGCCAATAAACCTGCCCCGCAGATGGCGTCGACAGCCCCGTCAGCATGCGCAGCAGCGTCGATTTGCCCGACCCCGACGGCCCCAGCAGCGCCAGAATTTCGCCCGAGTACACCGAGAGATCGGTCGGCGCGATCACCTGGATGCGGTTCGCGCTCGGTTGGGCATAGTATTTTTCGACTCGTTCGGCACGGATGATCGCTTGCGGCATAAGGTTCTTCTTTTTAGTTGAGTTCGCAGACGGCAGGGCGAGGAATTCTTACCCGTCGCCGGGCATCCTTCGCTCCCGTCAGCGTATCATTACCATGTACGTTAAGAATGAGTTGTGGGGCCTGCCGGGCGTGTTAACCCCCAACTTTTCTCATTCCATTCATTTTGGGGACTTTCCGCATGTCTGAAGCGCCAGTCGCACCACTGACAAGACGCAAGGTGCTCGTTGCCGACGACGAACAGGTCATTGCCAATACGCTCGCCATCATCCTCAACCAGGCGGGCTTCGAGGCGCGCGCCGTCTACAGCGGCGAAAAAGCCATCGAGGAGCTCGACAGCTTCCAGCCCGACATGCTCATCTCCGACGTCATCATGACCGGAATGACTGGCATCGAGGCCGCCATCGCCACCCGCAAGAAGATGCCGGACTGCAAAATTCTGCTCTTCTCCGGCCAGGCCGCCACCGCCGACCTGCTGGAAAAGGCCCGCCGCGACGGCCACGAGTTCGAAATCCTCGCCAAGCCCGTCCACCCCACCGACCTGCTCGCCAAACTTCGCGGCTAGCCCCTGCAAATCCGGGTGCCCCACATCTCGCTTCTGAGATGTGGGATGCACCACCTCAGAACTCGTGTGAGGCGGCTGTACTATATTCCCCCATGCACAGAAGCGGGTGCCCCGTCCTAGCTTGCTCGGGCGGGAAGTCCCGCCGCGGGTACCTCTGCTGCAACCTCCCTACCCCTCCGGCCGTTTCCGCTCCTTCACCTTCACTGCCGGAACCCCCGCATACACTCCCCACGGCTCCAGATCGCGTGTCGCCACCGATCCCAGCCCCAGCACCGCGCCCTCGCCCACGCTCACCCCCGGCCCCACCGACGCCCGCGCGCACACCCACGAATAAGCTCCAAACTCCATCGCGTACGCCAGCAGCGGGAAGCGCGGATCGTCGTAGTCATGCGTCGCCCCGCACACAAATGCCTCCTGCGACAGAATCGCATGTGACCCAAACCGCATCGGCGCCGGGTTATAAATCTCCACGCCATCGCCTGCCGTCACCTGGTCCGCGCACACCAGGTTCCACGGCGCCCACACCTTCGACGCCGGATAAAAGTGGCAGTTCGGCCCCATCGTCGCGCCAAAGCAGCGCAGCAGAAACGTGCGCCAGCCATGCATCGGCCGTGGCGACGGCCGGTACAACAGCGCCCAGCACGCGTTCCACACCAGCCGCCGCACGCGATCGCTCGCCGCGAACGCCGGCCGCAGATACGGGTCCGCCGCCGTCTCCGCCGCAATATGTTCCGCCGCGTTGTAATGCGCGTCCTTCGCCATACGTTCCTGCCTAGCAACCAGCAACTAGCAACTGCCTCTCTCAAACACCCGAACCACTGTCTTTGCATTCTCGCGCATATCGTAGCGCCGGTGGAAACATTCGCTGGCCCGCACCCCCATCGCCTCCCGCTCGGCGGCGGCCATCCGCACCCATTGCTCCAGCAGCCGCTCTGTTCCCTCCGCCGTGTCCGCCTCCATCAAGCCCGCGCCATCCGCCGCAATCTCCGCCGCGATATTCACCTTGTCCGAGAGCAGCACCGGCCTCCCGCAGGCCAGCGCCTCGGCCACCGCGATCCCGAAATTCTCCTGGTGCGACGGCAGCACAAACGCCTCCGCCGCGTGGAACGCGCCCCACTTCGCGTCTCCCCGCAGCATCCCCGGCCAGTGAATCCGCGTCCGCACCCCAGCGCTCTCAGCCGCGCGCTCCAACTCCGCCCGCCAGTTCTGCGGGTCCGGCCCCGCCATCACCAGCTCAAGCTCCGGATCGAATGCAGCAATCTTTCCAAAACCATCCACCAGCAGATCGCAGCCTTTCTTGCGATCGATCCGCCCCAGAAACAGCAGAAACCGCCTGCCTCGCACCTTCGGGCACTCCGCAAAGAACGCCTCCCGCTCGAGCTCCGCATCGCCCGCTGGCGGAATCGTCCCAAACGGCATCACCCGCGCGTTCCAGCGATGCAGCCAGAAGCTCTGCTGCGCCAGCTCCGCCTCCGCTTCGCAGGTAAACAGCACACGATACGCGCCGCGCAGCACCCAATACTCCACCGGCAGCCAGTACAGCCACTTCTTCAGGTGCTTCGCCGGAAATGCGCGCTTGAAGTACGGGTCGAGCATTCCATGTGGAAACACCGCGTACGGCACCCGCCCGCTCATCGTCCGCCACACCGCGTATCCGGTGTACTGCCACATGCCATGCACCACCACCCCGTCAAATCGCGCTCGATTCGCCTTCAGCCACGGCACCAGCTTCCCGTTTCTCCCATACACCGACGTCCTCGGTCCCAGCGCATGCACCGGGAACGAAAACTCGCGCAGAAACGGCGCGCCCGGATCATCCAGCGTCACTACCTCCTGCGCATACCCCTCCGGCCCGTAGCTCAGCAGCACGCGCACCACCTCCATCGGGCCGCCGCTGGCCGGATCAAGGGTCGGAATAACGTGCAGAATCCGCATGCTGTCTCTCTCGGAACCCTTTACGCTTCGAATCCCGGTACCATCGCCGCGAGAGCTCGCCGCAGCCCCGCGACATCCTCCTCAAAGCTCCAGTTCTGGATGCGCTCGAGCGCTCGCTGCCCCATCTCCGCCGCAACTCCCGGCGCGTCCAGCACCCCCCGCAGCGCGCCTTCCAGCGCACTCACGTCGCCCACCGGGTAGACGCGGCCATTCACGCCGTCCTCAATCAGGTCCCTTGCGCTGCCCACGTCGTCCGAAACAATCACCGGCCGCGCCGCATTCATCACCTCGTTCACAATCAGTCCCCACGGCTCGTGCCGCGACGGCAACACAAACACCGTTGCCAGATCGAAGAACCGCGGCAGCTCCGACTGGTTGCGAAATCCGCAGAAGCGGATGCTGCCAAATCCCGTCGCCGCGGCCTGCCGCTCCAGCGCCGCCCGTTCCTCGCCATCGCCCACAATCACCAGGTACGCATTCGGCTCCGCCCCCGCGGCAGGCGACAGCCGCGCATACGCCTCCATCAGATGGTCGCAATGTTTGCGCGTCTGTAGCTTCGACGCAAACAGGATCACCGGCCGCGCCGGATCCAGGCCCAACTCCGCCCGCAAACTCGCGCGGCCTGCCTCGGCTTCGCGCGCCCGCTCCGCAAAATAGCGGTTATCGACCGCATACGGCATCAGGTACTGCGGCACATCGTCGCCGAAGTAGTGGCTCCAGTACTCCGCGTTCAGCGTTCCGATCGGGAGCACGCCATCCACCAGCAGCTTCAGGCCCGCAAAGAAAGCCTCCTTCGCCGCAAGTTTCACCCCGCTGCGTCCGCGATCGCGCAGCCACGACTCCGCTCGCAGCAGCACTGGAATCCCCAGCGCCCTGGCCGCCAACATCCCATGCAGCGAGTTCGCGCTCGCATAGCCGTGCACCCACAGCGCATCGAAGGCCGCGTCGCCGCCCCGGCCGCGCAGCCGGCTCGGAATCCCGTGGTTCAACGGGGTCATCACCCCCGCCGTTTGTCCATCGCGCAGCTTCGGCAGAAACTCATGCCGGTAGCCATCCAGCAGCGGAACGTCCCACTTCACTCCCACGCCAAACCCCTCGTCGCGGTATGCCCGCACCGAGAAGTCCGAACCGAAAAACACTGTCAGCTCAATGCCCGGCTCCCGCGCGATCCGCCGCAGCAGCGGAGCCTGGTACTGAATGGGATGGCTCACCAGGTACGCCAGCCGCACCCTCCGGCCCGCGCAGGGCAACGCTGCCTCCGGCTCGGAGATTATTTCGTTCTCCAATCTCCCCCGCTCCCTTTCCCCGGACGGGCTGCGCCCGCAGGCCATCTCTACAACGTGCGCACCGCAATCAGGACCGAGACCAGTCCAATGATGCCGCCCGTCCCCAGATTCTTCAGCATGGCCTTCATCGCGTTGGTGGGCAGGAAAACGATGTCGTTCGGCTCCAGCACCGGGTCGGGCGCTTTGCCGTCGCGTACTTTCTTGATGTCCACCTCGACCAGCTTGCGTTCCGTCCCCACCGTGCGAATCAGCCGCAGATCGTCGTACCGGCCCTCGAAGTTGATCCCTCCGCTCAGCGCCACCACCTGCAGCAGCGTCAGCGGCGAGGCCTGGTCCAGGGCCACCTGGCCCTGGCGCGCAAATGCGCCCTCCACGTAAACCACGCTGGCCCGCGTCACCTGGATAATGTCGTGCGGCCGCACCGGAATGTTCGCCGCGGTGCTGGATGCCAGGTCCGTGCCGAGATTCACCACAATCGGATCGGCCAGTCCCGGCCGGACAATCTTCACCGTGTGGCTCGCGTTCGCTGGCAGGCCGCCCGCAATCAGCAGCACCTCCCGCAGGCTCCGCTCCGTGGCCACCGGGACCATCCCGCGCACCTCGCCGGTCACAATCACCGAGCCGTTCACGGTATCCAGCACCTGGATGATCACATCCGGGTCCTTGTAGAACTCACCGGTTCGCAGCCGGTCGGCGATCAATGCCTGCGCCGCCCGCACCGTCAATCCCTTCACGTTCACGCTCCCGATATACGGCAGCAGAACATTTCCTTCCGCATCCACGCGCACCGTCGCCTGGTAATCCGCCTGCTGAAATACGCGCACCGCAATCAGGTCGCCCGAGCCCAGCTTGAAATCGTCCCCGGGGTAGAGCATCCCCTCGCCTGCCATTGGCATTGCCGCAGGCGCTGCAGCCGTAGCCGTCGCCGCATTCGCTGACGCAGCGCCCGCATCCGTCCCCGCCGCACTGCCCGTCTGCGCGAAGGCCCCGCCTTCCCAGCAAAACGCGGCCAAAATCAATGCCAGCAGGATTCTTGCAACCGCGGCCCGGTCCGTCCTTGGGTTTCGGCTGGTCATCGCTTGGACTTCCTTTCCGCGCCCGCGTCGCCGGCCGTACCCGGCTGCGTCTCCCAGGTGTTGGCGTCCGCGGACCCGTACGAATACCCCGTATATCCGTAATAACCGTAATACTCCGGCGAATTCACGTCGACCGCATTCAGCACCAGGCCCGCCACCGGAGCCCCCGAGCGCACCAGCAGGTCCCGCGCCCGCCGCATCACATTCTTGCTCGACTTGCCATGGCGGACCACCAGCACCACCGCATCCACCATGCGTCCCAGAATCGCCGCGTCCGTCACCGACAGGATCGGCGGTGAGTCGATCACGACATACGTATAGAGTTTGCCCAGCTTCGCCAGCAGCTCCCGCATCGCGTCCGAACTCAGCAACTCGGTCGGGAACGGCGGCACCGGGCCGCTGGGCAGAATATCCAGGTTGGGTAACTCGGGAAGATGCTGCATGGCTTGCTCGAAACTCGACGTTCCCGCCAGCACCGTGGTCAGCCCGATCTTTCCCGTCACCCCGAAGCGGTGGTGAATCGTTGGCCGGCGCAGATCGGCGTCGATCAGCATAACCCGCGCATCGCCCTGCGCCAGAATGCACGCCAGGTTGCTGGCCGCGGTCGTCTTGCCTTCCGACGGAGTCGCGCTGGTAAACAGCAGGAACTTCGGCGGCTGCCCCGCCGTCGCCAGCAACAGCGACGTCTGCAGCGACCGGAACGATTCGGTAAACTGCGACTTCGGCTGGGTCAGGACGTTGATGTTGCGCTGCACCGCCGACATCGCCGCCGTCTGTTCCGGGCTCGGTCGCTTTGACCTCGGAATCACCGCCAGCGACGGCATCTCCATCACCCGCTCAATCTCCTGGATGTTGTGCAGGCCGGTGTCCAGGCTCTCCACCACGAACGCGACGACGATTCCGCCCAGCAGAAAGAAGAGCGCAGTCGTAAAAATAATCTTCCCCGGCGGTTCCATGGTCGGATCGACCGGCGGCACCGCCTTGTCCACCTGGTCCACCTCGGTAGCGTCCAGTCCAGCCTCCACCTTGGCCGTCTCCAGGCGCTGCTCCAGGCCCTCGTACAGGGTGCGGTTCTGTTCGTACTCCCGCTGGACCAGCGTGTATTCCACCAGGTCGTCGCCCTGCTTGTACGCCTCGGCCTTCCTCGCGTCCAGTTCCTGCTGGATCTTGTCCTCCGACGCTTTGGCCGCGACATACGCCTCTTTCGCCTGCAACTCCAGCCGGCCCTGCTCGGCGGCAATCTCCTTGGTCAGCAGGTTGATCGTGTCCTGCAATCCCTGCATCCGGGGATTCTTCGGCCCCAGCGTTGCCCCCAGCTCCGAGTACTGCGCCCGCGCCGATGCAAGTTGGGTGCGCAGCGATTCGAATGGCCCGGAAACGGTGCCGGGCACCGCCTCGATCGACCCTTCAATTGTGTTCGGGTCCATGTTCTTGAGGATCATGTAGCGCGATTCGGAGTTCATGCGCGCCACTTTGGCCGTCTCCTCCGCCGTCAGCAGCTCTTCCAGCGACGACTGCAGCTGGTTGTGCGTCGAATCGTAGCCCAGCACCCCCAGCTTCCGCTGCAAGTTCATCATCTGCTGTTGCGACCGCTCCACCTGCGACTTGAGATCGTTCAGATCCTTGGCCAGTTGTTCTGAAACCGCCTTCGTCTTGTCCACCGGCGTATCGTAGGACCGCTGGATATAGTCGGCCACCACCCGATTGACAATGCCTGCCGACAACCGTGGGCTGGGGCTCAGATAGCTGATGTTCATCATCTCCGTGCGCGGGATCAAGGACACCTGCAGATTGCTCTTCAGCGTATTCACCACGGCCGCGCGCACATTCGGATCGCTGATCTCGGCATGCGCCACCGGACCCTTCGCGCCCAGAAAGTCAGGGTTGTTCGCCAGGTCCATCTCCTGCGCTACCCCGTAAAGCAGCGTCTCGCTCTTCAGAATCATCAATTCCGTGTTCATCTTCGTCTGCGAGTCGTCGGAGTAGTCGTAGTCCGCGTCCAGCCGGTATGCGTTCGACTGCCCGTTATGCACCTGGATAATGCTGGTCGCCAGATACAGCTTGGGCTGGGTGTAGGCCCGGTAAATCCCGTTGGCCAGGCCCAGCGCCACTGCGAGCAGCAAAATCCAGCCCCGCTTGCGCAGCGTTGCCACCGCCTCCGACAAGGATGTGTCGCTGCCTTCGGCACTTATGCCGCCCGGCCGCTGCGGGTCGGTCACGCCGATGGCGGGAGGCAATTGCGTTTTCTGGGGACCCATTCCAGCTAGTCTACTCGACTGGCCGCGCCGCGAGGAAGGGGATACTCTCCGGCACGCCATCCGCCCACTCGCACCCAGCAGCGGCCGCAATGGCCATTTTCTCCGGAGTTTAGGCCCGCCCCTGTCCCCCGTCGACGCGCGGCCACGGCCGTTCCGTCGCCTGCGCCGCCGCACGCTGCGGGCGCGTGACCCGGGAGAGGGATTTTCGCTTCAGCCGGAACTCCGCTAGACTGCAAGTAACGCCCGCTAAAGGATATGTCGACTGGATATCATGACCAAACCTATACAAATCGCGGTGATTGGCTCGGGCTATGTTGGCTTGGTGGCCGCTGTCTGCTTCGCCGAAATTGGCCACGACGTCGTCTGTGTCGATAACGACGAGCGCAAAGTCCTCGCGCTCGAGTCCGGCGACACCCTCATCCACGAGCGCCATCTCCCCGAGCTGCTCGAGCGCTACCGTGGCAACAAGATCCACTTCACCTCCAACCTGCAGGAAGCCACCCGCGCCTCCGACGCCATCTTCATCGCCGTCGGTACGCCCCAGGCCGAGAACGGCAACGCCGATCTCTCCTACGTCGAAGCCGTCGCCTGCGAGATCGCCCGCGCCCTCACCAGCTACAAGGTCATCGTCGAAAAATCCACCGTCCCCGTCTACACCAACGAGTGGATCCGCCGCGCCATCGAGCGCAACGGCGTCGCCCGCCGCCTCTTCGACGTGGTCTCCAACCCCGAGTTCCTCCGCGAAGGCACCGCCGTCCAGGACTTCCTGCACCCCGACCGCATCGTTGTCGGCGCCGACAGCGACGCCGCCTCCAGCCTGCTGGCCGCCATCTACGCCCCGCTCACCACCGGCGCGTACTACGCCCGCCCCGGCGCCATCCCCGGAATCTGCTCTTCCAGCGCACCGCCGCCGCTGCTCAACACCTCCACCAAGTCCGCCGAGATCATCAAGCACGCTTCCAACGCCTTCCTCGCCATGAAGATCTCCTTCATCAACGCTGTCTCCAACCTGTGCGAGGCGGCCGACGCCAACATCGAGCAGGTGGCGCGCGGCATCGGCCTGGACAACCGCATCGGCCCGCGCTTCCTGCGCCCCGGTATCGGCTACGGCGGTTCCTGCTTCCCCAAGGACGTCGCCGCGTTCCGCTCCGTCGCCGAGCAGCTCGGCATCGACTTCAGCCTGCTCACCGAGGTGGAGAAAATCAACGCCGAGCAGAAAAAGCGCTTCCTCTCCAAGGTCCGTTCCGCCCTGTGGACCCTGCGCGGCAAGCGGCTCGGCGTGCTCGGCCTCGCCTTCAAAGGGGAGACCGACGACATCCGCGAATCGCCCGCCGTCGATATGATCGAGATGCTGCTCGCCGAGGGCTGCTCCATTGCCGCATACGATCCCGCCGCCATCAAGCGCACCCAGCACGAGCTGCCCGCCAGTCCCCGGCTCCACTATGTCGAAGACGCTTACGCCGCCGCCCGCGACGCCGACGCCGTGCTGGTGCTCACCGACTGGCGCGAATTCTCCGCCCTCGACCTCAAGCGCCTCCACAGCCTCATGCGCTACCCCATCGTGGTCGACGGCCGCAACCTCTTCGACCCCCAGGTGATGCACGAGCACGGATTCACCTACATCAGCATCGGGCGCCCCGCCGTTTATCCCGCGCGCGATCTCGAACTCGCGAACCGCCCCGGTGCTTAGCGGCGAAAGTTAGAAATGGAGCCCATGATTCGCAAGACATTCCTCGTAACCGGAGCCGCGGGTTTTCTCGGCTCCCATCTCACCGACGCGCTGCTCGCCCAGTCCGCCACCCACTCCGTCTTCGCCGTCGACGACCTCTCCACCGGCAGCATGGCCACCCTGGCTCACCTCGCCAACGAGCCCCGCTTCACCTTCCTCAATCACGACATCACGGCCGCGTTCGACCCCGGCCCGGTCGACTACATCTTCAACTTCGCCTCGCCCGCCAGCCCGGTCGACTACGACCGCCTCGGCCCGGAAACCCTGCTCGTCGGATCCGCCGGAACCGTCAACACCCTCAACCTCGCCCGCCGCTACAACGCTGGCTATCTCCACGCCTCCACCTCCGAGTGCTACGGCGATCCCGAGGTCCATCCCCAGATCGAAACCTACTGGGGCCGCGTCAACCCCGTCGGCCCGCGCTCTGTCTACGACGAAGCCAAGCGCTTCTCTGAGGCCGCCGTCACCGCCTGGAACCGCTACTACGGCGTCGACACTCACCTCGTCCGCATCTTCAATACCTACGGCCCCCGCCTGCAGGCCCGCGACGGCCGCGTCATCTCCAACTTCATGATGCAGGCGCTGCGCGGTGAGCCCCTCACCGTTTACGGTGACGGACTCCAGACCCGCAGCTTTTGCTACGTCTCCGACCTCATCGACGGCATCCTCCGCCTCTCGCAGTCCGCCGAGCACACCCCCGTCAACATCGGCAATCCCGTCGAGTTCACCATGCTCGAATGCGCGCAGGAAGTCCTCCGCGTCACCGGCTCCAAGTCGAAGATCGTTCACCAGCCGCTCCCGCAGGACGATCCCACCCGCCGCCGCCCCGACATCTCCAAGGCCCGCGCCCTGCTCGGCTGGCAGCCCAGAATCTCGCTCCGCGAAGGCCTGCAGAAATCGCTCGCCTACTTCCACGGCTGTATCGCCGCCGAATCCAGATAGCCGTCCCCGGCAATTCGCGTATCATAAGCGTGTTTCCCCCAACGAATCGTCTCATCGCCTGCTGACCGCAGCGGAAACGGGTGCTTATGAAGCGGACCGCGTTTCATCTCTTCCTCGTCTTCGGATTCCTTCTCCTTGGCTCCTCCGCGCCGGCCCAGCCTCCCGCCGCCGACAAGCCCGACACCGCCGCCAAGTCCGACGACTCCGCCATCCCCATCCCGCCCGAGACCTCGTCCGTCACCAAACACGATTGGACCGCCGCCGGCCAGACCATCCACTACACCGCCACTGCCGGCAACCTGCTCATCAAGGACGACAAGGACAAGCCCAACTGCAGCATCTTTTACGTCGCCTATACCCAGGATGGCGCCGACCCCCGCACCCGCCCCGTCACCTTCTTCTACAACGGCGGTCCCGGCTCCGCCACCGTCTGGCTGCACATGGGTTCCTTCGGCCCCATCCGCGTGGTCACCGACTCGCCCGACGCCTCCGCGCCCGCGCCCTTCCAGGTCGAACCCAATCCATCCAGCCTGCTCGATAAAAGCGACCTCGTCTTCATCGACGCGCCCATGACCGGCTTCTCCCGCCTCGTCGGCAAAGGCACCCTCAAGGACATCGCCGGCGTCGACGAAGACGTCCGCGCCTTCGAGAAGTTCATCACCCGCTATATCACCCTCAACCAGCGCTGGAACTCGCCCAAATTCCTCTTCGGCGAGTCCTACGGAACCCCGCGTTCCGCCGCGCTCGTCGCCGCGCTCCAGAACGACGGCATCGAGGTCAACGGCGTCACCCTGCTCTCCTCCATCCTCAACTACAACATCCGCAGCCGCGGCTACGACACCGCCGCCATCGCCTATCTGCCCTCCTACACCGCCATCGCCTACTACTACAAAAAGGGCAAGCACACCGGCACCATGGCCGAGGCCGCCGAGCAGGCCCGCCAGTTCGCGCGTGGCCCCTACGCCGAAGCCCTCGCCCAGGGCGACCGGCTCCCCGCCGCGCAACTCGACGCCATCGCCGCCCGCGTCGCCGACCTCACCGGCCTCAGCGTCCAGTACGTCAAGCAGACCAAGCTGCGCATCGATCCTTCGCGCTTCCGCAAGGAGCTCCTCCGCGACGACGACCGCACCCTCGGCCGCTACGACGCCCGCTTCGAAGGCTGGGACGAAGATTCAGCCGGCGAATTTCCCGACTACGATCCCTCCAACACCGGCCCCGAGGGCGCCTTCGTCGGCGCCTTCCACGACTACCTCCAGAAGGAGCTCAAATACACCAGCTCCGAGACCTACTTTGTCCGCGGCCCCGGCGTCAACGAGGCCTGGAACCTGAAGCATCATCCCAGCGGCGGCGGGGGCGAGCAGTCCCTCCCCGACACCGCCGTCGACCTCGCCGACGCCATGCGCAAAAACCCGAAGCTCCGCGTCTTCTCCGCCAACGGCTACTTCGACCTGGCCACGCCCTTCTTCTCCACCGAGTACGACCTCAGCCACATGCTGCTGCCGCCCGCCCTCACCGGCAACATCACCTTCGGTTACTACCCCTCCGGCCACATGGTCTACCTCAACACCGAAGCCCAGAAGCTCATGAAATCCGACCTCGACCGCTTCTACACCGAAGCCACCACCAAGTAACCTGATGCCGACCAACGGGAGGACCACGCGACTAGCTCGGCATAAGCCACGAAGTGGCCGCCGCCCGCGTAGGGCGCCCGTCCGGCAGGACCGTCTTTATCTCGCCGTCGTCTTCAGCTTCGGAAAGAACGTCACCTGCACCGTGAACGCATTATTGCTCTGCACGCCCGGCATATAGATCGGCGCCACCCAGCGCTCGTGCTGATACCAC
>Ga0181520_10010957_pt1 | contig 12013 bp, 10 predicted proteins | sample PEATcosm2014_Bin_29_FD_132451 | JGI IMG/M metagenome (GOLD analysis project Ga0181520, IMG submission 132451) | Peatland microbial communities from MTU Mesocosm Facility, Houghton, MI, USA - PEATcosm2014_Bin02_30_metaG | ecosystem: Environmental > Terrestrial > Soil > Wetlands > Peat | place...
CACTTCGCCGGCGGATGATCCGGCCGGGCTGGCCGTCTCAATGCAGTTAACCTCGGAAACGGCCCGCGTCACCGCGGCCTCGAACAACGTGGCGGACGCCACGTCGTTCAGCCAGACCCAGGACGGCTACCTGCAACAGGTCAACACGGCGCTTTCGCGCATGAGCGAACTGGCCATTGAGGCGCAGGACGTCACCAAGACCACCAGCGACCGCGCGTTGTACCAGCAGGAATACAGCGCCCTCGGCGCCTACATCAACAACGTGTCCACCCAGTCGTTCAACGGCGTGAGCCTGTTCGACGGCACGACGCTTAATGTGACCACCGATCCCAATGGCGACACGTTTGGCATGGCGGGCATGAAACTGAGCAGCGCCACGTACACGACGGCGACGGGCGATGACATCACGTCCGTCAGCGGCGCGCAGAAGTCCGTTAGCGACACCGAGAAGGCGATTGACCAGCTCGCATCGGATCGCGCGAACATCGGGGCCAACGAGGAAAGCCTCTCGTACTACAGCAACCAGCTTTCAGCGCTGGGCAACAACCTGCAGGCGGCAAACAGCCAGATTGCGGACGTGGATGTGGCCACGGAAAGCACCACCTACGCCAAGGAGAACATCCTGGTGCAGACGGGCACGGCGATGCTGGCGCAAGCCAACTCGATGCCGCAGTCGGTGCTGAAGCTCCTGAGCTAACAGGCAGATTTCTGCCGCTGGGCAAAGCCCGGGCGGCGACTGCCGTCCGGGCGTTCCGAGTGGTAGCAACGTCCGGGGAAGGAGCCAGTCCGCCCAAAAGCAGAACAGTCAGGAACGGCCGCCGGCCGAAAAGCCGGCGGCCAAGTCCGTAAACGGGGCCAATCGGCAAGCCCCCGGACGCCCACGCCAGAGGCCGGCGGGAATGACGACCCGTCACCCGCCACCGGATTCGGAGGCTGCCTGCGGCGGGGATTTCCACGAGGGGAACATTCCCACCGGCACCCGGGCAACGCCCATCCGGGCGCGACCGTTTCCGAAACCCCGTTGCCGGCGCTTGCCGGGCGGGAATTCACGAATACATTTTACGCATGACATTTGTCCGTCCTCCGTTCCCCGCCCCGCGCCGCCGCGGTCTGGCGCCGGCGCCAGCCGCATGAATGTCCCGGCTCCAACGTCCGCGTCCGCGGCGCCCCGGTTGTTGAAGGTGGAACCGGCGCTGTTCGCGCAGCACAATGGCTCCCGTTACCGGACGCCCCTGGACTTGCAGGTCACGGCCACGCCTCCGGCCCGGTTCCTCGTGGTGGGCGGTTGCCTGGCGCAGCCGTTCCCCGAAATCGCCGCGATGATCGCCCCGCAGTTGAAGGGCGATTTTCTGTTGCTGAACAATTTCGACAGGTTCCCGGAACTGCCGCCGGAGCCGGCGGCGCCCTACGCCTTCCAGATCATCCATATCCCGCTGCGGTCCATTTTGGGCAACGCCTATTTCCAGCTTCCGGATGACGGCTCGGAGCACGAGGAATTCCTGCGCCAGACGCAGGACCATCTCGCGCGCTATCTGGCCAATGCGATCAAATGGAATGTCGAGCGCAAGCTCCTGACTTTCGTGCTGGGGTTTTTGGTGCCCCAGCAAAATCCGCTGGGCCGGTTTCAGGCGCGCTACGATTTGCGCAATGTCATGCATTTCATCGAGCGGCTGAACCAGTTTCTGGCGGCCGAAACGGCGCGATACCAGAACGCGTACTGGGTGGACACGGACCAGGTGGCCGCGAGCATCGGCAAAAAGGCCTGCCAGGACGATGCGGTGTGGTCCTTCACCCACGGGACGACGTTGAGCGATGGCGACCACGATCACGATTTGAACCGCATCGAGCCGCCGGCCGCCATGCAGGAGCATTACGTGGCGCGCTGGCTGGAGTTTTACGAGGCGCTGCTGCACGAGGTTTTTGCGATGTACCGGACCACGCTGCCAGTGGATGCCGTCAAGCTGGTGGCGGTGGATCTGGACGACACGCTTTGGCGCGGGGTGGCCGCGGAAGGCACGCTGGGCGTGGCGGAAGGGTGGCCGATGGGGTTTATGGAGACGCTGCTTTACCTCAAGAAACGCGGCATCATCCTGGCCATTGTCAGCAAGAACGACGAGGCGTTCATCCAAGCCAACTGGAGCCGGATGGTGGGCGGGCAGATCAAACTGGAGGATTTTGCGATCCGTAAAATCAATTTCGAAAGCAAGGCGCAGAATCTCGCCGAGATCATCCGGGAAGTGAATTTGCGCCCCCAAAATGTGGTGATGGTGGATGACCATCCGGCGGAGCGGGCGGCCATCCAGCAACAGCTTCCGGGGGTGCGCGTGCTGGGCCGCCACGTTTATTACCTCAAACGCATTTTGCTCTGGTCGCCGGAAACGCAGCAGCCGGTCATCACCCGGGAATCAGGCCGGAAGACCGCGATGGTGCGGGCCCAGTTGCAGCGCGAGGCCGTCCGGCAATCGGTGTCGCCGGAGGAATTTCTGCGCGCGCTGAAGCTGCGCGTGTCGGTTTACCAGATTCGGGACCTGAAGAGTGTGAACCTGAACCGGGCGCTGGAACTGTTCAACAAGACCAACCAGTTCAACACGGTGGGCGCGCGCTACACGTTGGCGCAGTGCGATGAGTATCTGGCCGCCGGCCGCCAGTTGCACGTCATCGAAGCCGAGGATCGTTTTACGCAATATGGCCTCATCGGCGCCGCCTGGGTGACGGGAAACTGCGTTGAGCATTGGGTCATGAGTTGCCGCGCGCTGGGCCTGGGAATTGAGGAAGCATTTCTGGCCGAGTTGGCGCGCCAGTTTGCCGCCGAAGGCCAGGCGGCCATGACCGGCCGGCTGGTGCCCACGGATGCCAATGTGGCCTGCCGGCACGTCTTCAGCCGCAGCGGCTTTGTGCCGGTGGCGGGCGAGGCCACGCGGTGGACGCGTTCGCTCGCCACGCCGCCGTCCGGCCCGGCCCATGTGGTCCTGGTGCCCGCGCCGGACCAACCCCGCCGGAAAACCTGAGGCCCGACCGAAGCCGCAGCGGCGGCGCATCCGGTCTGCGCTCACACTTCCCAGCTCTTCGCGGCCCGGGGGCCCGGTCACGCTTCGCTTAAAAACTCTCAAACCGGCTAAAGTCCCCGCCCGGGGTGCCGATACCAAAGATGTTCGGCAGAAAGTTTCCCGGTGTGGTTCACCGGAAGACCCTGTTGAAGTAGTAAAACGGTTTCCGGCGGCCGCAAATAGCCGGAGGGAAAAACCGGGTGGGTGCCCTCAACAAAACCCGCCTACCGGCAGGGATGCCGTTTAACAAAACATCTCCCCGTAAGGGGTGACTCATGGAAGGAGTCAGTTATGGTCATTAATACAAACATATCCGCACTAAACGCCGCAACCCAACTGGACACGAACAGCGCGAAATTGAGCAACTCGCTGGCGCGTCTTTCTTCTGGTTCCCAAATCACCTCGCCTTCGGACGATCCCGCCGGTCTGGCGGTGTCCATGAAGCTGTCCGCGCAATCGGCCCGTACCACGGCCGCCCAGGACAACGTCAACAACGCCATCTCGTTCAACCAAACCCAGGACGGTTACCTGCAACAGGTCAATACGGCGCTGTCCCGTATGAGCGAACTGGCGGTCCAGGCCCAGGACGTGACCAAGACCACCACCGACCGCGCCTTGTACCAACAGGAATACAGCACGCTCGGCTCGTACATCAACAACGTGGCCAAGCAGTCGTTCAACGGGGTGAGCTTGTTTGACGGCAGCGCCCTCAGCGTGACCACGGACGGTCAGGGCGGCTCGTTCTCCAACCAGGGGGTGAAGCTCACGGCCACCACCTACACGACGGCGACCGGTGACGACATTACGTCGGTGAGCGGTGCGGTGAAGGCGGTAACCGACACGGAAAAGGGCATTCAGCAACTCGCTTCCGACCGCGCCACCATTGGTGCCAACGAAGAGACGCTGGGTTATTACAACAACCAGCTCAGCGCGCTGAACAACAACCTCCAGGCCGCCACAAGCCAGATCACGGACGTGGATGTGGCCACGGAGAGCACGAACTACGCCAAGGAGAACATCCTGGTGCAATCCAGCACCGCGATGTTGGCGCAGGCCAACGCGATGCCCCAGTCACTGCTCCGCCTGCTGTCGTAAGCCGGCGGTCCAGTTCTACCGGTGAAAATTCCCGGGCGGCGCGGGTGCGCCGCCCGGGCTCGATTTTTCAATGAGGCAGGTCTGGCGCTTGACACGGGCAAAAAGGATTCAAGCGGGATCCCACTTCAGCCGATACGACCTTATGGCATCGAGCACATTGCTTGGCATTGGCGGTTTGGCCTCCCATTCCGCGAGCCCGAACCTGGCGATTACCGGTTTGGCCTCGGGGTTGGATTGGGCCACCATTGTCACGGAATTGGCCAGCGCGGAGCGGGCGCCCGAAACCCAGTGGGAGGCCGAACAGACCACCATCTCCGCGCAGCAATCCGCTTATTCCACCATTTCCAGCGATCTGTCCGCATTCCAGCTCGATGCGGAAACCCTGATGGACCCTTCCTTTTTTAACAGCGTCACGGCCGCCAGCACCAATCCGATGGTGGCTAGCGCGGAGGCCTCGGGGACGGCCATCGGCAGTTATACCTTCAACATCACCCAGCTCGCCACGGCGGCGCAGTTGAATGGCGCCACCTATGTGAGCCAGGTGCTCGACCCGGGCGGCGATCCCGGCACGGTGACGATCGGCTCCGCCTCATTTTCCACGCCCGTCACGGCCGGCACATTCACGGTGGACGGGGCGCAGGTGACGATTGCCACCACCGATTCGTTGCAGGACGTGTTCAATGCCATCGCCAAGGCCACCAACAACCAGGTGAGCGCCAGTTATAGCGCCACCACGGACAAGATCAGTTTGACGAGCAGCAACGGCAGTTCCATCACGCTCGGCAGCTCCGCCGACAGCAGCAATTTCCTCCAGGTGGCCCAGCTTTACAATGACAACGGCAGCGGCACCGAAAACACGGGCTCGATCACGAGCACCGCGGCGCTCGGGCGCGTCAACACCTCGGGGGTGATGTCCGGCGCGGATTTGAACACTCCGATTAGCGACGGTGGCAACGGCAAGGGCGAGTTCATCATTAACGGGGTGACCTTTAATTTCAATGCCAGCACGGACACCATTCAGGATATTCTGGACAACATCAATCAGTCCACCGCCGGCGTGAGCGCCGCGTATGACTCGATCAACAACCGGTTTGTGCTCACCAACACCACCACCGGCGACGTGGGAATAGCCATGCAGGATGTCACGGGCAATTTCCTGAACGCCACGGGATTGTCCGGTGGCACGTTGAGCCACGGGAAAAACCTGCTCTATACGCTGAACGGCAGCGCGCAGCCGATCGTCAGCCAGTCCAACACCATCAGCAGCGCCAGTTCCGGCATCACCGGACTGTCGGTCACCGCGGCAGCCAAGGGCTCCACCACGGTCAGTGTCGGCATGGACACCGCGACCATCAGCAACACCATCCAGCAATTTGTCTCGGACTACAACACGCTCCAGACTTACATCGGCACCGAGCAAGCCGTGACCACGGGGTCCACCGGCTCGGTGACTCCGGGCACGCTGACCGGCGATGAAACCACCACCGATATTGGCTCGAGTCTGCGCAGCTGGATGGCCTCCGTTGAGAATATTCCGGGAACTTCCGGCACCGTCACACAATTGGCCGACCTGGGATTCACGAGCAACGGCAGCAATAACACCCTTTCCACGAGCGACTCCAGCACGATCGCTTCCCTGCTGAACACCAACCTGAGCGACGTTGAGGCCCTGTTTTCCAATTCAACCAGCGGTTTGGCGACCCGGATCAACTCCTTCATCACCAGCACGCTCGGCGCGAACGGCACGCTGCCGACCCGCACGGCGGATCTCACCCAGCAGAACACGGACATCACCACTCAGATTTCCAATCTGGAAGCCAAAATCACCAGCGACACAAATTCCTGGGACTCCGAGTTCCAGGCGATGGAGACGGCCGAGGCGCAGACCAACCAGGAATTGACCTATCTCTCGCAAGGGGTCTCCAACGGCAGCCTTTAAAACCCCATGAAACCCGCCACCGCCAAATGGAACCCGAGCCAGGAGCGCGCCCCGCGCGCCGCCGGGGGGATGGCGGATGGCCTGGCCGCGGCTTCTGGCCGCGCCGGCGGCGGGTTGCGCCCGCGCCTTTTCACTTTTTCACCGGTACACATCATCCCCAAGTCTCCGGCCCGGTTGTCCAAACCGGCCGGCTTGAGGAACAGGTTCTGTTCGCTCCACCGCAACCCCGCAGCCACCTGCAAACGGTGGCGTTCCGGCTCCGCCGCGTTTCGACACGGCCGGCCAGAGCGCGTTTTTGAATTTCAGCGGTTGGAGTTCATGGGACCAATGAGACCCGGGCAACCCGCGTTGTCCGGATAGAAACCCCTCAGAAGCCGACTTTAGACATATCACAGTTGGGGTAGTTTAGGACTCCCATGAACTTCAGTGCCACGCCAGGCAGCGGCGACCGCCGCCAGCCGGGCAAAATCTGGCGCACGGGCTGGCTGATCGGGCTTTTCGCTTTGGGCGGACTCCCGGCCACCGGTTCCGCCGCGCCGCCCGCCGTCCGCGTTCCCGTCAGACATCTGGAAAACACCTTTGCCGCCGCCGCCAAACTGGCTCCGGACTTCCGGCGCGTGGCCGTCCTGCCCGTGGCAGCCCAAACCGCCGTTGGCGACCTGGCCGAGGGGTGCGCCGCGCTCACCCCCGCGCTCTGGGAGCAACTCGGCAAAACCGGGAAATTTGAGGTCGTGGCGGTGGATGGAGACCGGCTCCGCCAAGCCGCCGGCCGGGCCAATTGGACCGGCACGGAGACATTGCCGCCGGATTTCTTTGGCTATTTGCGCCGGGAATACGCGTGCGACGGGGTTTTATTCGCCGAACTGACGACTTACCGCGCCTACGCGCCGCTGGCCGTCGGTTGGCGGTTCAAGCTGGTGGACGTGCGGTCCGGTCAGATAATCTGGGCGGCCGACGAGGTGTTTGACGCCGCCCGGCCGGCCATATTCCGGGCCGCCCAGCGGTTTGAGGCGCCGGCGGCGGTATGGCCGTTTCGGCGGGAAAACTGGCTGGCGGTCAATTCGCCCTGCCGGTTTGGACGGTATGGCGCTGCCATACTTTTGGACACCATGCCTGAGCGTTGAAGATCCAATGAATTTGGGCTAAAGTAATCATGAGTCGTGCCGATGACCATTTTGACGCGGATGAGTGGATGGAGAGCCGTTCGCGGAGATTTTATAAGATTATGATCGTCGAATTCAATAGTGGTGGTGCCAATTTCATACCGGTCCAGCAACCCGCGGCCCGGCCGACGCAATCTGCGCCAGCGGGCAGCGCCACGTCTGACTCGTTTTCGCCCTCGTCCGTACAGGACACCCTCAGGCAGTCGGCGCAGGCCCGGCCGGAGAAGGTGGCCCAGGCCAACGCCCTCCTGAGCGATGGCAACTACCCCTCGGACTCGGCGCTGAAGCAGCTCGCGGGTTTCCTGGCCGACCGCCTTTGATGGTGGCGCAGGCCGTTGCCTAAATTAATTTTCCAAAACACAGACCCCCCCCATGCCATCCACCAATCCTTGGAGTTCCTACCGTCGAATCGCCACCCAGACCGCGCCGCCCGGGCAATTAGTGCTCATGTTGTTTGACGGCGCCCTGTTGTCGCTCGAACGAGCCCTGTTGGGTTTTGGCTACCAGGATATCGGGCAGCGCAATTCAACCATTCACAACAATTTGAGGCGTTCCGTGGACATCATTCGCGAACTGAACAGTTCGCTGGACGTGGAAGCCGGCGGGCAGCTGGCCGAGACGCTCCGCAATTTGTACACGTATTTTGAGCACCGGCTGGTGGAGAGCAATCTCAAGAAATCGCGCCAGGGGATTGATGAAGTCATTCCCATGCTCCGGGACTTGCGCGATGCCTGGTTCAAGATGCTGAGCGGCACGACGGTCAATGCCCCGGTTCTGAACCCGTGGACCGCCCGCCAGTTGGCCACCGCATGAACGCCGAAGCTGAATTGCTGCGGGCTTACCGCGAATGGCGACGGCTCCTCCAAGCCGAGGCCAAGGCGATTCAGACCAGGAACTGGGAGCTGCTTTCGGACTGTCATCTGGCCATCCGGGATTACCAAGGCCTGGTGACGGGGCTGACGCAGGCCACCCGGGCCGAATGGCAGCGGACCGGCGGCGGTGCGGCTCCCCAAGAGCACCAGCTTCGCGCGCAGGTTTCCGACCTCATTGACTTGACCCGAAACAATCAGCGCCTGCTGCAAGCCACCCGGGCCGCCGCCCGGCAGCAGCTTGAGCGGTTGGGCGAGGCCGGCAAAAACCTCCGGCAACTCCGTCGGGCCTACGGTTATCTTTCCACCGGCAGCCGCGCCAACTGACCGGCGCGTATGCATTCGCCGGACGACATCGCCCCTCCCAGTGATCCGATTCTGGTCGTTGACGACGAGAAGATCTTTCTGGCGGCGCTGCAGCAGACACTCCAGCGCGCGGGCTATCCGGCCGTGGCCCTCAGTTCTCCCACCGAAGCCCTGGCGGAGCTCCAGCGGCGCAAGTTTTCGGTCATCATTTCAGACCAGTTGATGCCCGGGCTGTCGGGCCTGGAACTGCTGGCGCGGGCGCGGCAGATCCAGCCGTTTGCCACGCGCATCCTGGCCACGGCGGTCCTCAATCTCGACACCGTCATCGGCGCGATCAACAAGGGCGAGATTTTCCGTTTCATCATCAAGCCATGGCTGCACGAGGAATTCATCGCCACCCTGCGCAATGCCATCCAGCGCCACCAGTTGATCTGCCAGAACGCGCGGCTGCAGGAAGCCACACAGACGATGAATGCGCAACTGGTGGAGCTGAACCGGTCATTGGAACAGCAAGTGCAGCTCACCGCGCGCCAGAACCAGGAGCTGGGCCAGCTCAATTCCGCCCTGGAAACCAATCTGCTCCGGTCCATCGAACTGTGCGTCCACACGATGCAGACGTTCTATCCGTCGCTGGGCAACCAGGCGCGCCGGGTGACCGAGCTCAGCCGGGCCATCAGCCAAATGGCCAAGCTGCCGCCGGACGAGCAGCGGGTGCTGGAAAGCGCGGCGCTGCTGCACGACATCGGTCTGGTGGGCGTGCCGCGGCAGATCATCCGCCGCTGGCAGGAGGACCCGGACTCGCTGGGCGAGCCGGAACGCGCGCTGATCCAGCAGCATCCGATTCTCGGCCAGGAGCTGGCCGCCTTTGTGAGCCATTTGGACAAGGTGGGCCAGACCATTCGCGGCCATCATGAGCGGTTCGATGGCCACGGCTATCCGGACCAGCTCGTGGGGGAGAACATTCCCTGGCTGGCGCGGCTGCTGGCCGTGCCGGTGGCCTTTGCGTCGTGCCGGCTGACCGATTCCGAGGCGGTGGAAAGAATCAAGACCGGCGCGAGCACGGCGTTCGATCCGGAAGCGCTGAGGATTTTCCTGCGAGCCCAGGCGGTGGCGTCGGTGCCGCGGCGCGAGCGGCAGGTCTCGCTCGGGGAACTGCGGCCGGGCATGGTGCTGTCCCGCGGCATCTATACGCCCAGCGGTTTGCTGCTGGTGCCGGAAGGGCAGCGCCTCAACGCCACGTACATCGAAAAAGTGCTGAACTACAACCGCGTGCAGACGCTGGTGCAGACGCTGACGGTGTATTGTTGACGTCGCGGGGGGCCGGGCGCCGGGGAATGGTGCCAAGAACTTGTTGCCGGAATGGGGGCGAACCGGGCAGAATCCCGCCGATAGAAACGATTCATGTCCGCCACGCTTAAATCCCTCCGTGCGCTGTCCGACCCGACGCGGCTGCGCATCGTTGCGTTGTTGGAACGCGACGAACTTTCCGTTGCGGAGCTGCAAGAGATCACGCGCCTGGGGCAGTCGCGCATTTCGACGCACCTCGGGCTGCTGGCCGATTGCGCGCTGGTGAGCTCGCGGCGCGAGGGCAAGCGCACCTTTTATAAACTGAATCCGGAGGCGGATACCATGGCGCGGCAGTTCATTCAACTGGCCATCCAGGGGGCGAAGGAGCTGCCGGAGCAGGCGCACGACCAGATCAACCTCAAGCGGATCCTGGCCCGGCGGAAGGAGCAGGCGCAGGTTTATTTCAACCAGATTGCCGGCCGGTTTGACCGCGTGTATGGGCCGGGGCGGTCGTGGCAGGCGTTTGGACATCTGTTGCTGCGCATCCTGCCGCCGCTGGTGGTGGCGGATCTGGGGGCCGGCGAGGGGCTGCTGAGCGAGTTGCTGGCGCGCCGGTGCAAAAAGGTCATCGCGGTGGACAACTCGGAGCGGATTGTGGAGTTTGCGGCGGCGAAGGCCAAAAAGAACGGGCTGAAAAACCTGGAATTCCGGCTGGGGGATCTGCAGAACCCGCCGATTGACGCGAACAGCGTGGACCTGGTGATCCTGAGCCAGGCGCTGCATCACGCGGAGAATCCGGCGGCCGCGCTCCGGAGCGCGCACAAGATTTTGAAGCCGGGCGGGCAGGTGATGGTGCTGGACCTGGCCAAGCACAACTTCGAGAAGGCGAATGACCTGTACGGCGACCGCTGGCCGGGCTTTGCGGAAAGCGATCTGCAACGGTGGCTGGAGGAAGCGGGGTTCAAGAAGATTGAAATCAGCATCGTGGCCACGGAGGAACAGCCGCCGCATTTCCAGACCATCCTGGCGGCGGCCGAGAAGAACTGAGCGGCGGTCCCGGCGAGGGAGCCGGGATGCGTTCGCGCCGCTGCCGAGCTTAGACCGGATAGTTCATAGGCAATCCGGTGGTGCAGACTTCCAAGCCTGGCGTATCGATAGTTTTCCCAATCCGCAGACGCCACGCAATGGCGACACCCTGCCGATTTGGAAATCGGCGATACGGCAGGTTTGCGGCAGGTTTGGAAACCTGCGCTACGCCGGTGTTGCCATCGTCCGCCAAGGCAACTGTGAAATATCCGGGCTAGGGGCTGTCATCCGGCAATCAAGTTCACCATTTTTCCAGGCACGATGATGACTTTCCTGATGGTTTTGCCGGCAAGAAAGGGCTGGGCTTTGGGCGCGGCCTTGGCGGCGGCTTCGATGGCTGCCTTGTCCGCGTTCACCGGCACCTTGATGACGTCGCGGAACTTGCCGTTGACTTGGACGGGCAGTTCGAGCTCGGTTTCCACGAGCAGGGCGGGGTCGAATTTGGGCCACGGGGCGTAGGCGAGCGACGGGGCCACCTGGCCAAACGTGGAATGGAGCCGGGCCCAGAGTTCTTCCGCCAAATGCGGTGCGAAGGGCGCGAGGAGCTGCAAAAAGACCTTCATTACGGGGAGCGGCTTGGCCTGCCACGTCATGGCCTCGTTGACGAAGACCATCATGGCGGAGATGGCGGTGTTGAAGTGCAGGGCGTCGAGGTCCTCGGTGACCTTTTTGATGCACGCGTGCAGCGCCTTGAGCTGCGCGGGCGTGGGGGTCACGTCGGTGATGGCGCCGTCGAGCAGGAGGAGATCCAGCAAGTCGGCGGTCGGTTCGGCGGCGGTGGTTTCGGCCAGTTCAAACGCGGTCTCGGATTTTTCATCCACGAAGAGGCGCCAGACGCGGCCGAGGAAACGATACACGCCTTCCACGCCGCGGGTGTTCCACGGTTTCACGTCCTGCAACGGGCCCATGAACATCTCGTAGAGGCGGAAGGCGTCGGCGCCGAATTCCTTCTGGACGTCGTCGGGATTGACGACGTTGCCGCGGGACTTGGACATTTTCTGGCCGTCTTCGCCGAGGATGAGGCCCTGGTTGACGAGTTTGAAGAACGGCTCGGGAGTGGAGACGCAGCCGAGATCGAACAGGACCTTGTGCCAGAAACGGGCGTAGAGGAGATGGAGCACGGCGTGCTCGGTGCCGCCGACGTAGAGGTCCACGCCGGGTTTGGTGGCGGGAGTGGATGTTTGCCGTGAACTCACGTTCACAGCCACAGGCACGGATTGG
>Ga0181520_10010960_pt1 | contig 12009 bp, 8 predicted proteins | sample PEATcosm2014_Bin_29_FD_132451 | JGI IMG/M metagenome (GOLD analysis project Ga0181520, IMG submission 132451) | Peatland microbial communities from MTU Mesocosm Facility, Houghton, MI, USA - PEATcosm2014_Bin02_30_metaG | ecosystem: Environmental > Terrestrial > Soil > Wetlands > Peat | place...
GCTGGCAATGCTTGACGCAAGAATCGTTAACCCGGCGAGAATTGAGAATCCAGCCAGCAGCCGGACCACAAAGGTGATCTGATCGACGACGCTTTCGATCCTCTGCAGCACATCGGCAACGTTGATAATGGTGACGGTCGGATAGGCTGAGAAAAACGAGCGCTCCATCGCTGCCACTTGCGCGGGATCGATGTGGGCACCGCCGTACCATATAGACGGCTGGTCAGAGATAAGCCCGGAGGGTAGAACAAACGATACGCGCGCACTGAGGTGCTGGCCGTCGGAACGATAGATCGCTGCCACTGTAAGCGTGCGCGTTGTGCCGCCTGTCTGCAATTCCACAGCGGAGCCGATTCCGAGGCCCAGGCGTTTGGCCACGCCGTCGCCGACGGCGAATTGAGTGGCGTTGGCATTCGTCCACCACGTACCCTGGGTTACTTTGTCGCCATCCGGCGGTGCATCGGCCCAAGTGAGTTCGGCGCTCTCAAGCATGCGGCGCGGATAATGCTGGCCCTTCATCTCCTCAACGGGTTGGCCATTGATCGAAATGAACCGGCCCACCACTACAGGCATGAGATTCAACTTCTGGCTAACGCCGGGCTGGTGCGCGAAAAACTCCTTCACGCCCGCAACCTCATCCGTACGCACGTCGACGAGAAAGACATTGGACAAGCTGGGTGCTGCGGTTTCACGCAGATCGCGGAGCAGGCCCTTCTGCATGAGGTAGACCGCGAGAATGAGCATGACTCCCGTGCCGAGCGCAGCCAGCACCGCTGCCGACTGGTTGCCAGGCCGGTAGAGATTGGCGAGGCCATGGCGCAACGAAGATGGTAAGCGAAGACGCGTGCGGTCAAGCACAAATCGCACCGTAAACAGGGCCACCGCCGCCAAAGCAAGAAGAACGGCTAGAGTGACGGTAAACAATAAGGCGAAAATTGCGCCAACCTTCGCCGAATCCGAGAGCGCCCAGGCGATTCCACCAAGCGCAGCGATTACGAGTGCTGCGATTCCAAGTTGCAGCCGGCGATTCCACCAACTGACAAGCCAGCCGCCGATGCCCGCTGGGCCTGACTCGACCAGCCTGCGCAAAACCAGCACGGGCCTGACTGCACGCACATCGAGGAGCGGAGGCAAACAAAAAAGGAGCGTTGTGAGCAGGCCCGTTGCCAAGCCAGCCAGCGCCGACTGCCAGGGAAATGCAAAGCCAACATGAAAAGTAAGGAGCGGTCCGAATGCCGCGGGCAGCGCGACCATCACAAGGATTCCCGCAGCGACTCCTAACAATCCGCCGGCCAGTCCAAGCGCGAGAGTTTGCAGAACGAAGATTCGCATCAAATCTGAGGAGTCAGCGCCAATTGCCTTGAGGATGGCGAGCATGTCCATACGCTGCTCGAGATGGGCGTGCATGGCCATTGCAACGCCTATTGCGCCAAGCACCATGGCGACGAGGCAAATGAGGCTGAGGATGGAAGTTGCGTTGTCGAGACCGCGACTGAGCGCAGGATTGCCTTCGCGAAAGTCCATAACCTGCGCATCAGGCAGCGCTGCTTCAAGTTGCTTTCGCACTGCGGCGGTTTCTGCATCGGGAGTGATACCGGCAGGCGGTTTGTCTGGCAGTTTGACGAGTAGTCGCTGACTTGCGCGGCTGCCCGGCGCCAGCAATCCCAGACGCTCGAGAGAAACTTGCGAGATCATAACGCGCGGGCCCATGCCAACGCCGGCGCTGATGCGGTCGGGCTCTTGCTTCAGTGCAGCGGTGATTGTAAAGCTCTCGCCACCCAGTCGCATTACGTCACCCACGTGCGCATTGAGCCGAATGAGAAACTCATCGGCAACAACAGCCGAATCACCCTTGAGCGCCTGTTGCAACGGCATCGCCGGTTCGAGGTCTGCGGTTCCGTAGTAGGGATATTCGGCGGGATCGACAGCCTTGAGAGCGATCAGCAGTGGCACCTGGTTGGGCGGCACAGAAGCCATGGAGAACGTTTCCGTGACCCAGGTGGAGCGGATGGCGCCGGCGCTTTGAGTTGATATTGCCGATATCTTGCCCGCTTCGTCGGTCGTGGGAGGGCGGAACATCCGCGCACTAAGGTCTCCCGCCAGTAAGGATCGCGCCTCGGTGTTCAATGTTTGCCGGAAACTATCGCTAAGCCCGCGCACCCCCACGAGCGCAGCAACGCCCACTGCCACCGAAAGAACAACGAAGCCAAACTTACCTGGTGCGGACTTCAAGTCGCGCCAGCCAATAGCGGCCGCCCGCTTCCAACTCAACGCGCGCTTAGCCATTGATCCTCTCGTCCCGGTTGTTTCCCTGGACTGGAACGAAAGCCGCGGGAGGACCAGGCAACGTGTCCTCCACCACCAGACCATCTTTAAGAACAATTTTGCGATCGGCACGGCTGGCGACTTCAGGGTCGTGCGTGACAAGCACCAAAGTGGTTCCCGCTTTACGGTTCCGATCGAGCAGCAGATCGAGAACGAGGCGTCCGTTCGACGAGTCGAGGTTGCCGGTGGGCTCGTCGGCCATTACGACCGGCGGCTGCGTGACAAAGGCTCGCGCCAATGCGACACGCTGCTGTTCGCCGCCCGAGAGTTGCACGGGATAGTGATCCATGCGCTCCTTCAAGCCAACCTCTTCGAGCAAACGGCGCGCCTGAGCCAAACCGCTTCCTTCAATGTTGAGTTCGTAAGGAAGGAGCACATTTTCAAGAGCGGTGAGGGTCTGGATGAGTTGGTAGGACTGGAAGACAAAGCCTATTTTGCGGCCGCGCACTGCGGCAAGCTCCGCCTCTGCGAGGTTATGGATCGGCGTTCCATCCAGCCAAATCTCGCCCTCACTGGGGGTGTCGAGGCCGGCGAGCAGGCCCAGAAGCGTGCTCTTGCCACTTCCGCTGGCGCCAACGATAGCTACAAATTGCCCAGCCGGAATGATCAGCGAAATTCCCTGCAATATTTCAACGCGCCGCGCACCGTTCTGTATCCACTTTTTCGCGCCTTTGACCTGGATCAACGAACCCTCCCCACCATTGGCAGTGTAAATCGCCGGTCCCTGATCATGAGGCACTCGCATGCGCAGCTACACTAGTGTTGTGGACGTTTGGCGCATGCTTTTTATTGTATGGTGGTTGCTTTTGGCCGGCCCGATTTATGCCGCCGACAGGCAGATTGTCGTTTGCTTTGGCGACAGCATCACCGCCGGTCTTGGCCTTCCATATGGCCAGGCTTATCCTGACTTCCTGCAGAAAAAGCTCGATGCCCAGGGGTTCAACTACAAAGTAGTCAACCAGGGCACGAGCGGCGCGACGACCAAAGACGCGCTCGCGACACTGCCTTACGTCCTGCGCCAGCACCCTGCGGTTGTAATCGTGGAGTTTGGGGGCAACGACGGACTGCGCGGACTACCCGTAGAATTGTCGCGCAGCAATCTCGCCCAGATTCTGACAGGCCTGGAAAAAGAGCATGTGAAGATTTTGCTCGCCGGCATCACACTTCCACCGGACTACGGTCCGGACTACATCCGGTCATTCGATCAAATTTTTCGCGATCTGGCTGCTAAGCATCATGTGGCCTTTGTGCCGATGCTCTACAAAAACCTTGTCAGTGTGCAGGGAACAATACAGGAAGACGGGATACATCCCACCGCCAAGGGTTCCGCGATCATCGCCGACACGTTGTTGCCCCTGCTGAAGCCACTGTTGCACAGGGGACCGTAAACCGGTTGGCGTGCGCGAGAGGAATTTACGCCGTGACTCACATCGAGTAGCACGTGCCCGCAACTGCCGCCAGAAACAGCGACAGCCGGATTGTCCCGGCTGTGCAAACTTGCTGAGTTAGTTGGTTTCCCGTTGAAAACGGGTGAGATCTGGCTATGCCTTCGCGGTTGAGAGAGCTTTGACGCGAGCATTCAAGCGGCTCTTGTAGCGCGAAACAGTGTTGGCGTGTAGAACGCCCTTTTTGACACCCTTATCGAGCGTCGATACGGTGGCGCGATACTGCTCAGTTGCGGCTTTTTTGTCGCCCTTGGCCAGAGCCTCGCGCAATGCGCGCACGCTGGTCTTCACGCGGCTGCGGTTCGCACGGTTCACTTCGGTGCGGGTTTCGGTCTGGCGGGCGCGTTTGAGCGCCGATACGTGGTTTGCCATGGTTTTCCTTCAATCTCCGGCCCTGAACTTCAAGGGAAAATCCTGATTTTTCAGGGAAAATGATGCGGCGCGGGAGCCAATTCGAGCCCACCCCTTCGCAATTACTAAGTGTACGGGATGCGGAAGAGCGGGTCAATTGTCGGGCGAATCGTTGCCCGCAGCAAAAGTATGCGAATTACTTCGTTTTAAGTTATTTGCTGCCGTTTAGCATCCGTACCGAGCCGGTTTGACCCCGTTTCGGCAGCCCGGTATACTCGAACTTGCGTCAAGCGGGAGTAGCTCAGTGGTAGAGCATCGCCTTGCCAAGGCGAGGGTCGCGAGTTCAAGTCTCGTCTCCCGCTCCATTCCGCATCGCACCAGTGGAATCTCGCCGGTTGTGTAGTGGAACGGAACGATCCGCATTCAATGACGCGGGCAGCCCAAGGCGCGGTACCCAAGTGGTAAGGGAGAGGTCTGCAAAACCTTTATGCGCCGGTTCGATCCCGGCCCGCGCCTCCAGTTTCTCCAGTCACCTGCGATCCGCGAAATGGCTATGAACTCGCTCGAAGGAATCTAGATAAGCGCATCAGCGATTTCGCGACATCCAACTCTGGAACTTCAACAAAACCTGAGATTTCAAGGAAGCCGGCGCCATTGGGCCTCAGGTCGCAGCAGTCTTCTCTCCTGAGTCTGTGCCCGGACTTGTGGCCGGATGCGGATGTTCAAACGTGGCCGCGGCATCGGGCAGCGCCTTGCAGGATTAGATGAGATGCTCGAGCTTCACATGTTCCTCGGCATATGCTTGCCCAATAATGCGAAGGATTGGAATGGCATCTACAGCGTCGATCCGCGAAAGACGCGGATGCTCGCGCAGAACTTTTTCCATCTCAGTCTTCTTATAGTTGCGGTTGTAGCGCACATAACTGAACCAGCCTCTTCCCGGAGGAGGAGCACTTGCCAGATCGCCTACCTTCAGATTGCCAACCTCTGAATCCAGATCTTCTCCATAAATACACTCGCCGAGGAAGCGACAGAGATAATCCTGCTGCCAGCCGATTCCCTGCAGCAAAGCGACTGGGATAGTCGCGGCATTGTAGCCTAGCCATAATTTCGGATTCTTAACCCGCAGCTCTGAAGAAAACTGAATCGTCCCGATTGAAACGACGCGCAGATTTTCAGGGCCCGGCGTCCAATTGACGCGGTAGCCAGGCAAGATCGCAGTCAAAGCAGCAATCAGAGCGGGATTTGAATATGGCGTGATTGAGCCATCGACGAAAGTGCGTATCTCGTCTCCGAGCTGGACTTCTTCGGGATCGAAATAGACTGGCGCAGCAGTGCTGGCCCTCACCAGTTTCCAAAGAGGAATCTTCAAATTACAATCCGACCGATTTGGATCGTTGTACTTGGCCAATGGATTGTTGGTCAGCGGCCACGCCGATCCTGTGCTATGGTTCCGCACCACCACCATGAGCAGATTTTCCTTTTCTCCATTCCTCAACTGGGGGCTGCCGAGCGTCGCCTCTGTGCCGTCTTGTTCAGGAAAGAGGCCCTGGAGCATTTCGGAAAGCGGCGCGGCCAGGAAGCGCGAGAACAGCCGCTTCTTCACGTTGTACCACGGGACGGGCTGAAACATTTTTTGTCCGCGCTCAATGTAGAGGTTGAGGACCGTCTCGACCGTCATCCCCCAACAGAGACATGCGGCGATAATTGCGCCTGTGCTGGTGCCCGCCAGGAAATCAAAATGGTCGCGCAGTACAAAACTCTCTGCTTTCGCGGGATCCAGCTTCTTGTAGTGTTCCCGCAGCAGCTTCTCTACCTGCAAAAGAACCTCCAGGGTGAAAACGCCCCGAATGCCTCCGCCATCGAGAGCCAAAATTCGTTTCATAAACTCATTTCCTCGCGAGCCCTGCGGCCAAAACTATCGATCGCCACTCCAGCAGTTCGACCAGCAAAGCTCTCTCGATCTGCTCCGCGACCTGAAGCACGGAGTTCCAGGTGCGGAGTGCATCCAACTGCTTGTCCCATTGGCACAGACAATCGCTCATCTCGCGATAGCGCCGCCTGCGGCGCGCGGAATCTTTCACCAAGGCGAATGCGCCAGCCATGGTCGCGATTTCAAAAAGCGACGACATGACGAGGGCGATCCATTGGTGAGGGACATCTTGAACAGTAATCCAGCGTGTTCTGGTGATCAGGTAGCCGAACGCGGTCAGAATCGCGAGGACGCCGCATATCCAACTGACAGTCTGCAAGCGGTGTTCCTGCTTCTCCGCCCGCGCTGCCTGGCGAGAGAAATAAGCCATCTGGTGAGCAACACGGTCGCGGCGATACTCCGTCTTGAAATCGTCGAGCGAAGAGCCTTTGCGACGTCGATCGTCCATCTTGAGGAAGTTCATGGACCGCAAGATACCTGCAAGATCTGAGATCAGTTCCGGCCCGATGACGTTGTAGAGCGTCGGCGTATTCCACAAGGAGAGAACCGAACGGCTGATCTCGGCAGCGGTACGCGTGCGCGCCCACAGCGCTTGTCGCGCGTGAAGGCGCAGAACCTCAGGAAGCGCAATGGCAACAATCCCCAACACGGCACTTAGAACCAGCCAGGGAGCGGCAGAGGGGATTTCCGGCGCGACTCCGCTGAGAACGGCGGCTGCCGCCGTATACACGATGGGAATCGACGCCAATCGCCGCGTCTGGGGCGCAACACGATTCGCGTTTTCATCGAGCTTCTGCAGAAATGCGAGCGCCAGGTCTTTGGACGATCCAGACGCCGGGGTTATGCCCATGTCAGGCAGTCCGTTCAGGAAATCCAGTTCGGGGTGGATCCGCATTCGCCGAGCAGCGGCTTCGTTCAGAGTCTTCAGCTCACCGGTCACGCTATGAATCCAAACCACTGGATGACCGATTTTCTCAGCATAAGAGACGATGTCCTGCGTGCCGCCGGCGCCACGCGAGGGCTGCCCGTCCCAAATCGCAATGAGCAACTGGCTCTCCGCGATCGTCTGAATTCCGCAGTCGTAGTACTGCTCTTTGCCTTCGTTTCGATTGCCGGTAACCTCGACCGACACTGCTCTTTCGAGAATCTTTTCGGTGCGCTGCCATGACTCAGGATTGAAATCGTTCCGGAAGTGCTCCACAGGTTTCGGCAATAGCACGCGCAGAGGAACTTCGAGCTCCAGGCAGCTCTCCGCAAATATCTGATCGCCTCCTGCCGCCGCGGAGGAAACTCCATAGACTGTCCAAGGGCTGGCAGCCTTTTGTTGGCGCAGGTAATCAACGACCATCTGCCTCAGCTTTGGCTCATTCTGCAGGCTTCGATGACCAGTGAAACCGATAGCCAGTACCGCAGGTAAGCGGATCGAGCTGGTTCGGCTGGAAGCAGAGGACATACGGACCTGATGATACCCCGGCTGCTTACTCGGTGCGCAGTTGCAAGATCTCAGGCAGCGGGAATTTTGAAATGTCGACAGTGACCTGCGAGGAGAGCTCGTCGATGAGGCGAAACATGTCGCGGTTCCAGGTTTCGTTTTCTCTGGCGAATTCGGCGGGATTCACGCTATCGGGATCGACGTCGGCCACAACATACTCTTTGCCCCTATATTCGATGCCAAGACCAAAATCCTTTGGATTGGAAGAAGTATGCGCAATGGGCGGCTTCACTTCGCTGGGCCAGGTAAGTCGCAGAACAGGCAACCGTTCGATGCTGGGGACGAGCTGGGTAAAGGTGAAGGTCTTGCCGGCCACGTCTCTCGCGCGCTGCAAATAGGCGGGGTCGTCCTGCTCAGGCTTCAACCCCTGCGCGACCAGCAAACCTACATGGATCTCTTCAATGAGGTCGTCTTTTCCTGTGGGAACATCAGGGTCCTTTCCTGATTTTGCCAATTCGTCGTAGAAACTCTGCTCCTGCGCCGCGGCGGCCATGAGACCGATGAGCGAACGAAGGACAAGATGCGAGGTGACGATGCCATGCCCAGATGCAGTGCACGGTCCCTTCCCGGTGTCCTGATCGGTAGCCGAACCGCCAATGGCAAAACCGCTGAATAGAATCTCCAGGGTATCGGTGAGTTCGGGAGCATTGGTCAATTGGCTCAGGCTCGGATCGTTCGGAAGCAAGTCGTTGCGAAGCATGTTTTCGACGGTCTTTACGCTTTGACCGTAGGTTTTGTCCGCCGCCTCGCTGGCGTCAGGAACCATCGTGTTCAGCTGAAACTTGGGAACGAGAGTCTTCTGGCCAAGGACCCATTTGCCACCTTTGTCATTGGCGTCTGCTCCCTGCAGCTCCCATTCCTGGTTCTTCGTCGCGGCATCGTTGAAGTCCTTGGCGAGAGGGGCTTCTGAGTTTTTCGAGGATGCGTCTCCGCCGCCACCGCCAGCACTCGTAGCAGCAGTGCTGGCACTTTGACTGCTGCCCGCCTCATTGGGGATGAAGGAAGCCTGGTCGATGGCTTCAAAGCTGTTGGTCCCGCGTAAAAGAAGAAGGCCGTGCTTTTGCAGGGCGTAGACGACAGCACTGACGCGGAGGAAAGTCACGTATCTGTCGAGGTCGCGAGCAGATTGGGAAAAATCCGGACCGTAAATGGTGGGCGGAGGCACGTTGCGAATGACCTCGATACGGCAGCCTTTGTCGGTGGGAGTGCTCGGATCGGGAGGGAGAGTGACTTCGATGCGGTCTACCATCAGCCGGAAGAGCTGATCGACGCGCCAGCCCTGCTGGAAAAGGCTATAGAAAACATTCTCAGGGATCGGCTGCAGCAGGAGTTGCGCGTTGGTCTGGTCGTTGACAGGAATAAAGCTAAAGGACGGATCGTTTTCGTAAAGAAGAGTGGGTGCGCCATTGCCGGTGGGCACCGTGGTGGCCGGTGGCGAACTGACCGTCGAAACGCCGCCCGTGCCGGTAAGTGCGGCTTCCATGCGGTAGCTCGAGGAGATCTGGCCCAGCTTAAAGAAATAGGTGGGATCGTGCTGTTCGAGGCGCGCCAGATTCAGCAACAGCTCCTGATTGGAGGTGACGGCGTAGCTATTTTCGTAGTGCGTGAAATCGGCGCGGACTCGACGCGGGCCGCAACCGGCCAGTCCCAATGACGTAACAATCACGAGGAGTGCCGCGGTCAAGCGCGCCTTGCGCGACGGCGCCGGCGAAAGGCAGCCTGTTGAAACCAGGTAGTCCAGGGCTCTCAATTTCATTTCGATGCCTGTAAAGTGGTTTGCCAGATCGCGGCGGAATGTGTGCAATCATATTGAACTTTATGGATCGATGCAAGAGATTTTGGAGAACGCTCTTGAGCCGATTCGCAGTCGCGAACTACTCATTTTCATCAGCCCGAAACACGGGAGGCGATGGCGGGGCGAAATGGGCAGATTAAGAGAAATTTGAATCGATTAAAGCCTTTCGAAGTCAGCGGCGGCACATCAGTGTCTTACTCCCAATACAATTGATTATGTATGCGGATTGCGCTCTTTCTCTTGAGCGGGCCTCCGTATTCTTCAGAGTGAGGAGACTCATGGACGGCATCGAAGCGGCGAGTCTACAGCAGCAGTTTGCGAGCGACAACTACGCGGGAATTTGCCCCGAAGCATGGCAGGCCATGGAAGCCGCGAATCGCGGGCACGCGACATCGTATGGCGACGACCCCTGGACAGAAAAGGCGGCGGACGCATTTCGCAACCTGTTCGAGACTGACTGCGAGGTCTACTTCGTCTTCAACGGAACGGCCGCTAATTCGCTCGCACTGGCATCGCTTTGCCAGTCGTATCACAGCGTGATTTGCTGCGACCAGGCGCACGTGGAAACGGACGAGTGCGGCGCGCCTGAGTTCTTCTCGAACGGGTCAAAGCTGCTTGTAGCTGGCAGCGCCGAGGGCAAGCTGACGCCAAGCGCCATTCATGAGTTGGCTACAAAGCGGAAGGATATTCATTATCCCAAGCCGCGGGCGGTGACGATTACGCAGTCCACCGAGACAGGGCGGGTGTATACGCTCGCGGAGCTTGCAGCCTTGGCGAATACGTGCCGGACGCATGGGTTGTCGCTGCATATGGACGGGGCGCGCTTTGCGAATGCATGCGCGAGCCTCGGGTGCACGCCGGCGGAGATGACATGGAAGAGGGGCATTGACGTACTGTGCTTCGGTGGCGCGAAAAACGGCATGGCGATGGGAGAGGCAGTGCTGTTCTTCGATCGCGGGTTGGCAACGGACTTTGATTACCGGTGCAAGCAGGCCGGGCAGCTTGCATCGAAGATGCGCTTCCTTTCGGCTCCATGGGTTGGAATGCTTGAGAGCGGTGCCTGGCTGCGCAACGCGGAGCATGCGAACCGATGCGCAACGCAATTCGCGGCCCAGGTTGGAAAGATTCCCGGCGTGCGTTTGGCGCAACCTGTGGAAGCGAATGCCGTTTTTATCGAGGCGCCGGAGGAAATTCTGAATCAGCTGCACGCGCGCGGATGGAGTTTTTATACATTCATCGGCGGCGCGGCGCGCTTTATGTTTGCTTGGGACAGCGATCCGGCTCGCGTGGATGCGCTGGCGCGCGATCTAAAGGAGTGTGCGACCGCCGCGCAACCTGCGTGAAGGTCGCGGCGACAGGCTGCGCATCGATTTTCAAACGATTCCGTTTATTGTTGCGGCGGTTCCCAGTGGCCTGAACTGGCAGAGCGGAAAATGGCATCGATCACTGCCATGTTGCCGATGGAATCCTCAAGTGAAACCGGGACCGGGGTGTTCTCGCGAATCGCCTTGGCGAAGGCGTCGCCCTGCATCGTGTACTGATCGGCGGTGGGAAAAATCTCCGAAGTGATGCCGCTGCCGCTGAGGTCGCCGGTTGAGTCGATGAAGAGGCGCGTGGGCCGGTCGGTGGGTGCGTTAAAGGGGATCTCAAGCTCGATGCGTCCACGCGTGCCCAAAACATGAACACGCTGATAAGGAATCAGCTGTGTGCTGCACGTGAAGATGGCGTGGCCTGCAGGAAACTCGAGAATCGCCGAGGCGAGCCGATCGGTACCCAACTGCGGATCACGGTCGAGAGTAGCGATCACGCGCACTGGCTCCTGACCGAAGGCGTAACGCGAAGAGTGGACGCAGTAGCAGCCGATGTCGTAGACACCGCCGCCGCCCGTTTCGACACGATTGCGGATGTTCGCGGGGTTCGTGTTGAAGTAACTGAAATGCGCATTGACCGCGCGCGTTTCGCCAACGCGGCCCTCAGAGAGAAGCTGGCGCAGGCGCAACCACTGATGAAAACTGCGGATCATGAAAGCTTCGGAGATCTTGACGCCTGTGCGGGCACGCACGTCGAGCAGCGTTCTAGCTTCGGCGACATTCATGCTGAGCGGTTTTTCGCAGAGCACGTGCTTGCCGGCTTCGGCGGCTCTTGTGGTCCACGGAACGTGGAGCTGATTCGGAAGCGGATTGTAGATCGCGTCAATGTTCGGATCGGCGAGAAGCTCTTCATATGAGCCGTATGCCGTGGGAATATCGAGCGCCTTGGCAGCTTCGCGGGCCTTGGCCCGATCGCGCGAAGCGATGGCGGTTACGGTTGTGTGCTCCCCGAGCTGAAGGGCTGGGATGACTTTTTTGAGACCAATGTTGGCAGTGCTGAGAACGCCGAATCTTACTTTCGTGGACATAAAGGCATCATAACGCCGGACGCATGATGTCTTTTTCCTGTATGCGGGGCGCAAGCGTCAAAAGCGCGTCTTCGGCGCTTTCGACAATACGAAAAAGACCCATGTTGCGGCGCTCGATAAACCCGGAAGCGACTGCGGTGTTGAGGAAAGCGAGAAGCCCGTTCCAATAGCCCGCTGTGTTGATGAGGATGCATGGCTTGGCGTGCAGACCGATCTGCGCCCAGGTGATTGCTTCGAGCAATTCTTCAAGAGTTCCATAGCCCCCGGGGA
>Ga0181520_10010964_pt1 | contig 12008 bp, 8 predicted proteins | sample PEATcosm2014_Bin_29_FD_132451 | JGI IMG/M metagenome (GOLD analysis project Ga0181520, IMG submission 132451) | Peatland microbial communities from MTU Mesocosm Facility, Houghton, MI, USA - PEATcosm2014_Bin02_30_metaG | ecosystem: Environmental > Terrestrial > Soil > Wetlands > Peat | place...
AACCAGGTTGGGAACCGCGCGCTAATTGCCGCTGGGACCGGCCTGGGCGAAGGGCTGCTGATGTGGAATGGGCACAGCCATGTTCCCTACCCTTCAGAGGGCGGCCACTCGGACTATGCACCGCGGAACGAAGATGAGATCGACCTGTTGCGGTTCCTGAAGCAGAAGTACGACGGGCGCATCAGCTTTGAGCGCGTTGTCAGCGGCATGGGCCTTACCAATGTCTACGACTTCCTTTGCGAGGTCCGCGGCATGGACGTTCCCAAGTGGCTTGCCAAGCGGATGGCCGCGGAAGACCCCAACGCTGTGATTACGGAGTGCGCACTGGCGGCCAAGAGCGAGATATGCGAGAAGGCGCTGGACATGTTTGTTTCGGCTTACGGGGCGGAGTCCGGAAACCTGGCGCTGAAGATCCTCTCGGTTGGCGGAGTCTACGTGGGCGGCGGCATTGCGCCGCGGATTCTGGAGAAGCTGAAGGACGGCACGTTCATGAAGGCCTTCACGGACAAGGGGCGGCTGTCGCAACTGCTCATCAACATGCCGGTGCGGATCATCCTGGAGAGCCGTGCGGCACTGATGGGAGCGGCAGCTTATGCTGAAGCCCGCGCGGCGGAGATCAGCGGCGTGAGCGTGAGGGCGGCGTCGATCAAGATCTGAGGAAAGTGACGGCGGAAGAGGAAGTGGGGCCGGCTGAGATGAGCCGGCCCCGCTCTTTTTGATACCAGCAATCTACGACCCAAGGGAAAAGACCACGTTGATCGTGGTCTCGACCTCGACTGGCTCGCCATTCAGGAGATACGGCCTGTACTCCCAGTGCGAAACCGACCACAGCGATGAAGCGATCAGCGATGGCCAGGGGCCGGAGATGACTTTCAAATCGTGGATTCAGCCGTCCGTGCCAATCGTCGCCTGCAGGACTACAGTTCCCTGAACCCGGGCATCCTTGGCGTCCTGGGGGTATACCGGCACTTCTTTCTTGAGAAGAAAGCCCTGCGCCACGGCGCCCGAGATAGCTACCTTTTTGATGTCCTGCACAAGAACCTCGCTTGGAGGCCTTGGTGCGCGTACGGTAGCCTCGGACGGGGGTTCGAAGGCAGGGTCATCGACCGCAATGCCATTCACGTTGTCGACGGTGGCCGTGAGGATTTTTCGCGGGCCTTCGAAGAAATTGATTTTTTGAGGCAAGTAGCGTCCCTGCACCTTGGCGATGTGGTCGTAAACCGTGGTCATAGCGCCAAGTGAGTAGCTGACGCGCAGGACGGGGGCATCCGGGTCAAAGCAATAGGTGGGAAACAGCCCCAGCGGCACACTCTGCACCTGGCCGTGCTGAGGCATAATACGAATCACCGTTACGCATGGCATCTTTGCCTTGCCCATGGGGGCCATCTGCCGCTCCAGCCGGTAGGTCTTTGGGTCAAGGTCGGCCGCGTCCGGCAGTGGCGAAAACAGCGCACTCTGCAACTTGAACTCGAAGTAGTTCAGCCGCTCGCCGCTCGCTTCATACGCATGCTTGCCGACCGCCGTATGCCAGTCGGTATGGGCGCCAGACTCCCGAGTCCATGTACTGCGGTAGACATCCGGCGATGCCCACCAGTACTCGTAGGTTCCCTTCCCCGAAGGCTCGCCCTTCTCGTCATAGACCTGGTAGCTGGCCTTGACGTGCCAGGGCTTGAGGGTCGCCGCTGAAAAGTCGTACATCGGCGCAGCGGCAGCCAATATCGCTTTCGGATCGGTCGGCATGGGCGGAGCTGGATTGGAGACAGCTTGAGACAGTGCGCCTGGAGTGCCCGCAAGAAGCATAAGAACAAAAGTCACGGAACGCATCTTGGCGATAGGGTAGCAGATCAACGTAAGGCAGCAATTGAGGTTCGCGGAGCGCGAGGCCTCACCGTTTTTGAATCAGCGTGATTTCGATCCTGCGGTAGATCTGGTGGGGGACAGGATCGGAGCACTTGGTCAGTGCCTGGTCTTCGCAGGTGCTGTGGACGGTTTTGACCGTGTTGTCCATGGTGCCGCTGAGGATCTTTCCGTCGGTCAGATCGATCGTCAGCAGGACATCGAAGGTTTCGTTGCCGACGCTCGCCTCAAACTTGCCATCGTCGGTCTTTTCGACCTCGACCCAGTTGTTGGGCGTGTCGGCGACAGGCGTCTTCATCCAATCCGCCGTGAGGTGCACGGTCGGCTTCGCGGGAGGAACGTGGCGGATGAGGATGAGCGCGGTGTGATCGGCTTCGTTCGTGCTCTTCCAGGTCATGTCGAATGCAATTGAGTCTTCGCCGAGCAGAACATGGGTGCCGTCTGCCCAGGAGGGATTGAACGGCATGGGGAAATAGAAGTGATCGCCCGGCTTTTTCAACACGCCCATCCGGTTTGCCACCCACTCGTCGGAGTAAAAGGTCATGAAGTCGCTGATGGGCCCGACGAGCGCGCGATCTACGTTGTTGAGTGCGGGCATTCCAGGCATATACACGGGGTCGAGTGAGACTCTTTCACGATAGGCCTGAGTCTCCGCGGGGAGGGCAAGGGGATTGCCGTCCGATTCCATTCCGGACCAGCGATACTCCTCAAAGAATGGGCCGAATTTGCCGGCGGTCGTCACCTTCATGACGATGCCGTCGGCGCGGATGGAGTAGTGCCATGCCTCATTCTGGCCCTTCATCTGATAGGCGAGTGTTTCGCCTTCGTGGTAGGTGCGTTGGAGGGGGTTCTGCGGTAGTGCTGGCGGCGTGGGCGCGGGCGTGGACGCGGGTACCTGGGCCGCGAGGGATGCTGCGCCGGCAGCCACAAACAGCAACGCAATGCCGCAAAGCCGCGCACTGAGGCGCGCCGGGTCGTATAAGTCCGCGTCGTGCAGTCTTGCGATGTTTCTGGTTGTAAGTTCAGAGTTCATCGTTACTCCTCATCCTATAAGTACCTGGATCCGCCCGGAAGGTGACAAGAAATTCAGCAGATCATGCGCCCGGCCCGCATCATCCCGCTCACTTCCCTTGTTTCAGCCGCGCTTCCATTACCTCGCGTAACACGGTACACGCATCCCCGCGCAGGTCTTTCGCCTGCTCCAAAGTACTCTCGGCGGTAAACTTCACATAATTCCCTGCCTCGCCAAACTGCGGCCACGCAGGCAAGCCCTCGCCGTTCGGGTCTCCGTTTCTGGCAAAATTGGTAAAGTAGCTCTCCACCATGTCCGCCACTTTGGCGTCTGTCTCGGTGAACCTTCCCGACGGGAGCCACTCCCTGGGATACATGCCCATCACAAAGGTCAACTCCGTGCCGTGAATCGCCAATGGCTGCCCCGGAACCGGATGGTTGAACTCATACTGAAACGCCGGATGATGCGCCGCGGTATGGTATCGCCCTTCGGCCGTCGACGTGCACCGGAACATGGAGTCCGCCGCCCACTGATCCGCTGCCGATCCATAGACGGCATCGGTCGTTCCCAATCCGCCATCGGCGAGCCCATACAACTTCAGCAACTGCGGTGCATGCAGTCCGGTCCTCATCATGATCATGCCCCGCAACTGGTCTGGCGTTAGGATGCCCAAAGGCTCTTCCCTGGTGGTGGTCCCAAACAGGAGCGGAATCGCCGACTCCTCGCCCGCCTCAAACACCTCTGCCGGGTCTCGAGCGAGAACCCAACCATCCACGTCGGGACCAAACTGGTGCGGATCGCGCACATTCAGCTTCTTGATCAGGTCCGCCGCAGGAATCGCTCTCAAGCACGCAATCTGCCCCGCTCCCTCGGGCGCTCCCATCGCTGCCGCAAAGCGCTTGCCCGTGTCTTCCGCCGCCTGCAGCTTCACTATCGGCGGGTAGAAGAGCGCGCCGCTCTCCTGGATCGCCTTCTGAAACAACCCCTTCGCCGTCGAAGTCATGAGGATGCCTGTGTCGACCGACCCGGCTGACTCTCCAAACACCGTGATGTTCCTGGGGTCCCCCCCGAACTGGTCGATGTTTGAAATTACCCACTTCAGCGCGAGAATCTGGTCCATCAGGCCGTAGTTCCCCGATGCGTGATGCGCCGACTCCTGCGTTAGCTCCGGATGCGCCAGAAATCCGAAAACCCCCAGCCGATAGTTGACCGATACCAGCACCACGCCGTGGTTCGGCAGCGTGCCATCGGTGTAGAGGAGGCTCATCGCCGTGCCGCCCGCGTTCGCACCGCCGTGAAGCCAAAGCATCACCGGCAGCAGGCGCGACTTCGGCCATTCCGGCGTCACCACGTTGAGATACAGGCAGTCTTCCTGGCCGGTCTCGGCATCGTGGTGGTTCCACCAACCGAGGTCCGCTTGTGCGCAGGGTGCGCTGTAGCTTTTCGCGTCGCGGACACCCGCCCACGGCTTCGCCGGGAGCGGCTCATGCCACCGCAAATCCCCTACCGGCGGCTGGGCAAAGGGAATCCCAAAAAAACGCGCCCCGCCTCCCGTGCGCGCCACTCCCTTCACCTGGCCTCCGCTCGTCGTCACCACCAGCGGATCGTCCTGGGCGCTCGATCTCGGCAATTGCGCAGTTATTGCGGCCAGGAACACGATGGCCGCGATCTTTGCAAGCTTCTCAATCCGTTTCATGGTTCATTCTCCGGCCAACACAAAACCCCGCCAATTCTAACAACGTCGCATTGCGGCCCCGTTGCATTTGGGCCGGTTCCCGTCGTACGCCCGCGGATTTCCAACTTTTACAGCTATCCTGTATCCACCAACGCATGACCTTCGCCCACACCATCGGACAGACTCGTTACACCTTCCCCGATTTGCGCGCGTTGCTGGCCAAGTCAACGCCGATGCGCAGCGGCGATGCGCTGGCCGGGCTGGCCGCGGCTTCGGCCGAGGAGCGCGTGGCAGCACAGTGTGCGCTTGCCGATGTTCCGCTGAGTCATTTCCTCGAAGAACATGTGATTCCGTATGAAGCCGACGAGGTGACGCGGCTGATTGCCGACACACACGACCAGGAGGCGTTTGCTCCACTGCGCTCGTTGACGGTGGGCGAGTTTCGCAACTGGCTGCTGTCGGACGAGGCGACGTTGGATCGGATTGCCGCGCTTTCCGCGGGCATAACGCCGGAGATGGCGGCCGCGGTGAGCAAGCTGATGCGCGTGCAAGATCTGATTGCGGCTGCAGCGAAGATTCGGGTAGTGACGCGCTTCAGGACGACGGTCGGGTTGGCTGGGCGGCTGAGCGCGCGGTTGCAGCCCAATCATCCGACCGATGCGCCAGAAGGGATTGCGGCGGCGATCCTCGACGGCCTGTTGCTTGGCTCCGGCGATGCAGTGATTGGGATCAATCCAGCCGCGGACGATGTGGCCTCGACCGGCAGGCTGCTGCGCATGATCGATGCGCTGCGAAGGCGGTTTGATATCCCTGTGCAGAGCTGCGTGCTCGCGCACTTGACCACGCAGATGGCTGCGCTCGAGGGCGGCGCGCCGGTGGATCTCGTGTTTCAATCGATCGCCGGAACTGAGGCGGCGAACCGCAGCTTTGGAGTGAACCTGGCATTGCTCGGCGAGGCCCATGAGTCTGCGCAGGCGCTCAAGCGCGGCGGTGTCTGCGCCGACGGAAGCACGGGCGACCACGTGATGTACTTTGAGACGGGGCAGGGATCGGCGCTTTCGGCCAACGCGCATCATGGGGTCGATCAGCAGACGCTGGAGGCGCGGGCTTATGCCGTGGCGCGGCGATTCCGACCCATGCTGGTGAATACGGTGGTGGGTTTCATCGGGCCGGAGTATCTCTACGATGGCAAGCAGATTGTGCGGGCCGGCCTCGAAGACCACTTTTGCGGAAAGCTTCTCGGGCTGCCGATGGGCTGCGACGTCTGCTATACGAACCACGCGGAGGCAGACCAGGACGACATGGACTCTCTGCTGACGCTGCTGGGCGTGGCCGGAGTGAGTTACATCATGGGCGTGCCCGGGGCCGACGACGTAATGCTCAACTACCAGAGCACGAGCTTTCACGATGCGCTTTACCTGAGGCGTGTGCTGGGGCTGAGGCCTGCGCCGGAGTTCGAGGCATGGCTCGAAGGCGAGAGGTTCCAGCAACTCCGGCTCGAGGCCGACGATCCCAAAAGACTGCCCGAAAGGCTGCTCTCTGCGTGAGTGAACTCGAAGCTAATCCGCAGCAGGGTACCGGAGGGTTGGCGGCGCGGTTGCGCGCGTTGACACCTTCGCGTGTAGGTCTGGGCCGCACGGGCGTGAGCCTGGAGACACGTGAGTTGCTCGACTTTCAACGCGCACATGCCCAGGCACGCGACGCAGTCCACCGCCGGTTGGATGCCGCTGCGCTGGCGGTGGAGTTGGAGCGGACGACTCAGCTTGAGGTTTTGCGCGTACTCTCGGCGTGTGGCGATCGAGCGACCTATCTTCAGCGGCCGGATTTGGGCCGGGTGTTGGATGAGGCAGGCCGCGCGCGGTTCGCGGCGCGGGACAATGGAGCAGGCTGCGAGCTGGCAGTAATTGTTGCGGATGGGCTGTCTGCGCTGGCGGTCGAGCGGCATGCAGTCCTGTTGCTGGTTGAGCTGTTGCCGCAGCTCAGCGGCTGGGTTGTCGGCCCGATCGTGGTGGCCGAACAGGCGCGTGTGGCGATTGGCGATGAAATCGGAATGGCGCTGAGGGCGCAGATTTCCGTTGTGCTGATTGGCGAGCGGCCGGGACTGAGTTCTCCGGACTCGCTGGGCGCGTACATTACTTGGAATCCGCGGCCAGGCCGCAACGATGCAGAGCGCAACTGCATTTCAAACATTCGCGCCGAGGGGCTGAGTTACCGACAGGCTGCCGAGCAGCTCCGGTCGTATCTGACCGAGGCTCGCAGGCTGCGGCGGACCGGTGTTGAACTCAAGCTGGATTCTGGTACGGAAAGGTTGACAGGCAAATGAAGCGTTGGGCAATGCGCATTGGGATAGGGTTGGTGGCGGCGTTCATCGTCGTCTACTTCGGAGATTGGGCCGTGTTCAAACTGCGCGGCTCTCCGCATGGGTCGGTGGCCGTGAATCGCTATCTAACCGTTCCGCTGAAAGGGAACAAGCAGGAGTATGACTACCTGGGAACTCTGGACGTGCCCTGCTCGGTCTCTCTGTTTCCTCAGGGCGGCCAGAGCCCATGCTGGCAGCTGCGGCGCAACCAGAATCAGGGAATGAATCCGTAGGGGCGCGAAGACCGAAGGAGCACCAGGGGACGAATTTGCAGCGGGGCGGAGCCTGAGGAAGCTTGAGGCGGCTTGGGATCACAAGGCATAGTGATGTGAGTCACGACGAAGAATTCGATCTGCGTCTAGCATCGTGAAATCTTGCGAGGTCTCGAAGCTCGATGTATAGCCGCACACAAAACGAGAATGGCAGTTACAACACGCGCTGCCTCGACTGCTTCATGACGATCGCCTCCTCAGTGGAGACCGAGGATGAGTTGCTGCAATGCGAGACAAAACACGTCTGCCCGGAGAAGGCGCTGGCTGGCTTGCTGGCGTGGGAAAAGTCGATGCACGCAGGCTGTCAAGGCAGCAAATCGCACCTCACAAACTGACGGGGCGGCCCTGATTTGCTGCGAATGGGATTTGGTCCAGATGCGAGTTGCTGCCCCTGCGCGCTACTTGCCCGTCTCCTCTAGGCCATTCTCGGTGGGGCGGGTCTCTGCCGGCGGGCGCCGATTGCGGCCATTTTCGAGCTTCTTGTAGAGGTCATCGTCAGCCCCTTTGTTCAGGCTGGCAGCCTTGTCGAATTCGGCCTTTGAAGACTCTCGCTTGCCCATTGCCTTATAAAGCCTTCCCAGGCGCCAGTGGACATTGACCTCCTCGGGGCCCAGCTTCTCCGCCAGCAGCAGTTCGCGCAAGGCATCTTCGTTCTGTCTGGAGTCGGCGTAGATAGCGCCGAGGTCGAGATGCGCCAGAGCGAGGTTCGGGTTCTCGTGCACGACTCTTTCGAGAAGTGGCCGGGCGTCCTGCTCGTGATTCAGCTGGATGTCGCAATCGGCGAGGTAGAGCGAGGCCTGGAGATGGTCCGGGTTGTTGGCGAGCGCGGCCTGGAACTCGGCGGCAGCCTCGGGAAACTGCTTTTGCATCCATAGCAGGTATCCAAGTCCGAAATGTGCGTCAGGCTCCCTGGGGTTGGCCTGGATGGCAGCACGGAACATTCTTGAGGCGCCTTCATTGTCTTTGAGGCCGTTCATCGCTTCACCCGCGAGCATGTCTGCCTCGGCGGACTCGGAGTTGAGCGCGAGAATCTCCTTGTAGACGTCGAGGACGCATTGCATTTGCTTCGACCACAGGCAGCTGTGGGCAAGAGCGAGCCGCAAGGGGAGGTTGGGCGGGTCCTGCGCTGCAGCCTGCCTGAGAAACGACGCCGCTTCAGCGTACTCAGCGAGCCCATAGTGCGACACGCCAACGAGCATGTTGAGCTGCTCGCTGTTGGGGTCGCTCCTGAGGAGCGGTTGTAGAACTTCGATCGCCTCTTTCAGGTCCTCGCTCTTGAAGAGTGCGAGTCCGAGGTTGAGGCGGAGTCCGGGAACTTCGGGCCCCAGCTTGAGGGCCTTGCGATAGAGAGGCACGGCCTCTTTGAAGTGGCCTTTGCGGGCCTCGAGCAGGCCCAGATGAGCATAAGGTTCGGGGCTGGACGGATGGGTCTTGAGGTAGGCGCGCCAGGCTTCTTCAGCCTCGGCAGTCTTGCCTTGCTGCTCAAGGCTGAGCGCGGATTGACGCTGCGGATCAGGAGCCCTGGGCGATTGGCCGAAAGCGATCTGGGCCAGCGCCGGCGCACAGACGACAATTGAGGCGAATGCGGCAATGGCGTGACTTCTGAGCTTTCCACTACCCATCCAGGATGCCATCCGGGTTTCCGCGCGATGGTCGCGCCGATCGAGAGCAAAGAGAGAAGGCGCTCGGGCCGCAGCCCGAGAAGATTGTCTCGCCGAAACCCCGCTGAAATCAAATTCTGGTGCACAAAGAACTGGGCGCGGCGGGCAATGCCCGCCGCGCCCCGGTTGAGGGTTGAGGCTAGAAGGTGAACTTGCCAGCCAGTTGCAGGTTGCGTGGGTCGTTGGTGCCATTGAGCACGCCGGTCACCGTGTTGACGCTGTTGAATTCGGAGTGGTTCAGCGTGTTGAACGATTCGAACTTGAGCTGGAAGTTAACCTGCTCGTGGATTTGGAAGGATTTGTAAAGGGACGTGGTGAGGTTAAAGCGGCCTGGCAATACCAGGGCGTCCTTGCCCCAGTTGCCGAAGCCCAGGTTAGTTCCGCCCGCCCAGACAGGCGTGACGTTGTTATCGATGCGGGTGATGTCGAACCAACTGGCCACCTTCTTGTTGTAATGCAGCTTGCCGCCGGGGGTCATATTCGGATGGACGTTGTAACCGCCGCCCAAGCCGACTGGATCGTAAGAGGCGTTGATGTTGAGTTGCTGAGGTACGCCGGTTTCCTTGACCAGGGTTCCGGCAATCTGCCATCCGCCGGCGATGGACTTGACCAGTCCCTGGCTCTTGCTGAAGAAGGGAATGTTGTAGACGTAGTTGGCGTTGAGGATTTGGCGGCGATCGTAGGAGCCCGAACCCTTGTCGTACTTGATATACCAGGGGTTGTCGATCTCATTGCGATCGTTGGATTGGATGTCGATCTGGTGCGAGTACGTGTAATCGAGCTCGCCGCTCAGGCCCCAGCGGTTCTGGATGCGAAGACCGCTCTGGAGACCGTTGTAGGTTCCGGTTGCGACGTTCTCATCCTGGGTGATGGCCGCGTAGCCGGGGTAGGAGCGATAAGCGTTTTCGCCGGCGATGTTACCGAAACTTGTCGCCGCGTCCGAACCGTAATGACCGCCGCCGTCACCCTGCACCTGGCGGGCGTCAACGCAAGTCGCGGAAGGAGTTGAGCATGTGGCTCCCGGAGTGTTTTGCGCAATATTCACCAGGCCGATGTTGGTCGGCAGGCTGTTGAGCGCGTTGTTGACAATGTTCTGATGCCATTGAATGTTGCCAACGTACTGGACAACCCAGATAACGGACGGGGTGATTTCACGCTGCACGCCGAGGCTGAACATAGCCACGGCGGGAGCACGGTAGGTCTGGGCAAGGCTATCTCCGGAGCCGGCAAAGATCAGGGACGTCGGCGCGATCACATTGCCGGTGCTCCAGTTCTTGCCAGGCGTGCTGAAGTACGGGTTGTTGATGCTGAGCGAAGGATCGAACGGTGCGCTGGTGGCGACACCGAAGATGTCGTTGCCCTGCAAACGCTCAAAGAAGGTTCCAAAGCCGCCGCGAATAACGGTCTTGCCGTTCCCGGAGAGATCTTCGGAGAATCCAATGCGGGGTTGCAGCGTCTTGTAGTCGTTGGTGACCACGCCCCGCGGGTAGCCGTTTACGCCCGCAAGGTTGGTGCCGTTGACGTAGGCGGGAATACCGTTGTAGGTGTACAGAGTCGGGCTGGCCGAGCTGATGGTGCCGTCCGGGTTCCACACCGGAGCAGCGGCCGGGCCGGTCTGGTAAGTGCTCTGACTGAAGTTGCCAAGCAGGTTCTGGCGCTCCCAGGCGTGGGGCAGGGCATCGTAGCGGAGACCGACCTGCACGCTCAAGCGCGGCGAAATATGCCAGTTGTCCTGGGCATAAACCGAAGGAGTCTGGTTGACGTAGTGGCGAATCGGCGCGGCCTGATTCTGGCTGTAGCTGCCGGGGATGCCCAGAAGGGTGTCCATGAGGGTGTCACCCGACAACTGGCCCCAGTTGTAGTTGCCCTGCGAATCGCCGTAGAGCATCTGGTTCTTGGTGTAGCGGTTGTAGCTGAAGCCGAACTTGAGTTGATGCCTGGCCAGGGTGTAGGAGAGGTCCACCTTGGGAGAATAGTCCTGGGCCGCATTGTGATAGGGTTCGGTGGCTGTGTCTTCCGATTTTCCGCCGCCCAGGGTGTTGCCCCAAGCCATGCCGGGCCAAGTTTTCCGGGTGATGGTATAAGCAGTGACAACCGGAGAAACGGACCAGTTCGAGGGCAGGAAGGTGTTTTTGCTGGGAGTGATGTCGGCCCCGTTGCCGTCATAGTTCATGCTGACTTCGAGCAGCAGGTTTGACTTGATGGCGCCGGTCAACTTGGCGGTAGCGCTGTGGGCCGGCGAGGAGAGAATGCTGGTGAGGGTGTTGTAGTTGCAACCGCACCATCCAAGTTCCGGCTGGCCGTAGTTCTGGTTCTGATGGTCGCCAATGTAGTGAACCAGGAGCGCCCATTTATCGTTGAAGTTGTAATCGCCGCGGACGACGGTGTCTTCCACGTATTGCGGGAGCGGGACGCTGGCGACGTTATAGTCCGTGCTTCCAACGTTCGGCGCGGGAAGGATGCCCGAGGTGAGGTAAATTACCCCGTTGGGATCGAACAGCGCATGAGGGATTACCTGTCCGGCTGGGCACAACATTTTGCCGGAAACCGGATCCAGGCTCTTGTTTCCCTGGAAGCAACCGCCGGGTGTCAGAGCCCCAAGGCGGTTGACCGCATAATCCGATCCCGCAGGAACAGCGGGAACCTGCAAAAATGTAAAGCCTGAACCGTGTGCTGGAGCATACGTTGGATCGACATAAGTGAGATCCGTCCCAGCAGCCGGAACATCCGCCTTGTCGATGGTGGCGTTGTTGCTGGAAGCCACCGCGGAGGTCTTGCGCCACTCCTGGTTGAAGAACCAGAAGGCCTTGTTCTTGTTGGTGTTGAAGGTGTGAGGAATGTAGATCGGGCCGCCGGCGTTGAAGCCGTAGACGTTGTAATGGGTTGCCGGCCTGGGATTGTTGGCGCCGCCGTACTTGTTGAAAAAGGTGTTGGCGTTATAGGCGGTGGCGCGATTTTCTTCCCATGCCGCGCCATGGAAGGCCTTGGTGCCGCTCTTCAGCGACATGCTGATGGTTGCGCCGGAGGAGATGCCGTAGTCGGGAGGATAGTTAGAGGTCATCATATTGAACTCGGCGATGGCATCCTGTGAAGGCTGAATTTGCGTGCCGCCGCCGCCGCCGCGGTCAGCCGACTCGCCGCCGTCGATCAGCCAGATATTGTGGGCCTCGCG
>Ga0181520_10010965_pt1 | contig 12007 bp, 9 predicted proteins | sample PEATcosm2014_Bin_29_FD_132451 | JGI IMG/M metagenome (GOLD analysis project Ga0181520, IMG submission 132451) | Peatland microbial communities from MTU Mesocosm Facility, Houghton, MI, USA - PEATcosm2014_Bin02_30_metaG | ecosystem: Environmental > Terrestrial > Soil > Wetlands > Peat | place...
GCGGCGGGGCCGGGCGTCCTGCGGACGCAACGGCACGGATAACGACCGTGCATCCGAGGTGGTCTGTTCAGCCACTGTCAAGCTACCCACACACATTGAGGAACAGTCCGAAAGAAGGTATCTGGCGGTGGGGGGTGAATCCTAGCGGATGTCGGATGCTTCCGTGCGTGTTTGCATGCCCGAAGTTCGTCTCCTGGGAGGAATCGGCGTGATAACAGTCGCCCTGCATACATCCCCCGTTGCCGCCCGCAAGGGCGCTGCCCTCGCACTCATCGCTCTGTTCGCGTGCGGCCTGGTGTCGGTCCCCGCGTCCGCGCGAAGCCTCACGCCTTATGAGCAAGGCATGATCTATGCGTGGACGATCAAGCACTTCAGCCTCACCAAGGAGAAGGACCGCCTCAAGGCGCCGATATCGCGATTGCGGCAGAAGGTCTTGACCGAAAGTGATGCCGACTGGCTCAAGTCGGTCGGATGCGCCACCAAGGACCAGTACCTCTTCCTGATGTCCCTGGCCTCGAACATCAACAAGCCTGAGGATGCTATTCTGCCGGACGCGGTTCAGAAAGACGTCACCGATCGGACGAAGGTGACTCCCGAAACGAAGAAACAAAGCGACGACATCGCCAAGGCCGCTTCGGATGAGTTGAACCTGTTCGAGATCAGCCGCTGCGACGAGTTCGACCACAAGACGGTAATCGAGTACGACAAGATGTCGGCGGCGGATCGTCTGGCATATTGGGAATCCTACGTCGTTCAGCCGGCCGTCCAGGCGAAGATGCGCGACCTGTCGAACAAGTTCGCCGCGGCGCTGGCCCTGGACCCCACCAACCAGGAGGCGCAGGACGGCTTCGCGCGCACCTCATTCATGGCGGGCGTCGTCGGCCTGGACTTGGCCTCGGCCGGGCACGCAGAGTCGGCGGCGTCCGGAACCAAGGGGCTTCAGGAGGCGGTCTCCGAGTACGTCGAGGGTTCGAGCCTGTACAGTGTGGGGACAGAGACGTCGACCCCACTGATCACCCTCGCCGGCGCGGCGCTGCAGGCCGACGGGACGCAGGCTCTTCAGGCCGCGCTGTCTCAACAGGGCGCGACAGCCCAGGCGAGCAACGCAGCAGTGTCCGGCATCGCCAAACAGGCGGAGAGCGCCCTCCCCTCCGGAACCAAAATCGCCACCAACAGCCCGCTCCCCTGGCACGATGACACAATCCGCGCTGCAGTCGCGCGGGTGGTCACCGCGGTCGATGCGCAGCCCCCGATCACCGAGGGGCCTGTGACCGTGGCCTCCGCCGCCCCGGCTGCTGCCGCCGCTGGCGGTGCCCCCGGCGGAATGCCCGGCATGGGCGGCGGAATGCCCGGCGCGCCAGGAGGCGGAGGGATGCCCGGTGCGCCTCCGGGCGGACCCGGCATGGGCGCCCCCAAGGGCGGTGCGCCAGCCGGAGCGCCTCCGGGCGGAGCCCCTAAGGGAGGCCTCGGTTCCAAGGCCGGAGGCAAAGCCGAAAAGGGTGACGCGGACTAGGGGGCGTCGGTTCGGTCTGCGCCCCATTTGCACTGAGCACCTGGAGGCCCGCGGTCTGACCCGGGCCTCCTTTGCTTGAGCGACACCCTCTGCCGTGGCCTTCGGGCTGCGCCGGGCAGGTCTCAAGCCCTCAAGGTTGCGGGCCGTCGGATGGCGAACACTGCTTCGGCAGGATCACACTTCCAAATTCGCCCCTGAGGGGCAGCCCGGCTGCGGGCCGGGACAAGGCAGGTGCCGGCAGATGCGGACAGCACTCATCGTGGTTCTCCTTGCGCTCGCGTCATGTGCCCTCGTCTTCGCCGATCTGAGCCAGGCCGTCGAATTGGTCGATCAGGCAGTCCTCACCGTGCGATGCGGCAACGAGGAGGGCGCGGCATTCGTTGTCAACCCCGACGGGTACGCGATCACCAACGCGCATGTCGTCGCCGCGGGCGGCGCGGTGGCGGCCAAGTTCGCCAGCGGGCGGCAAGTCGCGGCGAAGGTCGTCAACAAGGACGATGCGCGGGACCTCGCGGTGCTCAAGCTCGAGGCCTCGAACGTGCCCAACGTCCAGTTCGCGAGTGCCAAGACCCTCAAGCCCGGCGTCGAAGTCGCTGCCGTCGGCGCGCCGTTCGGCCTGGAGCACACGGTGACGAAGGGCATTGTCAGCTCCGCTGAGCGGACTATTGATGGCAAATCCTTCATCCAGGTCGATGCGGCGCTCAACCCGGGGAACTCCGGTGGGCCGCTGGTCAACGCGAAAGGACAGGTCGTGGGCGTCAACACGAAGATCGCGGCCCAGGGCCAAAGCCTCGGCTTCGCGATCCCCAGTGACGACGTGCTCAAGTTCCTCGCCGACGCGAAGATCTCTTACAACGTGGTGCTCGCCACCGGCGAAGGAGCCGAGCCCAAGCAGGAGTCCGCGCCGCAGTCCCCCGGCGAAAGCCAACAGTCACAGGCTCCGCAAATCCAGACAAAGCCGGAAGCCCCTGCGCTGCCGATGCCGCTATGGCGAATCGGGCTTCTCGTGGTGGGAATATCGGCGCTCGTGTCGTTCATCGTGACGCTGTCCGTGCTGAAGGTCGCTACAGGCAGGGCGCGACGCGCGAGTGCTGCAGCGACTCCGGCCCCCGGCGTGCCAGGTGCGCCGGCCACCCCCCAGCCACTCAAGGAAGACCTGTCGGATATCGACATCCAATTGAGATAGAGGCCCGGCGGCTGTTCGCCGGTGGCACGGTTGACTTTCGGGTATTATCGTGGCATTATGCCGCATAACGAAACACAACGATACATGGAGGTGAGGCGCTATGGCTGCGGACGTCATGGATACGCGCGAGGCTGCGGCCTACCTTCGCCTCAGCGTCGAGACGATCAAGCGCAAAGCCCGCGCGGGCGCAATCCCGTCGGCCAAAGTTGGTCGAGGATGGCGCTTCAGAAGGGCCGACCTCGATGCCTGGCTGTCGCGTGGCGGCACACTATCCGAGGAGCGCGTAGACAAAGGTATCGTCCTCGCTGTTGAGAAGGCGATGCAGGACGTGGAGGCCGGCCGCGAGCAACTCGTGGACTGGAACAAGGCGAAGGCGGCCCTGGGCTTGTGAGGTACACCGTCCAAGTCCAGTCGGGAGCGCTCAAGGCGCTCGCGCATCTTCCCCCCACGCTCCGGGCGCGTGCCATCGCGAAGATCGATGCGCTCGCAGTGAACCCATGCCCACCGGGAACGCGCGAACTTGCGGGCGGCCTCAAGGGGATATGCAGGATACGAGTAGGGGACTACCGCGTCGCTTTCACCGTCGACCATGAGGCCGAGCGCGTGATTGTATGGGCGGTCGGGCACCGTCGAAGTTTCTACGATGAACTCGCACGGCTGGACGTGAACCGCTAGTGCTCCGCCAGATGTGAACCTCTGGGCAAAGGCCTGCAAGGCCACACATCAACGGCCCTTACGTCCTGGGGGATTGCATCCCTCAGACCCCCGCATCCTCAAGGGCCTTTGACGTTGGAAATCGCGGGGGTTTGGGGTTAAGATCGCATAGCGATCTTCCCGCAGTCCCCCAAGGTGTTAGGGCCGTTCAACTATATGCCGTACAGCCCCCGCGCGGTCGCCGTGGTCGCCGCGGCGCAGTCATCGTAGCTCACTCCGGTCAACTCAGCGACCTTCGCCAATGTGGCGATGATGTATGAGGGCTCGTTGCGCTTGCCCCGGTGAGTCTGCGGAGCCAGGTAGGGGCAGTCGGTCTCGACCACCAGGTTGGCCAGGCCCACGGCCTGCACCGCCTGCGGCAGCCGCTGCTCTTTGGGGAAGGTGACCAGCCCCGCGACGCCCAGGACATACCCCCGCGCCACGCATTCCCGCGCGAAGTCGGCGTTGCCCGAGAAGCAGTGGAAGACGACCCTCTGTCCGGGCGCGGACTCCTTGTCGAGGATCGCGAGACAGTCCGCATGGGCGTCGCGGTCGTGGACGATCAGCGGCAAGCCGACCTCTCCCGCCAAATGGATGAACTCGGCGAAGGCTCGCCGCTGATCCTCGCGCGGCGAGTTGTCGTAGTGGAAGTCCAGGCCCGTCTCCCCCACCGCGACGACCCTCGGGTGCGCGCAAAGCTCGCGGAATTGCTGTAGCAGGTGCTTGTCCAGCTCCCGCGAATCGTGAGGATGCAGGCACACCGCCGCATACAGGAAGTCGAAGTCCTCCGCCAGCGCGATGGCCCGCCGACTGGATTCGAGATCATACCCGACGTTGACGATGGTTTGCACGTCGGCCAGCAGGGCGCGCTCGAGGACATCGTCGAGGTCCTCGTCGAAGCGCTTGTCATTCAGATGGGCGTGGGTGTCGATGAGCATGGCGGTTTTGAACGCTTAACGCAAAATTCTGAACGCGGAATCAGCGGCAAAGGGTGCGGCAGGATGAGATTGCATTTACGCTATGGCCGAGACGGAATCAATGTTGACATCCCCGACGCCAACATCGCCTGTATGCTGCGACTGAACGGGCTGCCGAAACTCGATGAGCCGGCGGCGCGGGTGATGCGAGCGCTCCTTGACCCGATTGGGTCGAGGCCGCTGGCGCTGATCGCCGAGGGCCGGCGGGATGCCGTCATCGTCGTCTCCGACATCACCCGCCCCGTGCCGAACCCCGTCATTCTACCCCCGATTCTCGACTGCCTGCAAGCAGCCGGCCTCGGCGCGGACAAGGTCCTGATCCTCGTCGCCACCGGGTTGCATCGCCCGAACACCCCCGACGAACTGCGCGAGATGCTCGGGGGTGAGGTGATCGAGCGCGGTGTGAGGATCGAAAACCACATCGCGCGCGACCGCGATTCCCACATCTACCTGGGCGACACGAGCCGTGGCATCCCCGCGTGGGTGGATCGGCGCTACGTCGAGGCGGACCTGAAGATCACTACCGCGCTCGTCGAGCCGCATCTCATGGCCGGCTACTCCGGCGGCCGCAAGGCCATTTGCCCCGGCCTTTGCGCGGTTGAGACGGTCATGCAGTGGCACGGGCCCCAAATGCTGGAACCCGACGAGGCCTGCGCCGGCAACTTGTGGCACAATCCGGTGCACGAGCAGGCCCTGCAGGTCGCCGACCTCGCCGGCGGCGCGGACTTCATCGTGAACGTGACCCTCGACGAGGAGCGCGACCTCACCGGAATCTTCGCCGGCGACATGCGCGCCGCGCACCTCGCCGCGATGCAACAGGCCGAGCGACAGAGCAAGGTGACGATCCCGGAGCCGGTGGACATCGTCCTGACCACCTCCGCCGGATACCCTCTCGACCTCACCTTCTACCAGGGCGTCAAGGGCATGATCGCAGCCGCGCCGATCGTGAAGCAAGGCGGGACGATCATCATTGCCCAGGAGAATGCCGAAGGCCTCGGCGGCAAGGAGTACTCGGACCTGATCCTGGGGGTCACGTCGCCGCAAGACTACATGCAGCGCGCCCTGCGGGGCGAGGTTTGCTGCATCGACCAGTGGCAGCTCCAGGAGCTTGAGAAGGCCTTGCGCCGGGCGGAGATCTGGAACTACTCGACCGGCATCGCCAGGGACCTCCAGAGCCGCCTGTTCGTGACCCCGCTGGACAGCATCGAGGCGGGGATCGAGCGAGCGCTCGCCAGGCACGGGCCAGATGCGCGCATTGCCGTCATCCCCGAGGGGCCTTATGTGCTGTGCTGCCTATCCGACGACCTGGTGGGATCAAGGACCGTGGAGGAGATGGTGGAAGCGTAGGGGTCCGGTTTTCGTTCAATACGCACAAGATGATGGGACGAACCAACGACGTTGACCACAAAGACTCGAAAGCACGAAACGCCACGGCAAATCCCGGCTGGGTCGTCTGGCCGTCTAGTGTTTTCGTGTCTTCGTGGTCACATCAGCCTTCAGTTCCGCCTACGGCGGGCTAAGCCCAAATCATCCTCGCTCCTCTCGCCGGGCGGCAAGCGAACAGCAATGTGTCCACCCCATCCCAGCGCGGGAGGGGTGGACACATGGGTAACGAACCGAGGTTGGCCTGGCTACCACCCCTATTTGCGGCCGGAGGAGCGGCGGCCGAAACCCCGCTGCGCGGGCCATCGGCCGGCGTGCTGCGGGCCTGCAGACCGCGAGCTGAACGATGTCGGCGTAGCAGGCTTTCGCCCGCCCCGCGACGATTCCGAGCCGCCGAACGTCGGCGCTCCGTAGTCGAACCCCTCCACCTTCTGCACCGAGATCGGCTCGCCGAGCACGCGCTCGATATCGCGCACGATCAAGCGGTCATCCGCTGTCACGAGCGTCAGGGCGTCGCCCGAGCGTTCCGCGCGACCCGTGCGCCCGATCCGGTGGATATAGGCATCCGGGGTGTCGGGGATGTCGTAGTTGATGACATGCGAGATGGTCTCGATGTCGAGGCCGCGGGCGGCGATGTCGGTCGCCACCAGCAACTGGTAATGCCCGGACCGGAACCCGTCCAACGCCTTCTGCCGCTGGCTCTGCGACTTGTTCGAGTGCAGCACCGCCGTGCGATACCCGCAGCGGTCGATCTGAGCCGCCACGCGGTCGGCGCGGTGCTTGGTGCGGGTGAAGATCAGTACGGACTTCACCTCGGTCTGCTCGAGTAGCCGCACCAGAAGCGCGGTCTTGTGCTCCTGGGATACCGGGCAGATCGTGTGCTCGACGGTGGATGGCGGCGCGGCGATGCCCACCGCGATCCGCTGCGGGTCGCGCATGATCTCGCCTGCGAGGCGGTTCAGTTCCGGCGCGAAGGTGGCTGAGAAGAGCATCGTGTGCCGCTCGCGCGGCGTTTGCGCGACGATCTCCCGCACCGGCGGCAGGAAGCCCATGTCGAGCATCCGGTCGGCCTCGTCCAAAACCAGCACTTCGACAGCGCGCAAGTCGGCATTGCCTCGCCCGACGTGGTCGAGCAAGCGTCCCGGACACGCGATGATGATCTCGGTGCCGCGCCGCAGCGCGTTTTCCTGCGGGACCATGCCCACGCCGCCGTAGACGGTCGCAGACTTGATCTTGGTGAACTGCGCGAGCTGCTTCACAGCCACGTGGATCTGCTCGGCCAGCTCGCGTGTCGGTGTGACGATGAGGGCCCGCGTGCGGCCGCGCTTGCCGGGCGTATCGAGCAGCTTCTGAAGGATCGGCAGCACAAACGCCGCCGTCTTGCCCGTGCCGGTCTGGGCGGTGCCGATGAGGTCACAGCCCTCCAACGCGGGCGGCATGGCGGCCTCCTGAATGGAGGTCGTCTCGGTGTAACCGGCCGCCTGTACTGCGCGCTGCAGGCGGTCGTCCAACTGGAAGTCATTGAACTGCATGGGGCTTCTTTCTATTCGCCAGCCATCGAGAGAGTTTGGGTCCACTTGCCTGGCGTAGCTGGTTCGGATACGCGAGCGACCGGCGCGAAGCGACAATGCGAGTCGCGCGTAGATCGCAAGGGCTGCGCGCCGCCTAGATGGCGACGTGCCGCCCGGCGCATGCCAGGAGTGAATGGCCGGCCTTTGCGCAAACCGCGTGGGTGGATGCCCCCCGCCGGGCGGTTCCACCTGTGCGGGACCGCCGCCAGGCCCGCTGTGCGGGTATGACGATGTCCCGTGGGTCTCCGCGGATATCGCTAAGGTCAGCGGCACTCTTCGAGTAGGGGGTGGGAATCAGTCCGACAGGCGTCCGGCCAATGTTGCCGACCGGCGTGGAAAAGACGGCGCATGCGGGGCGATGCGGGGGTAAAAACGTCCAGGCCAGTGCCAGATCTTGCTGAAAGACATACTCAAGGGTGCCTTGGGGAGCCGCTACTGCGGGTTCCCTCGGCATTACTATACCCGATCGTGACCGCGTTGGCAAGGGTTTGGCGCACTTTCGGGAGCCTCTTTCAATTGTAGATAGTGTTACTATGCCGGTTGTGCGGCCCTGCTCGGCAATGAGATGCCCTGCGCAGAGACGGACGGCGATTGACCACGGAGACACAGAGGGCACAGAGAACGGCAACGTCCCTCAACGCCTATCGTGGGGCAGGCCGTTTCCCAGTCGTTCTCTGTGCCCTCTTGTGTCTCCGTGGTTCAATGCCGTTCGCGCTTCATCTTAGGATACGGTCAGCCTCTGACAGCATTCCGGGCGCTTCGCCTGCCGGTTGTCAAAGCGGCATAGTAATGGTAGGTGATCGGCGGGAGTCGAGCCGTACTCAACGGCCAAATGACAGGCCGTCGGGGCTATGCTGCTACGGAACTATCCGTCATGCCGTGATCCTCCAAATCCTATCAATCCTGTTCACTTTGCCGCTCCCTGACGCCACGCTTGCGGCAGGCCTACCTACAATCAGCGGGCGGACCCCGTACTTTCAGCCCGCGCGCCCCTCTCAACTCAGGGGTTGCACACCGGGCACGGCTGGTATCTCGCCTGCGCTTCCCGCCGTTTCATCGGGATCGCGCCGTGCTTAAGATGCGAGCAACCGGCGCGATGATAGTGCGCTCCGTTCGGCGTAACGTACACGATGTCATCTCCGCCGGGCTGTGCGGAGCCGGCGGCGGGCATTGCGCCCCCTGGCGTTGCGCCGATTGGCGCTACACCCATCGGTGGCGCGACCGGCGACGGGGCGAAGGCTTGCGAGGCGGTGAGAGGCGACGCACTGGCAGACGACGACGCCGAGGGGAGCGACGAAGCGGCGGCGGGCGTCTGCCCGGCGCCCGCGCCCTGGGTCATTCCCGGCGCGAACTCCGTATGGGGCTGCGGCTCCTTGCTTTGCAGGGGCTGCATGTCGCCAAGCGGCTGCGTAGGGTCGGTCTTTGCCCCCGCCAGGTCGGATTCGCTGATGACCGGAGGCGCGATGGCTGTGACCGGGGCTGTCTGATCGGAAGCGGCCTGGGCCGATTCATCCGGCGGCGGAAGGTTGCCACGAGGGTCGCTGCTCAGGCACATTCGGACGATCGCCGCAGACCCGGCGATTGCAAGGATGAGAATGAGGAAGACCGCCACCCGAGTCGAACTGGACATTCGAACCACCGCCTTGCCCCTACAAATAGCATGATATTATTCGTCGCGACGAAAAGACAATCCTGCCCGCTGTCCACGCGCACCGAGGAGGAGCCCTGGCAGGCAGGAAGAGCCACCCTCTACGCTGAACTGCCGCCGACGGTTACCATAGTGCGCCGCCGGGGACCGTTCACCGAGAAGGAGCCCTACAGTGGTGAGATCAATCCAAGTCGCTCTACTTCTTGTTGCCTTCGGAGGGCCGCTGATGTCAGTTCACCCCGCACCAACCGGTATCGCCGCCGATGTCGCCCTGAACCGCAATTGGGCCGAGCACGTCTTCTCGGCGCACCCGGCTGCCCCACAGCCGACGGACACGATAGCTATCCAGCATGAAGATGTCGGCGGGGACACCAAGATCGGCCGGTGCGCTTTCGGGGGGCCGATCCGCCTGGGGGATCGCGTCTACACGCGGGGCATCGGCGTGAACTCACTGAGCACTCTGCGGGTGTCGCTGGCGAAGCCCGCCGCCCGCTTCCGGGCGGTCATCGGCCTCGACCGGAACGTCGACGGCACGCCGGGCTCGGTGCGGTTCCATGTCCAGGTTGCGGGCAAGGACCTGCTCCTCACGGAGGTCATCCGGGCCGGCGCGCCGCCTCGCGAGATCGACGTTCCCCTGAACGGAGCCACCGAAGTGGACCTCATCGTGGACGACGCCGGCGACGGCAGGGGCTGGGACCAGGGCGATTGGGCCGATGCCCGGGTCTGCTTCGACGACGGCTCCGAGGTGTGGCTCGACGATCTCGCCCGGCAGGCTCGCCTTGGCGAGGAACTCCCGTTCTCCTTTGTTTATGGCGGTAAGCCCTCGGCCGAATTTCTGAACACTTGGAAGCGGACGGAGACGGCGGAGGCAGCCGGGGACGGGAAGCTTCGCCGGACGGTCACCCTGACCGACCCGCAGACCGGCCTGCAGATCACGGCGGTCTGCACGATCTATACCGACGCGCCCGGTGTTGACTGGACGCTGCACTTCACCAACACCGGCGACCGCGACACGCCCGTCATCGAGCAGGTCCGGGCGCTGGATACGACGGTCGCGCTGGCCGTCGGCAGCGGGGTCGTCCTGCACCGCCTGAACGGCTCGGTATGCCAGACCGATGACTGGCTGCCCTTCGATCAGGCGGTAACGCCCGGCCAGCGGGTGGACATGACCACCTCCGGCGGTCGGTCCTCCAGCATCTCGCCTTTCTACAACCTCGACTGGGGCGGCGGGGGCGTCATCACGGCTGTCGGCTGGTCGGGGCAGTGGACCGCCTCGGTGGAGTTCCGCGACGGGAAGTTGCGCAGTCAGGCCGGGATGCAGAACCTGCACGTGGCGCTTCACCCCGGCGAGACGATCCGCAGCCCGCGCATCATGCAGCTCTACTGGTCCGGCGGCGACCAGTACCGCGCCTGCAATCTCTTCCGCCGCACGATGCTTGCACATATAGTGCCCCGCGCAGGCGGCCACGCGCTCCCGCCGCCCATCGCCCATCTCAGCACTTCCTTTTATGAACTGAACAACAGCAACGAGACGAACGTGCTCTCGCACCTGCGCGCCCTGCCGGGCCTGGGCTTCGAGGTGTTCTGGCTGGACGCCTACTGGACGGGCCCGAACGGCTTCCCGGAGAGCATGGGCAACTACGGCCTGCCCGTGGAGAGCGTCGAGCCGCCCGATCGCTTCCCGCACGGCCTCGCGAGCATCGGCTCCGCCGTCCGCAAGGCGGGTCTCGGCTTCCTGTTGTGGTTCGAACCGGAGCGCGTCGCCCCCGGCACCCGGATCGCCAAAGAGCACCCCAATTGGGTGATGTCACCGGCCGGGGACGGCAGCGGGCTACTGAACCTCGGCTTGCCCGAGGCGCGCGAGGCTCTCACCGCCTATCTCGACGCGGCCATCAAGCAATACCACTTGGCGTGGCTGCGGATCGACTACAACATCGACCCGCTGGGCTACTGGCAGTACATGGACGCCAAGGACGGCAGCCGCGCCGAGATGGCCGAGATGCGCTATGTCGAGGGGCTGTACCGGATATGGGATGACCTCCTGGCGGCGAATCCCGGCTTGCGCATCGACAACTGCGCCTCGGGCGGCCGGCGCATCGACCTGGAGACCTGCTCGCGCGCCACCCCGCTATGGCGCAGCGACAACACCTGCGACATGGTCGGCGACGACCCGCACACGATCCTCATGGCGGCGCTGAAGAACCAGTTGATGAGCGCCGGACTGAACCGTTACGTCCCGTACAGCACCGTCGGCCAGATGGGCGCCGACCCGTACTGCTTCCGCAGCGGGTTCAACGGCGGCATCGCCTTCGCCCAGGATGTCCGCCCCGCCGGATACCCGCGCGATCTCCTGCGCAAGGGCATCGCCGAGGGCAAGCGCATCCGCAAATTCTGGACCGGCGACTTCTACCCGCTCTCCGAGGTCACCACCGATCCTCGCGACTGGTGTGTCATGCAGTACCACCGCCCCGAGGAGGGCGACGGGATCGTCCTGGCCTTCCGCCGCCACGCGTCACCCTATAGCGGCTACGACTGCCGCCTGCGAGGCATCGACCCCAAGGCCAGCTATAGAGTGACGATGTACCACACCTACGACCCCGAGCCGCCCGCGACGATGAAAGGCTCGGACCTGGAGCGCCTGCGCGTGGGGATTGGCGAGTGTCCGGGGTCGGTGCTGGTGGAGTACAAGGTGGTGGGGCGGTAGCGCGTATCGAAAGGAAGCGGGTCGTTCGGAGGGGCCGGACCTACGAGGGCGCGCGCGAAGAGCGCGGACGAAGTATCCGGCCCGCCCCCCGCGCATACGGCGGGGGCCAGGTACTTCGCTACGCTCGTAGGCCGACCCCTCCCTGAACGGCCCGCGCCTTGATCCGTTGAAAGCATCTCGACCAGAAACGATGCTTTCGGGACCTGCAAGGCCGTGCTTCAGGAGCATCGTTTTTAGTCAGGGGCCTTCAAAGGGTCGAGGCATGGGCCGTTTGAGGAGGGGCTAACATGAAACGGCCCGCCGTTTGGCGAATGATATTGCGTCAGCAAACC
>Ga0181520_10010966_pt1 | contig 12007 bp, 11 predicted proteins | sample PEATcosm2014_Bin_29_FD_132451 | JGI IMG/M metagenome (GOLD analysis project Ga0181520, IMG submission 132451) | Peatland microbial communities from MTU Mesocosm Facility, Houghton, MI, USA - PEATcosm2014_Bin02_30_metaG | ecosystem: Environmental > Terrestrial > Soil > Wetlands > Peat | place...
ATATTTTTGGCCCAGTAAATGCCCGCAACCTCTTTCGGCAATTCAGCAGCAAGTAACTCATTTGCGGCACGACCGTGCCGTTTAACCTTCGCGCCAACATATTCGCCCTTGGCATTGGTGACTTTTTCCAGAGCCGCGACCGCGACGCCGGCCTTCTTTGCAAAGGCCTCTGCAGCCGCTGTTGGCGCCCCGTCCTTAAAGGCAACCTTCCACGATGGCCCAGTTAATTGCTCCTCGGTATCGGCCTGACTCGCCAGCACACCCTCAACCAGCACTGCCAACCGGCGCGGCGTCGAGTAAGTGGTGAGTTTGGCTCCTGAAGAAAGCAGCCGCTCGCGCGTGAGCAGCTCGTTCACGCGGCGGCCTAACTCGGCCTCGGCTCCGGCAATCATGCGGGCCGGAACCTCTTCCAACCCAATCTCCAACAAAAAATCCGCCATAATTTGTATTTCTTTCCGCTGACTCGCTAACTTGCTGACTCGCTGACTTACTAACTCGCCTGCTGCAACGCATACGCCTTGGCTACGCCCACGGCCAACGCGCGAATGCGCGCAATCACGCCCACCCGCTCGGTGACGCTGATAGCTCCGCGCGCATCTAGCAGGTTGAAGAGATGCGAACACTTGAGCGCCAACTCGTAGGTCGCCAGCAATGGAAAGCGCCGCTTTTCCACCACATCCGCATCTTCCCTCGCGAACAGCGCGCCGGCCTGGGCCAGAAGGGTTTGCGCTTCAGCTTCGTAAAGCCGGAAATGCTCCCATAGCTTGTCCACTTCGGCAAACTCGAAGTTATAGACCGAGAACTGTAACTCCTCGGGCAGTCTTACATCGCCGTAAGTTACCGCCGCGCCGGTCTCCGGATCGACGGCCCAGACTATCTCGTAGATCGAATCCTTGTCCTGCAAAAACGCCGCAATGCGTTCCAGGCCATAAGTCAGTTCGGCGCAGATGGGGTCCAATTCCAGGCCGCCGCACTGCTGGAAGTAAGTGAATTGGGTAATCTCCAATCCGTCCAGCATCACTTGCCAGCCCACGCCCCATGCGCCAATGGCCGGCGACTCCCAATTGTCTTCTTCAAACTTCAGGTCATGCTGAGAGAGGTCAATGCCTATGGCCTCCAGCGATTGCAGATAGAGCTCCTGCACGTTCACCGGCGGCGGTTTGAGAATGAGCTGAAACTGGGTGTGCTTGAAGAGGCGGTTGGGGTTTTCGCCGTAGCGGCCGTCGGCCGGACGCCGCGAGGGCTGCGCATAGCCCACCTTGTATGGCTTGGGCCCCAGCACGCGCAGGAAGGTTTCCGGCGCCATGGTGCCCGCGCCCACTTCAACGTCGTAGGGCTGCTGCAACACACAGCCGCGTTCCGCCCAAAAGCCCTGCAAGCGGAACAAAAGCTCCTGAAAGGTTAACGGAATGGTCTTCGGTCGAGATAAAACCTGGGATGAAGGCACGGGCAACTCTCTCTGGTCTGGACTGGCTCGATTTTATCAGCCTGAGCTTACTCAATTCGGCGTTTCGGCGGTCTGGAATCCTTCTACCCGTTAGGGAACGAACGGCAAATCAAAGTCTGAATGCCGAGGGATAGCGGACGGCGCCCTGAATTCCCGCCAGCGCACCGTCACAGAGTTCCAGCGCCATGAACGATTCTGGAGAAAACGGACTGGATAAGTGGCGAGCCATCTCTGCAGAAAAGCCAAATCGTGGATAGTATTGCTTGTGGCCCAGGACGATGACGATGCGTTCACCTCTCCCTCGGAGTTCGGCTAGACCACGACGAACCAGTTCGCTGCCAACGTTGAGGCCTTGAAGCTCAGGCAGCACGGCCATCGGAGCCAATGCAACGGCTGCGACAGGTCCTTGCTCTGTTTCGATAATCATTCGACTGAACAGGATATGGCCGATTATTTGTCTATCGATCTCTGCGACAAGTGATAGCAAGATGGCCTCCTCAATGCGCAGCCTATCGATGAGTTCGGCTTCATCGGACCGGCCAAACGCAGCTTCGTTCACTTTCCAAACCTGCTCTTGGTCACAAGGCTGCTCGTCTCGAATGAATAATGGCGATCTCGTGTCCATGATCTGTATTCTTCCTTTTTAGCAGCGAACAACACAATTGGAATAGCGTTCCTGGCTTGTACTCGTCCAGCCAAATCACACAAGGGATTATGCGAAATGAACCGGGGTGTCAATTCCTCACAGCCGCGCCAGCGCCTCTGCCGAGCGCAGTTTGCGCTCCAGATGCCGCTCCAGAGCTTGCAGCGTAAAGCGGCGCAGGTCCTGCGCGCGCCGCCGCGGCCACGGCTCCGCAGCAAAGGCAGCCACCGGCGCCCGCAACATGCGCTGCGCCAGTTGCCACGAGTCTGCTGAGAGCCCGCTCGAGTTGCCGTTGCGATGCACCGGGCAGAAGAGGCCGTCGCCCAGCGTGTTGAAGCTGGCTTCGCCCGCCGTCAGCGCCTCGCCGCAGGCCGTGCAGTGGCCAATCTCCGGCAGCAAACCCATGAGCCGCGTCATCCATAGCTGGAAATAGGTCAGCGGCATCCATGGCTGCTCCACCGTGGTCTGCTCCAGCACGGAAACCAGCAACCGGAAAATCGTCTCCTGAGGGTCGTGGTCGGGCAGCGACTCATCCAGCAGTTCGGCAAAAAAGCTAAGCACCGTCATGCGCACTAAATCGACCGGCGCGGAGAGAGGCGAGCGGACAATTTCGAGCTGATCGAGCCGCACCAGTTCCTGCCCCGGCCGCTCGGCAAACCAGGCCCGCGCCTGCGTCATCGGCTCTAGAGCCCCGCCAAAGCGCTTTCGGCTCTTGAGCGCCGACTTGGCCACGCCTCGCACCCGGCCGTAATCGCGCGTGAAGAAGCTCACGATAAGGTCGGCTTCGTGGACCGGCCAGGTGCGCAGAATCACGGTTTCACTGGTGAGTACGCCCATGCGTCTACTATCTTCGCACTGATAACCGCCTGGCGCTCAAGCGTCACGCGCATAGACACAAACGCGCACCCTGCCTGGCAGGATGCGCGTTCACAATACAAGCTCGAAGCAGTTTAACGGCCGAAGTGTTTGGCGTTCTTCTCAGTGAAGCTAGCCCACTTTTCCGGCAGGTCGTCGGCGGCAAAGATGGCCGAAACCGGGCAGGCCGGGACACACGCCCCGCAGTCGATGCACTCGACCGGGTCGATGAACAACTGGTCAGCCTCGGCGTGGCCGTCTTCGTCCTTCTTGGGGTGAATGCAATCGACAGGGCACGCGTCCACACAGGCGGTGTCCTTGGTGCCGATACAGGGTTCTGCAATGACGTATGCCATCTCTTACTTCTCCTGGGGAAATGAAATCCTCGACGCTGATAGTAGCACAGGAACCCTTAGCCCGCCTCAGCCAGCCAGACGGACCTTGCGAGGCGGGAACCCTATAAACCATTCTCGCGCTTTTCCGGAGGGATTGCGAACTTGGAAAACGAACCAGCACCGGCTGCCATTCTCAGTCTGCGACGCGCGTTTTCCTGTGCGCCGCAAACTCCTGCGGGGTGAGGATGGGCGACAGATTCCGTCCGGCAAACATATCCTCAAAAAGGCCGACCAACTCTTCGTGGATCAGGTTGTTCGAGGCCAGAATCTCGCGGCTGTCCAGCTTGAATTTATTGCCGGAAAAGTCCGTCACCCGGCCGCCAGCCTCTTCAATCAGCAGAATCCCCGCCGCCGTGTCCCAGGGATTGAGGTTGAACTCCCAGAAACCGTCCATGCGGCCCGAGGCGATGCAAGCCAAATCGAGCGCGGCCGAGCCGGCCCGGCGCACCCCGTGGGAACGCAGGCAGAACTCCTGGTAGAAGTGGATGTTGGGGTTATCGTGGCGTTTGCGGCTGGGAAATCCTGTGGCCACCAGCGCCTCGGCCAGCTCCGGCGTCCGCGACACATGCATCGGCCTGCCGTTCAGCCTGGCGCCCCGTCCCCGCTCGGCGGCGAAAAGCTCATCCCGCAAGGGGTCATAGACCACCGCAGCCAACAGCGTCCCGTCCTTGTCCAGCGCAATGCCGTTCGGGCGTCGCTCCAAACCCATGGAAACGCAAAATTGCGGCAATCCATGGGCAAAGTTGGTAGTTCCGTCCAGCGGATCCACGTACCAGCGGAATTCGCCTTCGAGCCGGTCGCGCGTGCCCTCTTCGCCATAGATTCCGTGCTCCGGGAAGGCCTCAGCCAGCCGCTCCCGAATCAGCTTCTCCGCCGTGCGGTCGGCTACCGTCACAATATCCACATCGCCCTTGTACTCGGTGGCGACGCCCTGTGAGAAAAACTCGCGCAGCCGTGCGCCGGCCTCGCGGGCAATGGCAGAGGCCTTGGGAACCCACTCCCACACGGGCCCCACTGCCTCAAGACCGCTCACGAGGCATCCCCGTTCTCAATCAGGCCATTCGCCTCCGGCACTGCAGTCTTGGCGCGGCGCGGAGCCAGCTTGCCCACTTCCGTAATGGTGCGGATCTGGTGCTTGTAGATGAAGAGATTGGGCTTGCCCTCACGGGTCAGGCGCAACATTCCGTCGTCGAAGTACTCGATCCAGCCACGCACCGTCTCGCCGTCGCGCAGCTTGATCTGGACGTTTACCTGGCGGTCGCTCAAAGAGCGCAGGTAGAGCGCCTCCTGGCCGGTTTCGCCCGGCGGGGGCGTCTTCAAAGAACGGCGCTTGGACAAGGTGGGAGCCATGCAGACATTGTAGATGCAACTCCGAGGCAATACGAGCGGCGGCCAGGGAAGTCACGCAAAAAATCCTCTAGTTTACTTGTCTTTAACCTGCGAGTCTGCGTAATAGCCGGTGCGATGGCGAATGTTGAAGGCTTCCGTGGCGGCTTTCGGTATGGTCACCTGGATGCGGTGAAAGGCCCTCCCGGGCTCCTGATTCTTCGGATAGTAGCCGAGCAGATATTGGGTGCGCAGATCGTCGCTGACCCGGGCAAAGGCCTTGTCGAGGCCGCCATCGCTCACGTAAAAACTCTTGCCGCCGGTTTGCTCGGCGAGGGTGATGAGCGCGTGCTCTCCGCCCAGGTCACGTCCCGCGCTGGCCTCGATGGGCACGTCGATGATGGAGTAAATCATCGCCTCGTTGCGCAGCGCCTGCTCCAGAGCCTGGGCATAGGTGGCCGTGCTCGCGGTGTCGTCGCCGTCAGAAATGACGACCAGCACCTTGCGCCCCGGATTGCCACCCAGCCTTTCGGAACCCAGGGAGATAGCGTCGTAGAGCGCCGTCGCCGAATCGCCGCGCAATTGACCAAGGCCGTGCTCGATCTGACTCACCTTATTGGTGAAGGGCACCAGTTCGTGCACTTCGGTAGCAAACTGCAAAAGGCTCATCTGGTCCTGAGAGCGAAGCAAAGCTCGGGCAAAACGGCGGGCCGCGTCCGCTTCTACCGCCATATCCTTGCTCACGCTGCCGCTGGTATCGATGGCCAGCGTCAGATTCAGCGGCAGCTCCGTTTGGCGTTCGAAGACCGCGATCCGCTGCGGCCGGCCGTCCTCGGCGAGCGCGAAATCGTCGCGCGTCAAACCGCCCACGATGGCCCCGTTCCGGTCAGTCACATTCACAAAGACGTTGACCAGTTTCACGTCCACGTGCAGGGTGGTCTCCTGCGCCGGCAGGGCAAAGGGCGCCAAAGCCAGCAACGCCGAGCAGCCAGCCAGCAGGTAGACATTAATGGATTTGCCCCGGCTACGAGCCATGCGCAGGCCCCGAAGTCCCCGCAGTCTCGGGTGCGTCCATAGCCATCCCCGAGGGAAACGGTTCGCCATCCGCCCACACTGCGCCATCCTGAAAGATCTCCTTTTTCCAGATGGGCACGGTTTTTTTGAGCGTATCGATCAGCCAGCGGCAGGCCTCGAAGGCCTGTGCGCGATGCTCCGAGGTCACCACAATCAGCACGCTGGTCTCGCCCACCTGGAGCCGGCCCAGCCTGTGCACCATCGTCACGTGCCGGATGCCAAATTGGCTGCGCGCCTCGCGGGCCAGCTCGTTCATCTGCTTGTCGGCCATCTCTTCGTAGGCTTCGTAATCGAGATATAGCGTCTTGCGCCCGCGCGAGTGGTTGCGCACCATGCCGTCGAAGACGACTACCGCGCCATCCTCGCCCCGTTTGGCCGCGGCGATGAGCTTCTGCGCGTCGATCGGTTCGCGAGTCAGCGTGACAAAGACTTCCTTCGCCGCACTCTCTGAAGAGGATTCGATCTCCGTGCCAGCACCGCCGGAGACAGGAGGCAAGAGGCCCACCTCATCGCCCTCGCGCAGTAGATGGTCTGCCGTGGCGTACTCGGCATTTATGCTGACCGCGATGCCGCGCAGAAGAGCAGCGGGCTTGCGCTCGCTCAGCCGCGCAAGCAACTCCCTGACCGTCGCGTCCTCCGGCAACTCGACCGTTGCCTCGGCAGCGCCCAGCCAGTCCTTTAACACTCCGAATGAGAAAACACGCACCTGCATTAAAAGAAGAATAACGCGTGCCGGCGAGTGTGGGTTAACACTCATTGGGCAACTGGCGACAAGTAACCGAAAAACACGAACTCAGGAAAACTTGTAAAGGAATCCCGAAGGCGTGCCCCAGAGGTTTCGCGACCGGTCCTCATAAAAGATGCTGAACTCGATGCCGGAGATGTCGTAGTCGAACAGCGGCACGCGGTCGAAGGTATAGTCGCCGCGCACCGAGTACTCGTCGCCGCCGCAGTCGATCATCAGCGCGTCTTCGGCAGAGAGCCTCTCGGAATGCGTCAGCAGCAGGCAGGCGACGGCAAAGGCGCCCAGGCCAAACTCGTTGCCGGCCATGGCCACGCGGGCGCGACGCGCCGAGCAGCCGCGATGAAGCATCCCGGCCTGAGCGGCTACCACCATAAAATCCTGACCCTGCTGTTGGTCGGCCAGAATCTTCTCGGCCAGCTTGGAACGCTCGCTCTGGCGCAGATAGGCCGGGCCAAGACGGCCCACTATGCGGTTCTGAAATTTTCGTTTGGTGGCCAGCGCACCGAGAACCATTTCGACGGCTTCGTTGTAAGTGGGCGCCAGCGCCTGCCAGCGCGGAATCGCAAACCAGTCTTCCGCGCCTTCCAGCAGCGGCTTGCGCGCCAACTTTTCCATGCAACTGCCCAGCGACGGAAAGTGCTTTCTCAACTCCGTGACCTGGGCCTCGATGGACCGCACTTTATAAGTGGGCGGATAGATCCGACTCGAGCCCACCTCCTCGTCCTTGAATTTATCGCTGGCCGTGTGCCGGTGAATGATCTCCACCACCGAATCGGCAACCTCTGACTTGAGCTTCTCGCCCATCTCCAGCACCGTCTGCGCGCTTTGCCGGTCGATTTGTTCGATGGCCGCAAGATAAGCTGTCTGGACGGCTGAGGCGAGAAACTCCTGGAGTTGCGCATTCTGGGCCGCCGTGGTGTTTCCAGACAGATGCAACGGGGTGATGGTGGGTGTCGTCGTCGCCATAGTCACCGCTTCTTGCGCGGTCTCGCGCACTGGATTCTGTGACTTTTATCGGCAGTCTCGCCGATTTCAGCAGCGTGGCGCACTCAAGTTGCATTCTTCTTGGGCAGAAAACCGGCGGACTCTTGAAATAATCGGTACCCGCTCGGACTCACCCTTTCATCACGTGAAAAGGCCGGCAGATTCGCCGGCTCTAACTGACTCTTCGCACTCCCAACGGATCAACCACCCGAAGATCACTTTTGAACTGGCGGCAATGCGGATAGGTCCATGTTGTGCATCACTACAATCTGCCATTTCCCGTTGCTCTTTACCATTACGAAGTTCAATAGCCCTTGACGCAATGGACGCGGATTTCCAGCGGGATCAGTTGCCCCCGTCATCTCCCAACGCACGTCGACCGCCGCGACATCCGGACGGATGAATCGAATCTTGATATCGGTGTATTTCTGATGACTGTTCTTGAAGATCGTGGCAAAGACCGGAGCGTGGAACTGTTCAATGTTCAACCGTCCGCTTGCCCCCGTTCCGCGCACGTTGGTAAAGTCCGCATCTTCTGAAAACAGCGAAGCAAAAGCCTTGGCGTCGTGACCGTTCCATGCATCCATGAAGCCGTCCATCACACCGCGGATTGCCTCTTCATCTGCTTGCCGCCGATCTTCGCCTCCGAGCGTCGCCGGCAGCAAAAGGGCAATGCATAATGCGCCAATTCTCAGCATGCGACCCTCCGCATGCTGGCAGTTTAGCTCAGAACCGACGGCAGGTCGGTCATAATCGGCGCCAGACTCACATTCTGCACTAATCCGTTAGGCAATCCCCACCGATGCTGTCGGCTCGAGCGGCGCAGCTAACCGGTCTTCGGATCCAACGGACTGGGCATCCGGCCGGGCTTTCAGCAGCGGCAGGGCCACGGCGAGCACATCCTCGATGCGGTTGGCATAGTGAATCGTGACGCCCTCAGTCAGCTCCGCCGTCAGATCCTCTTCCACATCCTGGCGGTTGTCGGCGGGCAGGATGATGGTTTGCACACCGGCGCGCCGCGCTGCCAGAAATTTTTCCTTAATGCCGCCCACCGGCAGCACGTTGCCGCTGAGCGTGATTTCGCCCGTCATGGCGGTAAGCGGAAGAACCGGCGTATCGGTCAGCAGCGAAACCAGAACCGTGGTCATGGTCACTCCAGCCGAAGGGCCATCTTTGGGGATGGCGCCGGCCGGCACGTGAATGTGCAGATCGATCTCCTTTGTGAAATCGTCCGCCAGGCCCAGCGAAGCGGCGTTCGACCGAACCCAGGTGAGCGCGGCCTGCATGGATTCCTGCATCACCTCGCCGATTTGCCCCGTCATAGCGAAGCTTCCCTTGCCCTTCATCTTGTTGGCTTCGATAAAGAGGATATCGCCGCCGGCTGGCGTCCACGCCAGACCAACAGCAACGCCGGGCCGCTTGACGCGCTCGGCAACTTCGGTATCAACGCGCACCTGTATGCCGCCCAGGAACTCCTTGATCGTCTCGCGGGTCACCACCAGCTTTTCATTCTTGCCCTCGACCACGCGCCGCGCCTGTTTTCTGCAAACTGTCCCCAGCGTCTGTTCCAGCTTGCGCACGCCGGCTTCGCGCGTGTAATGGCGAACAATATAACGCACCGCGTCCTCGGGAAACTCGATCTGCTCGGGCGTGATGCCGTTCTCTTTGATCTGACGCGGAATCAGATAGCGCGAGGCAATGTGCATCTTCTCGTCTTCGCTGTATCCCTGCAGGAAGATCAGTTCCATGCGGTCCAGCAGCGGCGGAGGAACCGTGTCCAGCATATTGGCCGTGCAGATAAACAGGGTCTTCGACAGGTCAAAGGGCACGTCGAGGTAGTTGTCGCGGAATGTGCAATTCTGTTCCGGGTCTAGGGTCTCCAGCAAGGCCGACGCCGGATCGCCGCGGAAGTCGCGGCCCAGCTTGTCGATCTCGTCCAGCATCATTACCGGATCGTTGGTTTCAGCTCTCCGAATGCTCTGGATGATCTGCCCCGGAAGCGCGCCAATGTATGTGCGGCGATGGCCGCGAATCTCCGCCTCGTCGTGCATTCCGCCCAGTGAAACGCGCTGGAACTTGCGGCCCAGGGCGCGTGCAATGGACCGGCCCAGGCTTGTTTTGCCCACGCCCGGAGGCCCCACAAAGCACAGAATCGGCCCCTTCATGTCCGGCTTCAGCTCCAGAACGCTCAGATAATCGAGGATGCGATCCTTCACCTTTTTCAGCTCGTAGTGGTCCTCGTCCAGAATCTCCTTTGCCTTGTTGATGTTGACTTTGGAGCCGGAACTTTTTGCCCACGGAAGCAGGGCCAGCCACTCGATGTAATTGCGCGTGAGCGAGTAGTCGGCGGCCATGGGAGACATCCTCGCCAGGCGCGCCAGCTCCTTCATCGCTTCCTTCTTCACGTCCTCCGGCATTCCGGCGGCTTCAATCTTCTGCCGCAATTCGTCAGTCTCGCGCTGGCCCTCATCCTGCTCGCCCAGTTCTTTCTGGATAGCCTTGAGCTGCTCGCGCAGGTAGTAGTCGCGCTGCGACTGCTGTACCTGGTCCTGCACCTCGCTCTGAATCTTGGTGCGCAATTGCTGCACCTCGATCTCCTTGGCCAGATGCTGATTCAATTGCTCCAGCCGGGTACCGACGCTGGGGGTCTCCAGCAGTTGCTGCTTGTCGTCGGTAGTGAGGAAGGGCAGCGATGAGGCGACAAAATCCACCAGGCGGCTGGGGTCGTCGATGTTGGCGGCGATGGTCCTGAGTTCATCTGAGAGCGTCGGAGATTCAGCGACAATCTGCTGAAACTCTCCCGTCACGTTGCGCACCAGCGCTTCCACATTGGCCGTAGCACCCGGTTCCGCTTCTTCCAGCGTCTCCACTTCAGCCACCATGAACGGCTCGGTCTGCGCGAAGCGGACCAGCCGCACCCGCTCCACTCCCTCAGTGAATACGAAACGGCTCTGATTGGGCATGCGCACAACTTTGTGCACCGTGGCCAGGGTTCCCACCGAATGCAGATCGGCTGGCTGAGGCGAGTCCAGCCTCGCGTCCAGTTGGGCCACGACCACAATTGCCCGCTCCTCGCCCATCGACTCGATCAACTGGATGGAGCTTTCCCGGCCCACGGTCAGAGGCAGCACAGCGTGGGGAAACAAAACGGTATCCCGGACCGGCAAGACGGCCACCCGGCGCAAACCGGGGGTGTCCTTCTCGGAGGAGGGTTTGGAAGAGGGCGGTATAGGCGACTGGTTCGACATTGAGTGTCCTCGTATCAGCTTTTCTTCATTAGAGCACGCAGACTTTAAAAAGTTTCAGGAATTGCTCTCTTTCCGGCAATATCTCCTCTTTTCGCAAGCCGTTACACCCTCTGTACGGTCAAACATTCGATACTGTTCCGCAACCGAACGCGCTCAGCGGGGTTTAAGGCTTCAGGGTCTCCTCAAACCAGGCTCTTCCAGAGCACTTCTGAGAAGCCCGCCGTAGACAGGCCACACTATGCCCTCCTCCGCTTCCAGCGGCGACGAGGGCAACTGGAGGAATCTATCGGCCAAAGCCCGAGGAAGGTGAGCGAAGCAGAGCGGGGAATGAAGAGATCCTCAGACAGCGAGCATGCGGGTCACAAACGCACCCACGCTCCTCGCACTGAGGGCAAGGTAAGACGAAAGCGTGCAGTCGCAGGCAAACACAGTGACCAGGATTAACCACCGCACGCCGCTCCTAGTTAGTATAAAGGGAATGGGCAGAGGGATCGACAACAACTGATCCCGGACAACGGTTGTGCAACGGGGCGCTTTTCCCCGTTTTTTGGGGAGATATGGTTTTGAGGGCAATGCCGTGGTCCTCGGCGACAGGTCTGTGTCGCTGGGAAGGAAAGCCGGTGGGTCGATGCGGCGAGCAGCCGTGGCATGGCATTTTCCTCGCCTGCTTTCTTGCCTTCGGGATTTTGGGCGGTATCGACACCTGGAGTCAGATTCCTGCAAAGAGTGCCCCCACTCCCGCCACACCAGGCAATCAAGCAGCGCAACCGCCTTCTGATTCGCTCGACCAGTGGGAAGGATCGCCGGTGCGCCATATCTTGTTCGACGGCGTTTCCGCGGATCGTTTGGCTTCCGTGGCTGGCCATCTGGCTCAGGCCGAGGGAGCACCACTGAGCCGTGAGAATCTGAAGCGGAGCCTGCGCCAGCTCTTCTCGACCGGCCTGTTTGAAACCATTGCGGTGGAGGGAGTTCGCTCTCCGGAAGGTGTGACGCTCATCTTTCGCGGAACGCCGCGCACCTTCATCGGCACGGTTACCGTGGACGGGGCCAAAAGCCCCACGCTCAATACGCAATTGGAGCGCGCAGGCCAGTTGACGCCCGGCACTCGTTTTACTCCCGCCAGGCTGAGCCAGGCGCTCGACCAGATGCGCGCCACTCTGGCTTTGAACGGCTTCCACGAACCGGTGATAACCCAGGCCTTGACGACTCACCCGGAAGAACAGCTTGTCGATATTGCGTTTCATGTGGTCTCCGGCCCGCAGTCGCGCGTGGGTACGGTGGATGTAACCG
>Ga0181520_10010967_pt1 | contig 12006 bp, 11 predicted proteins | sample PEATcosm2014_Bin_29_FD_132451 | JGI IMG/M metagenome (GOLD analysis project Ga0181520, IMG submission 132451) | Peatland microbial communities from MTU Mesocosm Facility, Houghton, MI, USA - PEATcosm2014_Bin02_30_metaG | ecosystem: Environmental > Terrestrial > Soil > Wetlands > Peat | place...
CAGGATTTCGAGGGACTTGCCGGTGCAGAGCAATTTTTCAACGCTGACCTCGAAGGCGAGAACGGCTCGAAAATTGTCGAAGTGGATGCTCGTGGCAATGTCCAATCGCAGAACGTAGTACAGCCGGCAACCTCGGGTCAGAATGTCACTCTTTCTATAGATTCACGAGTTGACAAAGCTTTGTATGATTCTATTGCCGATGTGGCCAATCGCACAGGTTTCACTGGTGGTGCAGGCATCATTATGGATGTCCATAGCGGGGAAGTCATTGCTGATGTGAGTTTCCCGGAATATGATCCGACGGTCATGTCGGACAAAACAGATACGGCTCTTATCCAATCATATATGAATGATCCGGAAAAACCATTCCTCGACCGGGTGACAGATGGTCTCTACACGCCGGGTTCTATCGTCAAGCCCTACATGGCTTTGGCCGCTTTGAATGAAGGCACCATTGATCCGAATAAAGTCATTGATGGTCAGGCGTATCTTTCCATTCCCAACCCGTATGATTCGACAAAGTTCACTCTCTTCCACGATTGGCAAGCTCAAGGACCAGAAAATATGGAGCGGGCTATCGAAATGTCGTCGGATTATTATTTCTATATCGTCGGCGGAGGATATAAAGATCAGCAAGGACTCGGTATCAGTCGTATTGATAAATACATGAATTTTTTTGGCTTCGGTCAGGCTATCTCTTCGACAACTGATCCGTTCTTTACCGGCGTAGCGGGGACGGTGCCGTCACCGGCGTGGAAAGCGGTGAACTTCGATGGCGAAGGTTGGTATCTCGGAGACACGTATCATACATCTATCGGTCAATATGGCTGGCAAGTCTCGCCCGTGCAAATAGTGCGGGCGGTCGCTTCGATAGCAAACGGAGGCACGCTTATAGATCCGACGATAATAAAAGGCGGCCAAGGGGATATTTTGGAAAATGTCAATATTCCCGAAGCTGACTTCGATATTGTGCGCCAAGGTATGCAATTGGGTGCGCATGAAGGTGTAGCCAAAGTCCTCAATCTGCCTTTTGTGGATATCGCCGCCAAGTCCGGCACCGCCGAGCTCGGTGAAGCCCGCACCCACGTGAACTCATGGATCACTGGTTTCTGGCCATCGGAGGATCCAAAGTATGCTTTCGCTGTCACTCTCGAAAATGGCTCGGTCCATGAAACCATCGGCGCCGCCGCGGCCATGGTGGAGACGTTGAAGGAGATGAATTCGACGACGCCGGAGTATTTTAAATAAAAAAGTATTTTAAATAATTAAAAGTTTATCTACTGCAAATTAAATGTGCATGCTTTAGAGAAACCGACGTTCCGTCCTGGTGGACGGACGTCTCCCTCTCGAAAAGCTGCCTGCTGGCACTTTTCTCCGAGAGTTTCTCTAAAGCATGCACATTTAATTTGCAGTGCATACAGTTCTTATCTTATTTAAAATATTACAGTTCATCTTCATCTTGATTTTGATTGTTGAAATAAAAGACCTACAACTTTTGGGGTTGTAGGTCGTATGTTTTTTTAGAACGGTGACGATTGGATCAGAGTTCCTGCAAGTGCCTAAGGCTTCCGCCTTTGTATGTGCGCACGAGCTGGAAGAAGCAACGTTCAGCAACAGACTGTTTTTTATCAGGCACAAATACCATGACATCGTAGAGATTTTTTCCACAAGCATTCGCCATGAGAATGCCGCCATGCAGATATTTCTTGGCTTCTCTGACAAGGTATGGTGTCGCTTTCGGTGGTTCTAAAAAATCAACATCATGAGAAGAGATAAGATCCTTGAGACAATTGACCAACTCTCGCGGAAGTTTTCCCTCACGCGCCAATTGTTCCAAGTCACTTCGGTAACTGGAATGATTAAGTGATATCGGCGTTGGTGCGACTGTTTCCAGAAAAGGCCTCGTTTGGTCGATGGTCTTTTCTAATCGTGCGGCTTCAGCCTCAAGCCGTTCACTCAATTGTTCAAGGAAACCTTCCGCAATGAGTTCCGAAAAGCGAAACAGTTCCTCCCTTGAATGTTCTTTGCCGAGGGAAATGTTGAACACTGTGCGGCTGGTGCCGAGCGGGGGATTTGTCAATTCTGTCCGTACGAATTCGCCACTTGGATAGAACGCGCAGTCGCACGGCAAAGCGAAACCACTTGGCAAGTTCTGTTGAAACCAGGTCAGCAGATTATCTGCCGCACACCGGAGTTTCCTGGTCTGTTGGGAATGTTCCGATCCGGCGCGGTGAAGTCGCGCCACACTTTCTGTCAATGAGTCATTCATATTTCTCTGTCCTTTGTGTTTTGAGTCCACTTGACTAACCGCATGTTTCGAGCACGTCCATACTCGTACGGTTTTCTGAAGCAAGTATAGAACTATAATGTGTTTTTGTCAAGAAATTTTTTATATTATCCACGGATGACTTGACTTAAAATTTGTAATTGAATATACTTGGGCGACTGGTAAGGATGGGGTTCGAACCATAAGGTAGACTTCTCAAAGCTCCGCTTTTGCGGGGTTTTGTTTTTGTCAGCTTTACTTCCTACGCCTTTTACGGTATCATAACCACATGAGACCATGATGCTGTAGCAGGCTGTTTTAATGCTCGCTATTTATTTTTTTTCATTCATTTTATTCACCCTTTACCCACCGTTCATTTAATTTATTCAATTAATTTAATTTCATTCATAATCACATGGCCGACGAAAAACAATATTTGACGCAGGAGAAGTTTCAGCAATTTAAGAAAGAGCTCGAGACATTGCAGACAGAACGTCGCAAGGAAGTGGCTGAAAATCTCGAATATGCCAAGAAGCTCGGCGACCTTTCGGAGAACGCCGAATACCAGCAGGCTCGCGAGGAGCAAGCCGCTCTCGAAGATCGCATCAGACACCTCGAGCAGGTCATCAAGACTGCTGTTATTGTTGACAGTCGTCACAGTGATACCGTCGGCATCGGCTCGAAAGTCAAGGTGGTTAAGGATGGCTCCGCGTCGGCTGATGCCGGCACTGCACCAGCCGGGGAGCACGTTTATAAAATTGTCGGTTCGGAGGAAGCGGATATGAGTCAGTACAAAGTCTCCAACTTGTCGCCACTCGGTTCGGCGCTGATTGGCAAGCGGGCCGGTGAAGCTTTTATTATTAGCACACCGAAGGGTAAGATTGGGTACAAGTTGATCAGTATCGAAAAATAGCCAATAGCCCCCATTCTAATATCGCGCTATAATATAGCCAATCGTATGGCTTCACTTGAAGAAATTCGCACAACAAGATTGGCCAAAATCGAGCTTTTGAAAAAAGCGGGCATGGATCCGTATCCGGCGAAAGTGCCGCGGGATTTTTGTCTTTTTGATGCGCGAGGGAATTTTGCTGAGTATATGACCGGCGGTGTGGGTAAAAAAGCGGGCGAGGAAGTTTCGCTCGCCGGCCGCTGTATGGCCATCAGAGGGCAGGGTGCAATACTCTTCGTCGTGCTCGATGATGGCAAGGGGAAATTTCAGGCTGTTTTTAAAAAAGATGAATTTGCGAAAGAAACGGGTGAAAAAACGGAAAAAGGGAAATCAGGCCTAAATGGACTAGAACTTTTCAAACTTTTCGGCGACGCCGTAGACATCGGCGATTTCATCTCCGTCACCGGTACATTTTTCAAAACCGACCGCGGGGAAGAGAGCATTCTTGTAAAAAGTTGGATGATGGCGGCAAAATCCCTCCTGCCTTTGCCCGAAAAATGGCACGGTCTCACCGACGTGGATGAGCGCTTCCGCAAGCGCTATCTCGATTTCATTATGAATCCGGATTTGCGCGAGATTTTTAAAAAAAAGGCGAAATTTTGGGACGTCACGCGCGAGTTTATGAAAAAGCAGGGCTTCCTGGAAGTGGAAACGCCGACCCTCGAAGTCACCACTGGCGGCGCTGAAGCCACGCCTTTCAAGACGCATCATAACGACTATGATCTGCCGGTTTTTTTGCGCATTTCCGTCGGTGAACTTTGGCAAAAAAGGCTCATGGCCGCTGGTTTTCAGAGGACGTTTGAGATCGGCCGCGTCTATCGCAACGAAGGTTCGAGCCCCGAGCACGCGCAGGAGTTTACCAACATGGAATTCTACTGGGCCTATGCCGACTACAAAGACGGCATGAAGCTCGTGACGAAGCTCTACCGCACGCTCGCGGAAAAAGTATTCGGTACGACGAAGTTCACCACCCACGGACACACCTTCGACCTCGCCGACGATTGGATGAAAATAGACTATGTCGAAGAAATAAAAAATCAAACGCATATCGACGTGACGAAAGCAAGCGAAGCCGAAATGAAAGCCAAACTCGACGAACTCGGCGTCAAATACGAAGGCGAAAATCGCGAACGTCTCACCGACACGCTCTGGAAATATTGCCGCAAGAACATTGCTGGTCCGGCTTTTCTTATCAATCATCCTGCGCTTGTTGCGCCTTTGGCGAAATCAGTCACCGACAAGAAAAGTAAAAAGGGTAAAAACGGCGAAAATAGCAAGCCTGCAGATTCCACCCGCGCCGTCGTCCAAATGTTCCAGCCCATCATCGCCGGCAGTGAAGTCGGTCGCGGCTACAGCGAACTCAACGATCCCGTGGATCAGGCCGCGCGTTTTGCCCTCCAGGAAAATCTCATCAAAGCGGGCGACGCTGAAGCCATGATGTCCGACCGCGAATTCGTCGAAATGCTCGAGCACGCTATGCCGCCAGCCTGTGGCTTCGGTTTCGGCGAACGCCTCTTTGCCTTTTTTGCCGACAAGACGCTCCGTGAAGTGCAAATGTTTCCGCTCATGCGGCCGAAGTAACTTTTTATGGAACAAAAAATTCGCATTGAAAATGCAGTTCCTTCAGATGCGGAACAGATTACAACCGTGTATTACAAGACATGGCTTGATACCTATCCAAATGAAGAAATCGGTATAACCAGAGAAGATATTGAAGATAGCTATAAAGATTCTTTTACTGAAGAAAGCATACAGAAAAATAAAGCACGAATTGCTCATGGCAATAAAAATGAAAAAAGACTTGTAGCCAAAGACGGAGATCATGTCGTGGGTGTGGCAAGAATGATACGGAATGAAAATAATAATCAACTACAAACTATATACGTACTTCCTGAATTTCAAAGAAAGGGTATTGGTATGATGTTGTGGAACGTTGCAAAAGATTTTTGTGATCCGACTAAAGATATTCTTGTGCAAGTTGCAACCTATAATCAAAAGGCAATTGAGTTTTATAAAAAGCTTGGATTCGTAGATACAGGAAAAAGATGGAACGATGACAAATGGAAAATGAAAAGCGGTGCGACGATTCCAGAGATGGAGTTAATTATAAAAAAGACCTAGAAAACGTCGTCGGCTTCTTCCTTTAAAGCCACTTTTTCTAAATGAGAATGAAAAATTTTTATTGACGTAGGTGAGCCATATTTTTAGACTAAAAACACTTTCATTATCATTTAGACAAAGTCTATTTTCGAGAGGCACCGCCGGCGTCGACGATTATCCCCGTATTATCTCGTAAAATATGACTGGACGATCCATGACGCTGCTACATTTTTGGCGGCCTTTTATTTTTTATGCAAAGTGGGACATCCCACAGTTATCCACAGTTTTTCCCCTTGTAAACCCCTTGCAAAAATAGGAAGAGTGGGGGAAAATGGTAGACAAGTGGGAAGAAGTAGCAAGTCATAATTTGAAGAAAATTTTGAATCTGCAACGTCCCTTTCCGCGGAGTAGAAAAATGAACACATGCTTATCGGCGAATACTCCCACAATTTCGACGATAAGAGTCGCATATCTTTGCCGGCGAAATTCCGCAAGGAAATGGGACTCAAAGTCGTCATCGCGCCCGGCATAGACAATTGTCTGTTCGTTTTTACCATGAAAGGTTGGAAGCAGTTCACTGATCGTCTCGCATCGCCCGACTCGCTATCTCTCATGCGCACGGACAGCAGGAATTTCAACCGCCTCATCATCGGTCGCGCAGTGGAAGTGGATGTTGATGGTGTCGGCCGTATGTTGGTACCCGAGCACCTGCGCCAGCACGCGGGACTCGTCGGCAGTAAAGCTTCGATCATCGGCGTGTTGAACAGGGTCGAGATCTGGTCGGCGGAGGCATGGGAAGCCTATCGCACCGAGTACGGCAAGAAGACCGACGCCATCGCCGAGAAGATGGTTGCCACAGGCATTATATAAGTGTATGGAAACGATGCTTACGGAAACGGCGGGCGCGGCGGTAAACGAGACTGTTCATACAACCGTTCTTTTACATGAGTCTATTGATGGCCTCGGCATCCAGCCGGGCGATGTCTATCTCGACGGCACATTAGGAGGAGCGGGACACGCGGAATATGTCGCGCAAGTTGCGGCCACATTCAACTGTCCGAAAATTACCATAGTAGGTCTCGACGAAGATGAGGACGCGCTCGCGCGGGCGAAGGTGCGCCTTGAGAAAGCAGTCGGAAAAATCGGACAGCTGAAAGACGGCAATGCAAGTGGCGCGAAAGTCTTTTTAATCAAAGAAAATTTCCGTCATCTCGATCGCGCACTCGATTCTGTCGGCATCGCTCAGGCGAATCGTATTCTCCTCGATCTTGGCCTCTCATCGGACCAGTTCGAAACGTCGGGCAGGGGATTCTCATTTCAAAAAGATGAACCTTTACTTATGACGTTCGGTAAGACCTCAACCCTCACTGCCCGCGATATTGTGAACAACTGGGATGAAACGAATATTGCCGACATCATATATGGTTATGGTGAAGAAAAATATTCACGCAAAATTGCCCGAGGTATCGTTCTTGCCCGCACCAATAAGCCAATCGAGACGACGACCGACCTTGTTTCCATCATCGAAAAGTCGGTGCCCGGACGATACCTGCACGGTCGGATTCATCCGGCGACGCGGACATTTCAAGCTCTCCGCATTACCGTCAACGATGAAATCAATGCCCTTCGTGAAGGCTTAGTCAAAGGCTGGGATCGGCTGGCGCCAGGAGGTCGGATGGCCGTCATATCGTTCCACAGTATCGAGGATCGCATCGTCAAATATTTTTATAGAGGAAAAGCGTCAGAGATGGCGAAGGCGAAAGAAGGAATAAAGGGAAGTGACTGGCCGATAGCAAAAATCATCACCAAAAAGCCGATCACCCCTTCCGACCAAGAAATCGCCGAAAACCCCCGTTCCCGCAGTGCCAAATTACGGATTTTAGAAAAACTTTAGACATAACAGAAAAATTTTATTAAAACTTTAACACGACAATGACCCAAACAGCACACGCAATCGCATATAATGTCAACAAAGCTCTCCGTTACCGTGAGTGCATTGTTATTTCGCTTATGGCAATCGCTATATTTTTTGCGGGGGCGTATGTTTTCTTTGTCAGAGAAGCCATTACTAATGTCGTGGCACGCGAGACGGTCGCTCAACAAATCCAGACCGACTCCGCCGCCGTCAGCAGTCTTGAAAATCAGTATTTCACTCTGAAAAGCACAATCACTATGGATACGGCTACCTCGATCGGCTTTACGCCGACAACCGTCTCCGCTTTCATTTCCACATCTCCCGTATCTCCGTCAGTTCCAACGGTAGCCATTTCATCAAACGATGAAATCTAATCAGACCACGCGCATACGCATCATTCTTGGCTGTATTGTCATTGCCGCACTCGTTTTGGCGGTCAAACTTTACGACGTGCAGATTTTACAGAGCAAGACGTACACTCAAATCGCCAATCGTCAATACGTTCGCCCCGACACGGTCATATTCGACCGCGGCGCTATTTATTTTCAATCGAAAGATAGTACGCGATTGGCCGTAGCCACGGTCAAAGACGGTTTTGCCATTTCCATAAATCCAAAACTTCTGACAGATCCTTCGTCTGCATACACTGCTATAGCCAAGGTTTTCGCCACTTCGACATCAACGCCACCTTCTGTTCTTATTTCAAAAACCAATTTCCTGACCAAAGCCGCCAATCAAAATACTTCTTTTCAGGAAATTGCCACAAAAGTTGATACAAATGTCGGCACTGCCGTCTCCACTCTGGCTATTCCTGGTGTGTCCGTCTATGAAGACGATTGGAGATATTATCCGGGAGATAGTATGGCGTCGCAGGTTATCGGACTAACAGGGGAAAGAGGAGAGTCGCAAGAGACAAGCCCATCAACCTCTGCGACCTCAACCTCCGCTTCACCTGTTATCGCCGGCCAATATGGCATCGAACGTTCCTATGATAATGTCCTCACTCGTAATACCAATACACTGTATGTGAACTTTTTCGCCCAGCTTTTCTCGAATATCAAAAGCACCGTTTTTGAGAATCAACCCTTGCAAGGCGATGTCGTCTCGACTATTGATCCGACAGTGCAGAATTATCTTGAACAAGAAATTGCCACAACCGAAGGTATCTGGAAATCCGACGAAGTCGGCGGCATCGTTATTGATCCGAATACGGGTGCTATCGTCGCTATGGGGCATTGGCCGGATTTCGACGGTAACGATACGAGTAGTGTCACTGAACCGTCCGTTTTCTCCGATCCTCTCGTCGAACATATTTATGAAATGGGTTCGATTATCAAGCCATTGACTATGTCGGCGGGTATTGACTCCGGCGCTATCACCGCTTCGACAACGTACGATGATACCGGTTGTATCACGGTGAACGGCAGTAAGATTTGTAATTATGACGGCAAAGCCCGCAACGTCATCCCCATGCAACAAATCTTAAGTCAATCGCTCAATGTCGGTGCGTCATGGATCGCCACCACCATGGGCATTGCCACTCAAAATAAATATTTCAAGAGCTACGGTCTCGGCTCGACCACGGGAATTGATTTGCCCAATGAGGCTCACGGCGATATTGTCAATCTCTCCACCAATCGCCAGCTTGAGCATGATGAAGCGGCGTTCGGTCAAGGTATCGCCATGTCACCCATGGCCACAGTTCGAGCTCTTTCGGCCATAGCCAACGGTGGTCTTCTGGTCACGCCGCATGTGGTCTCCGAGATTGATTACACTATCGGCGGAACAAAAGATGTCATGCCTGATCCCGCTACATTTCCACGTGTTTTGAAAAAATCTACCACCGACATTGTCACCCACATGCTTGTTAATGTCGTCGATCAGGTCATGAATCCCGCCAAGCCTGAGACCGTCGTGCCTCACTACAGTATCGCCTCGAAAACCGGCACGGCCCAGATTGCCAATCCCGCCGGCGGAGGGTATTATACAGACCGGTATCTCCATTCATTCTTTACCTATTTTCCGGCGTCCAACCCGCGGTACCTTGTCTTTATGTATCAAGTCTATCCGAAAGGGGCAGAATACGCTTCGGCGACGCTGACCGATCCGGTGTTTGAGATTACGAAATTTCTTATCAATTACTACACCATTCCACCTGATAGATAATAATATGACATATAGACAAACAAACATACACAACATCATTTTTCGGACACGGATAAATTTCTGCTGAAATTTTCCTAGTGGTCTCGCCGTCGCTCGACCAATGTCCTCAAAATAATGTTGCGTATGTTTGTTTCTAGGCTATCTCATAGTACTATTAGTCCCATGAAATCATTTTTTAAAAAAATAGTAGTCTGGATTCTGACGCTTGAGGCAAAGCTTGTCCTAAAAAAGTATAAGCCCGATATCATCGCGGTGACGGGAAGCGTCGGCAAGACGTCGACCAAAGACGCAATATATAGCCTATTATCGCCATCCGTCTTTGTCAGGAAAAGCCAGAAAAGTTTCAACAGCGAAATCGGCTTGCCGCTTACCATTCTCGGATGTGACAATGCTTGGAGCAATCCTCTCGCCTGGCTTGGCAACATTGCCCGCGGCATATCGCTCATCATGTATCGCAATGAATATCCGAAATGTCTCGTCCTCGAAGTCGGTGCCGATCATCCGGGTGACATTAAGAAACCCGGACGATGGTTCCATCCCGACATCGTCGTTATCACTGCCGTATCGAAAGTGCCGGTGCACGTGGAATTTTTCTCTTCACCGAAGGCGGTCTTGGAAGAGAAACTTGCTTTAGCCAAAGCTATCAAAAAAACGGGCACATTAGCAGGTCATCCACACGGCACCCTCATTTTGCCTGCCGCTGACAGTGATATTCTCGCTGTGTGCAAAGATCCAGATCTGGCTGGGGTGAAGTGTCTGACTTTTTCTGTCAATTCTTCCGGTGATATCACCGCCAGCGATGTAAAAATCTCTTATATGGAAGATGGAATAGAAAAGGAAAAACCCGTCGGCATGTCTTTTCGTATCAATTATGCCGGCAACAGTGTTCTCGTTCCACTTACCGGCGTCGTTGGCCTTCAACACGTTTACTCGATGGTGGCGGCGGTCGGGGCGGCTGTGGCATACGGACAGAGTTTCGACGCTATCACTGCCGCTATTCCTCATCATCATGCCCCCGCTGGCAGGATGAATGTTCTAGCGGGTATTAACGGCTCCATTCTCATTGATGATACGTATAATGCTTCTCCTGATGCAGTCAAGGAGGCCCTTGCGGTGCTCTGCGATGTCAATCCCAACCCGCAGGTAGGTTCTTCCGTCGGCTCTACGATGAAATCTGTTCGTAAGATCGCTGTTCTCGGAGATATGATGGAGCTTGGCACCTTCTCACTTGAAGAACATAAGAAAATCGGCGAGATTGCCGTTCACGCACTGATGTCACTGCCATCGGGTGAAACTTTAGATGTTTCGGGTGATTCACGAGTGCCCGGTTTCACACGCGGAAATATTCTTGTCACTGTCGGTATTCGTGCCCGCGATATTGTTCTCGGTGCCATTGCCGCCGGCATGTCGAAAGAGGCTATACATAGTTTCGATTCATCAACAGCCGCGGCACAGTATATGAAGACAATCATAGGCAAAGCCGGACAGGGGAATACGTGTGACGTTATCCTTATCAAAGGTTCCCAATCCGCTCGTATGGAACGTATCACTCGGGCACTTCTCGCTGGCACCGATGGTACGCCAGCCGACGATGAGCTTGCGGCACAACTTCTCGTCCGGCAAGATCGGCAATGGCTTGCTATAAGTTGATCTGAGTTGACCTTGCGAGAGTGTTATTTTTAGGTTAAAGTAAAAAAGCGGCCCTATCGTCTAGCGGCTAGGACGTGGCCTTCTCAAGGCTAAAACCAGAGTTCGATTCTCTGTAGGGTCATGGATAAAAGAAAAGCACCGGACGAGCCGGTGCTTTTCTTTTATCCATTGCTACTACAGAGATGAGAAAGCCGGACTGAAGTCTCGATGTGAGGAGGTACTCCGACGAACCGAGACGAAGGAGGCGGGATCGCAGGCGAGTTGGACACAGCGAGACCTGTGACCGATTCTCTGTAGGGTCACCAGTAAGGCTGATGCTGAAACATGGTTTATTTATATGAATTTTTAGACCCTTCAGGGCTAATGCTGAATTGTTTGTATTAAGTTTTATCTTCCTCCCGGAGCTGTGCGACACTCACGATGTTGATATCGTTCATTTTGATCTTCATAACATTCATCAAAATGCCACCGATTCCTACCGCATTCAATGGGCCTCACGTGAGGCTCATCTGCGTTGGAATCGTCAACGATTTGGGTATCCTTTTGTGTTGGACAAGACTGGCTCCGAAGGCGACAAGAACGAAGTTGGTCTGACTGATTTTTCCGGTTTTGGTTTTACCGATGTCGCTGTTTCTCCGCATTATAAGGAATCGCAAAAAGACGAGGTCGCTGAATTTAAGAAAAAAGTCAAATATTCTGTTTTTGAAATCACAAATAATCAAATGGTTTTTATACGAGGAGATAAAGTTAAGAAAATTGGCAGGTTTTAAGATTGAAAATAATTTCTAAGTCCTTTTTCAAAAAGGAACAACATCTCCATAATATTCACATCCGACAATAGGTCTCATTAACTAGTGGTGATTCCAAGCTATTGAACTAGTACGCGTGCAGTTGACAAATCATATTAAATTATACCATCACGATGGTTTTTGTGGTTTCCAAACACTTGAAAAACAATTA
>Ga0181520_10010968_pt1 | contig 12005 bp, 7 predicted proteins | sample PEATcosm2014_Bin_29_FD_132451 | JGI IMG/M metagenome (GOLD analysis project Ga0181520, IMG submission 132451) | Peatland microbial communities from MTU Mesocosm Facility, Houghton, MI, USA - PEATcosm2014_Bin02_30_metaG | ecosystem: Environmental > Terrestrial > Soil > Wetlands > Peat | place...
TCCTCGTGTTCTGGATCGCTCGGTCACTTCGTTGTCATCTTCATCCGATGGATCGCCATCGCGCTGGAAATTCCGGCCAACGCGCTGGACGACTGGTGCGAATGATTCTGCGGGAGGGTTCACACGATTTGTGTGAATTGGAGAGTGGACGCCTCACCCCTTGAATTTTCAAGACTCTATTGTCCGCGAAAGAGTCGCGGTTTAAGCGCGAAATATCCGCGCCATTGTCCGGCCTGCTGGCCGTGTTCAGTCCGCATCCGCGTCCGCAGTCAGTCTAGGCCCGCATCTTGGCCGTGACCATGTCCAGTCCGTGTCCGCATTCAGCCCCCGACCTCGACCGCCGTTTGTCCGTGTCCGCGCACAGTCCACGTTCGCGAGCAGTCCGAAAACATGTCCGTGTCCAGTCCGTGAACTGACCGTGACCGCAATTCGTCCGTGGCCGTGTCCAGCCACGCCCGCGCAAAGTCCGCAGCCTTGGTCAGTCCGTGTCCGCACATGGTCCGAAAAAGTCCCAAAATGTCCTTGGCGATCCCACCGAATGTCCCCGCCGGCTTCTACGGACGGCGTTCTGAGCTCATTTGTCAACACTCACCATCAGAAAGCGTTTTGTTTTCTCTGAATCAATCAGTTTGAATTGGCAGAAAAAGTTCTGCATCATGGCGACGGCTCATGTCAAATTCACCAGACATTTATATTGTCGGAAACAACCGCTGCCGAGGCTGCATTTGATGTCATCTGATCTCACATTCATCACGAACGAACAAGGCCACAGCCTTGCCGACAGATTTTCTGTTTTGCTTGGCAAAAATACGCGCGCCTTCGATTGTTTAGTTGGCTACTTTTATTTGAGCGGATTCAAGCGACTGGCCAAATCACTTCAGCCGACTGAAAAAATCCGCATTCTCATCGGTCTCAACACCGACCAGCCCACGTTTGAACTCCTCTCGCAAGCGAAAGAGCAGATGCGGCTGGACTTACGTTCACACGCCGAAGCCAAGGAACGTGTTCCGGTGGAAATTCTTTCCGAACTCGAAAATGTTGAGGACAGCAACGAAGTTGAATCCGGTGTGCGCCAGTTCGTTCAGTGGGTGAAAAATGGCAAACTTGAAGTCCGCGTGTTCCCGTCCGCTCAACTTCACGCCAAACTTTACATCATGACTTTTGTGGACGGCCACATTGACAAAGGCCGTGTCGTCACCGGGTCGAGCAATTTTTCTCAATCCGGCCTCGTCGAAAATTTAGAGTTCAACGTCGAACTGAAAAACCGTGCTGATTACGAATTCGCCCTCGCCAAGTTCAACGAGCTTTGGAAGCAGTCGGTCGAGGTTTCCGAAGCCTATGTGCAGACGATTGACCTGCGCTCTCCGTTTGCTCAATTCACACCGCACGAGTTGTTTCTCGAATTTCTCTATGAATATTTTAAGGCGGAGTTGAGCCGTTCCGAAGAGACCGATCCCGTTTATCTCCCGGTGCGTTTCAAAAAATTGAAATATCAAGACGATGCCGTTACCGCCGCGCGCCGCACCCTCGACGAATACGGCGGCGTGTTTCTCTCGGATGTCGTCGGGCTTGGCAAAACTTACATGGCCGCGCTGATCGCCCAACAGCTTCCCGGTCGCACGCTCGTCATTGCACCGCCCGCGCTGCTCGATGACAATAATCCCGGCTCGTGGCCGAATGTCTTCCGCGATTTCCGCGTGCCGCAGGCGCGTTTCCAGTCTGGCGGCAAACTGGACGAACTCATCCGTCAAGGCGTTGACACCTACGACAACGTCTTCATTGATGAATCACATCGTTTTCGCACCGAAACGAACCAGACCTACGAAAAACTGGCGCAGATTTGTCGCGGCAAACGTGTAATCCTCGTTTCCGCCACCCCGCTAAACAACCACCCTCACGACATCTTGAGCCAGGTGAAGCTGTTTCAGAATGGCAAGGCCAGCACCATTCCCAATGTCCGCAATCTTGAGGCATTTTTCTCCCGTCTGGCTAAAAAGCTCAAAAACTTGGACCGGAAAAACGACCGTGATGAATACTTTGCCACCGTCCGCGAAAACGCCCGCGAAATCCGCGAGAAGGTCTTGAAGTATTTAATGATCCGCCGCACGCGCACGGAAATTTCCCGTTATTACGCCGCCGACCTATCCGCCCAACAACTCCGGTTTCCCGACGTTGCCGCGCCCGAACCGCTGTTTTACCAGCTCAACACCCACGAAAATCAGGTTTTCAACCAAACCATCGAACGGCTTGCCCGCGATTTCACTTATGCGCGTTACCGGCCGTTGACTTATTACAAAGGCGAACGCGCCGAGGGCGAAGTCGTTGCCCAGCAAAACTTGGCGAAGTTCATGAAAATTCTGCTCGTGAAGCGGCTGGAAAGCAGTTTTTACGCATTCCGCCTGACGCTTGACCGTTTCATTCGCACCTACGAACATTTTCTCGAAGCCCATAAGCGCGGCTCGGTGTTCATCAGCAAAAAACACATCGGAAAAATCTTTGAATTGATGGAACAGGACGACCTTGCGCGCGTTCAGGAATTGATTGAAGCCGATCTCGCCGAGGAACTGCCAGCCAAAGATTTCACCGAAGCCTTCCCGCGCGACCTTGCGAAAGACCTCGCCATTCTGCGCGAAATTCACGGCCTCTGGTCCGGCGTGAAACGCGATCCAAAGTGGATGGAACTCGCCAGCGCGTTGCAAAAGCGTGACGTGTTGCGCAAAGAACGGGTCATCTTGTTCACCGAATCAAAGGAGACCGCTCTTTACCTCACGGAACGTCTTCGCAATGAACTCCACGAAAAAGTCATTGTTTTTACCGGTAGTTCCGATGCTTTGGTGCGCGAGGAAGTCATTCGTAATTTTGACGCCCGCGTTGTAAAACCTGCGGACGACTACCGCATCCTCGTCACCACGGAAGTTTTGGCCGAAGGCGTTTCGCTGCATCGTGCCAATGTCGTGCTCAACTACGACATCCCGTGGAATCCCACGCGCCTCATTCAGCGCGTTGGCCGCGTCAACCGCGTGGACACCGCGCATGACCGCATCCACACATTCCATTTTTTCCCGACCGAACAGGCCAACGACCTCATCAAACTTCGCGAGGCTGCCGAAGCGAAGATTCAGGCGTTCATCGAAATGCTAGGTGCGGATGCGCAACTGCTCACCGAGGGCGAAGAAATCAAAAGTCACGACCTGTTCCAGCAACTTTTCTCAAAAAGCACCATCACCGGCGAGGACGAGCAACAGGAAAGTGACCTCGAATACCTCAATCTCATCCGCAAAATTCGGGATGAACAACCGCAGTTGTTTGAGCGCATCAAACGCCTGCCCAAAAAGGCCCGGTCTGGTCGCGTCGCGAATACCGGCGAATCCGCTCCGGCACTACTGACTTATTTCCGCAAAGGCCGGCTGGAAAAATTCTTCATCGCTGGACCGGCGGACAAGACCGCCCGCGAACTCGATTTTTTTGCCACCGCCCGGATGCTGTCCTGCCAGGCGGATGCTTCCCGCGCGGAAGTCGGCCCGGATTTTTACCCGCTGCTGGACGTGAACAAGGCCGCGTTCGACACCGCGACCACCGAGGATGGCGATGGCCAGCCCGCGCAGGCCGCGCGCGACACTGGCGCAAAAATTCTGTTGCGCCTGCGCACCAAGGAAGTCCGCAGTTTCCCTGGCTACACCGAGGATGATGAAGAATACGTCCGGCAGGTCACGCGCCTGTTGGAGGATGGCGCGCTGCCGCGTCCCACGCTGAAAAAACTGGCCGAGGCTTTCAAAACCGAGGCGCATCCGCTAAAACTCTTGGGCATCATGCGCCGCGATATTCCATCACAATTCTTTCAGGCCACCCGCGCCGAACGGGTGCGACATAATTTCAACCCGCGCGAGGTCATCCTCTCCGAATATCTGGTTGCTAAATAATCATGGATCGCGCCCAAGCCATCACGCTCGTCCGCGACACGTTCACGCAGCGGTTTGATGACGACCGTTTTACGCTTTTCACGCGCAACCTGCTCAATCACCTCGATGAATCAGGAGACCGAAAGAAAACTTGGACGTTGAAAAAGGCGGCGTTCGAGGATTACGTCAACCATTTCACGCGCCTCGGCACATACACCGACCCGCGCGGTGAACGGCTGGATATCCTCGTAATCCATTTGCGCAAGGATACCACGCTGGCTCGTGGTCGTGTCACGCTTCGTAATTTCGTCGCCGATTATCTCGCCACCGGCCACGGCCAGGGCAAGGGCGCCGTCATCGCGGCGTTTGTTTCGCCCAGCGAGGAAGACTGGCGTTTTTCCTTCGTCAAACTGGATTACACGTTGGAAAAAACCGAGCTTGGCATCGTTACCGAGCGCGCCCAACTCACCCCGGCACGGCGTTACAGCTACCTCGTCGGCAAACACGAAAATTGCCACACTGCACAAAAGCAATTTCTCGAACTGCTCCAGACCGACACCGCTGACCCGACGCTCGCCCAGCTTGAAACCGCGTTCAGCGTCGAGAAAGTCACCAAGGAATTTTACGACCATTACAAAGACCTGTTCGAGAAAACCCGCGACGCGCTCAAGGACGTGCTCAAGTTGCAGCCGTCCATCGCATCGCATTTTGAAGAACTCGGCATCGAGAACGACGACTTCGCCAAAAAACTCCTCGGCCAAATCGTTTTTCTCTACTTCCTGCAAAAGAAAGGCTGGTTTGGTGTCGAGCCGCGTAAGGCATGGGGCACAGGCCGCAAGGATTTCATTCGCCACCTGTTTCGCGAACGCGCATCGTTCGCATCGCTGCTCGCCAAAAAAGCGAAGCGTGAAACGAACTTTTTTAACGACATTCTTGAACCGCTGTTTTACGAAGCCCTCGCCATTGACCGTTCCGATAATGGTGACCACTACTCGCTGTTCGACTGCAAAATTCCGTTTTTGAACGGCGGATTATTTGAGCCAATTTACGGCTATCAGTGGCAGACCACAGACATCCTGCTGCCGGACGCACTTTTTTCCAATGACGAGCCGACTGGCGAAGGTGAAGAAAAAGGCACGGGCATTCTCGACGTGTTTGACCGCTACAATTTTACGGTCAACGAGGCCGAACCGCTGGAAAAGGAAGTCGCCGTTGATCCCGAAATGCTCGGCAAAGTTTTCGAGAATCTCCTGCCCGAAAACATCCGGCACGCCAGCGGCACTTACTACACGCCGCGCGTCATCGTCCACTACATGTGCCAGCAGGCGTTGCTCCATTATCTCGCCGCCCGCGCCCCGCACGTTCCGCAAAATGACCTTGCGTTGTTCCTGCGGCACGCCGAACGATTTGCCGATTTTGAGGCCAAGGACAAAAAATCCTACGCCGAACGCGGCCTGCTCCTGCCGGAAAGCATCAGCCAGAACGCGGTGCCGCTCGACGACCTGCTAGCCACCATCACCGTTTGCGACCCGGCCATCGGTTCAGGCGCGTTTCCCGTTGGCATGATGCACGAGATTGTGCGGGCGCGCATCGCCCTGACGCCTGCGCTGGAAAAATCCGGCGACATCCGCGCGCAAAAGCCCCGCTCCGCCTACGCTTTGAAGCGCGACGCCATCCACCATTCGCTTTACGGCGTGGACCTCGATCCCGGCGCGGTGGAAATCGCCAAGCTCCGGCTCTGGCTCTCGATGGTGGTGGACGAGGAGGAAATCGGCCACATCCAGCCGCTGCCGAACCTTGATTACAAAATCATGCAGGGGAATTCCCTGCTGGAAGAATTCGACGGCATCCGGCTGCTCGACGAAAAACTGCTCCAGCCGCCGGACGCCGCGCGCGATTCTGAAATGGCCGAAATTCGGGCGCGCATCGCCGCGCATCAGGGCGATGCCATCCGGCGTCACGGCGAAGGAAAAAAAGGCGCTGCCCAAAAACTAGCTGCCGAGCAGGAAATCAAACGACTCAAGAAAAGGCTCGATGCGCTCGTGAATCCCGCCGAGGCGAAATCCGGCGCGCAGGGCGAACTCAACCAGCAGACAAGCTGGGCCAGCCTGAAACGAATTCAGGAATTACATTCCAGATTTTTCGACGAGAACTCGCGCGCGGAAAAAGACCGGCTGCGCAAAGAACTGGACGTGCTGGAATGGAATTTCATGGAGGCGACCTTGCGCGAACAAGGCCGCCAACAGGCGATTGCCGAATTGAAACTGGCCAGCGCAAAACACCGCAAACCGTTTTTCCTCTGGCGACTCCACTTTGGCGAAGTTTTTCAGCAACGCGGTGGCTTCGATGTTGTCATCGCCAATCCACCCTATGTGCGGCAAGAGGAAATTAAAGAATTTAAGCCTGCGTTGAAACGCAACTTCAAGTGTTTCACCGGCAGTGCTGACATTTATGTTTATTTCTACGAACGCTCTGTGAAATTATTACGCGACCGCGGTGCGCTTGCGCTCATCACCTCGAACAAATACTACCGCGCTGGTTATGGAGAAAAATTGCGTGGCTTTCTTGCACGCGAACTCACGCTGCAACAACTCATAGATTTTGGTGACGCACCCGTATTCGACGCCATTGCCTACGCCTCAATCCTCATGGGCGTGCATGTAGCGCCCGCAAAAGATGCCAGCGTGCTTGCCTACACATGGGAAGAGGAAACACCATTCGACCGCATCTCACAAATTGTTCTTGAACGTGGACAAAAAATCAACCAAGACGAATTGAAGGCGGATGGTTGGCGGTTTGAATCCCCTACCGTATTGCGGTTACTGCAACAATTTCGTAAAGCAGGCAAACCGCTAGGCGAATACGTTAACCAAAAAATCTACTTTGGAATTAAAACTGGCTTCAACAAAGCGTTTGTCATTGATCGCGCCACGCGCGACCGGCTCATTTCCGAAGACAAATCTTCAGCCGACATTTTGAAACCGTTTCTGCGCGGGCGCGAAGTCAAACGCTGGCGAACTGAATTTGCGGAGCAATATCTCATCAAAATAGAGTCTTCGGAAAATAAAAAACACCCGTGGTCAGGCAAATCCGAAGCGGAAGCGGAGAAAATATTTGCCGCGACATATCCGGCGATTTACGCGCGGTTTGAGGAGTTTCGTTCTGAACTTAAAAAGCGTGAAGATCAAGGGAAATACTTTTGGGAACTTCGTTCTTGTATCTACTGGCAGGAATTCGAGAAGCCAAAGATTCTTTACCCGGATATTTACGAGCACCAAAGCATCGTTTGGGATGAGTCAGGTTATTTTGCGGCCAACACTTGCTATTTCATTTCCACCAAAGAGAAGTGGCTCACGGGACTTATCAATTCGCAAGCGGTTGAATGGTTTTATTCCACCGTTTCAAACAAAATTCGCGGAGGCTATTTGCGGGCGTTTTCTGATTACATGAAACAAATACCAATCCCCGACGCCGACGCCACACAGAAAGCAAGCATGGAACGGCTGGTGGAGTATCTGTTGTGGCTGCATCGGGAAGTGTTGCCGCAGGATGCACTGGCCGGGAGCGCAGGCGCGACGTTGCTGGCGGGCTATTTCGAGCAATGGGTGAACGCGTTGGTCTATGAATTGTATTTCCCCGAACCGCTCCACGCCGCCGGCCTACATTTCTTCCGTCTCGCCGAACAAGCCAAGCTGCCCGCCTTGTCCGAAATCAAAGGTCGGGAACTCGCCGTGCTGCGCGCCAAGTTCGAGGAACTCTATGCGGCGAATCATCCCTTGCGCCAGGGACTCTTCGCCCTCGATAGCATCGAGGAAATCCGCATCATCGAGGGCAAGGCATGAGCGCGGCCCTCCATCGCCATCCACGTTTCGCCGAATTACGCGACTTGTTCCGGGCGCATCCCGAATGGTTCGGCGCGTGGCGCGGGACGTTTTTCCGGTTTCAAACAGTGGATTTTCCATTGGCCAAGGATGTGTTGAGCGGTGACGGCGCGCGGCATCACGGCGGACGTTGGAACCCGCCCGGTCTCACCACGCTTTATGGCAGCACCACGGACACCACGGCGCTGGAGGAATCCAAGGCAAACGACCGTTATTACGGCGTGGTCACCAAAAGTCCGCGTCTTCTCGTCGCCGTCGAGGCCCGGCTGACGCGTGTGCTGGATTTGACCGATCCCGACATCCGCCGGGCGCTGGAGTTGACGCTGACGGAACTCGCGGCGGAAGACTGGCGTAAGCTGCTGGCCGCCGGCAAGGAAAGTTTCACTCAGGCCCTGGGCCGGGCGGTGTCCGCCGCCACCGGGAGCGGTTTGCTGGCGCGCTCGGCGGCCGTGCGCCGGGGCGTCAATGTTGCAGTGTTTCCCGGCGCATGCGCGGGCGACCATCTTGAGGTGGTGGAAGGCGCAAAACTGGCCCGGATGGGCGTGCGGATAAAAGCTTGACACCTGCAAAAGTGCAGGTTATTGTGCAGGCATAAAGTTATGCCAGTCATCACTAAAAAATCTAAAATCGTTCACCCGGCGCTGACCGGCTTCCGGTTTGCTCACCGTGGAGCCAAGGATTACGCCGGTTTGCTGCAACATTACCGCACGATGTTCAAGATGCCGCAGCCCTATGTGGTGCGGCTGACCGGATTCTCGCCGCGCTCGGTCGCCAAGTGGAGTGAGGGAGTATTGCCCTCGTCGAAGCAGGAAAAAGCGCTGGTCGAAATGGATCGGCTGCTGGATGCCCTTGCGCGTGTAATGCAGCCTGCGCAGATCGGCCAGTGGCTCAAGTCCCCGAATCAGGCCTTCGACGGCTCGACTCCGCTCCAAGTCGTGGAGCGCGGCGAAATTGACCGTGTCTGGCGGATGTTGTTCGACCTCGAATCCGGCCAGCCGGGTTGATCTCCGGCGATGAAAACGCAATCGAAGGAAGGCAAAGCGTGAGTGACGGGGCAGCAACCCCGGTCACACCTGCCGCGCCACCCGCGCCGACTACGCCATCAGCACCGACCGCACCGCCAGCCGCAGCGACGCCAGCAAATTCCGCTTCACTTTCGACGCTTACACAACCATTGGCAGCCGTGCCGCCAGAACCAGAAATCAAGCGCGTTCCATTGGGTCGTTTGTCTGCCGTCGAGATTCGGAATTATCGCGCCTATCGCGGAACATTCCGGATTGAGTTGCCCAAAGGTGAAAACCTGCTGATTTACGGCGAGAATGGTGCGGGCAAATCTTCGCTATTCCACACCCTGCGCACATTTCTGGAAGCGCCGGGGCTTCGGGTGGTTGAAAAAAACGCCCAAGGTCAGGAGGTATCGCGTCCCATTAAAATTACGGACGACCAGCACCGGTTCACACCCGCCGAACCGGGTGTGAAGCTGGAATTTGGCGAGCGCATATTTGAGTGGACCAATGCGAACAATGACACCGGACACGAGATTGTCCGCCTGGTAAACCAAGCCAAAGGGTTTCTTGATTACAAGGCGCTGCTGGACGTTCACCACGTCCGGTCGGGTGAAAAACCGGAGATTGACCTTTTTCCGTTGCTGATACAAAGCCTGCTTCCGCATTACACATATTCTCATCGCGGAGTCAGCCGCACATTCAAGGAGCGATGGGCAGAATTACAAAAAGAAGTCAAACGAACCTGGCGGTGGTCTCGCAGACAAAAAGAACCGGAAAAAGATTTTTTGGCGGAACTGAAGGAATTTAACGAGGCGCTGAAAAAAGCCATCACCGACTTGGGTGCGCGCGCCAGTGCGCTGCTTGCAAGTTTTGGCGATGAGTTCCAAGTTGAATTTCGTTACATGGAGGGGGAATTCGATGTTGGCCCAAAACGGATAGAGGGGCCAAAGGTGCTCGCGGTGCCTGCATTCCGAAAACTTCAGTGTTCTGACTACCATAGTTTTTTGAACGAGGCGCGCTTGAGCGCGCTCGCCATTTGTCTATTTTTTGCGGCTTTGAAAGAAAGCCCCGCAACCGGCCTGCGCCTGCTGGTTCTGGACGATATTCTCATCGGCCTCGACATGGCAAACCGGGTCAAGGTGGTTGACCTCATCCGCGACCATTTTCAGGACTGGCAAATTATTATTCTCACATACAGCAAAGCGTGGTTTGAACGGCTAAAAGACCACGTCAAAGCGCCGGGATGGCCAACGCCGTGGTTGCCGGTTGTGTTCTGGGAAGATTGGCGTGGCGAGGACACATCGCCCTACATTGTCGCCGAGGGTAGTGGCGATCTACTGGAAATGGCCGCAAATCACTTGAAGCGCAAGGATTACAAGGCGGCGGCCGTTTACGCCCGCAGCGCCTTGGAGGCTCTCTGCCACCATACATGCGCGAAGGCTTCGCTGTCTGTTTTACACGTGGAATCGCCAAAGGATCGCAAAGTGGAGCACTACTGGATTGTGCTTAAGGCGCGCATCAGTGAAATTGTGGATGACAACCGCCGCACCCAGGCGCTTCAACTCATCGCCCGCTTGGAACAGGCGCGGGAATTTGTTCTAAATCGGAATGCCCATTTTGATGTTGAGGAGGAGGACACATTGTCTGGCGAAGTTGGTGCAGCACTCGATACGGTAAACGCCTTAAAATTGTTTTTTGCGGGGCAGCCTTGGGCAAAGGAGAATTTCCTCACCGGCCGCCAACTGTCGGCGCTTGAGGAGATGCAAGCACACATTGCAGCCGCACATCAGGCTGTAGCAGCGGGTGCATTTAAGCAATGTCGCGGATTGACGTCGCAGGCGTTTTTTCTTTGTTGGTTGGTATTTGGTGCAAAGATTGGTGTCCTAGTTCCGCTTGGCGCAAAGATATCTGCTCACAATCTGTGGGTAGAAGCAGCAAAACAAAAGAAACTTGCACCCGAAATCGAAGCGAGGCTAAACGCGGCGCGACCATACTTGTTTGGAACTGTCAAACCCAAGGAATTCAAAAGTGCTGAATTCGAAAAAGCGGTCAAACTCCTGGAAGAGTTGTCCGCGCCGCCTGTCACTCCACATCCCGGCCCGTAGTGAAAAATGAAAGCCATCGCGGAACATATTTTCGAGATGGGCCAGCAGATTGCCAATCGCACGCCCGGTTTCCAGAAACCAATGGGTCCCGGCAAGGACGCCGGCAACGGTGTCACCAACGAGTTCCTGCGCGCCTTGGACATTGCCGTCTCCGACAATTGGCCGGTAAAAGTTCGCCGGCAAGAACCAGTTGCTCCCGGCGTGAAATATACCTTCGATTATTTCATTCCCGGCGAGGACACCGCCGTCGAGATCGCGCTGTCCATCCGCAACATCGTCACCGAGTTTGAGAAGGATATTTTCAAAGCCATCCTCGCCAACGAATCCGGCAAGCGGGTCCGGCGGCTGGTTCTCATCGGCAAAACCGGCTCGGTAAAACGCCAAAACGGAACCGGCCCAAACGCCATCAAAGCCTGGGTAAAAAAGAATTGCGACATTCAGATCGACGTGATGGAACTGGTGTAATCATGAGTAATAACGCTCAGAACAATATCGAAATCAGCGAATTGGGCACGAATAATTGGTGGATTCAACAGATTCAAGATTTTCAGAATTGGGCTCCCGGCGGGGTGTTTGCTGTCTTTTTGGGGCCAACTGGCTGTATCGCCCCTGCCGCAGCGTGGTTTACTACAGCTGCGCAGTTGGAAACACTTGATAGAAATCCACTATTTACAAGCCTGCTCGTGATTCCCCCACCTGGTCAGGGGCGTTTGGATTACAAGAGTAATTTTGTGGCTGCTCTAAAAAGTGCGTATGCAAATTCTAATAATGGCATCCCAGCAATTTTACGAGAGCACCTTGCGAATCCAAAAACCATCCTGGAGGATAGTAATTCTGAAAGCGTCGTTAAACGACTGGAAGTTTTGCCTCGCGGAAGTGCTATAGGAATATGTGCGGCCCAAAGGTTGCGTTTTAACAATCTTACCACTGTCAATGATGTGGGTATAAAAGCTCACACCGGGTTCACCGTTCGCAACGTCAAAGCAGAAAATCTGACGCATTTTGTTGAACTTGGCTTGCTCCGGCGCGTCGGGCGCGGGCCTGCCACCGAATACTTAAAACCACAATTCTTGAAGTCATGATCGCGACATCCATCACGGCACGGTGTCGCGA
>Ga0181520_10010969_pt1 | contig 12005 bp, 9 predicted proteins | sample PEATcosm2014_Bin_29_FD_132451 | JGI IMG/M metagenome (GOLD analysis project Ga0181520, IMG submission 132451) | Peatland microbial communities from MTU Mesocosm Facility, Houghton, MI, USA - PEATcosm2014_Bin02_30_metaG | ecosystem: Environmental > Terrestrial > Soil > Wetlands > Peat | place...
CACCATGCATATGGCGAGATTCAGGACAGGACCGGGGAATATGCCGAGGACCTCGCGGCAACGATGCTTGCGACGACGCTCGGTATCGAGTTCGATGCCAATGCCGCGTGGCAGGAACGTGAACAGACCTACAAGGCAAGCGGTAAGATCATCAGGACAAAACACGTCTGCCAGTCCGCACAGGGTGACAAGAACGGGTTGTGGACAACCGTGATTGCCGTAGCGGTATTCCTGTAATCTTTACCTTTTTGGGAATTTATCCCGCATCTTGTTTTTTGGAATCCTTATCCGATGAGCTGATTATTTCCCGGAATACTCGAAGCTCGTGACCCGTTCGATTTTTTAAAAACTTCAAGCGGATGAGTTGAGGTTTTTTTCCGGAATCATCAGCCGTGACTTGAACTTTTTCGAAATTTTCAGATGCCAGGTCAATTTTTTTTGGAATTTTCAGCTCGTGACTCGTTCATTTTTAAAAATCCTCAGCAGCTGAGTCGCTCTTTTTTGCAAATCTTCCGCTCAAGGATCGGACTTTTCGGAAATCTTCGGGTCGGGCCGGAAGATCCGAATTGTGTGGAGGGGATATCGTGGAGGCTGTCGCCCCCACACCCCCACGAGCGAGGATTGCCGCCGCCCCCGAAGGGGCACCCCCGCGGCGGATCAATTACCGGTGAAGGGGGAGGTACAGTGAGATCTTCTTATGACTCTCCCAAAAATACGCCCGTAAAACCGTCCGATTCCACAGGGAAAAAATCGGGTCAATTATATCGCGCCATTTGCAGGAATACGCCAAAATTGAGCCCCATATAATGCCCTTTACAGCCTCATATTCGCGTTCCGGCAGCGATCATTTTCACCATCAACAGGAAACCCATCCGGGCATGAGATCGGCCTGAAAACCGCGTTTATGTGAACGTTTTAGTTTGTCCGATTGCCAAAATACGGCATATTTGGGCTTATTTTTAAATGGGGCCCAAATCGGGCTCCGATTGGATCCCGAAAGGGTAAATCCAGGCTCAATATGGGCCCGGATTAGTGTAACCCGGATCTGGGGGGAGGGGCGATCCAGGGTCGGATTTGGGGGATTTAAGACCCTATTATCAGTTTCACCCTCCGTGGTTCAATTCAATATGTATAATGTTAGAAAGATAACATTGTAGATAAGAAATTCATATCGTTAGGGTGTTCTCCCGATTATGGCAAAACAAACAAAACTTGTTCCAGCAGCACGACCATTTCTCAAATGGGCCGGTGGCAAGACACAGTTACTGAACGAGTTCAGCAAACGTTTGCCGGGAGAATTTAAGAAAGGAAAAATTACAAAATATATCGAGCCGTTCATTGGCGGTGGAGCGGTTTACTTCTACCTCAACCGGAATTTCTCTTTCGACCATTGCTGTATCTGCGATGTCAACCAGGAACTGATTCTTTCCTATCGCGTGATTAAGCAATCCGTAAAAAAATTGATTTCCGAGTTAGGAGACCTTGAATCAGATTATCTTTCAAAGAACGACAATAAGCGAGAAGAATTCTATTACGAAATACGGAATGACTTCAACCAGAATCTTACAGAGATCGACTTCAAGAAATACAACGCCGCTTGGATCGAACGCACCGCCCAGATCATTTTCCTGAACCGCACCTGTTACAATGGTCTGTTCCGGGTAAACCGGAAAGGAGAATTCAACGTTCCATTTGGAAGATACAAAAATCCCGATATCCTGAACGAAGATAATCTGAAAGATGTTGCAACATTATTGAAAACCACAAAGATCATTCTCGGAGATTTCTCCCAATGCCGGAAATTTGTGGATGACCATACGTTCGTATATTTTGATCCACGAGAAAAACGAAAAGAGCAGATCACCCGGTCACTGCCGAAGATGCACCTCAAAAAAATCCCCCGGTCTCCGTGAAGTACAGATATCCCGCAATTTTGTTCCCAAAGTTCTCCGCACGAAAAACCGCGTTTATTCGTCCGGCCGTGCATGTGCCATTTCAATAAGTTTTCCCGCGAGCCCGCGGACTGCCTGCCATGCCGGGCTGTTGTCCGGGATACCGGAGACCGGGGTCGCCGCAAGATCTGCGGCTTCGACAGACGGGTCTTCCGGGATTGTGGCTATCGGTTTTTCTTCGCCGATATCCACAGGTGCCGCACCGGATTTGTACCGGTTGAAGACTACGTGGATCCGTGACTGCTCAAGCCCGAGCTGGGTGGCGATCTCCCGTATCCGTGCGATTGTCCGCAGGCCCCGGGCCCCGGGATCGCTGACGATCAACAGCACGTCCGGCTTCCCGATCGTGCCCCGGCTGATGTGCTCCATGCCGGCCTCGGTGTCGATCACGAGGAACCGGTAATCGCGTTCGAGCTGCTGCATGCATTCCGAGAGAAGATCGTTTGCAAAACAGTAACAGCCGGTGCCCTCGGGCCGGCCCATAGCGACAAGATCGAACCCCTTCGATTCCACCAGTGCCTGCCGGAACCGGAACCGCACGTAATCGTGCCGGTTCATGCCCGGGGGAATATTCCTCGTGAAGGCTTCTTCGCGCATGCTCCCCAGCGTCTCTCTGACTTCGACACCGAGGGCTTCGTGGAAGTTCGCGTTCGGGTCAGCATCCACGGCAAGTACCGGACTCTCGCCGGCAGCAATGAATGCCCGCACAAGGAGCGAGCTGATGGTGGTCTTGCCGGTACCGCCTTTTCCTGAAAGTGCAATCGTAAACGGGCGTCGGGTCATGGTAAGCAGTTCTCACAAAATAAAACAATCAGGGAATCTTCGCTTCTGCCCGGATCCTCCGGGATATCTCGGCGGCTGCCCGCTGGATCTCCAGAGCGCCGTTCCGGTCCGCAAACCGGATCCCGCAGCTTGGGGTGATCAGCGACTGCGCATCGAAGAGTTCTTTCGGTACCTGCTTTGTAATCTGGGTGCGTATCGCGCAGTAGCGTGCATACAGCGAGTCGACCGTCTCACCGGCAAAGAGTTTGTACTCGGCGGGGACGATCCCCCACGCGACAACACCTCCCCGTTCCATGTATTCCCTGATGGAATCGGCATAGAGAAGGAATTCTTTTGCCGTCGCGTACGCGTCAAGCGAGATCATCGAAGGGTTGAGGCTGATGACAAAACCCCAGTCCGTATTCGAGCAGCAGTGGACGCCAAGCCCGCCTTTTACAAGCGACGCAATATCGTGCCAGCCGGAACGGACAGACTCCTTATCGAGTGGCACAACTGAAGAGCCGAGCGTGGCAAAGTAGGGTTCGTTTAAGACGACGAGCGTCTCTTTGACACCGGTCCGGGCCTGCATCTCATTCTCGCACCAGCGCGCCTTGAGCGCGATCATTTTCGAGAGGACATCGGCAAGCTGTGAATCGTAGTAGATCGGGCGTTTGTCTGCATCGACAACCTGCATCCCAAAGGTGACCGGACCGGTCACCTGGCATTTGAGCACCTGCGCCAGCGGGAACGGTCGGGTCATCATCTCGGTAAACGCGGAGGCATGCGCGCGATCAAGGCCATACGGTGAAAAATTTTCTTCGACAAAGTCCAGGTACACCTGCTCCATCGCGGCCGTGTTGTCCCGGGTGCTGTCGTACAGCAGCCGGTCCTCGCGGATGAGCTGGCCCGGGAGCTGGGCAGAGTCGTTAAACACGATACTTTCGAGAAGACCCCGATCCGGGAGCGTGGGGGCATAAGGAAATTCCGGGAAGATGTCAAGCACGTCGCTGCACGCGAGCACCGGGTCGGTAAGCGGGAGGGCGCCGACACCGGTTGCCCGGGAATTCGGGGGCGGGATCATCCGTGACATCAGGACACCTCTTTTTTCTCCCGGATGGATTCGAGGAGTGCCTGTACCCGGGGGAAGAGGGAAAGATCGGTGTGCGGGAGGAATGCGCTCGATGTGTATTCATCCATGAAGGACGGTTCCGCGTTGAGCTCGATGTAGGCAATCTGGCCCGCGATCCCATCGAGAAGTTTCCGCTTCCTGCGGTTGATGAGCGCGAGGTTTGCCCCGGCCACGGCACCATTCCCGATATTTTTGATCCGTTCGAGATCGATCTCCGGGATCAGCCCGGCAATCGTCGCGTTCTTCTTGTTGATGTAGTTCCCAAAGGCACCGGCAAAGTAGATGGTGGCGATGTCGAGCCGGGTCACGCCGGCCTCTTTCATGAGGGTCACGCAGGCGGCATGGATGGAGGCCTTGCTCATAATAAGGTTCTTGATGTCATTTTCCGTGATCACGATATCTTTCCCGATATCGGTCTCACGCGACCACGCGATCACGTACTCCGGGAAGTGTGTGCCGGCGCGGATCCGGGTATTTTTGATCCCCATGTTGATCCGCCCGGTCCGGTCGATGACTCCTGCCGAGAGCAGTTCGGCAAGGATGTCAATGAGGCCGGAGCCGGTAATCCCCCGGGGTTTGATCCTGTTAATGGTGGAAAATACCGGTTCAAGGGTGACCGGATCGATCGTAATCTTCTCGATGGCTCCGGGGTTTGCCCGCATGCCAAAGAGTACCTCGCCGCCTTCAAGCGCCGGCCCGGCGGCCCCTGCGCAGGAGAACATCCATTCCCTGTTCCCGAGCACGACTTCGAAGTTCGTGCCAATATCGACAAGGAGCGATATCTCCTCTTTCTCGCCCATGCCGCAGGCAAGGATGTCGGCAATAATATCGCCCCCGATAAAATCGCTCACGGCCGGAAAGGCAAAAAGCCCGCAGTTCTTGTTACAGGTCAGCCCAATCCGTGCGGCAGCGACCGAGAGCGCCCGCTGGACCACCGGAACATAAGGTTCCTTGATGATATACGCAGGATCGATCCCGAGCAGCATGTGCGTCATCACGGTGTTTCCCGCGACAACAACCTCGTAAATATCCTCACGGTCGATCCCGGCAGTATTGGACGCTGACGTCAGCGCGGTGTTAATACTCTCAACGGCAAGCGTCTGGAGTTTCTCGATCCCGTTCTTCTGGGCATAATTGACGCGGGCAAGGATGTCTTCCCCGCAGCTGATCTGCCGGTTGTAGTTGGAGGCAACCGCGGCCACTTTTCCCGTAATCAGGTCCCAGAGGTAGACAACCACGGTCGTGGAACCAAGATCGACCGCCGCCCCATAGAGCCGGTGGGAGGTATCGTTCTCCTGGAGATCGATAAGCCGGTAGCCGCCGGGTACGAGCGCGATTGTGCCGGTCACTTTCCAGTCGCTGTGCCGGAGCAGGGCAGGGATCTCGCGCATCACTTCGAGCGGTGCGTACATCTTCTCCGCCACCGGTCCCCCCCGCTTCTGGATCCCCCAGAGCAACCGCGAAAGATCCGGCGACGGATCGGCAAGGGTCGGCGGCTGAAGTTCGACATAATATTTTTTCACGGACGGGTGGAACTCGATCTCCGTATCAATACCGTTCACGAGGATCTTCTGTTCCTGGATCAGCGTACTTTCAGGAATAACGACCTGGAGGTCACCCTGGATAGTGGTCACACAGGCAAGACAGGCACCCTTTTTGAGTTCCTCTTCCGTAAAGAACCGCCCGTATTTCTGCCGGTCGAACTCGGCTTTGCCGGACTGGACATAGACCACGCATTTGCCGCACTTGCCCTGCCCGCCGCAGACAACGTTCATGTTGATGCCGGCACGCTGGGCCGCGTCAAGGATGGTCGTTCCGCGGGGGGCGATAATCTTGTTATACCCGGGGAGGAATGTAACGGTGCGCATTTAGGGTTTCCATTCCTGGTGGAGGAATTCGCCGATCTCCGCCGCGTCCCGGGGCCCGACGAGCACTTTCCAGCCGGTTGCTTCTTCAATCCGTCCCGAGAGGGGGGCGGAGTATCCGGGGATGATCAGTTTCCGGTGCGTGACCTCGCTCTCGACCCCGAATTTCTTTATCGCGTCCCGGACAAGCGTCTCGTTGAGCTTGCCGGCTGCAACGGCGGTGAGCACCGAGAGTCCCTCGGTATCCACAATCAGCATGAAGCAGGGGATCCGGCTTGATTCGAGATATCCCTGGAGCGTGAAATATGTGAGTGAGAAGTTCACCGTCATGAGTACCGGTGCATCCTTTCCCGGCGTGCCGACCCGGTACAGCCCGGGGTTCATCTGGATGGGCTTCTGCGGGTCGGTGTAGATGTTCTGGCGGAGAGTGAGGGCGGCCTTTGCAGAAGCCGGTCCAAGCGGGGAGGTGACAATGACGGATGCGTACTTGACAATTCCGAGAGCGATGGCAGCACCTTCATCGGCAAAAGCGGTTGCGTCCAGATATACCGGGTACCCGAGATCCGGGACCACCCGGGTAATGGCAAGCTGCCGGATCGCAGTCGAGCGGGTAATGAAATCGCCCAGCGTCTGCGGAGCAGGATCGATGAGGAGGTTTGTGACGCCTTCCGCGACGCAGTCCTTTGTCAGCCGGGCAAGGGAATCAAGGGCAGGAGCCCGGACCACGAGCCGGCACCCGTGCTGTTTTGCAAGGGCGCACATCTGTTTATAGTTTTCCGGGGTTGCAGCACAGATGACAGGATGGTAACTCCCGCACAGGACAAGGGCTGCAGCAAGGGCTGCCGGGTTATCCGAGACAAGGACTTCGGGGAGGCCGGCGGTTTTTTCTACAGCGGCAACGGCCTTTGCATAGGCTTCGACCGTGCCGCTCGTGTTGACAATGGCAGTCCCGTTGAATTTTAAATCTGCCCCGACCCGGGTCAAAGTCTCGTCGCGAACCCGGGTCGTGATTGCCATGACCTCTTCTTCGCTCTGGGTATCCAGAACCCTGAACATGATACCCGGGGGATGGTAGAAGGTCTTATCGTGCCGGTACAGGACAAATTCCTCGCCGACCGCAAACGAACGCTCGCCGACCCCGAGTTTTACGAGTTTTATCGGGGGCCGTGTCGTTGCCCCGAGAACAGATTTCGCATTCTCATCCAGGTAAGGACAGAGCTCGATATCAGCCTTGCCTGCGGCAAGTTTCATCGCAAAGGTCAGGCAGGTAGGATCACCGCACTCCTTACAGTTTTTCTTTGGGAGGAGCTTGTAGATATCCAGGGCTTTGAGTGCCATCTTCACGCCCCCGACCGGGATTTAAGCCCGGTAAATGCTGCCTTCAGCTGTTTTACCGTGTCCGGGTGACGAACGCAGATAATCTCCGCACCTGCAACGGCAGCGGCAAGGCTTGTCGCAAGCTCCCATTCCACGGCAATAGCATTTCTGACATCCACATCGGCTTCGCGTACCTCTTTTATTGTGAGCGAATCCGAAGGGGCGCAGATCATCGGCATCGCGAGATCCATGTCCCCCTTGAGCGCGGAGAACCGGATCCGTTCCATCGCAGAATAGGAGTACTCGAACCCGTACCCGAGCGCACCTGTGTAGGGATCGATAACGATGTGATCTTTCTGGACACCGATCTCCTTTAAGAGGATATTGAGCTGCTTTGCGAGGTTGATATCGATGGGAGACTGCGCGATGATTGAATGATTGTACGCAAGGGCCGCGGCAGCGATACTCCGGTACCGGCCGGCCTCCGCGGTCCCAAGAAGGAGACGTTCTCCCTGCCCGGTCTCCCCGCATTTTAAAAATACCTCGCTATCGATCTTCGGCTCGTTGCTCCCTTCCACGATAAGGGGCAGGGAAGTCGATGCCAGAACCGTCTCGACAGTTTTCCCCAAGGTAGCAATATCGGAAAAATCCCGCTGTCTGGTGCTCGTGAGGCAGAGCCTGACGAGATCTGCGCCATAGGTAGTTTCCGCTGCCTTTGCCCACGCGCCGGGATCGTGGACGAGATCCCCGCAGAACTCGTTTACTATCGGCGACCAAGACCGGGAGTCGTCACAGATCTCAAAGGCAATGAGTGGCGAGAGTGATGGAGTGTCCTTTTCCATGAACGGCAGGGTAGTTCCCCCGCCAATCCGGTACGTACGTGACCGAGTGCCACCTTCTGCGCTGGTTGCTCCAAGAACGACTTCTCCAACAGTGCTTGTCCAGCCAAAGTTCAGGTCAGGTATCATCTCTCGCCTCACATCAGGGGTTTCATCGCAAGCGCCGGGTGGCCGACCCGGGCGAGGAAAGCGGTCAGGTCTTCGATGGTTGCTGCACTGTTTTCATCGGCAATTTTTTCGAAGAGGTCAGGATGTCCCTTTGCCGCGAGCAGCGGTACAAGCCGGGGTTTGAGTTCCTCTTTTAGCTGTGCCGGCATCCAGACGAGGCGCTCAATCCCGCCTTCACCCTGCAGGAACCTGTCCGAGAGGATATAATTTTTCGAGATCCCGGCAAAACCCGGGGTCTGTGCCCCTCCGCCGATGGTGCCGGCAAGAGTCGAAAATGTCATACCCGAGGGGGTCATGCCCTTATATTCCCGGTTGACGACCATGATTCCGTTGACCTCGGGGAGCATCAGGGCGATTGCTTCGAAACACCCGCAACAGGTCATGGGGAATTCCATAACGCTGTAGAGGGAGCAGCGCTCGATCTCACCGTGGCTCGCTTTTTTCACGAACCGGTTTACACCTTCGAACTCGCCATTCTGGGCATTCACCAGTGCCCCCTTCTCGACCGGCTGATTCGCACCTGATGGCGATATCTCGTAGGCAATTTTCCCGTCAAGCCAGCTGATAGCTCCACAAAGAGCCGGCCGCTCCGGTGTGATTACGCAGACATGGTTGGGAGCAAACGTCTGGCAGAGCGTGCAGGAATAATAGGTATTGACATCGTTGTCGCGCATCCCCTTGATCCGGGCATCGCGTTCCTCGTAAATCTTCTCCGCTTCTTTTTTTACGGCAAGAACCTTGTCCTGATCGGTGATGAGTGTCACCGCGACTGCATCGAGGAGCTGGGGGAAATCCATCCGGAATTTACTGGCAAGGAGTTTTCCCAGGTGCTCGATCTTGACCCCCTTTGCAAAGGCTTCCTTTGATATCCGCACCCAGATAAGATCGCGCTGTGCGACGTGCCATGACCCTTCTCCGTAGTTGATGAAGTTGTGGATCCGGCGTTCAAGGACCGGCTCGTAATCTTTTTTCATCGTTTTACCGGTGACCTCGATGACTATACCCAAGGGGTAGGCTGCACCTTCCTTCATGGATCCGATCTCCAGACCGATCACGGTTACTTTACCATCCTCAATCTCACCGGGATTTCGCATCCGCAAAAGTTCAAACGCGGGGGAACGGCCCCCGCCAAACTCGATCTGCATCTCCTCTTTTCTGATGCTCTTTCCCTCAAACGCCGGTGAGCAGGCCATCGGAATGGGAATTGCAGTCACCGTGACCCGAATCCCTTTCATATCCATACCGGTGCGCACTACATCAGCAGCGGTGGCAGGTGTCCAGTCCCCGCCTTCGTACCCGCCGAGTGAGAGGATCGGGAATCCCAGTACGTGCATGCCGTCAACGAATGCAATCTCCTCGTCAGAGAGGCCGGGAAAAACAATCACGATCGCTTTTGCCCGTTCTGCTGCATAGGTAAGCAGACGATGGATGTCACCGGGGGAAACGCCGCCAAACATCATCGCGACCCGTGCAACGATATCGACAAAATGAACGCTGTACAGGGGTTTTGAACCAAGAGGAATCAGACGGTAATCGAGACCGAGTTTCACACCAGCTGAAGAGAGAGACGGGATAACTCCACCGGCAAGGAAGGTGAGCATATATTTTTCCTGGAGCTCACGGCAGATGGCAGCGGCGCTTTCGGCGCTTTTCGGGGTTCCAACAAGAAGTGCAAGACCAAGAATGCTCCCGTCAACGAGTGAATAGCCAAGTTTGCGGATAACCGTATCGCTGATGAATCCCGTGTACGGTGCTGGTTCCTTTCCATTGAGCGCAGTTGCTTCCGCAAGAAGACACTCCGCTGCAACGAGCGGATTATTGCCGGTCTTTGTAAAGACATCTGATGCAGTGCTGCGGTCATGCACTGCAATTCCCGTGAGGGAATAGGATACCGGAAGGTTATATGCAGTCTCCTCGTAAGAAAATTCCCGGGATATTGACGTTATTTTATTTTTCAGTTCCTCATTCCCGTTTTTTTTTGCCAGTGTAACGTCAGTCAAATAAATCCCTCTAAGTATGGGTTACTGCGCAGCCATACATATAGTTTCGTTATCAGTGCAATCCTTTGCCGGTAAGAGGTCTAATCACGGTTTGCTGAGAGATTTTATCCTGATTTGAAAAATCAATAACAATATTTATTCCCTCACGAAGATATTCTCTTTAAGGTGAGGGAAAGAAATGCATTTCAGTAAAATTTTGGGGATTTTTCCCGCGGTTCTTCTTCTGATTCTTCTGTCATTGTGTATTGTACCAGCATATGCAGACAATGGTGTCATATCCATCACGTACCGGGGTGCCGGTGGTTACTATGTTGGCGACAGTATTGCATTTGACGGAAAGAACACCATCGGCAACACGACCGTAATAAGGATCACCGGCCCCGGACTCCCGGCAGAGGGCGTCCCGCCGTATAACCTGACCGATGTTCCGGGAACAGGGAACACGGCAGTCACGGATGCATCAGGAACATGGGCCTTTTACTGGGACACTTCCCGTACAATCGGACTTGAAAACCTGTATACCGCCCAATACACGTTAACGGCATATGATCTGAGCCACCCGGAGATCAACACATCAGTCTCCATTATGTTCAAAAAACCGGAATTTTACATGACAATGAGCCCGAACCCCGCAAGGATTGACGATTATATCCAGATAGCGGGAGATGCGGAGAACGGGGCAAGCTCACTTGAGATTAATGTGCTTGATTCTTCGGGAAACAAAGTGCACACGTTCAACTCGCCGGTCAGTGCAGGGGGCTTCTTTAATTATGGGTTCCATGTGGATATGCCACCCGGCCAGTATGCGGTAACGATCACAAGTCCCTCCATGCCGCAGAGTCTCACAAAGACACTGACAATTACTGCAACAAATACAAATGCAACAGCTGTCGGGAATGCCACGGTGGATCAGGCTGTTCCGCCGGGTACAAATGTAACGGGAATTTCAGGCACCCAGCCGGCCAACCCCACAATTACGCAAACCACCGTTTCACCGCTTGCCGGAACCCTTGCCATCTCATCAAAACCGGTTGGCGCATCGGTCTATCTTGATTCGGCAATGGTGGGAAAAACTCCCCTGACACTTGACTCGGTCTCTCCGGGAGCGCACACGGTAGAACTTAAATCCCCCGGATATCTCTCCGTTTCCATTGACGTTGTAGTTTCCGCAGATAAACCAACGGAGATCGCACCAGAAATGGTAAATGCACCATCAGGTATCCCGCTTTCACCCCTTGTGGCAATTGCAGGCTGTGTCGGAGCAACGTTACTTTTTGCAACCGTAAGACAAAGGAAACAATAACCGGGATCCTCAAAGTACCGGGATAAGTGCCTGAAACGGCACCAGTTTTTTTATTTTTATTACCATAACCTATAATGAAAACAAGAACCAGTTTTATTCCTGCAAACGGGGCAATAATTTTGAAAAAATTTGGATTTAATTATCGAAAATGTGTAATAATTGTAGGTTAAGAAGGGGTTCGGGACTAAAATACTACCAGAACAATCGCAGGTTTGATAATCCCACCCGGGCATAGTTAATGTATCATGCCTGAGCTTATCAAACGGAAATGCAAAAACCCGGATGCATATCTGGATGAGCAGGACCTTAAGGCCATCGCCGAATCTGAAGAAGATATCCGACAGGGGCGGGTTTACACAACCAAAGAAGCAAAGGCCATACTTGGGATTAAATGAAGTATACCCTTTCCTGGACTGATCGGGCAATCAAGGATTTAGGTAAACTGCCCAAACCTACTGCATCTAGAATTTTTGATAAAATCGAATCTATAACGGATGATCCGCATCGAACTGCCGAACGATGCGAGGGCTATCACTATTATCATCAACGTGTCGGCGCATATCGAGTTATTCTTGACATAAATGATTCCGATCTTCTGATCTCTGTACGTAATGTGGGGCGGAGGAAGAAAGTGTACGATCGGTGATTTAGCTCCCTCCGCAGAACCGGC
>Ga0181520_10010970_pt1 | contig 12005 bp, 12 predicted proteins | sample PEATcosm2014_Bin_29_FD_132451 | JGI IMG/M metagenome (GOLD analysis project Ga0181520, IMG submission 132451) | Peatland microbial communities from MTU Mesocosm Facility, Houghton, MI, USA - PEATcosm2014_Bin02_30_metaG | ecosystem: Environmental > Terrestrial > Soil > Wetlands > Peat | place...
AAACCTCGATCAGCCTTTTCGTGAGATCTTGGTCCTGGTCTGAACCGGCGCGGGACCATCCGGCGGCCAAGCCCAGGATAATGAGGGCCGACCAGAGGGCGGGGAGTTTTTTCATAAGGTAAACACGCTGTTCCATTATTAATGACACGTCAAGCGGGGATTTCTTGGAAGAAATTTTGCGAAAAGTCACAACTTATTCATTCACAGCGGATTAACAAAGTGTCTGAATGGAGACGGCGCAGCGCACGATCGCTTTCTCATTAGCACCGGGCTTCAGCCCGGTGACTTGTGATGGCCAGGCGCTTTAAGCCGTTTCAACGGCTTCCCCCGGACGGGAAAAGCCGTTGAAACGGCTCGGAGGTCCGGCGTGCTCATTTTCCACCGGGCTGAAGCCGCGGTGCTAATGAAACTGGACAAAGTTTGGCTCGTAAACGGGGCCGAGGTTGTGCTTGCGAAGGAGTTCGCCAAACCGGGCGAGGCCGCGCTTTTCGTCCGCGTCGAGGGCGTAGCGGATGTGGCGCTCAAAATAGACCCGGCGGAAGGCCAGATCGTATTCCGGGCGGTCCTGGATGATGCGGTCCAGTTCGCGGAGGCCGCGGTCGCGGGCGGCGCACAATTGCCGGCAGAGGGGCGCCTGGTCCGGTCCGCGCCGCAAGGCCCAGACGGCGAAGACAAAGGGAAGCTGGGTGAGGGCAAACCATTCGGTGCCCAGATCAAAGATGCGATGGGGATGCGCGGCGCGTTGAAAATCAATGGCCGGGTCGCCGATGAGGAGGACGAAGTCTTTGTCGCCCGCCGCCGCGTAGTTTTCCAGGGGGCGGAAGACGGGTTTCAAGCCGTGTTCGGCCAGCAAAACCTTCAACAGGTTCACGCTCGTGAGAGAGGCGGGGTCGCAGTAAATCTCGCGGGCCTGCGCCAGCGGTTTTTTGTGTGCCAGCAGGACGCTGTACACCTGCCCGAGCGCCGCGATGGCCACGCCGTCCAGAATGTCGTAACGCCCGGTGAGAATGACTTCCGAGACGCTGACGAGGGCGGCATCGAGTTCATCGCGCCCGAGCCGGACGGCGAGCTGGGCCGGGGTGGTGAAGAGAATCTGGTCCTCCAGGCCACAGGTGAGCGGGGCGGCGTTCAGATAGTGGACGGAGCCGATGCGGGGGGGGGGAGCCGGGGCGGACATGATGTGAATTATTTGCGGGAAGGCGGGTTGTCGCCCGCTAAATTCCCGGCCGCCCGCTCACGCAAAAGAAACTGACCGGGCGTCAAGATTTTCAATCCATAAAATTTATTCCCCAGGAACGTTTCAAAATCTCCACGATCCAGTGTGAGTAAAACATCCGCCCACGCCAGCGCGCTGAACAAAATCGGACGATCTTTGGCCGGGGCAAACACCGCCGGGCGATCCACGGTGAACACATCGGCCATCAGCAATAGTTCACCACGCAGACGATTCCAATCAATGCCGGCATGGGGGGGGAAGTTTGAAAGATTGCGCAAAACCTCTTGGACGACATAAGGCGTGGCAACCAACGTCCATGAGTTTTTGGCGGCAAGCCGAAAAATTTCACGCGAAGCGCCGTTGGCCGAGCCAATCGCAGCGAGCAGCACGCTCGTGTCGAGGAACAGCCTCATGACTGCTCACGGAAACGTTGCAAATCGGCTTCGTCTTCGGCGACCCACGACTGGATTTGACCCCGCGAAAACTGGCGCGGTTCCGGCAAACCGGCACGTCCGGCACGCAGACGTTCACCAAGAAACAGCATCAATTCCTGTTTCTGTTCCGGGGGCAGCGCCTCCGCCGCCTGCTCAATTTCTGCCAGCGAACTCATGGTGAAAAGATACATTATCAACGCAGGCGCGTCAATCCGCCGCCGGCGGGCGGGATTCGCCGGGGGCGTTTTTTTCCGCCAGCCAGAGGCGGGCCAGGTCCAAGGCGGCCGCGCGAGCGCCTTCGATGCCCAAACCGTGGGTGGTCAGCCCCAAAGTCGGAATATGAGCGTAATAATACCCCTGCGGAAACCCGGCCTCCTGCACCCGTTCAAACAGTACGCCCACATTCATGATCAATTAATAGTTCCGAAAAACCGCGCCGTCAACGGACGTTTTTGCCAATTTAGCTGCTGACTTATTATCTCGGCGGCTTTCTGGCCGCCGCCACTTCATGCAAACTGCACGATCCCGCCGGCCGCCCTTGCAAAACGACGCAGGCTGAGCCGGATGGACTCCGGAACTCCCCGATTTTCCCAACAAACCGCCCGCCGGGAAGCTGGCACACCGCCAGCTTGGTTTCAGTTGCATACGCTCCGAACTGGAGCCAACAACCAAACCGTGATTAATATTATGAAAACCATATTTGCCCTGCTGTCGGTCCTGGTCCTGGTTTTGCTGACCGGATGTGCGGATGTTCAGGATGAATCGTACACCCCGGCGGCCTCCAACACCCCGGCCACGACCAGCAATCCGGCCGTGACCAACACCCCGGCCACCACCAATCCCAACCTGTGAACCCGGCCTGGGCGGCGGGCCGCCTTCGCCTTCCCTTATGAGACTCGTGATCGTATCCAACCGGCTGCCGTTCACGGTGTCCCTGGCCGAAGGCGCGCCGCGCTACCAGTCCAGCGCGGGCGGCCTGTCCACCGGCCTGGGAAGCTGTCTGGATCGCCGGCCGCAAAACGGCGCCGGCCAGCCGGACCATTTGTGGCTGGGCTGGCCCGGGGCCGAGGTTCCGCCCGCGCACCAGGCGGCGGTGCGGGCTTATGCCGGCCAACAGTTCCAGGCCAGCCCGATCTTCATCCCGGATGAGCACATGGACCGGTTTTACCATGGCTTTTGCAACCGGACCCTCTGGCCGCTGTTCCATTATTTCCCGACGCTGACCCACTATGAGGAACAAGACTGGGAGGAATACCAGCAGGTGAACCGCCTGTTCGCGGAAGCCGTCGTCAAAGTCCTCAAACCGGACGACCTGCTTTGGATTCACGATTATCATTTGATGCTGCTGCCCCGGCTCGTCCGGGAAAAATTCCCGGAAATGGCCATCGGCTTCTTTTTGCACATTCCCTTTCCGTCCTGGGAAATCTTCCGGATGCTGCCGCGCGCCTGGCGCGAGGACATCATTGAAGGACTGCTCGGCGCCAGCCTGGTGGGGTTTCACACGCACGATTATGTGCGGTACTTTCTCACCTCCGTGCTCCGCACCGTCGGTTATGAGCACCAGTTGGGCAACCTCACCTTGCGCGACCGCGCGGTGAAGGCGGACACCTTCCCCATGGGGGTGGATTTCCAGCGCTTTGCCCAGGCCGCCGCGACCCGGGAAACGGAATTGCAGGTCGAACAATTGCGCCGGACCTGCGTCGGCCAGAAAGTCATCTTTTCCGTGGACCGGCTGGATTACACCAAGGGCCTCATCAACCGGCTGCTCGGCTATGAATGTTTTTTGAAACAAAATCCGCAGTGGCACGGGCGCGTGGTGTTCATCATCTCCGTCGCCCCGTCCCGCATCGGGGTGGACAGCTACCAGGCCATGAAACTGGAGCTCGAACAGACGGTCGGCCGCATTGTCGGCAATTTCGGCAACGTCCGGTGGACCCCGTTGATTTATCAATACCGCAATCTGGGTTTCGAGGACATCGTGCCCCTCTACCGGCTCTGTGACGTGGCCCTGATCACGCCGCTGCGCGACGGCATGAACCTGGTGGCGAAGGAATTCATCGCCTCGCGCCCCGACCAGACCGGCGTGTTGATTCTCAGTGAAATGGCCGGCGCGGCCAAGGAAATGGGCGAAGCCCTCATCATCAATCCGTTCCACCATGAAGATTTTGCCAAAGCGATCGAGCAGGCCCTGACCATGCCGGTGGAAGAACAGGTCCGGCGCAACCAACTGATGCAGGAGCGGCTGCGGCGTTACAACGTGGTCCGCTGGACGGAGGATTTTGTGCAGGCGCTGTGCGCCACCCAGAAAACCGAGGCCGCCCGGCGGGCCCGGGCGATGACCGGCCGGACCTTTTCCGAATTCACCCGGCAGTACCAGGCCGCCGACCGGCGGGCGCTGCTGCTGGATTACGACGGCACCCTCGTGCCTTTTGCCGCCGAGCCCCGGCTCGCGCGGCCCGACGCTGAACTGTTGGACCTGCTCACCGCCCTGGGCTCCGATCCCGCCAACGAAGTGGCCATCATCAGCGGCCGGCCCCGCCGCACTCTGGAGGAATGGTTTGGCGGGCTGCCCATTTCCTTGATCGCCGAACATGGCGTCTGGCTGCGGCCCTGCGGCGGCGACTGGCGCATGTTGAAGACCCTGGCCAACGATTGGAAGGAGAGCGTGCGGCCCATCCTCCAGTTATTCGTGGACCGCCTGCCCGGCGCCCTGCTGGAGGAGAAGGATTTTTCCCTTGCGTGGCACTACCGCCGCGCCGACCCGGAGCAGGCTTCCCTCCGCGCCAAGGAACTGATTGACGACCTGGCCGGTTTCACGCGCAACATTGACGTGCAGGTCTTCGACGGCAAAAAGGTCGTGGAAGTGCGCACCTCCGGCATCAACAAGGGCATCGCCGCGCTGACATGGTTGTCCGGCCAGTCGCCGGAATTCATTCTGGGCATCGGGGATGACTGGACGGATGAGGACATGTTCCGCGCCCTGCCGCCGGCGGCGTTCACCGTGCGGGTCGGCGCGGCGGCCACCGCCGCGGGTTATTTTCTGGCCAGCCACACCGCCGTGCGCCGGCTCCTCCACGAATTATGCGAAACCCCGCGCGAGCACCCGCATGAAGCCCTTGCTGTCAAATAGGGCCAAGCCGCCGCCAGGGCGCCTGCGCAACGTTCTGGCCTTGGAACCGTTCTGGTACAAGAGCGGCGTGTTCTACGAGGTCCATGTCCGGGCGTTTTACGATGCCAACGGGGACGGCGCCGGCGACTTTCGCGGACTGACCGGGAAACTGGATTACATCCGGGATCTCGGGGTGACGGCCATCTGGCTCCTCCCGTTTTATCCGTCGCCGCTCAAGGACGACGGCTACGACATCGCCGATTACTGCAACGTACACCCGATGTACGGCACGCTCGGGGATTTCAAGCAATTTTTGGACGGGGCGCACCGGTACGGGCTGCGGGTCATCACCGAACTGGTCCTCAATCACACTTCCGACCAGCATCCTTGGTTCCAGCGCGCCCGCCGCGCCAAACCGGGCAGCCGCTGGCGCAACTTCTATGTCTGGAGCGATGACCCGCACAAGTACAAGGACGCGCCCGTGCTCTTCCAGGGCGTGGAAGTTTCCAACTGGACGCTTGATCCGGTCGCCGAATCTTATTTCTGGCACCGTTTTTTTTCCCATCAGCCCGATCTGAATTTTGACAGCCCGGACGTCCGCGCCGCCATCTTCAAAGTGGTGGATTTCTGGCTCAACCTGGGCGTGGACGGCCTGCGCCTGGACGCCGTGCCCTATTTGTACGAGCGCGATGGCACCACCTGCGAAGGCCTGCCGGAGACGCACGCCTTCCTCCAATCCTTGCGCGCCCATGTGGACGAAAAATATGGCGACCGGATGCTGCTGGCCGAGGCGAATCTCTGGCCGGAGGACGCCGTCTCCTATTTCGGCCGGGGGCGCGGTGACGAATGTCACATGGCGTTTCACTTCCCGCTTATGCCCCGCTTGTTCATGGCCCTGCGCATGGAGGACCGCCTGCCCATTGTCGAGATTCTCGAACAGACCCCGGCCATCCCGGAAACCAGCCAGTGGGCGCTCTTCCTGCGCAATCATGACGAGCTGACCCTCGCCACCGTCACCGACGAGGAGCGCGACTACATGTTCCGCATGTATGCCAAGGTCCATCAGGCGCGGCTCTATCTGGGCATCCGCCGCCGGCTCGCGCCGCTGCTGAACAACGACCGCAAAAGCATCGAGCTGCTCAACGCCCTCCTCTTTTCGCTGCCCGGCACGCCGGTCCTTTATTACGGCGATGAAATTGGCCTGGGCGACAACATCTTCCTCGGCGACCGCGACGGGGTGCGTACACCGATGCAATGGAGCGCGGATAAAAACGCCGGCTTCTCCCGCGCCAATCCGCAGAGCCTTTACCTGCCGGTCATCCTGGAACCGGCCTACCATTACGAGGCGGACAACGTCGAAGTGCAACTGGACAATCCGCACTCGCTCCTCTGGTGGATGCGCCGGCTGCTGGCGCTCCGCAAACGCTGGCGCGCCCTGGGCGAGGGCAAGTGCGAATTTCTGCAGCCGGACAACCATAAAATTTTGAGTTACATCCTGCGCCATGAACAGGAGATCATTCTCGTCGTTGCCAATCTTTCCCGGTTCGCCCAACCGGTGGAACTGGACCTGGCGGCTTTTCAACACCTGACCCCCGTTGAACTCTTCGGCCGCATGAAATTCCCGGTCATCACCGCCGCCCCTTATTTGCTGACGCTCGGCCCGCACAACTTCTTCTGGTTCGCCCTCGAAGCCGGACCGCCGAAACCGCCGGGGCCCGCCGGCGCGGACGCGCCGCCGCCCGTGCTCGGGGTCGCCGAACAATGGCGCGAGATTTTCGCCGGCCCGGCCCGGGTGAAATTGGAGATGCTCCTGCCCGACTACTTGAAGGCGCAACCGTGGTTTCAGGGCGGGGGCAAAACCATCAAGCTCGTCCTGGTCAAGGAAGCCATCAGCGTGGCCTTGCCGGCGGAACCGCCCGCCGTGCTGGCCGTGCTCCAGGTCGAATATATCGAGGCCGGCCCGGAACTGTACGTGCTGCCTGTGGTGTTCGCCACCGGCGACGGCGCGGAGCGCTTGCGCCCGGCCGCCATCGCCGAACTGGTGTTGCCGGATGGCCGTCACCTGGGTGTGCTGGGTGACGCCTTCGCCGTGCCCGCCTTTGCCCGGGCCCTGCTGGGCCAGGTCCGCAACCGCGGCCGCCTGCACAATGCGCATGGCGAAATCGAGGCCACCCGCACCGCCGCCTTGCGCCAGACCGTGGCCGGCGACACCCTGCCCGACCCGGTCATCCACAACTCCCGGGACGGCAATGTCACCGCGTTTTTCGGCGACAAGCTGGTCTTGAAATTTTTCCGGCGCACCTGGGCCGGCGTCAATCCCGAGCTGGAAATCGGCAACCTGCTCACGGAAAAACATTTTCCCCACAGCCCGCCGTTGTTGGGCGCGCTTGAATATCGCGGCGAGGACAATTCGCAAATGACGCTGGCCGTCGTCCGCGCGTTTGTTCCGCAGGCCAAGAACGGCTGGGAATTCACCCTGGACGCCATCGGGCGCTATTATGAGCGCGTCGTTGCCGATGCCGCGCAGGGCCACACCCCGCCGGTCGAACCGGCGGAGGTTTCCGAGCTGGTCGGAACCTACCTGGAATCCGCCCGGTTGCTGGGTGTGCGCACGGCCGAACTCCACCTGGCGCTCGCGGCCGGACCGCCCGGCGGCGAATTCTCGATCGAGCCCATGACCCCGCACTACCTGCGCGGCCTGTTCCAGTCCATGCGGTCCCTGGCCGTGGGCAACCTGCGCCGCCTGCGCAGACAGTTGAAGACCCTGCCGCCGGACCTCGCGCCGGTCGCCCAGCGCGTCCTTGAACTCGAGCCGGTCATCATCCGGCATTATCACCAACTGACGGACCAGCCGTTCGCGGCCGGACGCATCCGCATCCATGGCGACTGTCATCTCGGCCAGGTGCTGTGGACGGGCCGGGATTTTGTGTTCCTGGATTTTGAGGGCGACGCCACGCTGCCGATCAGCCAGCGTCGCATCAAACGTTCGCCGTTGCACGATGCGGCCCGCATGTTGCGTTCCTTTCATCACGCCACCTATGCCGGTTTTCATCAACAGGCCGAATGCGGGGTGATTGCGCGGGAACACCTGCCCGAGTTTGAGCCGTGGGTCCGGCATTGGAACCGGGCCGTGAGCCGGGCGTATCTGCAGGCCTATTGCCGGACGTTGGAGCCCTCCGGCCTGCTCCCGCGCGCGGAGGACAAGCTCCACCTGATCCTGGTCGCCTACCTGCTCAACCAGGTGATGGATGAACTGGGGGATGAATTACAGCTCCACTCCGACCACGTCCGCGCCCCGCTGCAGGCCATTCTGCACCTGACCGATGAACAGATGCTGCTGCACATCACCGGCACCGACGGCGGGAAACCGCCCACCCGCTGATTAGATCGTCCTGGGTGGAACCGGTGAATCCATCCGCGGATTGATCCGGGCAGGGACGTTAGCCGGGCAGGGGCGGCGATCCGGTGGCTTGGTTGCAGAAAAATCCCAGGCCGAATCTGGCCGCCAATTGTCGCACACCGGCGCCCAGTTGCGACAGTTCGCCACCGCCGATCAGATCCTGATCCAGCAAAGCCACCATCGCCGCCGCCCGCTCCGGTCGTTGGGACAACGCGGTCTCCAAGCAGCTCTGGACGTGGTCCGGCAAATCCGCGTTCCCGGTCGCGGAGATGATGATCATGTCCGCCTCCCGGATGCGGGTGGCGGCGTGTTCGCGCAGGTCGGGATGACGCAACACGTCGAACTTCCAGATGTCCGTGTCAAATTTCCCCTGTTCCGTTTCCAGTTGGCCGGCCAGCCTTTCCAGAACGGAAGCACCCCGCACCCCGGAGACCGGATCGTCATGCAACAGGACAATTTTGAAATCATCATTTGAGTTCATACAGAAAAACGTTCCGGGACGCGATCATCGCCGTCACGTCTGGATATCGGCTTCAGGCGCCGAATCGCACTTTCATCTTGTTTTATCGTCCCGTAAGTCGCCCCGGCCGCCACCCCGCCCACCAGCAGCAACGCACAACCCGGCTCCACGGTCAGCGCCGCCAGCAGCGCCGCCAGCAGCGCCGCCAAGCCGGCCGCCGGTTTCAATTTCTTCATAGGCATTTAAGGGTTTGGTGGGTGATGCACCCGGTCAAGGTCAACGTCAGGACCGGTGGGTCACGGGCACCGTGAACTCCTCGGGTTTGCCGGCAATGTGTTCCAGCACCCGGATGGCCAGCCGTTCCTGGTGCGTGCGGGACGCCAGATCGCCCAGCGAGATGATGCCCACCAGCCGTTCCTCATGATCCAACACCGGCAGCCGGCGGATGCGGTTGGTTTCCATGAGGCTGGCCGCGACCGTCTCATCCTGGTCGGCAAAGCAGTACATGATGAGACGGCTCATCACGGTGCGCACGCTGGTGTGGTTGGGGTCCAGGCCGTTGGCCACCGCCCGCACGGCGATGTCCCGGTCGGTCAGCACCCCGACCAGCCGTTCCCGGCTGCAGACCGGCAGGATGCCCACGTTAAACTCCTTCATTTTCTCCGCCGCCTCGGTCACCGCATCATCCGGGCCGATGGTCCGGGGGTGGGGGGTCATGATTTCATTGATATTCATAATTTTCCTTTCCTTGGTTCAGGTTCCGTGCGCCCAGGAACAGGCGGGTGAAGGCGGCCAGACGCACCTTGTCCAGGAGCGGGGAGGCCCCGCCGCCGTCCCCGGCCGTCCGGCGGTCAACCGGGGCCGTTGACAGCGGGGAGGAACCGGCTTCCCGCCGCAATTTCGCAAAGGAACTGGCCGTGATGGCCGGGGCGGGCTTTTCCCGGCCCGCGCCGGCGGGAACCTCCAGCCGGGCGGCCAGTTGAAACAAGGTCGCGGGTCCGGGGTTGAGGGTGGTGAGGTCGGGGGGGTTCATGGGGCTGGGGGGGTGGCGGGGGCCGCCGGGGGGAATATCCCGGAGGCCGCCCCGCTTCATTAATACAATTTGACTCCGGGGCTGCGGTCCCTGACCTGCGCGGTTCGCAGGATGATCCGGCCGGTTAATTCATCTTCCTTGCCGCCCTTGATCCGCTGGTCGTCTTGGGTAAACCGGCCGAGGTTTTGGTTTAACTTGCCTTTCACAATATGCCACATCGCTTTCATTTGGTACAGATGCATGGTTTTAATTAATGGGTTCGCCGCCTTCATGGCGGTGGTTGCCCGGATACTGTTTTCTTTGACGCAGGATCCGTGCCGACCGCGGCGGACGGGCGGACCTGCGGAATTCGCCGGAAAAAGGTCCGGGCGGCAGAACCCCGGCGCCCGGTTCCCTGTGCATTCTGCATGTCGGCGGCGAAAGGTTGTGCATCGTGCAATGGGCGCAGCTTGACATTGCCGCCGGGGACAAACGGGCGGCCGGGGAGCGCGGGTCCGTGCCCCGCGGCCCCCCCCTGCAAAACCAAGCTGGGAAACCGCCGCCACGTCCCCCGGCCATCGGGCGGCCCATGCATCCCGATGTTGTTGGCAAGGTTGGGCGGCAGGCAGTTTGGCGGACGGCCTGCGGGTTTGGAAACCCGCGAGACAGCAGACTTGGAAGTCTGCGGTACAAAAAATCCGCCAACAACTTCGGGATGCACCGTCGGGCGGCTGCGGCTCAGGGAGCCGCGCGCCGGGGGCCGGGTCAGACGCGCCGGCCGGCAATTCCCGCGCGGAAAAGGCTGGACAAAATAATAAACAAGAGTTATTATTTCCAGCAGCTTCCATTATCAGATGGACAAGACCTGAGCGGCCGAGGGGAGTAACTATGCTTAAACATCCCAACCGGCATATTTATAATGCGGTGGTCGTGGTCTGGCTGGCGCTTTCCCTTGGAAGCGTGGTGCTGGCCGGGGTGACGTGGTCGCACCTTTCCCTGCGGGTCAACGCCGCCCGGCGGATGAACGCCATCCGGGGAAATCTGGATGACATTCTCAAGTGGTTGTTGGATGCGGAGACCGGCGCCCGGGGTTACCTGGTGACGGGCGACAAGAAATTTCTCGACCCGTTGAATGCGAGCGAGACGAACCTGCCGGCCTGTTTCGATGCCCTGCAACAGGCGGCGCGGGGGGAGACCAATTTGTTGGACCAGGCGGCCGGCCTCCACACCCAGGCCGAAGTCTGCCTGACCTGGCAGGTCAAACTGGTGGCCGCCCGCGACCGCAGTTTCAGCCGCGGTTCCGACCTGATGGCCACGGGCGAGGGCAAGCAAATGATGGACGGCATCCGCCAGCAAATCCAGGAGATGGACACGCTCTGCCTGAACCGGCTGGCGGAAATTCAGGAGGCCACCCGGGTCCAGTTTTTATGGGCCTATGTAATCAGTTTATGGGCGGGCATTCTGGCCATCGGCGTGGGGATTTACGCCTTCTGGCTGTCCCGCCAGATGTTGAAGCATCAACAACGGGAGGGGGAATTGATGGAGGAAAAACTCCGGGCCGAGCACAACAACCAGGAGAAGAATGTGTTCCTGGCCAACATGAGCCATGAAATCCGCACGCCCATGAACGCGATCCTGGGGTTCAGCGAATTATTGCAGGACGAGGTGCGCAACCCCCGGCAGCGCCAGCACCTGCAGGCCATCCGTTCCAGCGCCCATTCCCTGCTGCTGCTCATCAATGACATTCTGGATGTCTCCAAGATTGAGGCCGGGGTGATGAAATTGCACCCCGAGCCGACGGACCCCCGCGAGATCGGCGATCTGATCCGGACGTTGTTTGCCGAACCGGCGGCCCAAAAAAGGCTCCGGCTGGAATGTCATCTGGCGGCGGATCTGCCGCGGGCCTTGCTGATGGACCGGTTGCGGCTCCGCCAGATTGTCATCAATCTGGTGGGCAACGCGGTGAAATTCACGGATGCCGGCCTGGTGGAGACCCGGATCACCTGGAGCAAGGAGCCCGGCGGCGGCCACATCGTGCTGGTGATAGAAGTCCAGGACACCGGGATTGGCATACCGCCGGACAAACTGGCGGCCATATTCGAGCCGTTCGCCCAGGCGGGGGTGCGTCGCGACAAGGAGATGCAAGGCAGCGGGCTCGGGTTGGCGATTGTCAAGCGGCTGGTGGAACTGATGGGGGGCACGGTGACGGTGGCCAGCGTGCCGGGCCAGGGTTCGGTGTTTCACCTGCGGTTTCCGGGGGTGCCCGTTTCAGCGCGGCTGGCCGCCACGGAAAAAAACCGGCCGGAGGTGGAGGTCAACTTCAACGAGCTGTGTCCGGCCACGCTGCTGGTGGTGGATGACAACGAGTTGAACC
>Ga0181520_10010973_pt1 | contig 12003 bp, 9 predicted proteins | sample PEATcosm2014_Bin_29_FD_132451 | JGI IMG/M metagenome (GOLD analysis project Ga0181520, IMG submission 132451) | Peatland microbial communities from MTU Mesocosm Facility, Houghton, MI, USA - PEATcosm2014_Bin02_30_metaG | ecosystem: Environmental > Terrestrial > Soil > Wetlands > Peat | place...
AGCGCCGTCGCCGCCCGAGGTCGCGAGGATGGGCGGAGCGAGAAACCTGATGAGGGGTATCGCCATAGCGGCCTTCGAGACCGTCGCTATGAGGGCGGCCACTGGCGCGCTCGCGCCTTCGTAGACCTCGAGAGCCCACATGTGGAACGGGGCGACGGCGAGCTTGAAGGCGAAGCCGACCCCCATCATCGCGAGGGCTGCTATCATGAGGGGCCCGCCCGAGCCGTCCGCCGCCGCCCCGATTATCCGCTGCAGCTCGAGGCTTCCCGTTTGATAGTAAGCCAAAGCCATGCCGAAAAAAAGGAAGGCCGATGCCACCGATGCCAGGATCAGGTAGGTGAAGGCGGCCCTGCCCCCCTCCGCGCGCTCGCGGCGATAGGCGACGAGGGCGTAGAGCGAGACAGAGAGGAGCTCCAGGCCGAGGAACAAGGTCGCCATGCTCGAGCTGGCCGCCAGCACCGAGGCGCCGAGGGATGCGAACAGGAGCAGGGCGTAGTATTCTCCCCGCTCGCCTTCCCTCCGCGCCAGATAGGGCCTGGAGACGATGGCGATCGCCAGGGCCGACGCGAGGATGATCGTCGTCCCGACAAGGGAAAGGCCGTCCATCGACAGGAGGTCCCCGATCCTCCGGGGCATCATGGGCAGGGACAGGGCGAAGGCCGCCGCCAGCGCGAGGGCCATGCCTATCGCGCAGACGGCGAAGGCCGCTCGGGCCTTGCGCTTCGCGAAAGAGACGGCGGCGAGGGACGCGATGCAGGCGAGGGCGAGAATGATGAGGGGAGCGGCCGCGAAAGCGTCGTCCGGCTTCATGGCGTCATCCCTCCGATCAGGCCGGGCAGGGCAAGCGAGATGAGGGCGAGCACTCCGCGGGGATAGAGGCCGACCCAGAGCAGGACGGCCACGAGGATGCCGAGGGTCGTCGTCTCCATCGCGGAAAGGTCGGCGAAGTCGCGCGTCTCCTTGGCCTCGCCATGGAAGGCGAGCTGGAACATCCGCAAGGCGTAGGCCATCGCGATGACGAGGCCCAGGCCCGCGAGGACGGCGACCGCGGCCGAGCTCCTGAATGCGCCGAAGAGCACGAGGAGCTCCCCGACGAAGTTGCCCATTCCCGGCAGCCCGAGGAGGGCTAGGGTCAGGACGAGGCCCAAGGCGCCCAGCCTGGGCGCCGCGCGCGCGATCCCTCCCATGCGCCCCAGGTCACGCGTGCCGATCCTGTCCTGCAGGGCCCCGACCAGCATGAAGAGGGCCCCCGTGGAGAGTCCGTGGCTCAGCATCTGGATCACCGCCCCGTTTCGTCCCGCGGGGTCGAAGGAATAGATGCCGACAAGGACGAAGCCGAGGTGGCTCACGCTCGAATTGGCTACCAGGCGCTTCATGTCGCTCTGGCCGAGGGCCATCACTCCGCCCCAGAGGATACCGGCGACTCCGAGCCACATCGCGATCGGCGCGAAGGCCCTGGAGGCATCGGGGAAGAGAGGGATGGCGAAGCGGAGCATCCCGTAGCCGCCGGTCTTGAGGAGGAGGCCCGCCAGCAGGACCGAGCCGGCGGTGGGCGCCTCGGTATGCGCGTCGGGCAGCCAGGCGTGGAGGCCGAATGCCGGGAGCTTCACGGCGAAGCCGGCGAAGAAGCCGAGCATGAGGAGCATCTGGAGGGTCGGCGACAGCGTAGCGGAGAGCGGAGTACGAAGGAGCTTGTCGTAGGCGAAGCTCCATTCGCCGGTGCTCGAGCCGTGCGCGGCGTAGAGGCCGGCTATGGCCGCGATCATGAGGAGGCCGCCCGCCTGGGTGAAGATGAAGAACTTGACCGCGGCGCGATGCCTGCCCTCGTGGCCCCAGATGTCGATCACGAAGAACATGGGCACCAGCATGAGCTCCCACATGAAGGCGAAGAGGAAGAGGTCGCTCGCGAGGAAGACCCCGTTGATTCCCGCCAGGGTGAGGGAAAGGTTGAAGTGGAAGAAGGGGACGCGTTCCTCGATTCCCTTCCAGGAGGCGATTACAGCCACCGCGCCCAGGAGGCCGGAGAGGGCGAGGAAGGGCAGGGAGAGCCCGTCGAGGGAGAGCGAGAAGGAAGCCCCGATCGGGGCGATCCAGGCTTGGTCGAGCCGGACGGGGAGGGCTCCGCCGAGCCAGAGCGAAGCCGCGAGGACGAGGCAAGCCAGGCTCCCGACGAGGGTCGCGATGCGCGATGCCAGGCCCGAGCGTCCGCCGTGGCCCGGTCCGGCGGACCGGCCCACGGCCCAGGCGGCGATGGCGCAAACGAGGGGGATGGCGACGAAAAGCGCGAGGATCATAGGAACACCGCCGCTAGAAGGATGGCTGCGCCGACGGCGAGCACGGCCAGGTAGCGCCTCGGCCTGCCGTCCTGGGAGGAGCGGATGAGGCGGGAGGCCCTCATCGCGAGTCCGCGGAGGCCCTCCGAGGCGAGATTGACCGCATCGACGCCCCTACCGGCCAGTCGCAAGATCGGCCCGACGAAGAGGAATGCGTAAAGGCGGTCGAAGCCGAATCCGCCGCGGACGAAGGCGGCGAGCCGCGACGAGCGCTTTCCGACGGGCTCGGCCTCCCTCTCGAGGGCGCGCCGGGCCATCAGCCAGGCTATGGGAATTCCCGCCAGGGTGAGGAGGAGGGGCCCCAGCGAGAGGAGAGCCTCCTGCAGGCCGCTTCCGCCTTCATCGGCAGATCGAGGCAGGGAGCCGCCCAGGAAAGATCCGAAGAAGGGCGAGCCTCCCAGGAAGCGCGGGAAGTCGAGGAGGCCGCCGACGAGGCAGAGCAGCGAGAGGACGATGAGGGGTATCGCGGTCGCGGCGCCTATGCCGCTCCCGCCGTGGCCGTCATGCCCCGCGCCGTGGGGACCGGCGTGGAGCCCCACGCTCCCGCCATTCTCGGCCGCGCCGCGGCTCTCGCCCGCGAACACGAGAAAGAGCATGCGGAAGGTGTACAGCGATGTGAGGAGAACCCCCGCCATCGCGGCCCACCACAGGATTCTGGCGTTGCCTCCGACGTACCAGAGCCGCGCGATTATGGCGTCCTTGCTCGCGAGGCCCGCGGTAACAGGGGGAAGGGCCGTGAGCCCGAAGGCTCCGGCGAGGAAAGTCCAGAAGAGGAGCGGCATCTTCTTCGCCAGCCCGCCCATCGCGAAGACATCCCGCTCGTGGCCGAGGGCGTTGATGATGGCGCCCGCGGCAAGGAAGAGGAGGGACTTGAAGAGGGCGTGCGTGGCCAGGTGGAATACGGCCCCCGTCCACGCGGCGACGCCGAGGGCGAGGAACATGTAGCCGATCTGGCTCATCGTCGAGTAGGCGAGTATCCGCTTGAAATCGCGCTGCGCGATGGCGCTCGCCCCCGCGACGAGGAGGGTGGCCGCTCCCAGGATGGCGACCGCCGTCATCACCTGGGGAGCGAGGGAGAAGAAGACGTTCGAGCGGGCGACCAGGTAGACCCCGGCGGTGACCATGGTGGCCGCGTGGATGAGGGCGCTCACGGGCGAGGGGCCGGCCATCGCGTCGGGCAGCCAAGTATGCAAGGGGAGCTGAGCCGACTTGCCCAGGGCCCCGCCCAGGATGAGGGCGGCCGCGAGCACGGCCATGCCGGACCCCGGGGCCCAGGCCGCCGCGGCGCGCCGCGAGGCCTCGCCGATGCCGAGGCTGCCGAGGTCGGCGGCCAGCATGAGGATTCCGAGCAGGAGGGCGACATCGCCGATGCGCGTGACGATGAATGCCTTGCGCGCCGCGTCTCCGTTCGCCCTGTCGCGGTACCAGAAGCCGATGAGGAGGAAGCTGCAGAGCCCGACGCCTTCCCAACCCAGGTAGAGGAGGAGGAAGTTGTCCGCCAGCACGAGGATCAGCATGAAGGCTACGAAGAGGTTCATGTAGGCGAAGAAGCGATGATAGCCTTCCTCGCCCGCCATATGCTCGATGGAGAAGAGATGGATGAGGAAGCCCACGATCGTGACGACGAGGATCATCGTTACGGAGAGGGCGTCCACCGAGAAGGCGATGGCGGGGGAGGCCGATCCGAGTTCGAGCCAGGGCCACAGGCTGGTCGCGTAGACGGCCGTGCCGGGGGGCCCGGTCGATGCGAAGAGCCAGGCGACGATGCAGGCCGATACGGCGGAGAGGCCGACGGTGAGGCTTCCGACGATGCCTGCCGTCCTGCCGCGCATCGAGCGCCCGAAGGCGAGGAGGACGAAGCCGGCGAGAGGCAGGGCGGGCACGAGCCATATCAGTTCCATGCCTAGGCTCCTCCCGAGCGTATTTCGTCGGCGTCCAGGTCCTTGAGCTTTCCGGAAAGGCTCGCCGAAAGGCTCGCCGAAAGGCGAAGGATCAAGGCGAGTCCGACGGCGACCTCCGCCGCCGCCGTGACCAGGAGGAAGATGAACATCGCCTGGCCCTCGGGCCGACCCCAGCGCGCGCCGGCGATGATGAAGGCGAAGCCGGCGGCGTTGAGCATGATCTCCGCGCAGAGGAGCATGAAGACGAGGCTTCGGCGCGCGATCATGCCCGCGAGGCCGATGACGAAAAGGACGGCGGCCAGGCCGAGGGCGAGCTCGAGACTCTGGGCGTTCACGCCGAGCCTCCGCCCGCCCGCCCGCCGTCGGCCGGACTCGCGTCGCGCCGACCCAGGTGGTAGGCCCCGACCAGGCCGGAGAGGAGGAGGAAGGCTGCTATCTCCGCGCAGATTGCATAGGGTCCGAAGAGGGCCAAGCCGACTTCCTTCGGAGGAATCGCCGCGGCCGCGGATCCTGCCATCGGAGCGAGGAGGGCGGGCCGGGCTACGAAGGCATAGGCCAGTTCGCCGAGGAGGACGATCGCGAGTAGGGCCGGGCCGATCCAGGCCCCGGGGCCCGGGATCGGGCCCTCGGACCCGATCATCATGACGACGAAGACGAAAAGGACCAGGATGGCTCCCGCGTAGACGACGACCTCCAGGGCCGCGGCGAAGGCCGCCCCGAGGGCGAGCATGGCTACGGCGAGGGCGAAGAAAGAGACTATGAGGTAGAGGAGGGCGTGGACTGCCGTCCGCTGCAGGATCACCGCCAGTGTCGAGACGACGGCGACGAGGGCGGCGATCGCGAGCAGGACGTTCATGGCTTCTTTCCCTTCATGGCATGAGGCTCCTGGGATCGACCGGAGATCGGCGGCCCTTGGCGGCGGCCGCATCCGTCTCGACCCCCGCCTTTCCCGGCCGCACCCCGGCCACGGCGTAGAAATCGTAGCCGGGATACTTGCCCTCGCCGTTGACGAGGAGGTCTTCCTTCTCGTAGACCAGGTTCTTCCGCTGGAATTCGCTCATCTCGTAGTCGGGAGTGAGCTGGATGGCGTAAGTCGGGCAAGCCTCCTCGCAGAAGCCGCAGAAGATGCAGCGCGAGAAATTGATGCGGAAGAAGGAGGGATAGCGTCGTCCGTCAGGCCGCGTCGCGGCCTGGAGGGAGATGCACGAGGGGGGGCAGGCGACGGCGCAGAGGTTGCAGGCGACGCAGCGTTCCTCGCCGCTCGCGTCGCGGGTCAGCACTATCCTGCCTCGCCAGCGCGGCGGCAGGCGCCGCTTGGTCTCGGGATACTGGACCGTGACTCGGCGCATGAAGAGATGCTTGAAGACTATCCAGATCGAACGCAGGGCGCTCCACATGCCTTCCTCCTTCGGTCACCGCGTTCCCGCGGCCGCCAGCGGCCCGGAAGCCGCGAGGACGATCGCCCCCGTCGCCGCCAGGTTGACCAGGGCGAGCGGCAGCATAAGCTTCCACCCGAAAGAAATGAGCTGGTCGTATCGGGGTCGCGGAAGGGAGCCGCGCACGAGTATGAAGACGGCGACGAAGAAGACGGTCTTGATCAGGAACCAGACGATCGGCGGGAGGAAGGGCCCGTACCAGCCGCCGAAGAACAGGGTGACGAGGAGGGCCGAGTTGAGGGTCACCCCCACGTACTCGCCGAGGTAGAACATGGCGAATTTGAAGCCGGAGTACTCGGTGTGATATCCCGCGACGAGCTCGTTCTCGGCCTCGGGGAGATCGAAGGGGATGCGCCTCGTCTCGGCGAGGGACGCGACGAAGAACACGCAAAGGCCGACGAACTGGGGTACGCAGTTCCAGAGGCCCTTCTGCGCCCTGACGATATCCACGAGGCTGAAGGAGCCGGCCTGGACGACCACGCCGAGGAGGGAGAGCCCCATGAACACTTCGTAGCTCACCATCTGCCCGACGGCCCGCACGCTTCCGAGAAGGGAGAACTTGCTGTTGGATGCCCAGCCCGAGAGGGCTACGCCGTAGACCGCGAGTGAGGACATCGCGAGGAAGAAGAGGAGGCCGACGTTGATGTCGGCGACCACGAGGCCGGGCGCGAAGGGAACGACCGCGAAGGACGCGAGGGCGGTCGCGATGACGACGGGAGGCGCGAGGACGAAGACCGGCTTGTCCGCGAAAGGCGGGATCCAATTCTCCTTCGTGAAGATCTTGATCGTGTCCGCGACTACCTGGAGGAGACCCAGGGGCCCGACGCGGTTGGGGCCGGAACGCTGCTGCAGGAATCCGAGGAGCCTTCGCTCGAGCCAGATGCTGAGGGCGGCCACGACGAGGACGCCGAAAAGCACGATGAGGATGCCCGCCGCTATGGGTATGCCGCCGGCGGCGCTCATGGACTCTCCCTTGTGGCGGGCCTAACTGCGGCCCAGAAAGCCAGGGGAGAGCCTGGAAGATCGGGTAGGCCCCATGGCAGGCTCGCCACTCCCTCCGGCAGATCGGTCACCGCTATCGGCAGGATGAGGCTCGCGGCCGCCTTGCCGAGGCCGGCATCCGTTCTCGACGGGGAGAAGCCGATTTCGGCCAACGTGCCGTCCGCGAGGCCCAGCCGGCCCGCATCGGGGATGGATAGGTGGAGTCTCGTCTCGGGGATGCGCGAGGCGATGGCCTGGGAACGGGCCGAAAGCTCCTCGCTCCCGAAGATGTGCCGGCGAGGCAGTACGAGCAGTGCATCCGCGCGCTTCGCGAAGGCGGACGGTATCGCGGTTCCGTACCCGGCGCCGCGGGCCGCATCCCTGAGCGCGTCGCGGTCGATGTCCGTATCGAAGACGCGAGCGCCGATCTCTCCGCCTCGCAAGGGCCCGCCGACTTCCATCTGGAACTTGTTGAGCGACTGGTCGGAATTCCAGCCGGCCGCCCAGTAGCGCGGGAGAAGGGACGGAGGCGCAGAGCGCGGCCCCTCCATCGAGTAGGAGAGGGCGGAATCGGGATCCGTCGCCGGGTCGGGCTCGCGCGGATCGACATTGGCGTGCATCGCGGTGCGGCCGCTCTCGCGGTTCGCGCCGCGGGCTATCCGCCGATCGACGAGCCTGAAGCTCGAGGCGGGCGCGGCCCGAGTCAGCGAGGCGAGCACGGGCAGCTCCCGGGCGATCGCGGCGTCGATGTCGTCGAGGTTCCTGGACCGCGAGGAGCCGCCGGGCCCCTCTCCGTCGCGCGCCGTGGCCAGCGCATCCAGCCAGCGCCATCCGTCCCGAACGGGACCGGCTCCCTCGCGAAGGGCGAAGAAGCGCTGGGCCCGGCCTTCGGAGGAGACGAAGGTCCCCGAGCCCTCGAGGATGGTCGACGCGGGTAGGACGATGTCGGCGGCCCTGGTGGTCGCGCTCTCGCAGTGATCGATGACGATCGACACTCCGGCCTTCGACATGATATCGAGCCCTGGCGATCCTCGTTCCGAGGCTCGCCCGAGCGAAGCTTGCCCGAGCGAAGCTCGGGATAGGTCCGCTTCGGCCACGACGAGAGTCGGCGACCCGCCGCCCTCGATCGCGCCCGCAGCCAGGGCGCGGCCCGCCGATTCGAGGCCGCCCGCCGCGAGCATGGCCGCGCCGAGGCTGTTTGCCTCGGGGAAGACGAGGGCGATGCGCGCGTCCTGATTCGCGGAGAGGAGGGCCGACAGCACGGCCGCCGCCGCGCTCACGACGGCCGCGCTGCCGAGGCCGGAGCCCGATACCACGAGGGGCCGCTTGGCGCGCATGAGGGCCGATGCGATGCGCCGGGCGAGGAGGGCGGGCGCCTCTCCCATGTCCTCGGGCGCGGAAACGGTAGGATCGACGATCGCGGCGACGGCGTATCCCAAGCGGGCTATGTCGTCGGGAGCCGCCCGATAGCTGACTTCCGCCGACGCGTCGAGGGGCGAGGGCTCCGGGCTGGCGATGAAGAAGGGGCCGGGCCTGTCCTGGACGGCCTCGCGGAGGGCCGCGTCGTCCCAGGCGGGGATGCGCTTCTCGCGCATGGCGGCCTGGTTCGGCGCGTTGCGCGAGGCCTGGCGGAGCCGCAGGGCGAGAATCGGCGCGTCGTTCCAGACGTCCTCGCCGAGGACGAGGACGGCGTCGGAGGCCTCGGCCTCGCGGGGAGAGGCGGCTCGCCGCCCCGCCGCGGCGAGCACTCGACGCATTCGCGAGTAGAGCTCGTACTCCTCGTCGGGTACCGCCAGGAAGAAGCGGTCCGGGCCCACGAGGGCGCGGAGGGCGAAGTTGGTCTCGATCGAGGCGCGGGGCGATCCTATGCCGACCGCTCCTCCCGCGGCGAGGGCCGCGCGAGCCGCGTCGACGGCGGCATCGGGCGGAGCCGCCGCCTGTCCTCGAGGCCCGCCCGAGGGCCCGCGGATGAGGCATTCTACCAGCCTGGCCGGCGAATCGGCGAAGGCCTGCCCGAAGCGTCCCCTGTCGCAGATGAAATAGCCGTTGACGTCGGCGTTGTAGCGCGGGCGCACGCGCCTGAGCTCGCCGTATCGCTCGGCCGGCAGGGTGGAGCAGCCGAGGCCGCAGTTCGGGCAGACGGAAGGGCTGGTGTGCAAGTCCCACTTGCGGGTAGGATGGGCGGCTTGAGTCTTGTCGGTGAAGACGCCGGTGGGGCAGACCTCGCAGAGGTTGCCGCTGAAAGGGCTCTCGAGAGTCCCGTCCTCGACCCTGCCGAAGTATACCGAGTCGTGCCAGCCCCGGACGTCGAGATCCTCGCCGCCTGCGTAGTCGCGATAGAATCGGACGCAGCGATAGCACTGGATGCAGCGGTTCATCTCGTGGGCGATGAAGGGCCCCAGGTCCTGGCTGCGGTGCTCTCGCTTGTCGAAGCGGTAGCGGCGCCTGACGTGGCCCGTCATTACGGTCATGTCCTGGAGGTGGCACTCGCCGCCCTCGTCGCAGATCGGGCAGTCGTGAGGATGGTTTACCATGAGCCACTCGATGATGCCCGCGCGGAAGGCCTTCGCCTCCGGGTCCTCGATCGACGCCCGCAGGCCGTCGACGACGGGGGTCATGCAGGCCATGACGATGCGGCCCCGCGTATCGGCCTCGTCCTTGAAGAGCTTGACCGCGCACTGCCGGCAGGCTCCTACCGAATGCATCGCGGGGTGCCAGCAGAAGTAAGGCAGGTCCAGGCCGAGGGAGAGACAGGCCTCGAGGAGGTTCTTGGTTTCGGCGCCCTCGATCGAATGGGGCCTGCCGTCGACGAAGATGGTCGCCGTGCTCATTTGTACCTGCAGCCTTTCCTCGTTACGTGGTCGACGAAGTCCTCGCGGAACAGCTTGAGTGCGCTGGCGAGGGGCTCCATCGCGCCGGGAGCGAGGGCGCAGAAGGTCCGCCCGGGGGCGAGGTCCCTCGCGTGATCCTCCAGCGCCTCGATGTCGCCCATTTCGCCTTCGCCCGACTCGAGGGCCTCGAGGCAGCGACTCACCCAGGGGAGACCCTCCCTGCAGGGCGTGCACCAGCCGCAGGACTCCCGCGCGAAGAAGCGCTCGAGCGAGAGCAGCATCCCGACCGGGCAAGTGCGGTCGTCGAGCGCGATCATCGTCCCCGTGCCGAGCCTCGAGCCCGAGGCGGCGACCGAGTCGAAGTCCATCTTGACGTCGAGCTTGGACGCCGGGAGGAAGTCGGTCGAGGCTCCGCCCGGGAGGAAGGCGCGCAGGCTTCGCCCCGCCGACATCCCGCCCGCGCGGTCCAGTATCTCGGCGGCCGTCGCGCCCAAAGGGAGCTCCCAGAGCCCGGGCCTCGCGACCCAGCCGCTCGCTCCGTAGATCTTCGTGCCTCCGTCGGACGAGGATGACAGGGATTTATACCAATCGGCGCCTTCCCTCATGATGTGGGGAAGATTGCAGAGGGTCTCGACGTTGTTGACGACCGTGGGCCTCCCCCACAACCCCGACACTTGGGGGAAAGGAGGCTTGTTGCGAGGGGCGGCCCGCTTGCCCTCGATCGCGTTCAGCAGTCCCGTTTCCTCGCCGCACAGATAGCGCCCCGCGCTCTGGTGGAGATGGAGCTCGAGGCCCTCGAGGAGGCCCGCGGCCACCGCCTCGTCGATGGCCTTCTCGAGCTCGCGCGCGCAGCGTCCGTACTCGCGCCGAAGGTAGATGTAGGCCTTTCGCGCGCCGGTCGCGATGGCCGCGATCGCGATTCCCTCGAGGAGCTGATGAGGATCGCCTTCCATGAGGTAGCGGTCCTTCATCGTGCCCGGCTCCTTCTCGTCGGCGTTGACGACGAGGTAGCGCGGCCCGCCGTCGTCGGGGGGCAGGGCCGCCCATTTCATCGCGGTGGGGAAGCCGGCGCCGCCCCGGCCCCGCAGGCCCGCCTTCTTGACCGCCTCGTTGACCGCGGCGGCTCCCGTCTCGCGCGCGGAGCCGAGCCCGAGGTAGCCCCCGGCGGCCCGATAGTCGCGGAGGGAGACGGCGATGCCGTCGGCGGTCATCCTAGCGTTGAGCGGCGTCGCCATGGGCCCTCCCGCGGATGCCGTCGATCAGGGCGCGGAGCCTTTCGGGCGTCAGGTCGCCGTAAGCTTCTCCGTCGATCATGATCGCCGGCGCCTGCTCGCAGAGACCGAGGCAGCCGGCGGGCAGGAGGGTGAAGAGTCCGTCGCTCGTCGTCCCCCCCAGCTCGACGCCGAGCTGGGCCTCGAGGGCTTCGACCAAGCTTTCGCCCGAGCGTATCCAGCAGCTCACCGAATCGCAGACCAGCACGACGTGCGCGCCGACCGGCCTGCGGTAGACGAGCTCGTAGAAAGTCGCCACGCTCTCGGCCGAGGCCTCCGATACGCCGACCTCGCGCGCCGCGTCCGCGAGTCCCTCGTCGCTCAGCCATCCGCGCGATTCCTGGGCGATCAGCAGGGCCTCCGAGAGGGCCGCGCGCCTCGACGGGTAGCGGCCCGCCTCGGACTCGATCCGCCTCTTATCCTCGTCGCTCAGCATCGGCCCCTCACCTGTCCACGTCCGCGAGGACGTAATCCACGCTTCCCAGGATCACGACGAGATCGGACACGGTCAGCCCCCTCGACATCATGGGCGCCATCTGGATGTGCGCGAAGGACGGCGTCCGTATCCGCGTCCTGTAGGACATGCCGCCGCCGTCGCTGATCAGGTAGTAGGAATTCTGGCCCTTGGCTCCCTCGACCGTCGCGCAGGCCTCGCCCGGCGGGATATTGGGGCCCCAGCTCACGGCGAGGAAATGCTCGATGAGAGTCTCGATGTCGCGCATCGTGCGCTCCCTGGGAGGAGGGACGGCGAGGGGATGGTCGGCCTTGTACGCTCCGGCCGGCATCGACTCGACGCACTGCTCGATGATGCGCAGGCTTTGGCGCATCTCCTCGACATGGATGGCGAGGCGGTCGTATGAGTCCCCGCCCCTCGCCGTCGGGATCTCGAAATCGAAACGCTCGTAGCCCGAGTAGGGCCTCTTCTTGCGCAGGTCCCATTCGAGGCCGCAGGCGCGGAGGAAGGGACCGGTCGCCCCCCACTCGATGGCCTCGCCCAGGCTGATCGCCCCGACGCCTACGGTGCGCGCCTTGAAGAGCCGGCTTTTCATTATCGCGGCGTCGTAGTCCTTGAGCGTGCCCCGCAGGTGCCTCACGAAGCCGAGGACCATCTCGTCCCAGCCGCGCGGGAGATCCATCGCGACGCCGCCGATCCGGAACCAGCCGGGATGCATGCGGCCGCCGGTCACCGCCTCGACGATGTCGAAGGCGCGCTCGCGGTCGTTGAACATGTAGAAGACCGGCGACATCTG
>Ga0181520_10010975_pt1 | contig 12001 bp, 13 predicted proteins | sample PEATcosm2014_Bin_29_FD_132451 | JGI IMG/M metagenome (GOLD analysis project Ga0181520, IMG submission 132451) | Peatland microbial communities from MTU Mesocosm Facility, Houghton, MI, USA - PEATcosm2014_Bin02_30_metaG | ecosystem: Environmental > Terrestrial > Soil > Wetlands > Peat | place...
GACAATCAACTTCCAACCCTGAACGAAGGCGGCAGCGCGAGCCCCTTCGATATTGGGCGTTGAATGTGAAATGTTGAATGTTTCTTTTGCGGTTCAGGGGTTCAATGCGCGAACGCTTTCGGGAAATTCTCTCCCCATCGGCTCCGCAGACTCCGCCGACGCGGAGAGGGGAAAACGCTCCCAGCGTCTCGACAAGGCCCAACGTGGAATGGTTCAGGGATTCCATGCGGCGGTCATTTTTCGGCGATCCAGACGAGGGTGCCGCTGGCCAGCAGGTCGAAGAGCGGGACCAGGTCGTCATCGGTGAGATGGATGCAGCCGTGGGAGGCGGGTTTGCCGATGGTTTTCTGGTCGCCGGTGCCGTGGATGTAGATATAGCGGGCATGGGAATCCACGTTGCCGCCCTGGTTGAAGCCGAGTTCGAGGCCTTCGAGCCAGAGGATGCGGGTGGTGATTTTGGCGTGGGCGAATTCGGGCAGGGAGGTGTGGCCGACGGCCTGGCGGGATTTGAAAACGGTGCCCGGGGGTTCGCCGGCGCCAATTTTTTCGGCGATGCGGTGCAGGCCCAGGGGCGTGCAATTGGAGCCCTCGATCTGGCCGATGCCGAAGCGCGAGGTGGAAGCGGGCATTTTTCTGACGAACTTGCCGTCGGCGAACAGCGAGACGGATTGCGTGGCGACGTTGACCGCCAGGACGTGTTTGGTGGGGGCGATGCCGAGCCATTTGCACGTGCTGAGACAGGCTGCGGGCAAATTTTGCTTATCGTTCATGGGACCATCCTTCCGGCATGATTGGGTTGGCGGTTTTGGGGGCGTGTTTGCCACGATAGTGTCCTATTTAATTCGCACTTCTGCCGATTTCCCCCGTGCATCCAATCCCACGGTGTAACCCAGCGCCGCATCCACTGTTGGCATTTCCGGGAAATTGCCCAGCACGGAATCTATTTCAGAATCCGGCACCGTTGCCAAATTGTCCGTCATTATGACCGAGTCCAACCGCCGGCCGGCGGCTGCGCTTTCTGGCGTCCAGGAAAGTTACCAGCACCCGCGACTGACTCAGTTGCGCGGGTTTTTCCGGCAGTTCGATTTTGCCGTCTTTATATGTGCCTTCGATGGTCAACATGGCTGTCTCAATTCAGTGATTGCAATCTAGTTTCCCCGCCGGGCATTTGCAAGCACCCAACGATCTGACAATTCCCATCCAACATTTATTGTCGAATTTCGGCGGATTGGCCGTGGGCGGTGAGGCCTTCCATTTCGGCGAATGCCCGCACGCCTTTGAGCGCTTTTTTGAGAGCGGCGCGATTGTATTCGACGACACTGGTGCGGCGCTGGAATTGGTCCACGGTGAGGCCGGCGAAGGAGGCGCCGGCGCCGTCGGTGGGCAGGACGTGGCTGGGGCCGGCAATGTAATCGCCGAGGACGGTGGGCGACCAGTTGCCGAGGAAGAGGGCGCCGGCCGTGCGGATGCCGGCGCTGACCTTGCGCGCGTCGCGGGTGATGACCTCGCAGTGCTCGGGAGAAATGCGATTGGCCAGGGCGACGCCGTCGGCGACGGATTTGACCTGGATGAGCCAGACGTTGCGGTCCAGGACGCGGCTGATGAGGTCGCGGCGGGAGAGCTTGGGCAACTGGCGGGCGATTTCCTTTTGGACGGCGGTGAGGACCTTCGCGGAGGTAGTAACGAGCCAGACGCGTTCGTGACCGGAGCCGTGCTCCGCCTGGGCGAGCATGTCGGCGGCGGCGAAGCGGGGATTGGCGGTGTCGTCGGCGAGCACCAGGAGGTCGCTGGGGCCGGCGAGGAGGTCAATGGCGACATGGCCGACGAGGAGGCGCTTGGCCATGCTGACGTAGGCGTTGCCGGGGCCGAAGACTTTTTGGACCCGGCGAATGGTGGGGGTGCCGCAGGCCAGGGCGGCGATGGCCTGGGCTCCGCCGAGGCGGTAAATCTCGGTGGCGCCGGCGGTGCGGGCGGCGAACAGGATGGCGGGATTGACGGAGCCATCGCGGCCGCAGGGGGTGGTGACGACGATTTCTTCGCAACCGGCGACCCGGGCGAGGGTGATGGTCATGAGCGCGGTGGAAACCAGCGGGGCGGTGCCACCGGGGATGTAAATGCCGACGCGATGGAAGGGGTCGAACTTCTCGCCCACGGCGGCGCCGTGGGAATTTTTGGACTGCCAGCCGCGGCGCAGGGATTTTTTGGCGAAACCGGCGATGTTCTTCTCGGCCTCGGCGACGGCCGAGCGGAGGGATTCCGGGGCGGTGAGGGAGGCGTTGAAGAATTCGGCCTGGGTGACGGCGAGTTGTTCGGCCGTGAGCTTGGCGCCGTCGAATTTCTCCGTCAGTTCCAGGAGCGCGGCGTCGCCGCGGGTGGCGACCGCGTGGAGGATGGCCTTGGTGCGCTGCTCGATTTCGGCGTCAAAGAGGCTGGCGTTGGCGGCGAGGCTGCTGAGCTTGGCGGAGAAATCTTTGTCGGTATGCCGGGCAATTTTCATGGTGAGAGGTTAGGAGAAAAACGGGGGCAAGTCAAAACAGTGGCAATGCTAAAGGCTAAAAGCTAAAGGCTGAAGGCTGAAAAAGGAAATCGCGCGCGATGTTTTCATGATTTTTTTAGCCTTTAGCGTTTAGCATTTAGCCTTATAGAATGGCCGTTGCAATGCAGGCATAAGAAACAATGGGAGCAATACAAACAATGCGAGCCAATTGCAACAATGGGTGAATTGTGGTAGAGTCAGGGCATGGTGCAATCAACCATCACGGAAAAGTTTCAGACCACCATTCCGCTGAAGGTGCGTCTGGCCTTGAAACTCAAACCCCGGCAGCGGGTGTCCTATGAAGTCAAGCCGGATGGCACGGCCGTCCTGCGGCCGGAGCCGGGGCTGGAGGAACTTTTCGGCAGCCTGAAACTCAAGAAGCCGGTGGCCTCAATCCATGACGAAAAACGCGCTGCCCGCGAGGCCATGGCGCGTGAGGCTGCCAAAGAGGGCCGGTCGTGAGCACGCGGTACTTGGTGGACACCAATAGCCTGCTGCGTTTTCTTACCGGGGAACCCGTCAAGCAGGCCTTGGCGGTCAAAAAGCTTTTTGCCGCGGCGGCCGCCGGGGAAATCATCCTCGACGTGTCGCCGGTCATTGTTGCTGAAACCATCTACACGTTGCTGTCTTTTTATGAGTTGGAGCGCAAGGAGGCGGTGGAAAATCTCCGCACGCTGCTGCAACAGCGCGGGGTGAAGGTCCGGGATGGCGCCCAGGTTTTCTCAGCGTTGGAACGGCTGCGGGCCACGAATGTCGGGTTTGCGGATGCCTACCTTGCCGCCGGCGGTGCGGATGAAAATGTGCCGGTCGTCTCTTTTGATCGCGATTTCGACAAATTCAAAGATGTCAAACGCTTCGAGCCGGCGGCGTAGATGGTGATCTGTGTCGGCCTTTCAGGCCTGAGGATTTCATTGGTGAGGGCTTCCTGGGCCTTCAGCCCAGGCTGTAACATTGCGGGCTTTCAGCCCTGCAGGCGGCGATTTTATTTATTTCCGCGGGGTCGTTTGTTATCTTCCATCGCATGCAAAATCCGATTATTGCGGCGTTGGATGTGCCTTCCGCGGAACAGGCTTGGAAGCTGGCCGAACAGATTGCGCCCGCGGTGGGGGCGTTCAAGATTGGCAAGGAGCTGTTTGTGGCGGCGGGGCCGGACATTGTGAAGCGGGTCCGGGCGACGGGCGCGAGCGTGTTTTTGGACCTGAAATTTCACGACATCCCGAACACGGTCGCCAAGGCCGTGGCTTCGGCGGTGCGGCTGGATGTGCAGATGCTGACGGTGCACACGAGCGGCGGCGGGGAAATGATGCGGGCGGCGGAAAAATCCGCGCGCGATACGGCCCAGGCGCAGGGACGGCCGGCGCCGCTGGTGCTGGGGGTGACCGTGCTGACGAGCTTGACCAACGAAGCGCTCGCGGAAATCGGCTGCGAAGCCGACACGCAGAAGCAGGTGCTGCGGCTGGCGCGGCTGGCGGTGAAGTCCGGCTTGCGCGGGCTGGTGTGTTCACCGCTGGAGCTCACGGCGCTGCGGAAGGTTTTGCCCGCGGAAGTGCAGTTGGTGACGCCGGGCATCCGCACCGGCGCGGAGAAAGCGGACGACCAGAAGCGGACGCTGTCGCCGCGCGAGGCGATCCAGGCGGGGGCGAGCTGGCTGGTGATTGGCCGGCCGATTTACGCGGCGGAAAATCCGCGGGCGGCGGCGGAGAAGATTTTGGCGTCGCTCGGTTAGCCGGAACCAGACAGTGGAATGAAGAATCAACCACAGATGAACCCAGATGGACACAGATAAAGGAAAGAACACCTATGAAGACCGTAACTGTCGTTGCAACCATGAATGCGAAGCCGGGCAAGGAAGGGGAAATGAAGGAACTGCTGCGGGGCCTGCTGACGCCCACGCGCAAGGAGCGGGGCTGCATCAGTTATGACCTGCATGAGAATCCGGAGCAGCCGGGGAAATTCCTCTTTTACGAAAACTGGGAAAGCAAGGCGCTGCTGGACGCGCATTTGAAATCGAAGCACATGGCGGCGGCCTTCCCGCAGATAAAGAAGCTGTCGGCGACGGAGCCGGTAATCAGCCTTTGGGAAAAGCTCGTTTAGGAAATAATTTCCACGACAAGCGGGGCGGGCTGGACGCGTTTGGCGGAGAGGTGAAAAGCCGTTTGCAGACGCGCGGCGGCCGCGGCGGCCTGCGCCGGGTCGGCGGCATGGACGCGGCACAAGACGCCGCCCCGGGCCACACGCTCGCCGGGTTTGGCCAGTTGATCCACGCCGACGTCGTAATTCACGGACGCTTCCCGGGTGAGCCGGCCGCCGCCGAGGTCGCGGATGACTTCGCCGATGATCCGCGCGTTGCATTGGGAGACGAAGCCGGCCTTGGGGGCGGTCACAGGAGAGACGACTGGGGCGGTGGAATCGCGGCGCAGCTTTTCGTTGCAGGCCGGCAGATTGGCGCCCTGGGCGGCGAGCATTTCATCCCACTTGCGGCGCGGGGCGCCGGAGCGGAGGCACTCTTCCGCGGCTTTGCGGGCGGCGGCGAGCGACCGGGATTTTCGGGTCTGGACGAGCAACTGGGCGGCGGATTCGCGCACCAGCGTGCGCAGATCGGCGAGCCCCGATGCCTCCGGAGCCAGCGGGTCGAGGCAGGCCACACTTTCCCGGACTTCCAGCCAGTTGCCGGCGGCGCGGCCGAGGGGGGTGTCCATGTCCGTGAGCAGGGCGCGGGTGTGGGTGCCGCAGCGGTTGCCGAGGGCGACCATGGCGCGGGCCAGCCGGCGGGCGTCGGCGCGGGTTTGCATGAAGGCGGCGCAGCCGAACTTCACATCGAGGATGAGGGCGTCGAGGTTTTCGGCGAGCTTTTTGGACAGGATGGAGGCGGTGATGAGGGGGATGCTGGGCACGGTGCCGCTGGCGTCGCGCAGGGCGTAAATTTTTTTGTCGGCGGGAACCATCTTGTCGGTCTGGCCGCAGATGACGCAGCCCACGCGCTGGACTTGGGCGATGATTTTATCGGCGGGCAGGAGGGTTTGGAAACCGGGAATGGAATCGAGCTTGTCCAGGGTGCCGCCGGTGATGCCCAGGCCGCGGCCGGAAATCATGGGCACGCGGAAACCGAGACAGGCCAGGAGCGGGGCGAGCGGGAGGGAGACCTTGTCGCCGATGCCGCCGGTGGAATGTTTGTCCACGAGTGGGCGGCGGTCCTTGGGAAAGCGCAGCACGTCGCCGGAGTCGCGCATGGCGAGGGTGAGGGCGGTGGTTTCGGCGGTGTCCAGGCCGCGGAAAAAGATGGCCATGAGCATGGCGGCCATCTGGTAGTCGGGGATCTGGCCGGCGGTGAATTGGCGGATGAAGGCCCGGATTTGATCCGGTGCGAGGGATTGGCCCTCGCGCTTGGACTCAATAAGGGGGAGGAAGTTCATTGCAGATTCCACTTTGCTTCACGAGTGTAATAAATTCCCGGCACCCACTCAAAATTATACGGGTATTCCGTATTTTCGGAAATGAAAGGCATCATTTCATTGGTTGAGCCGATGTAAAACCCCCAATGAAAAAAACCACCGCCCCACATCAACGTTACGCCTGATCCTTCAACCTCGATATCCGGCGGTTTGGAATAGAGATTCCGAATATATCCGGGCATTGACTCGGGTGTTTGATTCCCGGAGGCCTTTTCTTGAGCCATTTTCAAGGCCCACGCCCTCAAATCTTCAGGATTAATCGTATTTGTTGCTTTTCTAAACCCGGAATCTGCCAAAACAATACTCTGCTTAACGCCCTTGTGGATTTGAAACAGAATCCACCCAAACGGAGAGAGACAAGTGAGAACCAACACAAAAACCACCAACACGATGACGAGAAGATGCTTCTTTGACTTCCCGTTTGTTGGTGGCGCCTGGCTCATGTTTCAAGCCTAGGTAAACCTTATCCGTTGAACTTCTTCGCGGCGATGGAGGCGTTGTGGCCGCCGAAGCCGAAGGAGTTGTTGATGATGGCGTTGACGGGCATTTCGCGCGCGGTGTTCGGCACGTAATCCAGGTCGCAGGCGGGGTCCGGGTTTTGGTAATTGATGGTGGGGGGGACCACGCTGTTTTTGATGGCCAGGGCGCAGACGGCCATTTCGACGGCGCCGGCGGCGCCCAGCATGTGGCCGGTGGCACCCTTGGTGGAGCTGACGGCGAGCTTGTGCGCGTGGTCGCCGAAAACGGTCTTGATGGCCTGGGTTTCGCAGGCGTCGCCCTGGGGCGTGGAGGTGCCGTGGGCGTTGATGTAGGTGACGTCGGTCAGATTGAGGCCGCCGGTTTTGAGGGACATCTTCATGCAACGGACGGCGCCTTCGCCGCCGGGGGCGGGGGCGGTGAGATGGTGGGCGTCGGCGGTGTTGCCATAGCCGGCGATTTCGCAATAGATGGGGGCGCCGCGCTTTTTGGCGTGTTCGAGCTCCTCAAGGACCAGCACGCCGGCGCCTTCGCCCATGACGAAGCCATCGCGGTCGCGGTCGAAGGGACGGGACGCGTGTTTGGGATCGTCGTTGCGGGTGCTCATGGCGCGCATGGCGCAGAAGCCGGCGATGCCGATGGGGATGACGGCGGCTTCGGAGCCGCCGGTGAACATGATCTGGGCGTCGTTCATCTTGATGGTGCGCCAGGCCTCGCCGATGGCGTGATTGGCGGTGGCGCAGGCGGAGCAGGTGGCAAAATTGGGGCCGCGCAAATTGAAGTACATGGAGACCAGCCCGGACGCCATGTTGCCGATGAGCATGGGAATGGTGAAGGGGGAGACGCGACCGGGGCCGCGGGCGAGCAGGATGCTCAACTGTTCGGTGGTGGTGGTCAGGCCGCCAATGCCCGAGCCGAGGATGACGCCGATTTCGTCGCGGTTTTCCCGGTCGAGGTCCAGGCCGGAATCCTTCAAGGCGCTCCAGGCGGCATAGACGCCGAACTGGGAATAGCGGTCGGTGCGGCGGATTTCCTTGGGTGAGGGAAAGGCCGGGGCGGGATCGAAGTTCTTCACTTCGCCGGCGATCTGGGTATCGAAGGCGGAGGTGTCGAAGTTGGTAATTCTATCAATACCGCAGGCGCCGGCCGTGAGGTTTTGCCAGAAGGTGTTGAGGTCGTGCCCCACAGGGGTGACGACGCCCATGCCGGTGACAACCACGCGGCGGTCCGAAGGATGATTAGCCATGACAAAATCAAACGGGGCAGTCCGGGCTGTGTCGAGCCTAAACTGCCCCGCGGGTGCAAATTTAGATTACTTGGCGTTTTCTTCGACGTACTTGATGACGTCGCCGACACTTTGCAGTTTTTCGGCCTGTTCATCCGGCACCTCAATGCCGAACTCCTCTTCCAGCGCCATAACGAGTTCGACGGTGTCGAGGGAGTCGGCGCCGAGGTCTTCGATAAACTTCGCTTGGGGCGTGACTTGCTCGGGCTTCACGCCGAGTTGCTCCACGACGATGTCTTTAACACGTTGGTCAATTGGTTTGTCTGGCATAAATAATAGTCCTGCTTTCTATCGTAGAATCACCTTGCGCGTCAAGCATGGAATCCAAACTTTTTGCCGGGCCCGGACAGGCCTCCGGACGGAATTCCCGGGGAAATCCGGCGAATCCCCCGGCGCGCGGGACCGGGCGAAAGCGAGCCGGGGCCCCGGAAAGCTCACATGACCATGCCGCCGTCCACGGTCAGGACCTGGCCGGTGACGTAGCGGCCGGAGGGGCCGGCGAGGTACAGCGCGGCGGCGGCGATGTCCTCGGCCTGGCCCAAGGTGCCGAGGGGGATGGTTTTGAGGATCTCGGCGCGGGTGGCGTCGTTCAGCGCGGCGGTCATGTCCGTCTCGATGAAGCCGGGGGCGATGGCGTTGACGGTGATGCCGCGGGAGGCGACTTCGCGGGCGCAGGACCGGGTGAAGCCTATCAGGCCGGCCTTGCTGGCGGCGTAGTTGCACTGGCCGGCGTTGCCGATGAGGCCGATGACGGAGGCGAGGTTGATGATGCGGCCGGTGCGGGCCTTGAGCATGGCGCGGCTGAAGGCCTTGGTGACCAGGAAGGCGCCTTTCAAGTTGGTGTTGAGGACGGTGTCCCAATCAGCGTCGGGCATGCGCATGAGGAGTCCGTCGCGGGTAACGCCGGCGTTGTTGACGAGGATATCCACCTTGCCGCACTCGGCGAGGATTTGGGCGGCGGCGGCGGCGACGGCGGCGGAATCCGAGACATCCACGGCATGAGCCCAGGCCTTGCGGCCCAAAGCGCGGATTTCGGCGGCGACCTTCTCGGAATTCTCCCGGGTGCGGGAAATGACGGCGACGTCCGCGCCTTCGGTGGCGAATTTAAGGGCGATGGCGCGGCCGATGCCGCGGCCGGCCCCGGTGACAACGGCGATTTGATTGGCGAGTGAACTCATAAAGTGCCGCATGTTTAACCAGCGCGGCCTGTAAATCCATACGAAAATGACGGAGGGATTAAAACGAGGATGGAAGGTTGAGGATGGCGGATGGCACGGCCCGTAGCGGCAAACCAGTTTGCCGCCATACGAAGCCGGGGTGGGGACGGCTCGTCCCCACTTTCACTATTTGGTTGGTGGGGACGAGCCGTCCCCACCCCGGCGCTTTGGCGTTCAGCCGCATCTCGCCGCGGACACTCACCCCAGCGCCTGTATCGTGGCTTCCAGGCTGGCGGCGTCCGACACGTTGAGGAGCTGCGCGGATTTATCAATGCGTTTCATAAAACCGCTCAGGGCGGTGCCGGGGCCGAGTTCGATGAAGCGGGTGAAGCCTTGGGCGAGGAGATAACGCATGGATTCCTCCCAGCGCACGGAGGCGCACACCTGTTCGACGAGGCGGGCCGAAATGTCGGCGCCGTGGGGCAGGGCGGTGACGTTGGAAATGACGGGCACGGCGGGGGCGGCGATCTTGATGGTCGCGAGCTCGTCGCGCAGCTTCGGCTGGGCAGAGGCCATGAGCGGCGAATGGTACGCGCCGGCGACGGGGAGCGGGATGGCGCGCTTGGCGCCCTTGGCCTTGGCGAGTTCGCAGGCGCGGGCGATGTTTTCGGCGGCGCCGGAAATGACGAGCTGGCCGGGGCAGTTGAGATTGGCCAGGACCACGCCCGCCTCGGCGCAGACCTCGCGCGTGGGGGCTTCGGGCAGGCCGATGATGGCGGCCATGCCGCCGCGGGTGGCTTCACAGGCTTCCTGCATGAACTGGCCGCGCCGGCGCACGACGCGCAGGCCGTCCTCGAAACTCAGGGCGCCGGCGGCCGCGAGGGCGGTGAATTCGCCGAGGGAGAGGCCGGCGGCGGCGTGAAACTCGAACCGCGGTGCGCGGGCCTTGAGCAATTCGAGGCAGATCCAACTGACGAGGAAGATGGCGGGCTGGGCGTTTTCGGTCTTGGTCAATTCGGCTTCCGGGCCGGCAAAGCAGACGTTGGCGAGATCATAGCCCAGGGCGGCGTTGGCGCGGTCGAACCAGGCTTTGGCGGCGGGGGAGGTTTCGGCGAGGTCGCGGCCCATGCCGACGACTTGGGCGCCCTGCCCGGCGAACAGGATGGCGGTTTTGCTCATAAAGGGGCGGATGGTAGCATGGGGTTTCGGGCGAGTGAAAGCGCGGATTTTTTGGGGGAGGGGGGAAATTGAGATCTGGGCGCATCTCAGCAAATCGGTCGCCTTTGGCGACGGGAGAAGAAAGTAACTGATGGTTACTTGGAAGTTTTTGATCAGGGCAGCGGAACGAATTGATGGAGTCCCGCAGGGACTTTTTGAAAATAGCCCGCTGCTTTAGCTGCGGGTATAGGCGTTAAACGAAAAACCGTCCCAGCGGGACGGTTGAAAACGGACTATTCCCTCAGCCGTCCCGCTGGGACGCGACACACGATTGTCGTCCCCCGGCAATAAATTGCCGGGCTATTTTCGACTGTTCCTCCGGAACAAAAGAGCCAATCGTCTGGCGTTTAAAAACTGAAATGCGCTCTTGAGATTTTCACTTCGCGAATAATCTTTGACAGAAATCGGCGAGTCGGCTTTTATAAGGTCATGTTCAGCAAGGCCGAGGCAAAATCAATGGAGCACGGCGTCGTGCATGCACGTTGGTCTAATCAGCACTGTTAAGCGAAATGAGAAGCGCCCCAAAACTATGAAGACTTGGTTGAAACTTGTTGGCTCGCAAGAACACCCGATTACTGAAGCTCCGTGGCATGGCAGCCTAACAGATGAGCACATTGGATTTCGCAGGGCGGGCAAGCCCAGTATTCGGATAGGAGACCACTTGTTTCTCTACGCGCCGGGAGGTTCCAGACGCATATTTGCGTTAGCAGAGGTGGTCAGCGACCCCGAACGCGACCCGAATTACAAACCGAACGAGCACGGAAGTTGCCGGTGGCGGCTATCTGTGCGCTACCTCACGAATTTGCCAGTAGCTTCTGGTATCCTGCTTGATGACATTGTGTGCGGCGAGCGAGACTTGAGATTGTCGTTGCGGCAGGCATCCCATGTGAGGCTGCTGGCAGGCGAGAGCCAGTTAGCATATAATAAGCTGCAAGAAAAAAAGAGCGCATGACGGGATATTTTTGCCTGATATGAAAAATGCCACGACAGCTTGGATTTTAGTGGTTGTGTTTTTCACGACTAGCGTTTTATTTGCCGGCCTTTATTTGTCTGAAAGACACGCACTTCAAAGAACGCAGACAGCCCTTGTTACCACCGCGAAATCAGAAGCCGAATTGAGAAGCAATGTTCAAGCGGAAGTAGCTGTGGCGAAGGATAATGTTTCCCAACTGGCTGCCGAAGGTCGGCAGGCTCTTTCAGGGATTTATTATTGTCAGCAGGCGATAAACAAAAACGAGCTTGATTTGCGCAGCGATGGTTCAGCGGTTTGGCTTAATGATTCGTCTGGTCAGAAGTTTGGAAGTTCAAAATGGACAACGGACGGCGACACCATCACAGTTGGCGGAGTAATTTTCAAAATCGAAGGCTCCGATTTGATAGATTCGCGTGGTGATCGCTGGCTTCATATTCGATGATTTATGAGAGGAACCAAAGAGGTTCCTCGACGTTTGTAATGGGCAAAGGGAATTGTCGCGGAGCGACGGCGGATATTAGCCAGCTACGAAGTGGCTGGTCTCGCGCCAAACGAATTCATGCGTCCTGAAGGGACGTTGGATTTCCGCCGTCCCGTCAGGACGGTTTTATTTTTGGGCCCAGCCCCTGGCACGTTGTGCCAGGCTAATTTCCAGCGTCGCTCCGCGACCGCCGAAATGCTGTCCCGCGTGTATGGTAAAACATTCCCAGCGGGCGCTTCTGGCACCGCCTGCCGGGGTGCGGGAGAACTGGGGGAATGTTTCCCGGGGGTATCGCTCCCTGGTCGCTCAACCCCCGGCTACTCGCTTCCAACCCTTCGGGTTGGCGAGGCAGAGCAACCTGGAGGGTTGCCAGAGAGTAGCCGGAGGTCGCAGCTTGCGAAGACCTCCGGTATTCATGCGCA
>Ga0181520_10010976_pt1 | contig 12001 bp, 9 predicted proteins | sample PEATcosm2014_Bin_29_FD_132451 | JGI IMG/M metagenome (GOLD analysis project Ga0181520, IMG submission 132451) | Peatland microbial communities from MTU Mesocosm Facility, Houghton, MI, USA - PEATcosm2014_Bin02_30_metaG | ecosystem: Environmental > Terrestrial > Soil > Wetlands > Peat | place...
TGGAAGTAACCGGCCACCGAACAGGTGGCTCAACTCAACCGGGGCCGCGTTAGCGTCCCCGCTCAAGCCGCTTTGAGCGGCTCACACAATCAAGCCCCCGGCTCTGCCGGGGGTACTGACTAGTATCTGGACCCTGCCGCCAACGCAATTTATTTTGTGCTGAACGCGTATCGCTGCGGCATGATGGGTACAACACCATCTGCGACCACGGTCAGGAGAGTTGAAGAATGGAAGTGATTGCGTTTAATGGAAGTCCGCGAAAGACATGGAATACGGCAACCCTGCTGCAAAAGGCTCTTGACGGAGCTGCTTCCCAAGGAGCGGCAACAAAGCTCGTTCATCTATATGATCTCGATTTCAGGGGTTGCAAGAGTTGCTTTGGCTGCAAGACAAAAGGTGGAGCAAGTTATGGCAGATGTGCGGTGCAAGACGACCTGACGCCGATTCTGAAAGAGGTCGAGAAAGCCGATGCCATTCTATTGGGTTCCCCAATTTATTTTTGGGCCGTTTCTGGAGAAATGAAGTCGTTTATGGAACGTTTGATGTTCCCGTTCTATCGCTACACTACTGATGACGACCCTGCCCCGAGCCTCTTTCCCAAAACAATTCATACCGGTTTTATCTATACGATGGGTGCAACGGAGGATCGGGTGAGGAAAGCCGGCTACGAAAATGCCATCGCTCTCAACGAAGCATTTCTCAAGCGAATCTTCGGAAAATCAGAATCACTTCTTAGCGTCGATACCCTTCAGTTTGCCGATTACTCGAAGATCGACCAAGATCGATTCGATCCGGAGAAGAAAGCCGCCAGACGCAGAGAACATTTTCCGCAGGATTGCCAGAAAGCTTTTGAAATGGGAAGCCGATTTGCAACTGGAGCCTGAGCGCAGAGGCTGGAAAGTTCTGCAGGCAATGCGTACGCAGTTCAACTGGCGCGGCCGGAAACCGCGTACGCCGGGCTTGATCATTGCCCTCGTGCCATATGCCGCGCCGCGGCTCTATCTTGAGTTACAACGAACGACCGCCGCTCAGGCCGGAACATTCAATTTCCCGATTAGCTCCAAAAACTGTAATAGCGCTGCGCAAATTCCGGCGACGACAAGCTAAAGTGTTCCACGATATCCGCCAGCAGCGGTTCGATCGTGATTTCTCTCGTGTTGCGCCATTTTTCCACCAACTGGACGGCCTGCCGGTCAAATCTGGCACCTTCCGGTTGAAACGGCACCGCGCTCATGAACTTCTTGAAGCAGAATTCAAACAGAGGGAGCCCGCAGCGATCACGCTCGTCCTGCGGCATGGAAACGCCCTGATACTTACAGGTACTGCTTTGTGCCCCCTCAACACAGGCGAGTAACCACACGAAGCGTACCACCGAGGTATCGAGTCCAGCGTTGCGGAGGTACTGCTCATGCATCTTCCCATGTGCCTCTGGCGTCGTCCAATTCAGATTGTTGTAATGATAAAAGGAGCGTTCCACGTGCGTTGTCCGTCCATGCATCAGAAAGAGGCAACAGATCAACAGGTCGTGGTAGACAAGACACATCGGCACCGTCGACCAAAAACTCCATGCGCTTCTCAACATATGGAGGCGCAGCGGTGAAAACTGGAACACGCTAAGGAACGGTTCCCCAAGGAACCGGCTAACGCGCTCAGACGGGCTTTGTACCTCCAGACCGTTGAAACGTGCGAAATGGGATTGACCGGGATCATCAAATGTGGTGATTCCGGATATTGCTATAACACCGGGGTCGTCTTTGACGGCGTCGATTCTGGAAAGAATCGAATCCACTGCGGCCGCGTTCACAAAGTCATCATCGCAGACAAGGAAGACGAACTCGCCGCTGGCGAGTTTGAGCAAGCCCTGATAGTTTTCCGCGATCGAACATTCATCGACTGACATGATGTGACAATTCTTCTCATGAACATGGGAAAGGAATTCGCGCTTTGCTTCATTGCCAGAATTGTCGCGGATTAGTACCTCAACATCGTCCGATGCCATGTAACAGGCATTAAGGATATTGAGGTTCGCCCGCGGGCTAATGCCATGGCTAGGCATGATGATCGATAACTTCATCGGTTCTCCATGAAGAAACGTACAGCGATGTCCAGATTGGTTTTCACAGAATGTTGCGTGACGACTATCCTCAGCTCTGTTTTTGTTCGAAGCCGGAGTCTCCCAGTTAGCAACTGGATAGTCCAAAGTGCGTGGCATACGTCGACCATGTTTCGTCTTCTGCAACAATCTCCTTGTACTTTGTCATCTCCAGGTCGGCGGATGTTTCCTTGCCCGGGAGGTTTCTGTAAGCACGAGCAAGAAAATAGTGGGCGAATGCATGCCGATCAAAGCGCGCAACGATCTGTTCAAAGCAAGAAGCGGCAGTCGCAAAATCGCCGAGCCTCATCCGATGGTTGTTAACAAAGTTCACGTCGAGGTTCATCGTGTAGGCGAAACGCGCGATGGAAGCCGGATCAGTCCCGGGAACCTGAATCGTGTACTCTCCAAAGCTGGAGTTGCCCAGCACGGCTTTTGAGATATACCCGCGCTTCAGGCAATCGTCGTACATTTCGGTTCCTCGAAATGGATATGCAAGGTTGATCGAACTCCAGTCAAGGCCGATGTCTTTGATGAATTGGACCGTCGTATGACGATCCTCGTCTCGTTCTCCAGGTATCCCAATTACGAAGAACCCCTTTACGAAGATTCCGCATTTGTGTAGAGCCTGGACGGCAGGAGCAATCTGATGAACTCTGAGAGGCTTGTGAATAACATGCTGGAGGACATAGTCAGATCCAGACTCTATGGCCAACGTAGCAGTGTCAAGTCCTGCGGTCTTCATCAGTTGCGCCATTTCGTCGTCGATGTAGGCGGCAGTGAATCCGCTAGGCGCCTCGATTCGCAGGTTGTACTTTGCCAGCATTCGGAACAGCTGTTTTGCTCGTGATCTGTTGACGAGCAGTTGGTCGTCATAGATCGTAAGGACGTTCAATCCGAAGTTATCGATGAGCTGACGGATATGTCTTTCGATGACATCCAGGCTGGCATAGCGCATGGACCGGCCATTAAGCGTTGGCAGCGCACAGAACACGCACTTAAAGGGACATCCTCGCGATGTTCCGATAAAGAATTGTCTTGCTTCTTTCTTCCGGGAGTACTGGAACGGAGAGTAGGTTTCTTCCATCTTGTAATGACTTACATCTACCAGGCTATAGTCGATCTGCACCGCGTCATCGATCCCTGCAAGTAACATTGCTTTCGGCGCGCGACCTGCGGCTTGCGATTCCCGGGTGATCCATGGATCTTTGTTAAGTTCTTCCCATGGGTCCTGGGCATTGACCAGATTTGTCATTGCCAGTTCCCCTTCGGAGTAGCACAAGGCATCGACGGAGTGCTGTTCACTGATGATTTCGTCCCACCACGTCGATACTGAAGCCCCGCCGGCCAACACGAGGGCACCGGGAGCCGCCGATTTCACCAAGCGAGAAATTGGGCCCAGATGTTTGTACGATGAATCGAACATCATCGAGATTCCGACGATATCGGGCTGGAACGTGTGAAGAACATCTGACAGCAGTTCATACTGGGGGTCTGTGCCGTGCAGGTTCAGATCCAGAACCTTCACAGTCTGTGGGCAGGATGCAGACCTACGGATGTACGAAGCGAGAGCAAGTGTCCCGTAGGGGAATGCAAGAAAGCTCGCCAGGCTCACCTCTTTGGCCTGCCGTTTCTCAGAAACATGCGGGGGGACTATGAAAAGGATCTTGTATGACGGCATTTGCTATCTCTCCATGAACCCATCCGCGGCGCTTTCGGTGCGCTCATGAAGGACTCAGCTTTCCCCTAGCGAATTGCAGCAGCTGGGAATCACTGTCGCCGACATGGCGCGCCACCCTTGCCGTTGCCAGAACCAGCCGAGCCAGCAGGTTCGCTCGTGTTCTAATCTAGACACGAATCCTTCTTGCAATTGCGATGCCTAAGCCGCTTCTAATTTTTACGAGGGAAAGTTCAAACCACAGGGATATTAGGGGAAAATCTCTCCGCTATTTCCGGTGGGTAATCTGAATCGGCGGATTAATTCTGACGTTCGGGCACTGCGTAGAAGACGGCTCCTGTTCCGCACCAATTGTGGAGCCGGAAGTAGAGTTCGTATCCGTCCAGCAAGCTCATAAGAAAAGAAGGGATCTTCCACATTCCGTCACGGTTGTGATAGGCGGTCAGCGCAACAATCGGGCGGCAGTTCTGCAGCGTTTGGATGGCCCCGCGTAATGCGTCCATCTCCGTACCTTCAATATGAATCTTCACGTAAGTTGGACGTAAGTTAAGGTCGTCAATTCGCACGGTACTCACCGTTTCTTGCCCTGCGGCAGATATGCGGGAGGTCATCCCATACCCCGAGCTGAAGGTCGACGTTCCGCTTACGTTCGAAATAGCCTGATGGCTGAGTTCTATTTTCTCCAACTGCTCGCGGGAAAGCCGGGTCAGGTTCTGCTGAAGGACAGCGCAATTGTTCGAATCTGGCTCAAACATGTAAGCCCTCGAAAAATTCCCCTTCGTAACCTCCAGTAGATGAAATAAGAACCTGCCATCGTACGCGCCCACATCCAGAATCGTTTCCTTGTCCGTCAGTATTCGGAGTAATTGCGGTATGGAGTACTTGTCTTCCATCGAGACCGGAGCATTTGCAAAAGCCAATTCCTCGCGAAGCACACGCCACGCCAAAAATTGCAGGTATGCCGCCTTGGAATGAGGATCTCGCAGCTTATCCAGAACTGCGGTAACCTCCAGCTTATCGTCTGCCGAAAGAGCTCCCGAGAACCAGCCGTTGTTGAGCGGGTGGACGGATGAGAAATGCTGCGCGTAATCATAGAAAGGCAGTACATTGCTCCATCCCGCCATCCGCAAGTCATGCGTAATCTCAGCAAAGGGAGCTGTAACTAAGGTCACCAAGACGAGATCGTCGCATCGGTCTCCGGCTGGAAGGACCGGCAAAACAGCGATCTTGTCACCCAACGTTTGACCCGGAAATGCGCGCCTGTCCAAGGCGTAGGGCACATCGATGCCGACGTGCTGGCAAAAAGAGGCTGCGAGCGCACCGAGCTGCCCGGCCCCATAAAGCACCGCGGGCGCACGATGATCGATCGCGGGAGCCGATGCCGGGGAACTCTCAAATATGGTGTCCAGCAGGTGATTGGCGCTATGAACCGAAAAAACCGGGCGTACCAGAGAGTATGGCATGTTCTGTGGCTTGATTTTGGCTCGCACCCGCGCTCCCTCTATTCATCCACCCACGCGTACAACACTGTTTCCATCCGTACGGGCGCGTGCTGGCGTATGGCGATATTGTACTCTGGGACCAACGCCTTCAGGTACTCGGCGACCGCAAACATATCTTCAGGAGAGTGATAAATACTGATCGCCAGCTTCGGGCAAAAGCGCCGGATCGTAGCCGCTGCGCCTCGCAGCAGTTCTATCTCCACACCCTCTACGTCCGCCTTGATAAACGTGGCTGGACGGCCTTCAAGGTAAGCGTCCAGGGAATAGACCTGTACCACCTCATCGGAGATCAAGCTGGCCGTGCAGGTGGCGCCCTGCAATAATCCGCCCGCCTCTGCGATCCAACCCATTTCCTTGCAGGATTCTCCCAGACCAGCGGGAATGCAGACAACGCTCTCCTCCGTCAGCGCCCACTCGGCCCGTAAACGCTTCATTCGAGTACAAAGCGCTTCGAAAGGTCTTCTTCCCGGCTCGAATGCATAAATCCGCGCAAAGGCGCCATTCGTTGTCCAGAGAAACCTTTCGACCGTATCCCCCACGAATGCGCCAGCATCAACGAAGTGTTCATAGCAGTTACCGGCAAATTGTGGCAAAGCAAAATACTGCGCGCCTTCCATAACCTCAGCACAATAGGACGTGCACCCGGTCAACATGGATTTCAGCACAGCATCGAATACCACGCGCGAGCGGGTATCGCGCAAGAGATTGTCGCGGACTGCCCCGATGCGTTCCAGGTGCCGCATCACACAGTACGCGTCGAAGGAGATGTATGGAAGACGCATCTGTTCTAACTGCCTTCGTATTGCAGAAACAGCTCGCGCCGCGATAAACACCATCTCGGGTGCCATTTCGATGGCTTTCGCAGGAGGGACGACGTCTACCCCATCCACTCTCGTCCCTTGTCTCGCCGGATCGTTATCGACAAAAAAGCAAGACTGGGCGCCCCAATTCCGAAGAGTAGAAAGCGCCGACTTCCCGGTACTGCCACAGCCAAAAATTGCAACGCACTTCGGCAGAGCTTCCGTAGCATGCGCGTAGAGATCCGCCAGCGACGCTATGTAACTGTTCACTTCCGCCCAACCGGTTCCGGCATTCATCTCGCAGATCGACTCACTTTTCGGCAGGATGAAAACTCCTTTCGTATTGCAGAACATCATCAACGACGCGCAGTCCCGAGAATACTCTGACTCAGCTGGACTCGACCATCCGTTTCAGCTCGTCTGAGATTGTGGTTAGATCGGCTGCAGTCCGATTTCCGCAATACAAACATATGGGAAATTTAGCAAGCTCACAGTTAAGGTGAAGCAAACGGAACTTCTTCAGTCCCTCGGACCGGAGAATGTCCGTGAGATCCTGCTCATTCGTATTGCCAAACGTCAGCTTTCCGAACAAATCTGCACAACACGCGGCTACAGTTCCATCGAACTTCACAAAAAGCGAAAAGAAGGGCACTTCGCACGGTTGATTGAACTCCCGACGCTGCTCTTGAATCCCATCCAGAAGCGTCACCACCGGCATTCCCTTCAGGTGCACATATTCGGAATGCTCGCAGACATCGCGGTACTTGTTCACGATGGCTTCGGCATCTTCGCTGGCGAACCCATACTTTCCATCCACGTGAGGTAAAGCATATTTAATGAAGAACTTGCAATTTTTGTGGTGTTCCACGTAATCGATCGCCGAAGCGATGTTCTTTTCCACCCTCGCAAACAAATCTCTTCCCTTGAGAACCTTATATTTCTCAGGGTCGCATACATCGAGGCTCACGTGAATCTCATGAATGCCGCTTTCAATCAGAGAAACCATCGTATCCCGTGTCAACATCGTTCCGTTGGTCGTCAGCCGGTACTTGTCGGCGACGTTGTGCAATCGGGCGTAGGCCACGAAATCAGCGAGATGCTTCTTCAGGAGAGGCTCTCCATTTCCGTGGTACTGGAGTTCCTTGAGCCGGAAGGGCTGACATGCGAGTTGATCGACAATTCTCTTGAACGTGGCAAACGTCATCTCGCCTATGCTGGGCGATTGCTCTCTGAAGCGACCGGAATGGAGATCGCAAAAAGTGCACGCAAGATTGCACTTTGACGTAGGCTCCACAATCAGGGTAAGTAAACGGTGGTCGCGGATCGCATTGCGAACGCCGTCTAGCCGCTGTTCAGCATATTGCGGATCTTTTGCTTCCTGGAGAATAATCATAGAATTGCTCGCATTCGGGAACTCGACGGCATTGAGTCGAGCTGAGTGGCACGAGCAAAAGATGAACACTCGGCGCGGTGGATGTCGGCCCGTAGAACAGTCTTCTCGTTTTCTGAACCGGGAGCCTTCTGCTTTGAGGCCTTTGCCCCCTCAGCAGCACGAGACGCTGCAGGATGAAGCCGCCTATGTTCGGATTCGGCACGGACTCGACTGAAGGTCAAAATTGTGCTGTAGCATAGCATGATTTTTGTGAGGTCACCAATCGCTATTCTGACTACAGTAATCCATTGGACCAGGATGGTTCGCATTCAAAGGGTAGAAAGCGTACCGGCCGCAGGATTATGGAAACCGCAGAGCACCCTACGTCGACTACCTTAAATCGTTCTGCATGGCCGCCTTAAAATGTCGTTGCCGACTCATAACTGAGCTTCGTAAAACTGATAAAGGCGATGCAGTTCAGGACGCTGAGGAGAACCGTGAAGATGTCCAAGTCTGAACAAGAGCCCGCGTCCGACACCGAAGTCTGCATTCGCGAGTTTCAGCCGGGGGATGAAGCAGCCTTTCGGAGTCTCAACGAAGAGTGGATTACCCGCTACTTCCGTTTAGAACCGAAAGACGAAAAGGTCCTTGCGGATCCACAAGAAACCATCCTGGGTGCTGGAGGCAAGATATTCTTTGCGATTGCTGGCGCCCGGCACCTTGGTTGCTGCGCTCTGCTTCGCACCGGTGAGGATGAGTTCGAGGTGGCAAAAATGGCCGTGATTCCGGCGAGCCAGGGAGCTGGCATCGGTCGCAAGCTGCTCCATGCCGTGATTGAGGCGGGACGAAGTGCCGGTGCGCGAAGTCTCTATTTGGAGACGAACCATACGCTCAAGCCTGCCATCCGTCTCTATGAATCAATGGGATTCAAGCACCTACCGTCGAGCCAGATAACGCCTTCGCAATATGAAAGGGCCGATGTGTACATGAAAATAAATTTGGTTTGATGTCCCCCTCCGGAGTCTGAATGGATGGGTAGTCTACCGGAAACTGCCATCCTGAACAGACCCCTTTGTTAATGATGACGCGGGCGCTCTCTTCCATGACTTTGACGCTCTCCGCAGTGTCGTCAATTGGCGGCCAAAATGGAAGCGGTCCCTTACGCCGAGCGCCGCACGAGGCGGTTTCCCTCCCTTCACCACGCTGGGACCGTGCCCAGTGGACCAAATGCTTTGCATTACGACCGGCAGGAACCGCTAGCCTCAATCCAGGCGCGCTGAGCACCTTGGGTTGGTTCCAGGGCGCGCTCCGCCGCCTCACCCCTAAGATTCCTTTGGTTCCGATCCAACTTCATGGGAAACACCTGAGGCATTTCTCTTCCACCTTTCGCTGTCTCAGTGGAAGAGCAATTAGCTACTGCCCTGCACTCGCTGTGATTAACAACCGACCGGCTGAGGTGCTCTGTCCGGCGAAAAGTGAAGGTGGCCCTCATGCGTACTTCTCGATTCGGATGTGTGAGTCTGGTGTTCGCGGTTCTACTGATGGCGCTGTCAGTTAGCGCCGGGGCGCAGACATCGCATTTCAGCTACGCCCAGCTTCTGTTAGGTGGCGGCTTCACTCGTCCCGTCGGTGTTGCAGTGGATGGCAAAGGCAACGTCTTTGTTGCCGATGCCGGCAACAGTGCGGTGAAAGAGATCCCGGCCGGCTGTGCTACTTCCAGTTGTGTCGTGACCTTGGGCAGCGGCTTCAACATTCCCAATGGCGTTGCGGTCGACCAGACCGGCAACGTCTTCGTTGGCGACTCCGGCAACGACGCGGTAAAAGTGATTCTGGCGGTCAATGGCAGCATTCCGGCCTCACCCACCATCAACACGCTGGGAGGTGGCTTCAAAGAACCCGCAGCCATTGCGAGCGACAGCAGCGGCAACGTCTATGTTGCCGACTACGGCAACAGCGCGGTAAAGCAGATTCCTGCTGGCTGCAGTGCCTCCAGTTGCGTCAAGACGTTAGGTAGCGGCATAAGCTATCCCAATGGCATTGCTGTGGACGCGAGCGGTGACGTCTTCGTCACCAGCGCCATCAGCAATTCGGTGTACGAAATAGTGGCGGTCGGCGGCAGCATCCCGGCCTCGCCCATCATCAACACGTTGGGCAGCGGCTTCAGCTATCCCAATGGCGTGGCTGTGGACGGGACCGGCAACGTCTACGTCGCCGATTCCGGTAATAATGCGCTGAAAAAAATACTGGCGGTCAATGGCAGCGTCCCGGCCTCCTCGCCCACCATCACCACGCTCGACAGCAATCTCTACTGGCCCACGGATGTGGTGCTGGATGCGAGCGGGAACCTCTACGTCGCGGATTACAAGAACGACCGCGTGGTAGAGCTCGAAACGCAGGCAGTGAACTTCGGAGCGGTCGCCGCCAGCCAAACCAGCGCGGCGATCTCTCTGACTTTCACCTTTGACAGTGGAGGAGCCATCGGCAGCCCGCTGGCACTGACCCAGGGTACTGCAGGCTTGGACTTTACCGTCGCCAGCGGCGGAACCTGCGCGTCCGGCGTCAGCTACAACACCGGCGACACCTGCACGGTCAACGTGACCTTTCAGCCGAAATTCTCCGGAACACGCTACGGCGCGGTACTCCTGTACAACAACAGTTCGCCTGCCAGGGTGATCGGAACAGCCTATCTTATAGGAACCGGTGAGGGCCCGCAGATCGCCTTCCAACCGGGAACGCTCTCAAGCGCACTCGTTAGCGATAACAGCTCCTTCAATTGGCTCGGTGGCATAGCGGTGGATGGCAGCGAAAACGTCTATCTCGCCGACGGTCTTGAAGCCGTGTGGGCGCTGATGGCGCCGGCCAGCGGCACAAACTACACCAGCTCCCTGCTCGGTGGCAAAACTGGCGGCGTTCCAAACATCTCCTACGACTGCCCCCAATTTACGGCGGTGGATGGCGCGGGAAACATCTACGTTGCCGACTACGGCTGTAACAATAACCACCCCGCCGTGTACCAGCTGGCTCTTCAGCCCGATGGCAGCTACAGCCGGACCGACCTTGGCACGGGGTTTGTGCGTCCTATGGGCGTAGCGGTCGACGGCAACGGAAATGTCTATGTTTCCGATTATGGAACCGGCTTTGTGTACAAACTGACGCTGTCCAATGGCCGCTATACGCAGACCACAATTGCCAGCGGAATTGCCTACCTCAATGACTTAGCCGTCGATGGCAGCGGAAATGTCTATATCGCATCCGACGGCCCCAGCTTGATCACCAAGTTGACGCTGCAAACAAACGGCAGCTACACCACGAGCACTCTGGGAAGCGGCTGGGTACTCCCGAGTGAGATCGCAATCGACGGCAATGGGAATCTTTATGTTTCCGATATGTATGCCTACCCGAACACGGTGTCCAAGCTGACGCCGCAACCGGACGGCAGCTACATCCAGTCTGGCACAGTTCTTCGCTCCCAGTTGCAGGCGCCCGTCGGAGTGGCGGCGGAGGGCGCGGGAAATCCCTTTATCGTCGATTCCGCAACGAACAATGTCTACAAGCTAGACATTGTGGATGGCCCAGCTCTGAGCTTTCCTACGGCAACCGCTCATGGGTCGGTCGACACGACGGACGGTACGCTGGCAGCGACGGTGCAAAACATCGGCAATGCGCCGCTGACTTTTAGCGCTATCGTGGCGAGCACGAACTTCCAGCTCGACAGCGGAACGACTACCTGCTCCACTTCCACGGCGCTTGCCGTGAATGCCACTTGCGTGGTCGGAGTGTATTTCTACCCGACAACGGCGGGTCCACTTACCGGCGCCATCACATTGACGGACAATGCTCTGAACGTGACCGGGGCAACCCAGACGATCGCACTTTCCGGGAACGGCTCAGTGTTGCCGCCCGCTCCCACGATCGGTTCTGAACCGGTGCTATCGACCACCGCAACTGCGGCGACTTTCACGTTCAGTGATACGCAGCCGGGCGTAACCTTCCAGTGCAGTTTGGGCAGCGCGGCTTATGCGGCGTGCAGCAGTGGGATCAGCTACTCATCCCTGGCCCTCGGCACTCACACCATTGCGGTCGAGGCCGTGGACGGATCGGGCAACGTCAGCGCCCCTGCAACCTATAGCTGGGCAATCATTGGCCCACCGCCGGCACCGACGTTCATCACCGATCCCCCTAGCTCGACCACCGCGACCACGGCCAGCTTCAGCTGGGTGGATTCGCAGTCGAACGTGGTCTACCTGTGCAGCCTGGACGGCGCGGCCTACGCGGCGTGCCAGATCAGCACAAACCCCATAGGGGGCGCAACCTACACGTCTCTAGCCCTCGGCGCTCACAGCCTCGCGGTTGAAGCGATGGACATCTTTGGCAACGTCAGTACTCCGGCGACCTACAATTGGACAATTACAGCAGCCCCCTTGCATGTGACAGTGGGCACGGCGCCGTCGGGGCTCTCCTTCACCGTGGACGGCACCAGTTACACCAACGCGATCACCCTGAGCTGGATTCCGGGCTCCTGCCATACCATCGCCACCACCTCGCCGCAGTCTCCCA
>Ga0181520_10010977_pt1 | contig 12000 bp, 12 predicted proteins | sample PEATcosm2014_Bin_29_FD_132451 | JGI IMG/M metagenome (GOLD analysis project Ga0181520, IMG submission 132451) | Peatland microbial communities from MTU Mesocosm Facility, Houghton, MI, USA - PEATcosm2014_Bin02_30_metaG | ecosystem: Environmental > Terrestrial > Soil > Wetlands > Peat | place...
TCTGCCATACTTGAATGTGCCCACCAGGTACGGCCAATCCCAAAAACTTAGTGACGAGGTTGCAGCGATGTCGGCAAAGTACGTCTTTGTGACGGGTGGAGTTGTGTCCAGTTTAGGCAAAGGACTTGCAGCGGCCTCCATCGGCTGCCTGCTTGAGAGCCGCGGCCTCCGCGTCAACCTGATGAAGTTTGACCCCTACCTCAACGTCGATCCCGGCACCATGTCGCCTTTCCAGCACGGCGAGGTCTTCGTCACCGACGACGGCGCAGAGACCGACCTCGACCTGGGCCACTACGAGCGATTCACCCACGCACCTCTCTCGCGCGACAACAACTACACCACCGGCCGCATCTACGAGCAGATCATTTTGAAGGAGCGCCGCGGCGATTATCTTGGCAAAACCGTGCAGGTCATTCCTCACGTGACCAACGAAATCAAGAACGCCATGCGCAAGGTGGCATCGAACGGCGCCGACGTGACCATCGTCGAAATCGGCGGTACTGTTGGCGACATAGAATCGCTGCCATTCCTCGAAGCCATTCGCCAGATGCGCCAGGAGCTTGGCCGCGAAAACACGGTCTTCGTGCACGTCACGCTGGTTCCATGGATCGCCGCCGCACAGGAGCTCAAGACCAAGCCCACGCAGCACTCCGTAAAGGAGCTGCTCTCCATTGGGATTCAAGCCGACATTCTGCTTTGCCGCTCCGACCGCGCCATGAGCCGCGACATCAAGCAGAAGATCGCCGCCTTCTGCAACGTCGAAGAAAAGGCCGTCATCGGCGCCAAAACCGTGCCCTTCATCTACGAAGTCCCGATTGGTTTTGCCGAGGAAGGCGTCGACACGCTGGTTCTTAAATATCTGCATAAGGATGCGCCCGAGGCTGACATCACGCTCTGGCGGGAGCTCGTTGACCGCTGCTACCACCCCAAGGACGAGGTCTCCATCGCGATCGTGGGCAAGTACGTTGAGTACGAAGACAGCTACAAATCGCTCAAGGAAGCGCTGACGCACGGGGCGATTTCGCAAAACCTGAAACTGAAGATTCACTGGATTGAGGCCGAGGGCCTTGAATCCTCCGGTCCCGAAGATCGCGGCTACGAATCGCAACTTGAAGGCTACGACGGAATCCTCGTTCCCGGCGGCTTCGGCAAGCGCGGCATCGACGGCATGTTGAACGCCATTCGCTATGCGCGCGAGAAAAACGTGCCCTACTTCGGCATCTGCCTCGGGATGCAGACAGCCTGCATTGAGTTTGCGCGCAATGTTTGCGGTCTTAAAGACGCGAACTCATCGGAATTTGACCCAGCTACCGAGCACCGCATCATCTACAAATTGCGCGAGCTGCTCGGCGTGGAAGAGATGGGCGGGACGATGCGACTGGGCGCGTGGACCTGCGTCTTGCAGGAAGACTCGCTCGCATCGCGCTCCTATGGCGGCCAAAAGGAGATCAGCGAGCGCCATCGGCACCGCTACGAGTTTAACCGCGAATACGAGGCGCTGCTCACCGGCGCCGGCCTGCGCATCTCCGGCTCAACGCCCGACCAGACCTACGTCGAGATCGTCGAAATCCCCGGCCACCCGTATTTCCTCGGCTGCCAGTTCCACCCCGAATTCAAATCGAAGCCTCTCGAGCCGCATCCGCTCTTCCGCGAGTTCATCGTCGCCAGCTACAGACACCGCCTCCAGCGGTCGCAAATCGAGTCGGTGGCCAGCCAAGTCGTGCAGTAGGGACCAATCGGCCTCGCTGAGGGCGCGAGATGTTCGATGACCTCGAAACCGCAGAACAAAAAACGGAAGAGAAGAGGAGGCCCTCAGAAGAAGATGACAAGCCATAAGAGGGATGTCGCGCTCGTCTCACGTAATTGCCATCATTGTTTTTGCCGTGCTGTACTTTCCTTTTAAGAGCCATCCGTGGAGCTTATACGTTGCTGTTGCAGGCGCCTATTCGGCATTCGCGTTCGCTATCGCCTTAGGCTTGGCATTGGAAAATCTAGATGATATTTTCGGTGATCCCCGGATTCCGCAGTATGTTGCGGCGTTGTTCGTGCCGCATCTGCTCGTGTTGGGCCTAATCATTCTGGCTACGTATCTCTGGCTCTATCTCAACGGGATCCTCCCCACTTGGGCGACTCTCTGGGGGCGCAGGCCTTCATTGTGGAGCGTTTGCGGCGTCATTGTATTTTGGTTCGCTGGCACACGAGAAGGCATTTGGATGGCAGGCAAGATCAAGCGCCGGCTCAAAGAATCCGAGGATTGAGAGTTGCTTGTTTCTCTCGCGCGGCCGCGGCCAGCGCTGTCACGGCGCCAGAATCTTCTCGGCCAAGTCCGGCGCAACCCTCTGGAAGTGCCGCACATTCCATGTATAGATCCATTCCGCATTCGCCTTGCGGGCGCAGGCCACGTGCAGAGCATCGTAAATGGTTCCTCCGGTCAGGCCTGCAGTCGCGCAGGCCTTGAGAGTCTCGACGTACTCATTTGCGGTGAGAGCGACCGGGGAGATTCTTACGAGAAAAGCCTCCAGCGCAAGCATCGCGTTGCGTCCCGATAGTCGAATCCCCGGCGGCATCGATGTGACCGAACTGTAAAACTCAGCCAGCGTGTGGGCGCTTACGGCAGTTTCTTTCCTGGCGCTCCCGTTCCATAACTTCAAGCTGGATACATGATGAACATGATCGGCCTGTGCGATGGCAACAAGTACGGAGGTGTCGAGGAAGATCACTCTTCGTCCTGATCGACACCGGAATTCAGGCCAAGGATGCGCCGCTCGCGTTCCAGCCGCATCTGGGCGATGGACTCATTTACCATCTCGACCGTGATCTTCTGCGGGCTCGGCCGATCGGCAGAGAGAATTAGGGGAGTTCCATTCTCGATTACAAGCTGAGCTTCGGCCACAGCAGGCGTGAGGGTGAGGCTGTCGCCCTTCCGCTCCGCCCGCAATCGGGTTCCCGGATTGAGGTGCAAGGCATCGCGAAACTTCTTGGGCACGACGATTCGACCCGCTCGGTCGATCTCCACTATGGCATTCATAATGGCATTATACCATCTAAAATAGCATTTTACTGGGAAGCTGGGCTCATGGGCTGGAAATCATGGAAATCCGATCAGGTCGTCGCTGGTTTCGTGAAGGACTTCGAGCGAGCCCGTTTCGGCGCGCGATAACTCCGGCGCGCTCAATCCCTGGCGTCCCGCCTTCTTGGTTCTCATAACCACCTCCAGGCCTTCGAGAACCAGCTCCCGAACCGTTGTCCCGCGCTCAGCGGCCATCACCTTGACCGCACGATAGAGGTCATCTGGAAGATCCACGGAAGTGCGCATAAAAACATATTAGCATATATATGTATTTACGCTTTGCTCTTCTAAAGTTCGCCGATTGAGCTACTTTTCGACCGCCCGTCCATCTGCCGATCGGCACAACTGAGCCCGGTCAGTCTTTTTCTTGAAACATTCTTTGCCAATCCAACCTGTATTGAAGCGATTTCATCGAAAGTTGCGTCTACTACCAACGGAGAGCCTGAACCCGAGCCAATTTTCAATGAAAATGCACGCCTTCCACACCCTTCCCCTGAACCCCCGCCCCGGCCGCAAGCGTCTCATGGACCAGTCCGGTACTAAGCTAGAAAAACTACCCTCCGGGTTATTGACAATGATTTCCTGCCGGGCCTATCGTGTCTAAGTTTTGGGCACAAGAATCGAAAGGATGGAATTAAAGATGGTCGCCTATTTCCAGCTTCAGCCTGCTGAAGCGGAGCTGCAAGACTTGGCTGAGCAATACTGGCAAACCGCCGGCGAGAAGGAGCATGAGCTTGAAAAGGCTGCCTTCGAGGCCGGGGAAGCCATTCGCAATGGAGATTACTCGCTGGCCAATCTGGAAGCGATTGTGCGCTGGAAATCGGAGCGCGCGGTACAGGTTTTGATCTGCAACAGCAACGAGAAGATCCGGCAGGTGCTGGCGGTCGCGGCCGCGCCCGAGTCTTCGACTGAAGCCGCCGTCAAGGCCCTGCTTGAGTTGCACGGCGTTGACATTGCCCTGGCCTCCGCCGTTCTGGCTGCGATCTTCCCTGAGCGCTACACGGTGCTGGACTACCGCACCCTCGAGGCGCTCGGCCACGCGCGTCACGACGTCCACTTCTACCAGGAGTATCTCGACTTCTGTAAGCGTCTTGCGGAAAGCAACGTCGTGAAGCCGCTCAACGAGCTTCCCGCCCCCACGCCTCTGCGCACGCTCGATCGCGCACTGTGGGAGTGGTCGCGCACCCACACCGAGTAATCGCCGGCTCACCGGATCATTGCCGCGTGCTCTCCCATCCCGTTCACGGGAAACGTGGAGAGTACGCGTGCAAGATCATTCCGATTTCAGAGTGCGGAGCTCTTCCTGCCCCCCGACTCTGATCCTGCCCCCTGTACAATCTCCTTCGTGAGCAGCTCGTTCGAAATCGGGCCGGTGCAGGTTGGCTCAGGCCAGCTGTTTCTCATTGCCGGTCCCTGCGTTATCGAGTCTGAAGCTCACTCCTTTAAAATGGCCGAGGCTATCCAGCGCATCGCCGCCGATCTCAGCGTTCCTTTTATCTTCAAAGCGAGCTACGACAAGGCGAATCGTACCAGCGTCAAGAGTTTTCGCGGCCCCGGCCTTCTTGAAGGCACGCGCATCCTCGGCCGCATCGCAAAGGACACGGGCCTTCCGGTCCTCACCGATGTCCACGAGCCCGCGCACTGCGAAGTCGCCGCTGACGCGGGTGACGTGCTGCAGATTCCCGCGTTTCTTTGCCGCCAAACCGACCTGCTGATTGCCGCGGGAAAAACCGGGCGCGCCGTCAATATCAAGAAAGGCCAGTTCGTTGCGCCTTGGGACATGACCCACGGCGTCGAGAAGGTCCGCTCCACGGGCAACGAGCGCGTTTTTCTTACTGAGCGCGGCTCATCGTTCGGCTACAACAACCTGGTGGTCGATTTCCGTTCGCTCGCCGTCATGCGCCGGCTCACGCCCGTGGTCTTTGACGCGACGCACTCTGTGCAGCAGCCCTCGGCGGCCAACGGCATCAGCGGCGGCCAGCCGGAGTACATTCCGCTGCTGTCTCGTGCGGCGGTCGCTGCCGGTATCGACGGACTCTTTGTCGAAGTCCACGACGATCCGGCGAACGCCAAATCCGACGGCGCGAATGCCCTCGACCTTAAGCTCCTCAAGCCCCTGCTGGAAACGTTGCTCGCTGTCCACGCCGCTGCCGGCGCAGTCCGCTGAGGATTCAGACGGCGCGAATCTCCATGGTCTTCCCGAGCGCCTTCAATGCCCCTGCGATCCCGTCGATCTTCGTTGTATGGCGCAGGTCGATTAGTCGCGTCACTTCCTGCGGCGTCACGCGAAGTCGCCGTGCCAAGTCAGCGGGACGAACTCTTTGCGCGATCATTTCGTTCAACAACAGCACCTTGGCTGAGAGGCTGGCAGGCAATTCGATCACTTGCTGACCACGCCTGGCTCTGGAGGGCAGCGGAACCCTCCGCGCTGCTTCAAAATAGAAGTCGAGTGCCGACTCAAGAGCGTCTGCACCATGTTGCAATGCGTCTTCGACGCTCGTCCCTTGGGTGATAGCTTCGGGAATGTCGGGAAAAGTGACGAGGAAGAATCTTCCGTCACGCTTCAATCTCACCGGATAGCGCATCAGTCCTCCTGTTTGAGCCCAAGCTGTTCCTTGATGGCCTCAACAAGGCCCTTGCCAAGATCTTTGGAGTGCATGGGAAGAACCGAGACCTTGCCATTCAGTTCAACCCTTAAGTGTGAGCCCTTGGCGGACTTAAACGTGGCTCCTCGCGCCGCGAGCCATCTCTTGAATTCAGCGCTCTTCACTTGCCTCCTCCACTATAAGCAATTTTGCTTACTCCGTCCACCGCCGAGAGAGCGGTCCTGACCTTCACGGCCCTCCGCACCCCACCGTCCCCGTCGTCGTTTTCCCATCGAGCACAAAGCACGAAATGCCCTGAATATCCGTTCGAAACGTCCGCACGTGCGCCTGCTGCAACTCCTCAAGCACTTCCTCGCGCGGATGCCCATAGCGGTTGCGCAGACCGCAGGAAATCACGGCCCACTGTGGCTGAACGCGCGCGAAAAATTCTGGCCGCGTTGATGTGATGCTGCCGTGGTGCCCCACCTTGAGCAACGTGCTCCGAAGTCCCGGCTCGGCGAGCATCGCCCGTTCGATCGGCGCTTCGGCGTCGCCCTCCAGCATCACGGATGTCGCGCCATAGGCCATGTGCAGCACCAGCGAATCGTTGTTCGTCGGTTCAGGGCCTGGGACGTAATCGCCGAACGGCGCCAGCACATTCACCTGTGTGCTTCCAAAATTGAAGGCGTCGCCGGCGCGAAAGCTTTTCACACGCACATGCTGCGCCGCTGCCTCATCCAGCAGCGCGCTATACACTCCAAATCGCGGATTGTTGCCCACCCAAAGCTCATCCGGATGGAAGTTGCGCAGCACGGCGAACAATCCGCTGATGTGATCGGAGTGCGCATGAGTCAGTGCCACAGCGTCAAGGTGCCGAATACCCCGCGCCCACAAAGCGGGCGAAACCACTTCTTCGCCGATGTCGAAATCCTGGGGCGCCTGCCTCGGCCCTCCGCCGAATCCGCCCCCATCGATCAGCAGCGTTTTTCCATCCGGCGTGATGATCAGCAGCGAGTCGCCCTGTCCGACGTCGATCGCCTCCATGAGCATCGCGTTTTTTTGCCGCTCGATGGGCCGCGGCAGAACCGCGGCCAGTGCCGCCATCGCCAAAGCGACCCACGCTGCGCCTCCCATCCAGCCTGCCCTGCGTGCCAGGCTCTCATGCGCTAGCACGATCGCCGCGCCTAAGAGTGCACAAAACGCGGCCGACTGCCAGAGCAGGGGATTGGGAATCCTGAAATCTCCCAGCGTCATCGACCCGAACAAATGCACCAGCCCAATGCCGAAGTGCATCACCAGCGCCACGAGCGTCGCCGGAACCACCGCTGCCGCCGGCCAAACCACAAGCAAAAGCAGCGTCAGCAGCGCCGCCGGCATCAGCACAACCAGCAGCGGCAGAATCAGCAGATTCACAGGTAGCGCGAAGATCGTGATGCGGTGGAAATACACAGCCATCGGCAATGTCATCGCCAACTCCACGACGCACGAGACCACCACCAGCTCGGCAAAGCGGATGGCAAACCGCACGCACCAAGGGAAAACCCGCCACGCAATCACTCCATTCCCGGCGCGCTCCATCCGTTCCGCCACCAAACGCATCATCAAACGGAACTCCGCCAACCGCGGCGCGAGCTTGATGTCCACGGCAACGAGTCGCAGGTCGCGCATCGCGGCCGCGTAGGGATGAATCGTTCCTTGCAACAGCGGAGCCGCCACTCCCGCGATCGCGAGCACCGCCAGCAGCGTCATCTGCAGGCTGGAGTCAAACAGGCTCCGCGGGCTCACCACGAGCAGGCACAACGCGGCAAAGCCAATCGTATTCAGTGCGTTTCGCTCGCGGTATACCAGCCGCCCCAGCAGATAAAGACTCACCATCCACAGTGACCGCTGCACCGGTGTGGCGAACCCCGTGAACAGCGCGTAGGCGAAAGACACCACGATCGTCATCATCGTTGCCGGCACGCGCGGCATGCGCAGCCGTCGCGCAATCCAGAAGATACATGCGGCCACGATGGCCAGATGAAACCCTGAAACCACCAGCATGTGGAAGGAGCCCGTGCGCTCAAAGCCCACGCGCAGCGCATGAGTCAGATAGGTGCGATCACCGGCCACCATCGCAGCCAGCATCACGGCATCGTCCTCGCTGAGCCGCAACGGCGCGGGCAGATTCTGCATGGCTGCCGGCAGTGCGAGCAGCCGAGTGGTCGACGCATGCTGCCACCCGCTGACTCTGCACGCCACGAACGCACCCGGCGCCTGGCCCAGACGCTCTACTCGATCCGATGAGACCGTTGCCGACGACGTGATGCCCTGGTCCAGCAGATAATCGGCCCGGCTCCAAACTCCGGGATCGCGATAGACCTCCGGCCGCAGCAGCCGAACCGCGACTCGCACCCGTTCGCCGCATCGGAACGCATGCACGCCTTGATCCGCAAAGCTAGGCCAGCCCGCCGCGGCGGGCCAGCGAACAGTCAATCGCACGCCGCCTGCCACCGGTGCCTGCGCATCGCTCTGGTCATCCACCACTTCAACCGTCGCCACGCGCAGATCGATTCGCTGCGACGGCGAGGCAGCCGAGGCCTCGTCTACATTCTGCTCAATCTCGGTGCGCATGGGCCCCGCATCGATCACGGTCCCTTCAACCGTTCGCGTCAATCCGTCTGAAAGCGCGGCTAGTTCGGGAGCAGGCGCGGGCTGCGGCTGCATTTCCCCGCACCACGCGCCCAGCAGCATCCACAAAGCCGCCAGCGGCAAAGTCACGATCCGCTGCGCGCGAAGGGCCGCCACGCCGCACACCGCAGCTACCAACACCAGCGCTAAAAGCACCAACGGAGGCGACAGCCAAACCCGGCCTGCCACAACAATCCCCGCCGCAAACAGCCACGCTGCATGAAACAACGGCACGGCAGTCAAGCTATGCGTGCGTCGCGCAGGGTTGGGTTCGTCGGCGTGCATTCGAGCGGTTCCAAACTTCACGTGCTCTCTTCGGGGCCGTGAAATGCTGCATTCTCTTCGTGAAAATGCCGCGCGGAAACGCCGATCTGGGGCAAGTCATTTCCGGAAGCGAATCCGCTCCCAGAGCTGAAAAGTGAATTTGGCATCAAGCCTATCAGGATTTCCAATTTTGGGAAGTGTTTCCCGGCACATCGCCGGCTACAGCGGCTTCACAATTGCCTTAAACCAGAGCCGAAGTTGCCGAGTGGCTTTTTCATCAAGAAAAAGCCACCTTTCGAAAATGCCGGTACGTGCACGTTCATTGTGAAACCGCTCTAGCGCCGCAATCGCACCACCGTCTCAATGTGAAACGTCTGCGGAAACAGGTCGGCGAGCGTCATGTGCTCAACGCGATAGCCAGCACCCACCAGCGCACGTAGATCACGCGCCAGCGTAGCGGGATCGCACGACACATACACCAGCTCCGGCGCGCCAATTCTTCCCAACAATTCCGTCGTTTCCGCGCCCAATCCCGTCCGTGGCGGATCAACGACAATCAGATCCGGTCGTTCGCCCTTAGCGGTTCCACATAAGAATTCCAGCGTCGTCGCTTTCACGGTGCTAGCGCTAGTCTCCCGCAAATTCTCCGTGAGCGCGGCAATCGCCGCCGGCGCCGATTCTACCGCCGTCACGCGATCGAAACGCTGGGCAAGCTTTCGCGCAAACAGACCCACGCCGGCAAACAAGTCCCACGCAAGGCTGCCGCTGAGGTCGTTAGTTACGCATTCGACAAGCTTGTCCACAAGCCAGCGATTCGCCTGGAAGAACGCGCCGTGATCCACGCGATAATCAAAGCCTGCTGCACGGTATGCAATGGATTCGGCGCCAGCCCGCGCGACCGTCCTTGGCTGGTCTTGTTGAACTTCGACCAGCTCCACGCCGCGGAGCGAAGGAATCTCGGACGATATCGCATCAAAATAGTCCGTGAGCGGAATCCGAGCCGCGCCATCCGTGAAGACGCTTGCCAGCATCGAATCTTCAGCCGCATCGCAAAAAAGTGAGACTTCGGCAGGCCGGCTCGGAATTGCGAACTTCCTGAATAGTCCCGCCGCTCTGAACGTAGCCTCGACCAGCACAGGCGCAGCAATCGGACACTCGTCGATCGCGACGACGGCATGCGATCTCCGCCCGCGGTACCCTGCTCGACCCTGCGCATCGAAAGCCAACCGGATCCGATTGCGGTATGCCCAGGGCTCACCCGCAAGCACCGCAATGTCATCCGGCGCGTGCACGCCGCTGCGCTCGAGCGTCTCGCGCAAAATGGCTTGCTTCATCTCGAGTTGCGATTTGTAATCGGCGTGTTGGTACTGGCAGCCACCGCACACCCCGAAGTGTTTGCACTTCGGCACAACCCGCTCGGCCGCGACCTCAACAATTTCTTCCACTTCGGCGGTCGCGTATCCGCGCTTCTCTTCGACGATGCGCACGCGCGCCTGCTCGCCGGGCAGCGCCAGCGGCACAAAGACCGCTTTGCCTTCGACGCGCGCCAAACCGGCACCGCCATAAATCGGCTTTTCAATTCCGACGAGTTGCGGCGGCCCGGCACTCGCGCTGGAATCAGCTTGCCGCGCGCGCCGGCGCCGCGAAAACGACCGCGCCCGCTTCTTCATTGCTGGCTCATGTAGAACAGGCTCAACCGCGGCAGGTTGTAGTGCACCAGCAATTGCTTCCGCTCAAACTGCTGCTCCACCTGCCGCAACTGCACCACGCCCATACGGCTGCGATAGGGCGCGAGCTCCAGCGCTGCGTGCTCCTTCAACCCCACAAGCAGAGTCTCCGGGGCCGCTGCCCGGAGCGCCGCATACAATTTCTCTTCGAGCACCGTCAGCGATCGCTCCAGTCCTTCGAGATTCACGTCTGTCGCTTTCTCCGCGCTGCCGCCCCGCACCTCCGCCGCCAACTCTCTCAGCCGCGCGGCCGTAGCCCGGCAAGCCTCCTCGGCAACGATGGCCCGATCCAGCGCCTCTGCCGCTGCCGTCAAATGCGCCGCCACGCGCTCATGCTCGAATCCGGAATCCTCTGCCACCGCCGCAGTCGCCGACCCTGTCGATGCCGATCCTGTCGCGGCTTCGCTCATCTCCATCGCCGCCTGCATCACCGCCTGCGCGCACCAGGCCAACCCGTTCACGCGCTGCATGCGTGCACGCTTCTGCCGTGTCTCATACTTGTCGAACGCGTCGTCGATCCCACGCAACACGGCCTCCAGCGGAATGCCCGCCTCGCGCCACATCTCGATCAGCGACCAATCCAGAGTCGAAAGCAGCAGAATCGTCCCCCGTCTCTGCTGGAAGCGCTCCTCGATCTCGGTAAAATAGTTGAAGTAGTTGCGCACCACTTCATCTTAAATTCCGCAAGCGGAGACGAACGATGGCAACCGTTGGATTTGTCGGGCTTGGCATCATGGGCCGCCCCATGCTCAGGAACCTTATCAAGGCCGGTCACACGGTCGTTGCCTACGGCCGCACGCCAGCCAAGCTCGATTCAGCCGTTGCAGATGGCGCTCAGCGCGGCGCATCGAACGCCGACGTCGGCGCGCGCGCTTCCATCGTCATCACCATGCTGCCGGACGGCCCTGAAGTTGAGGAAGTGGTGCTAGGCGCCAACGGAATTCTATCCGGCGCAAAGCCCGGCTCGCTCATTATTGACATGAGTTCCATCAGCCCGCTCGTTTCGCAGAAGATTGCGGCGGCATGCGAAGCAAAAGGCGTCGATTTTCTTGACGCTCCAGTGTCGGGCGGCGAGCCCAAAGCCGTCGATGGCACCCTGGCCATCATGGCCGGCGGCAAGCCTGAAGCGTTCGCCAAAGCCGAGCCAATCCTCAAGTGCCTCGGCTCCAGCGTCACGCTCACCGGTCCCGTCGGTGCGGGAAACACGACCAAGCTCGCCAATCAAATTATGGTGGCCTGCAACATCGCCGCCATCGGCGAAGCGCTCACGCTCGCTACGCGCTGCGGCCTCAATCCTGAAGTGGTCGTCAACGCCGTCAAGGGCGGACTCGCGGGCAGCGCCGTTCTCAACGCTAAGGGGCCCATGCTCATCGCGCGCAACTTCAAGCCGGGTTTCCGGATCAGCCTTCACCAGAAGGATCTGCGCAACGCACTCCAGACCGCGGAAGCCAATCACGTTTTTCTGCCGCTCACTGCGCAGGTGCAGCAGATGCTGTCGTCGCTCATCGCCGACGGCAAAGGAGACCTCGATCACTCCGCGATCGCCACCTTCGTTGAGGAAGCATCACACGTTGAAGTGAAAGTGCCCACGTCTTAGCCGTTGAGGTGGGACCGCACAACCCCGGATCCCGCCCGGAAAAAACTGACCACTAATCTCTGATCACTAACCACTCGCTTCGCCCCA
>Ga0181520_10010978_pt1 | contig 12000 bp, 11 predicted proteins | sample PEATcosm2014_Bin_29_FD_132451 | JGI IMG/M metagenome (GOLD analysis project Ga0181520, IMG submission 132451) | Peatland microbial communities from MTU Mesocosm Facility, Houghton, MI, USA - PEATcosm2014_Bin02_30_metaG | ecosystem: Environmental > Terrestrial > Soil > Wetlands > Peat | place...
ATGAAAGCAGCGAAGCAGCCTGACACGAATCCTGCCGGAGGGGTCTGCGCTCATGGCTCGCATAAAATCTACGGTCGATTTGGCAGCACGATTTGTGCTGATGGCGGGTATAGCCGTGGTGTCGGGAGCGACGATGTTGGGGGGTCTTGCGCAAGTTGCGGGACCCAGCTCGGCAGCACGCCGGATCTTCACGCTGACCAATGAGGACCGCCAGGAGCAGGGGCTCCCTGCTCTGCGCTGGGATGCGGCTCTTGCTGCCGCGGCTCAGGCACACGCCGACCGAATGGTGCAGGAGCGCTCACTTTCACATCAGTATCCCGGCGAAGACGCGCTGATAGCGAGGGCAGCGACAGCGGGCGCGCATTTTCAGGCCATCGCGGAGAATGTCGCGACCGGTCCTGGCCCTGCGTCGATCGAACACGAGTGGATGCAGTCGACGGCGCATCGGACTAATATTCTCGATCCGAGAATGAACGCGGTCGGCATTGCCGTGGCGGAGCGTGCAGGATCTCTTTATGCGGTGGAGGACTTCGAACAGTCGTCCGAGGCTTTGACACGCGAACAGGTGGAGCAGAGGGTGCGCGAATTAGTGCGGAAGCAGAGTGTCGATCCGACAGTGACCGCGGGGCCGGCGGAGCAGGCGTGCTCGATGGGACACGGCATTCCGGAGGGGTCGGACGCGCGCTCCATTGTCCGATTCGAAACGGCGGACCTGAGCCAGCTGCCCGGTCAGGTGGTCCAGCAGATTCGCGGCGGAGACTTCAGAAAAGCCGCGGTGGGTGCGTGTTTCCCGCAGCTCAACCAGGCGAGCTTCACAACTTACCACGTTGCTATTCTTTTCTACTGAGGGTCGAGCTGCTCCGCGCCTTCGCCAGGCTTCGTCGGTTCAAGCTGCAGGGCATTGTTGAAGCGGTTGAAGTAGTTGAACAGGCCGATGGCGGCCATAAGCTCTACGACTTCTCCTTCGTTGAAATGCTCGCGCAACTCCTCGAAGTCTTCATCGGGAATGCGATTGGCATCGGTTGTCATCCGCTCGGCGAGTCGAAGCGCGGCCTTTTCCGCGTCAGTGAAATCGCTCCTGCCGGAGTAGCCGTTAAGGCCGTCGAGTTGATCGCGTGACCACCCCAGTCGCAAGGCAATCTGCGAATGCGATGCGAGGCAGTAAGCGCATTGGTTGAGCTGCGAAGTGCGGACGATGACCAGCTCCTTGAGCCGCAGGGGAACGGTGCCGGTCTGCAGGACGGCCTCGAAATGCGCGATCATGGTCGCGAGAATCTCGGGACGATGAGCCATCGTGCGAAACATATTCGGCACGTTGCCACGAGTGCGCATGTAACGGTCGTAGATCTCGCCCACAGGCGGCGCGGCCTGGGCTCGTGGGATGCGCGAAATGCGCGGAGCGGTCTTCAGCATGACGTTTCTCCTCCAGGTAACCAGCGTAACGCAGCGGCAGGGTGCGGCTGGCCCTTTGATATAATTTCCTCAGAGAAGCGCGTAAGCCACACTCCTCAGTAGCTCAATGGCAGAGCATTCGGCTGTTAACCGAAGGGTTGTAGGTTCGAGTCCTACCTGAGGAGCCAATTTTTCAAGCGCTTGCAGACACCCCGCCGATCAACTTCGCCGAACTTCGCCGAATTTCATTCAAACCCTTCAGATTTCTTCCCTTCAGGCCCAAACTCTTCTTCGGCATCTTCCAGTCGCCGAGCCCTCTGACGTGCGCGAGTTCACTGCGGCGAGGACGCTTTGTTCGATCGCCTGAACGTAAACGTCACCAGTCGTCTTGATGCTCGCGTGCCGCAGCATACCTTGAGTGACGGCCCCGCTGCTCACATCCGGTATGCCAGTATGTACGGCATGGGTCTGGTTGAGTTGAATAAGTACAAAGAGGCAATCGGCCCGCTTGATGAAGCGATCCAAGTTGCCGCGAAGACACGAAATGTGGCTTATCCGTCGATCGCCGTCAACGCAAGGATTGAGGCACTGAGCGGTATCGGTCAAAATGACCAGGCGCTGCACTTGCTGCTGATGCGATGCGAAAGGCAACCGCTCTCCACTTGGCCGGTCATCAGTGCCGCCCCCAAACCTTCCCACCAGCGCCAGGAACCGTGCGGAGCGGTAACGCGGGTGCAAGCAGGTTGATGGAGCTTTGCTCGGGGATGCAAGGGCCTGACTCTTTCGCCGGATTAACAGCAAAGGGCGATTACGATCACAGAGCGGCATTCTGGCATTGAGCACCGATCGCAGAAGAAGTGATCGCCATGGTTGTTAGCGGCAGTCTGTCACGAGGTATTTGCATGAAGCTGACCGTCGAGAAGCTAAATGAAGATGTCACACGCCCGAGCAGCAGTTCGGCATCCGTCCCGGACTTGAACTTAAGAATTTCACCGCAACCGGTAAAGAATGAGCGAGGCAAATCAACGTTTGCGGTTACAAAGATTTGTTGCTGTGCAATGGAAACCAGGGCTATAGTGTCGGAGACTGCCAGTCGCGACAGAAACCTCAGATGCTGCGCTCGGTCGTGATGGCACTCAAGCCCTGTCTCCAGATCGAAATCCCAGGGAGTCTGCCGGTTATGCGACTTGAAGTTGGTTACGTGGTTGGCGACTATGAAGTACTAGGCGTTCTTGGTGCTGGGAGCATGGGGCAGGTCTTCCGGGTCCGAAACACGCTGTCCGATCGGATTGAGGCCATGAAGGTCCTTAAGCCGACTCTTCTCGCCGAGCCAGAAACAGCAGCACGTTTCATGGCCGAGATCCGTACGCTTGCCGGCTTTACCCATCCGAATATTGCTCAACTACGCACTGCCCTCCAAATAGATAACCAGTTAGTCATGATCATGGAGCTGGTCGAGGGTCAGCCGCTTCAATGCCAGATCGGGGGCGGTGTCGTTCCTCAGCCGAGAGCCCTGCGGTACGTTCTGCAGCTTCTTTCGGCGTTGAGCTACGCTCACAGGCGCGGTGTCATCCATCGCGACATCAAGCCTGCAAATCTCATGGTTACGTCGCAGGGCCTTGTGAAGCTGATGGATTTCGGGGTCGCGAAGTCGGAGGCGCGCGGGCCGCTTACTCGGCCCGGAGTGGCAGTTGGCTCATTGCGCTATATGTCCCCCGAGCAGATGAGGGGATACGCAGTTGACAATCGGTCCGATCTTTATTCGGTCGGCATCCTGCTCTATGAATTACTAACAGGGCGGAAGCCATTTGAAGCCAACAGGGTGCGTTCCTTAGTTCGTCACCAGACAGACCTGCCCCCGAGGGCGCCCATTGAGATCAATCCACTGCTTCCCAAATCGTTGAACGATCTGATTTTATGTTCGCTCGCAAAGGATCCAGCCAAACGATTTCAGTCAGCAGATTCGATGGCCAGGGCATTGAGCGGCTTCACCCTTCAGCCACCTCGACGGGAGCGCGAGGCAGCCGCTGTGGTCGCATCGCGGCACCAGTCTCCCGCGGATGGTCGACCGAAGGTGCTTCATGAGGCTGCTCCCCCTTCGGGGCGTGCAACGGCGGTGGTTTCGCCGCCGCGATCAGCATTTACGGCCGGGGCGACTACCGGGCGATCGGGGCTTTTGATCCGCCATTCACCTTTCTGGGTCCGCCTCGGCTGGGTGGCCGTCGGCGCATGCGCAGTCATTCTGGTATGCTCGGCTGCTCTGGAACTGCCAGGTTTCCTCAACAGAACAAAGTCTGGCGGGGCAGATAGTCGACTTAGTGTTGACTCTCTGCCGGACACTGAGGCCAACACCGAAAACGATAGGGCACGGGAGCGGCAGCAGATGGTTCAATTGCAGGCACGGACAGACGCTCTTCAGGTCAGGCTTGCCCGCCAGCCGCACGGCGGCGGCAACACCGACGCCTCAGAGTTGGATCGACAATACGCCCATATTCGTGGACACCTGCGGACCGCCGAAAACGATCTGAAAAATCGGAACAGCATTGCCGCAGGCAGGGAGATGGAAACGGCACAAACGGAGATATCAGCACTCGAATCGAATCTCGGTCAATAGGAGCAGGAAGGTTATGTCAGGAAAATCCACAATCTTCATCCTCATGTTGCTGGCGGTGCTACCCGCGGCAGCGCAAAAGCGCAAAGTTACGGTTATGGATTTTGGCTATGGGACCGTCAAGAATGATGTAGTCAAATACTTTGGCAGCGATCAGGACATCGGCAAGGGTATTTCCGACCTGCTGATTGGCCAGCTGCTCGACGGCGGCGACTATCGGGTGATCGAGCGCTCGGCACTGCCCCAGATCCTTAAAGAACAGAACTTTTCGAACAGCGACCGCGCCGACCCCGCTACCGCGGCAAAGATAGGTGCTCTGATGGGCGTCGACACGATAATCATCGGCGACATCACTGCCTTTGGCAACGACGATAAGCATTATGGGGGCGCCGGCGGCGGGGCCAACGGGGTCGGCGGTATGTTGGGAAATATTCACATCAACAAGTCCAAAACTATTGTCGAGATTACCGCCCGGATGGTGGATGTGAACACGGGGGAGATCCTTGCCTCGGTGAACGGAAGAGGCGAGATCGATAAGAGCAGCTTTGGGGCCGGCGGCGGCGGTTGTGCCTGGTGGCACGGGTGCGGCGGTGGCGGTCTCGATATGGGAAGCAGCAACTTCCAGAACACGGCGATCGGCCAGGCAGTCAAGCAATCGGTGACCCAGCTGGCCTCCAATCTCGATTCCAAAGCCGGGGCGCTTCCGGCCGTGGCCGTCGCGCCTCCGCCGCCGCCACTGGACGGCGTGATCGCGGACGCCTCAACGCCGGACATCGTCATTAATGTCGGCTCCAAGGACGGAGTCAAAGCGGGTGAGACGCTCTCTGTAGTGCGGGTCGGCAAGGTCATCAAAGATCCCGTGACCGGTAAACCTCTGCGTTCGATTGAGACCGCGATCGGAACACTAACGATCACCAGCGCCGATGCCGATTCGGCTGTTGGAAAATTCAGCGGTACAGACACGCCCAAGATTGGCGATCACGTCAAGAGGCCAATCAACAACTGACACTTCCACTTCCAGCCACAAACAACAACCGAGCGCGCCGCGAGTTTCAACCCCTACGGGAGACCCGCGGCGCGTGGCCTTTTTAAGCTTTCCCGTTGAGAGTTAAACGACCCAGCGCAAAGCAGGTTCGCAGCATTAACTGCTTTTAGCGCCCCAGGAATCTTTTGAGTTTGGCTATATCCGTTTCGGCCAACGCGGCAAAACGCTCGCTGCGGTCAGCGTCATGTTGCCTGAGTGCATCCTGCGCCCTGGACAGGTTCCCATTCATGCTGGCCTGCTGAGCTGCGACATCGCCGCGGAGCGACAATCCGTCGCGCTGCATCTGCGCTTGCATGGTATTCAGGCTGTTGTTGATCCCGACGGCTTGACTGCTGTCGTTATCAATCCGCAACTCAAGCTGATCAAGCCTATCCTGGAGTTCGGGGTTGACCGTGGCAGGAACCGGAGCAGGAGGCTGGTATTCGGGCCGAGGCTGCGGAGGATTGACGGCGGCCACTTGTGCGTGAGCTCGAACCGACAGATTAGCGGTCCCTTTTGGAGCTGGTGCACTGGGGGGCATTGCCGTTTTCGGGATCGCCTCGGCAGGCGGACTGACAGCAGGAGGACCAGCGGTTGCGGTTCCACTGGTGACGGTGCTCGGGGCTGTTCTGGAATCGGAGGCAGTCTGCGTCGCCGCGCGATGATGAACAAAGCGAACCGCGGGGGTTCCAATGGCCGCAATCGCAAGCACTGCGCCGGCGGCGATATAGACTTTTTTGCCCGGAGACGAAGCCGGGCGTTTGGCCAGCGCTGCGGGTGTCGCCGCATAGGAATCTGCACCCCGCACTGCGACCTGCGTACGATCGCGCATGGGCACAGGAGCGGAAATCGCTGTAGAAGCGTAAATCGGTGCGGAGCGGGAAGTCTCAATCATCGTCGGAGCACGGGGATACGCCACTGGCAAAGGTCCCGTCTCGATTGATCCCTGGGCGTTCCGGAGCGCCTGGCGAAAAGCTTCGGCTGTGGGGAAGCGGTCTTGGGGGTCTTTGGCAATCGCGGTCAGAATGATCTGGTTGACGGCCGCCGGCAGCCATGGGCGCAACTCGATCGGAGGCTTCGGAAGCTCCTTTACATGCATGGCCATCAATTCGTAATCGCTGTTCGCGTTGAATGGCCGCTGACCGGTGGCAATTTCATAGAGGGAGATTCCGGTCGAGTAAATATCGGAGCGAGCGTCCAGGTTTTGGCCCGTGATCTGTTCGGGTGACATGTAGTTGACCGAGCCGAGCGTGGTACCGGTCTGAGTCATTTGACGTTCGGCGCCGGAACGAGCGATACCAAAGTCCATCAGCTTCACGACGCCATCCGGGGTAAGCATCATGTTGGCCGGTTTAATGTCCCGGTGGATGATGCCCTTCTGATGCGCATAACTCAAGGCGGCGAGTGCCTGATCGATGTAATTTGTACCGTTCTCGAGCGAGACCTGCCCCTGGCCCAGCAACTCGTCGAGGGTCACTCCCTGGACGTACTCCATAATCATGACCACTGATTGTCGATGGTGAGCGCGGTGCAAAGCGTGGCGATGTTCGGGTGGTTCAGACTGGCGAGCAGCTTAATTTCGCGCAGGAAACGGGCAGCCAATTCCTGGCGGCCGGCGAGATCGGGAAGCAGAACCTTCATCGCCTCGATGCGGTCGGAGATAACATTTCGTACACGGTAGACCTTGCCCATACCGCCGCTGCCGAGCACGCCGAGGATTTCATAATCGCCAATGCGCTGATGCGTTTCCGCGTCCATGCAATGTCCTCGAATTGTTTACCAGAAGATATAGTCGCCGTACATTGCGCAGGTTTCCGCATCCACGCAGTGCGGCAATCCTTGTCGAGCCTATAAAACAAGGGGATGGTAACGTCCTTATGTCCGAAAGGTCAAGAAAAACTCCAGAGCATCCGACCGCCCGTAAAGCAAACCACCCTGGGCGAAACTCGCCAGGGGCGGGTCTTTTTCCTTGTGTTGGCGCCGCAGCGGGGTTACTTTAGCTTGACTACGGCGCACAGGATTTCGCTCCATGGCCATATCCAACGATGTGCAAGGTTCCAGAGTCATCCGGATCGGGCGAAGCCCTGATTCTGAGGTGGTGCTCGATTTCCCGATCATTTCATGGGAACATGCCCGTATTCTTCGCGTCGACGGCGATCTGGTACTGGAAGACCTGAACTCGCGGAATGGGACCGCGGTAAACAATGTTCAGAACAAGATCAACAGATGCGTGATCCGGGCAGAGGATCAGGTCTATTTCGGTTCTCTTAAAGTCCCGGTCGCACGGCTGATAAGCGGGCCAGGCACCGCGATCGGCGCGGCAGCGTTTCAACAGGTGCCGGTCAGGGAAGAGGCTCTTGTGCTGGGCCGGGATCCCAGGTGCAATCAGCCTCTCGACGACCCACTTGTTTCCTGGCACCACGCCCGCATCATCGAGTCAGGCGGCAAGCTGTATGTTGAGGATCTTTCGTCGTTGAACGGTACCTTTGTCAACGGGGTAAAAGTCTCCGGAAAGGTCGAGGTCGCGGTCGGTCAGGAGATAGAACTTGGCAAATTCCATTTTCGAGTCCGCGAGGGTTGCGAGTTGGAGCGGCGTGAATACCACGGGAATGTCTCGGTTGAAGCGGCGGCAGTTACAGTTAATGCTCCGAATGGAACGCGTCTGCTCGATCCAATCTCGTTTACCGTCTACCCGTCGGAGATGGTCGCGCTCATGGGCCCCGCCGGAGCTGGAAAGACAACGTTGTTGAAGGCTCTAAACGGCTATAGCCCGCCAGCTGGCGGCCAGGTCCTGTTTAACAGCTCAGACCTCTATAAGTCCTACGATCTCTTTCGCCTGCAGATGGGCTATGTCCCTCAGGACGATATCGTTCACGCGCAACTAACGGTCCGCCAGGCACTGTATTTTTCCACGAAACTGCGCACCGATCTTACAGACTCTGAGATCGAAGCGCGTATCGACCTCATCCTTGAGCAGCTCGGAATTCTCGACAAGAAAAACACGCTCATCGGTTCTCCCGAGCAGAAGGTGCTGAGTGGCGGCCAGCGCAAGCGCGTCAATATCGCCATGGAACTAATCACCGACACACCGGTACTATTTCTCGATGAGCCGACCTCGGGCCTGTCCTCCTACGATGCCGAAGGTGTCGTTGAGCTTCTTAAAAAGCTCGCCAATCAGGGCAAGACGATCATAACTACAATTCATCAACCGAGCATCGATGTATACAAAAGGTTCGACAACCTGATCATGATATCGCGGGATCGTGGCGGATGCGGAGCACTGGCGTACTTTGGCCCCGCATACCCGGAATCGATTGAGTTCTTCCACAGCCGCGGAAGCGAGAGCCGGCCTGAACCCGCCAAAACGAAAGATCTGAGCCCGGAAATGCTGCTCGCAGGCTTATCGGCCATGAAAACGGCGGAATGGTCGGAGCGCTTCCGGCTTTCCCGATACTACAAGCTGTTCGTTGAGGGCCGCGCAGGAAAGGCCCCTGGCAACCGGGAGCAGGCTTCCACCTCGCATCGCTTTAACCTCACCCAATGGGCCACATTGCTGCGCCGCAATGTCATTCTGAAAATGAGGGACCGGGCGCAGTTGATAATCACGCTGTTACAAGCGCCTTTGTTCGCGGCGCTCATTGTTCTGGTCTTTGGCGCATCGAAGGAGCCGCCTGACATCAACCCCCTCGTAAACGCTGCGCCATCGCAAAGTGTCGCTGACTCTTTGCAAAGTGCGGGCAAGGCCTTCAGCGAAATGGGCGGAAACATCGCCGGCATCGAGTTCCTGATGGTAGTCGCTGCTATCTGGTTCGGTTGTAATAACGCCGCCCGCGACATTGTCGGCGAATGGACGGTTTACCAGCGCGAGCGGATGGTCAATCTCAAATTGCCATCCTACGTCTTTGCAAAATTTGCGGTGTTGGCGGCACTGTGTACCTTTCAATGCCTCGTATTGCTGGGTGTTGTTTACTTCGCGTGTGGGCTGAAAGGCAACTTCGCTGCGGCGGCGGCACTCCTTACTGTGTCGTCGCTGGTTGGGGCGGCTCTGGGACTTGCGATCTCCGCAAGAAGCCCAACCACGGAGACTGCCATCGCCTTGCTGCCAGTCGTCCTGCTCCCCATTATTGCCGTCGGCGGAGGCATCCGCGCCGTCTATAAAATGCCGCAGGCTACACGGTGGATCAGCTATGCAGTCCCCTCTAAGTGGGCCTTTGAACGCAATGTGATTGACGAAGCCAAAGAGCATGTCTGCGGCTATCTGCCTGGTATTCCCAAATGGGACGACTGCCCCGCCGGAGGACATGGGGTGGACGTAGCCATGATGCAGATTCCGGAGGCCGTTCGCACCAACGATGGACAGACAGATCCCGCCCCGCTCGAAGCCGGTAAGACAACACTGCGGCACACCTACGCGCAGGCGATGGGCGCGCTTGTCCTGATGCTGGTTCTGCTCCTGACATCCTCTCTGATTTTCCTGAGAATGCGGGACATTCTGTAATATTCACAGTCTCGGAAAATGATGCGCGCGGGCATCCTGCAGATCGGCGGCATCGCGCAGCCGGTCAGCCGCAGAGGCTCGCCGGTGAGGGCCGGACGAAGCCAGGCGGGTTCCACTGAATCTTTGCCAGCTCACGCTTATCAGTTCCTGGAGGTTGCAACCTCGTTTTTCGATGGTCACGGTTTCGGTATCAGCGAGACAGGGAAATAGTTCCAGCTATTGCAGGCGTTTCTTCCACGGCAATCCTGAAACCAGGCTTCGTTGAGCCCTCGGCTGGACAGCCTCAAAGCGAATAAACTGAATGCTGATATTGTCGCCCCCACCGGCCTCGATCGCCAGATTGAGCAGATTGTCAGCAATCGCGTCAGGCGACAGATCCACGGATCTGGCTACCGCCTCGATCTTTTCATGGCCGACATAGCCCCAGAGCCCATCAGAACACAGCAGGAGGGCCTCGCCAGGGCGAACAACCAGCTCGGCAATGTCGAGCGAAACCTCAGTACCGTGGCCCAAGGCGCGAGTCAGCATATTCGCATTAGGATGAACCATAGCCTGCGCGGGAGTGAGAATGCCATCGGCGACCATGCGTTCCATCAGAGAATGGTCGCGCGTCAATTGTTGAAGCCGACTATCCCGGAGGAGATATGCGCGGCTGTCGCCCACATGACCATACATTGCATGATTGCCCTTGATCACACAGAGGACGACGGTTGAGCCCATGCCGCGCAACTCCCGATGGTTAGCGGAACGGTTTCGCAAATCTGTGTTGATTACGCGCGCTGCTCGCTGTAAAGCCTCTGAAAGAGTCAGATCGGAGCCCGCGATTAAGGATCTCTTGAAGCCGTCAACCGTAGCTTGAGCAGCTTCGGCCCCTCCCCTGTAACCACCCACCCCATCTGCCACGATAAAAAGGTCCCCAAAGGGCGTTACCCCTCGGCCGACACGGTCCTGGTTTTCTGTGCGGGTCTTTCCAACGTCGCATCGCACGCCGACGGAGAGAACTATATATCCGCAATCAGATGGGTTCCCAGCCATCTTAAGTAGTAAGACGCCCCTTCCGTTGCAAAATGCTCAGCTTCCCGCGAGGCTCACCGGACATCGAGGAACCAAAGGACGGCCCAGACAACTTCGGCCTGAAGACCAGCTTACAACTGACCACCCGCGGCTGACCTGATGGCCCTCGGCCTAATGCACTATCGCATGCTGACTGGAATAGGATTGTCCCAGATCTTTGGGCTGGATCGGCCCGCATGGTGCGGCGAATTCCGGACATCTTCTCAGTCGAGGAGGCTGCTGCGAAAGAATTCCGCTGGGATTCCTGCGTCCAACGGATTGAAATATATCGGCGCTTCCGCCGGCTATCGTATTCACTTATCCGTATGGAGTGACAGCAACGGCGACTGGAGATTTCGCAGGTAATCGGTGAACAGAGAGCGGAAGCGGACGCCGCGGCGGGCGTAGTAAGCCAGCACAGAGGCCAGAAACGCCAGTGCCGATGATGTAGACTGAAAACTGTGGTGGGATCGCTGCATCGCGGTGCGTACAGATGGCTGGCGCTCGCGCTGTCCGCAATCTGGATCTGGACTCTGGCGACGGCCGAGACCGCGGTCACGCCGGCAATGCATTGCCAGCGAAGCCACATGCCGTGCTGCCCGCGAAACGGCGGCAATGGCGAAAGCTGCTCAGGGGCGCGTTGCACGGAGCAGGTTCCGGAAAAATCCGAGGCCCAAGTCCTTAAGGCTAAAACGGAAGCAGCGGCCCGGTCGCCCCGCAGGGATGTTTCAGCAAACCCGGCGCCCCTGCATGAGCGGACTTACGGCCTTGGCTTCCACGCTGCCGTCTTCCGCCTGAAAGACGATCTGCGAATTTAATCCTCTCGCTGAGCGATGTGTGTCTCTGCGCATCTGCGCGCAACCATCCCTTTCACACTGAGAGGAGTATTTCCATGAAAGCCAAAGTCCTTGCTTTATTCGCAACGTCGCTGTTTTCGCTGTCCGCACTGGCACTGACCAGCGCATCCTGCTGCACGCCCAGCGCGAAGTGCTGCGGCGGCAGCTGCTGCGGTGCGAGCTGTTGCACGGGCGGATCCTGCTGCCCAGGCGACTGCTGCAACCAGAAGAAGTAGTCCAGACCACCCGCGGGACCACTTCGCGGCTTGCGGGCCGCGAGGTGTCCTGCTTCACTTTCGGTCGAAACGCACCTTGAGCGCGAGGATCGCGAGCGAGAGAAACAGGCTGACAGCGTTAGCGAGGATGACGGGGAGGGCGTGGAGGAAGATTCCGTAAAGCAGCCAGAGAAATACTCCGAGCGAAAAGACCAGGAACATGATCAACGAGATTTCGCGGGCGCTGCGGAGGCGCCAAATCCGGATGAGCTGCGGGACAAAGGACACGGTGGTGCAAACCGCGGCCGCCAATCCGATCGCGTTCACTACGGGGCCAAGGGCGTTGACCGCCAGGCTGATCGCGCTCACAT
>Ga0181520_10010979_pt1 | contig 11999 bp, 12 predicted proteins | sample PEATcosm2014_Bin_29_FD_132451 | JGI IMG/M metagenome (GOLD analysis project Ga0181520, IMG submission 132451) | Peatland microbial communities from MTU Mesocosm Facility, Houghton, MI, USA - PEATcosm2014_Bin02_30_metaG | ecosystem: Environmental > Terrestrial > Soil > Wetlands > Peat | place...
AACCCACGCTTTTGACCAACTGCCTGTACAAGAACTACTTGCCAATACATCGTGTCAACTTAAAGAAAATAGCTTTTGTAACCAACTAACCCTCAATGGCTTCTAACCGGATGATACTGACTTGAAAATGATCTTTATTATATTATGATCAGAACTTTAACTTATGCGTAATACAGCAACAGGGGAAGGATTAACGATAGTAAGAGACTGGTGCCTGGGAAGCGACGGCAGCCTCTTTTGCGGCGAAACGGCCTCACTGAGCGATGCTGAGCTTGTGCGTTGGGCAGTCAATAGTCGCTGTCCCTTAATCCCGCTTGGCTCCCAACCCCCTAAAAAACTTCCCCGCCTTCAGGCCAGACTGGGCGAGAACAACGTGGATCTGACGGCTTTTTTTGACCATTGTTTTCACCTGCGCACTCCTACCCGAAGGGAGCGGCATCTCAAGCTCGGCGTTAAGATTGAGGATAGCCACGCTATCGTAATGGAGATGAGTAACGGTAATGGAAATCTCTCCCCTGTTGGAAAAGTTCTCGGCAAAGCAACCACACTGGTAGCGAATGCCCTGTCCGCAAAGAGTAAGAGTCCCCGTCCCACCCGAAGCGCTGTCGAGCCGACACCTCAAGGTAATCCTCCCGCTACAGCTCCTTCTTCACAGAAAGATCAATCAGAGAAAGTCGGGATTAGCGTTCCCCCCGCTGGCAACCATATGGACTTTGGCAGCCTCGCCGCTCTCTTTAAGGGGATTGAGCTACAGCAACCACAGTAACCCCAGGATTTATCCAAAACGCCCTTGCGGAATTCGCGAGGAGGTTTGGAAACTCCCCTAGCCTCGCAGATCAAGATCCTTCTCATCGAAGTGGACGTCTATCTTTTCGAACTCGACTGCCTTTCTGCCGTTATCGATAATCTCTCCCGCATCGGTGGCTCCAAAGGGATATCGGCCGGAATTGGCCAGCTCCATGACTTTATTGACGTGCCTTCTCGGAACATAGAGCGCAAACCCAGCTCCCATGTTGTAAGCGCCGTAGAGATCTTGGAGAGACATGGGGCCTTTGGGATTGTGCACGCCGATAAACTGGAAGACCGGATGAACAGGCGGTCGGTTCTTGATCAGGTAAGTAAAGGGTCTTTCGGGGCGCATCAGTTTTCCCCAGCCATGTCCGGTGACATTCACTCCATAGCGGATATCCACTCCGGCATTGATGGCATCCTCGACAAATCCCACATAAATGTGGGTGGGAGTAAGCAAAGCTACACCAAAAGGGGTTTTGTCGGAGAGCGGTGTCAGGTAACCCTGCGGAAGTTTTTTCAGATTGTCGCCGATCTTGCGAGCCAAAGTAAGCCCATTGGCGTGGACGCCGGAGCTGTGCAGAATAACAATGTGATCGCCGCCGCGGATGCGCCTGGGATCTATGGCCAGTTTCCCATTCTTCATCATGGCCACACCAAAAGCTGATCCTGCCATGACAGGGGTTGTTGGATTGACAATTCCCTTGAGGCTGGGCGTCTCGCCGCCACCCCACGCGCAGCGCGCCATATCGCAGGCATTTCGCCAGCCCTTTATCAAATCTCTGGCTCTGGCCTTGTTCTTAAACCAATCCTCGCTTCCCACGGCCAGATGTTGATTGACCGATACCGGAAGGACTCCCAAGGTAATCATATCATTGACAATCATGGCAACGGTGCATTGAGCCAGACTATCATAGAAAGTTCTGACAAAATTGGCATTGGTACCGACAGACTGAGCTATTCTCCCAAGCTGGTTGGCCATAGAGACAATCACCTGGTTTTTGGTACCCAGTCCCTCGTCCACGTGTCCGATAATCTGTCCATGTGGATCCCTATACAGAACAACACTCTCACCCCGACTCCATTCGAGGAGTTCATAACCCAACCGACGTATGTTGTGTCCTGTTTTGCGGGCTTCATGTTGGCAATCCACTTTGTATGGATCGATATCACCGTACTTGACACCTCCAGTAAGCTTGGGTCCGGTTTGAGAAGATGACTTGGCCATGATTACACAGGGTATCTTACCCAGGTAATTATGTCAATTAATATAAGACAAAAGATCTCTGTTTCTTATCCGAAGGTCGCCCCGGCATAGCCCCAGTAGGAGGGATCTAGGCTGAAAAAGTTGATGTAAACCCTTTCGCCGGGTATCGCGAGCGCCTTGTTGAGGATCTCGCAGATCTTTTGGGAGAGCTTCTTGTTGATCGGAGCGGAGAGCCCGCCGATACTACGAATGTCCACAAAAGCGGCTGGCCCGCTCTTTCCCGACATAAGGATCTCGGGATGCCCCGCGACAACCATCACATATTGTTCGGGCTTGCTCATGACGGAGGCGACAGCCTTCGAAATTTCGGAAAGAAGCTGGTCCTTCTTGGCCTCTGGGACAGCGACGTTGGTGTGGAGCTTGATGAGCGGCATAAAATCAGTTTTTTTCCTCCCCGCCCCATTCAACAACGGTAAAGCCGATACGCTTGAACGCAGTGAAGGTTTGCGGCTTTGTGGGAGCCATATCAATGCAGCCGCCATTGGGTGAGTTGACGGGTTCCCAAAACATATAGACGCGAAGAACGCTGGCGGGTTTGGGAGCGATCTCGAGGGAAACTTTGTCGGCATACTCGGCCTTTGTGGCAAAGTGGATAAGGTTCCACTTGGTATAGCCAGCTGGCGCAGGCACAGTCAGCTTGGGCATCCAATAGACGATAAACTCATTGTACTCGCGGGGAGTAAGACCGCTGGCGGAAAGTTTATCGCGAAGAAAGGTGCCTGTCTTAGCAGGAGTACCCTCCACCAGTTCGCCTGAGGTGTGATCCCATTCCAACTTTGTCAGAGGCGTCCCATCCCAGAAAAGATAGCTGTACTCCCTGTTGTCGGCGATATTGACCAGAGTACCGTTTGGCTGGGCCAGCACTTTCCATCCGCTCTTGGCATCGTACGCCGGATAGGTGTTGACGAGTTTGACACCGGAGATCTTGACGCTAACGAGGGTGTCGTGGGACGGATAAAGATAAATAACTGGTTTGCCAGCAGCGGTAGAATCCTGATTGGAAGAGCCCGACTGACCGACTCCCCAGGGTCCCCCGGGAACTGTCTGAGCCACCTCCTGGGCTGAGAGGGCAAGCGGGAAAAGAAAGAGGACAGTATAAAGGGCCCTAAGCATATGGGAAGAGATAACAGAAGCCTTGCTTATAGGCAATCATTTAGAAAGCTGCGGGAGAGCCTGCCTAAGTTGATCCGCATGACCCAGTTTCAGGGATTTGCAAAGCTTTCCCAGCTCATCTACGCGGATGCGGCACACCCCTCTTTCGATCTTTCCCAAGCGCTCGCGGCAAATACCGAGTCGCTTGGAGAGGACGTTGCTCCCCACCCGGCACGCCTTGCGCGTCTGGCGAATGAGGCTCCCAATTTCGACAGGGTTGCCCGCCACATACTCCCCTGCGTGCCTCTCCCAGAAGGCGGCGGAGATCTTTTGTCCTCCGAGCTTCCGGTTGGCGCGCATACGTCTGTTACCTTCCCGAATGACTTTCGAAACATCAAGCGTGGGATCGGTAAAGAACTCTAGCGGGCGACCGAGGAGCCCGCCGATAAACAGGAGAGTCTTCTCGGAGACGACCCCGTAACGCTCCCATTGCCAGGAGGAGCCTCCATGATTTGGCCCCAGTTGCCTGTCGAAATCAGGAGTGCTCCAGCCGCAGGCTCGGCGCGCGATCCGGATGCGCATGGCGCTTAGTTGGCGGCGGTACGATAAATCAGGGGGAACAAGATTTGGGTCCTCAAAAAAGCCCTGCGGGGGATTGAGGGCAGATGCAACCTTGCCAAGTGTCTCTTCCGTAATGTGAGTGCTGCCCTTCTTGATTCGATACGCAGCCTGATGGCCTCTGCAACCGAGCAGGTTGGCCAACTCTGTCTGCGAGAACCCCCTCACAACACGCATATATTCAATGCATTGGCCAATTTCGGCATCAGTCGGGGGCCTGTTTTCTTCCTCATCCATCTATCAATTATAATGCTTTTTGGGAAATAGCCAAATGCGAACAAATATGGAACTTAACTGTGGCTTAAATGCAACTTCAATTAGTAAATGGTAAATTAGACATGACAGGGGCATTAGACCGCATATTGGATCCTTGCAGGGCTGGGAAAGCATCTATCTCGGTAAAACGCAGATTATAACCATGACTTGGAGTTTGGAGATGCTCTGCGACCTGTGGGTCAAATCCCAACATCGACATTTTTGGCAGCTGTGCCGTAAAGGCTTTGCCAATCTGCTGCGTCCCAAGAAATAGCGCGATGGTCATCTGTGTCGGTCTTTTAACACCGTCATAATCTCCATAAATCGTGATATAGTTCATATCAATCGCTCTCCCACCACCGAGAACCATTACACGGGGACTTGCATTGCTGACGACGTTTTGCCGAGTGGATACCGTATCCGGATAAAAATTCATTTCTTCCCGTCCTTTGTCCGTAAAACAGATGTCCTGTGCTACAGGAGTGTCAAATAGCTGTTGCGCGCGATTATAAACGATGGATACCCGATCAAATGAAATCGGGTCTGAATCTGGGTTTCCGATTGCAAGCGGGTAGCAGGAGCACTTTAGCGTATTCATGTCCAAGTCATTGTATAATGTCCCGAAAATAACAGGGCCTTGTTTTTCGGCTGGAGGTGTGGTCGTACTCCCTCGGATGCCATGATCGGGATTATTGTTCGGAGGATCTATTGCAGACGAAGGCGCAGAAGATGGGTCTGAATGCTTATTGCATCCGGCAAAGAGTAGAGGAACTGCCACAACAAAGGCCACAAGACTCCGATAGTATTTGTGCATAAATGGATCCTATGAATGGATATGCTGTAATGCAAGGCCGAATGTCAGCATACCGACACAGGAGCGGTTATACGTAAACTCAACAGAGAAGCCTACTCGTTCGAAAAGCGAAGCGTGTCTGAAGTTTTTATCCCCATTACGATCTCGCCGGCGCCCTGCTGGACGACTCCACTATCTTTGTGAGAAGTCCTGCCGGGACCTGCTCGAAATGTGAGGGCTCCATCGTATAGGTGGCGCGGCCCTTGGACATGGAGCGCACGTCGGTCGCGTATCCAAACATGGTCTCCAGAGGCACGTGCGCGTTGATGGCAACGTAGGTGGGCTTGATGTCCACGTCCTGGATCTGTCCGCGGCGACGATTGAGGTCTCCGATGACGTCTCCCTGGTACTCAACGGGGGTTTCCACCTGCACCTTCATGATGGGCTCCAGCAGGATTGGGCTGGCCTTCTTCATGGCTTCCTTGAAACCGAAAATACCGGCCATCTTGAACGCCAGTTCGTTGGAGTCCACCTCGTGATAGCTTCCGTCAATAATGTATACCTTGACGTCGACAACCGGGTAACCGGCAACCGTGCCATTGAGCGCGGCTTCATTGATGCCTTCCATCGTGGGCTTGATGTATTCCTTGGGAATGACGCCTCCGACGATCTCGTCGATGATCTCAATTCCTTTGCCTTTTTCGTTGGGCTCGATCTTGACCACCGCGTGGCCATACTGACCGCGGCCACCCGACTGACGGATGAACTTGCCGACGCCTTCAGCCCTGCCCGTGATGGTCTCGCGATAAGCGATCTGCGGCTTGCCCGTGGTGGCCTGTACCTTGAACTCGCGCACCAGACGGTCGCGGATGATGTCCAAATGAAGCTCGCCCATGCCCGCGATGATCGTCTGTCCGGTGTCCTGATTGGTAGAGACGCGGAACGTCGGGTCCTCGGCCATAAGCTGGGACAACGATATGGAAAGCTTCTCCTGATCGGCCTTCGACGCCGGCTCGATAGACATCGAGATGACGGGGTCGGCAAAGGTCGGGGGCTCCAGGCGGACTTCGGCGTCCTCGTTGCAGAGGGTATCGCCGGTCTTGACGTCCTTGGCTCCGATGATGGCGCAGATGTCGCCGCTGTAGGCCGCCTCAATGTCTTGCAACTGGTCGGCCTTGATGATGGCCAAACGGCTGATACGCTCTGTACGGCGCGTGCGCGGGTTATAGAGGGCGTCGCCTTTCTTGACGATGCCGCGATAAATGCGAATGAAGGTCAGTTTGCCAAAGAAGGGATTGCTCCAAATCTTGAAGACCAGGAGGGCAGCCTTGGCTGAGTCGTCGGCACGGATGGTGATGGGCTCTCCGTTATGGTCCTCGGCCTTGATGTCTTCGACGTCGAGAGGTCCGGGCAGGTAATTGACGATGGCATCCATGAGCATCTGAACTCCCTTGTTTTTTAGCGAGGAGCCCGGGATGACCGGGACAAACTTCATGGTCATGGTGGCCTTGCGCACTCCCAAAATGATTTCGTCAAGGCTCAGCTTTTCGCCAGCCAGGTATTTTTCCATGATCTTGTCGTCAAACTCCGAGATGGCCTCGATGAGCTTGTCATGGTACTTGGCCGCATCGGCCGCGTATTCGGGAGGAATGGGTCCCTCGTTGAATTTGACTCCGGTAACGTCGCTGGTGTCATACACGAGCGAGACCATCTTGACCAGGTCAATAAGGCCTATGAATTTGTCCTCTGCTCCCATTGGCAGATATATGGGATGCGCGTTGCCGCCCAGACGATTACGGATGCCATTGACGGCGTTCCAGTAGTCGGCTCCCGTGCGGTCCATCTTGTTGATGAAAGCGATTCTGGGAACTGTGTACTTGTTCATCTGTCGCCAAACGGTCTCGGACTGGGGCTGGACTCCGGCCACCGCGCAGTAACAGGCGATCGTGCCATCGAGCACGCGCATGGAGCGCTCCACCTCGGCGGTGAAGTCGACGTGTCCCGGTGTGTCGATCAAATTGATATGGTGCTTGATCTTGCCATAAGGCCCTTCTTTGGTGGTCCAATTGCACGAGACCGCCGCGGATGTGATGGTGATACCGCGCTCGCGTTCCTGCTCCATCCAGTCGGTGGTGGTGGTGCCTTCATGCACCTCGCCGATCTTGTGGATGACGCCCGCGTAAAAAAGCACGCGCTCGGTAGTGGTGGTTTTCCCCGCGTCGATGTGCGCGGCTATTCCCATGTTACGCGTATACTCAAGCGGAGCCATACGGCCGGGGGCATTGGCTTTGGATAGTTCTGTTGGCATAAAAAGACGATTAAAAAGTTTGAGGGTCCAGTCTAGCAAAGCGCGCATATAAACGCAAGCCCCGACTGTTTGCCGATAACGCACCCTGCGGAACAAAGTTATGACACATACGAAAAGATTGTTTTTTTATGAAAAAACATTAGAATTGAAGTCTTCTCCCGAATGACGAAGCCTTGCACAGTCAGTCTTACTAAACTTTATAAGTTTTTTCTTAAAACCCTGGAGAGCAAGAGCCGCTACTTTACCCTTTACTGCTTCAGTCTTCTTCATCCCCTTTCCTCGCCTTTCTCCGCTGTTTTTACAAGCCTGGCGGTTTCCTTCCTGGCGGCCGGAAAATTCGGCGATCTGACACCCCTTTGGTTCTACATCGGAGGCATAGCGCTCATGGACGGCACCAGCATCATCGTGCTGCGCATCTACCTCTCGCCGATGTTTCATCTGTACCAGAAGAGCTACAACAATACCGTCAACCGGTCTTTGGCGCACATCAAAACGCTGGGACTGGACTGGTACTCCGGCATGAACGGTGGCGACATCATCCACCGCGTCACCCGCGGAGCCGAGGCCCTGCGCCGCATCATGATGAATATCTTTGATATGCTCGTCCACGAGACGATCCGTATGCTCATCACCATCGCCTTTACCATCTATTTTCTGCACGACTGGGCGTTCCTTCTGGGGATCATCGCCTATATCATTATCTCCTATCTGGTGGTGCGCGGCTACAAAGACAAGATATACGACAAGCACAACAACTACCGCAACGTGGAGGGGCGCGCCTTTACGAACATCTATAATTTTGCTTCGGGATTCTCCACAATCAAGCTGGCCAACCTGGCGGACTTCTTTCTGAACCGCACGGCCAAGAGCCTCGACGAGGGACCTGTGGTCAAAAAGCAGCTCGAGGATATCATTGCCTCACGCGAGATGTATCTGCGCATTCTCCAGTACGCGCTTTACATATGCCTATTTATCTACGTGGGTTTTGATATCATCAAGGGCCACGCCGAAGTCGGCACCCTGGTGCTGGTCTTCAACCTCCTGCAGAATATCGGCGCCTGGCTCCAGAAATACTACTACGTGGAGAGCACCTACATCGAGGAGAAGATCTACTTCGAGAGCCTCTTTGAGATCTTCACCGTCAAACCCAAGCTCAGCGACAAACCCGGCGCCACAGAGATCGACAGGAACTGGGAAGATATCCGTTTTGAGAATGTCAGCTTCAAGTATCAGAACAAGCAGAACTTCAAGGCGATTGACAACCTGTCGCTGACCATAAAACGAGGCAGCAAGGTTGCCTTCGTGGGGGAATCGGGTTCGGGAAAATCCACCCTCTCCAAACTCATTCTGCGCCAGTACGGCTTTGATGGCAGGATTTTTATCGGCGGCAGGGATATCTTCAGCCTGAAGGCCACATCGCTCTACAATACGATCAGCTATCTGCCGCAGGACGTGGAGATCTTTGACCTGACCTTCAAGGAGAATATCACACTGAGTCTCCCCGACGGTCGCGGTGCCTTCTCCCTCGAGCAGATTGTCCAGATCGCGCACCTGCGCGACATCATAGACAGGCTTCCGGAAGGCGTAAACACTCCCGTTGGCGCGCGCGGCATCAAGCTCTCAGGCGGCGAACGCCAAAGGCTGGGTATCGCCAGGGCGCTCTACCTGAATAAGGACATATACATCTTTGACGAGTGCACCTCGCAGCTGGACGGCATCACCGAGTACAAGATCATGAACAGCCTCTTTGACGCCCTCAAGGGCAAGACGATTGTCATGATAGCCCACAGGCTCTACACGCTGAGCTTTGTCGAAGAGATCTTTGTCTTCGAGCATGGGAGGATCTGCGAGCATGGGACCTTTGATGAGCTGACGGCCAAGGGCGGCTCTTACTCACGCCTGCTGAACTTTCACACGGCTAGCAGCAGGGAAAAGAGAGCGGCCTCGTAGGGGAAGGTTCTTAGCGTTGTCTTAGGCCCAGGACATCCTGCATATCATAGAGCCCGGGGGCTTTGCCAATGATCCACTCGGCAGCTCTTAATGAACCCAGCGCAAAGGCTGCGCGGTCTTCGGCTTCATGGCTAAGTGTAATAACCTCTCTTGGTCCTGCAAAAATCACATCGTGTTTTCCGACAATGGTGCCACCTCTCACGGCATGAATTCCAATTTCATTTTTCGTTCTAGCTCCCACTATGCCTTTGCGTCCGTGACGAGCTGCTTCTTCGGGGCTCAACTGACGTGCGGTCGCTATAACCTGCGCGAGACTCTTTGCTGTGCCGCTGGGTGCGTCTTTCTTTAGTCTATGGTGGTATTCCACTATCTCCGGGTCGTATCCGTCTCCTAAGAGTTCTGTGGCAACTTTAGTTAGCGCGAACAGCACATTGACGCCAGTAGAAAAATTGCTGGATTTGACAACGGGAATTTCAGCTGCGGTATCCTTTATAATTACTTCTTGTTGATCGTCTAATCCAGTAGTACCTATGACTATTGGTGTCTTCGGCGCTCTGCAAGCTTCAGTAAGAAGCGGGTGCGAATCATGTGAGCTAAAATCAATAACAACGTCGGCTTTTCTAACAAGATTAAACGCCTCGTCTCCCATGTTATTGACATCTAGCCCCGCTATGTATTCCAAAGTCGGGTGGTCTTTGAGTGCCTGAAGAATGGCTTGGCCCATTCTGCCGGTGTAACCTGAAACAAGAACTTTTATTTTAGACATAGTGAATTATTCCTTTCGAAGTGATAATAGATAATTATAGGCTCTATAGTCAAACACTATTTAATACAGCTTCACTTTAAGGCAGTTAGCTTTTCAAATACCATCTTGGCCAGTTGAGCGTGGGCTCTGGCGGTTATATGCACGCCGTCTGGACCGGTTTCAAGTTCACGACCGTCGAGGAAGGACCAGCCATAGGTAGCGCAGAGCTTTTTTACAAGTTCGCCAAACTCATGGGGCTTGTTGCCTGCAACAGTCTTGAAACGATTTGCCGCATAGGGATTGGAAGAGTCAATTTGTGGAGGCGATACAACCATAAGCCGTGGCGTTTTATGGCAGCACTGACTTTCTCGATTGGATATGATCTCCAGTATTTTGAGAAGATTTTCAGAGATCTGTTGCGGAGTCAGCGCGTATTCGTCTTTCATGTCATTGGTGCCCAGCATTACAATCACCCAGTCCAGAGGATCATGGCTGTCCAAACAGGGACGTATGTAAGGCATTGAGCTTTTACCTTCTTTGCCCGGGCGTGGGTCATCCAGTGATATGGTTCGGCTATTGAGACCTTCCTCTATCACTTCGTGTTCGTTGCCAAGCAACCCTGCCAGAACTTTAGGCCAGCGTGTCTTGACATCATAACGCTCATGGTCGGATCCTGAAATATAACCCCAAGTATTTGAGTCTCCAAAGCACAGAACGCGCATGGAAGGAAGAATACCCGTGTTGATGCTTCTTGGGCAATAAAAAAGCCCCGGGGCTTAACCGGGGCTTTGTGAAAAAATCTTATTTTTTACCCTCGTCGACGACTTCGATGCCCATATTCCTGGCCGTCCCGGCGATAATCCTGAAGTTCGCCTCGTCATCCTTGCCGTTCATGTCGGCCTTCTTGATTTTGACGATCTCCATAATCTGCTTGCGGGTCACCTTGCCAACCTTTTCCTTGTTGGGCTCCTTGGAGCCTTTCTCGATGCCGGCGGCCTTTTTGAGGAGGACGGAGGCAGGGGGGCTCTTGAGAATGAAGGAGAAAGTCTTGTCGGCGTAAACGTCGATGATGACCGGCAGGATCATGCCGTTCTGGTCTTTGGTCTTGGCGTTGAATTCCTTGCAGAAGGCCATGATATTCACGCCTTTTGCGCCGAGGGCCGGTCCTACGGGAGGAGCGGGATTTGCGGCTCCGGCAGGGAGCTGCAAGCGTATTTGTCCAACAACTTTTTTAGCCATATATTTGTTTTTGTTACACCGTCCAAGTTGAGGCAGTACAGACGGTGAACGGATAGTATAGCGGGTTTTAACTGTTCGAGGCAAGCTATTTCAAGACCTTCACGAATACCCCCGCCCGCGCTCCCTTGGCCCACTGCGGTATCCACTCCACAAGCGCCTCAGGCTTCAAATTGACCTTGTCTAACGCGTCCAGCCGTTGCCACTCGTAGCGGATGTGGCCTTCTTTTGAGACGGGAGTATGTTCAGGGTTCATGTCTTCAAAGCTTCCCTCAAAAATCAGATTTATTTCGTGCGAGGTTTCCCCCTCATAGGGATATATATTTTCCTGCGCTGCCAAAAAGCGCCCGACCCGCAGCGAATCAATGCCGACTTCTTCGATCAGTTCCCGTTTTAGAGTCTCCTCGGCCCTCTCTCCGGGTTCAATATGCCCGCCGGGCAAGAACGCGTGTCGCGGCGTGCCGTCCTTGCCAAGAGAACGCGCCAGCAGGACGTAGCCGTCTTTGACGATCAGCACGCGAGCTATATTTTCAATAAGACGCATATATATACTCCCACTCCCTACCCCCGCCCTCAGGGCGGGGAAATATATAGGGGGCGGTGCCCCTATACCCCCTATGTTTCATATGGATATCAGGGTTATTGATCATAGTCCTATTCTCCCCACACCCACCTGCCCCACCAGGAGAGCGCCCACAGAGGGTCCTTTTTTTCGGGTGGTGGCACCGGACGGCGCAATACGCGGACAACCTCGTATTCAAAATTCAGGAACTGTCTGCTATGCCCGGCCTCCGGTCCATAGACGCAAATCTCGTCAGCCTTTTGACAAGGGGCTGACCTAGGTAATGGGTGTATAATAGACACCTAGATGAATAAAAGTCATTACAAGATAAGCAGATATAAACAAGACCGGCTGACAGAAATGTTCGTGGCCGCAGCAACGGCT
>Ga0181520_10010980_pt1 | contig 11997 bp, 10 predicted proteins | sample PEATcosm2014_Bin_29_FD_132451 | JGI IMG/M metagenome (GOLD analysis project Ga0181520, IMG submission 132451) | Peatland microbial communities from MTU Mesocosm Facility, Houghton, MI, USA - PEATcosm2014_Bin02_30_metaG | ecosystem: Environmental > Terrestrial > Soil > Wetlands > Peat | place...
CGGTCGCGGCGATATAGGGCGAGTTCATTCCTTGCCGCATTCCTTCTCGTAGGCGGCCGCGTCGAGGAGGCCGTCCCATTCGGCCGGAACGGAGGGAGCGAGACGGAGCAGCCAGCCCGCGCCGTAGCAATCCTTGTTCACGAGGGCCGGATCTCCCTGGAGGGCCGAGTTCACGGCCGCGATCGTGCCGGATACGGGCGCGTAGATATCGCTGGCGGCCTTGACCGACTCGACGACGCCCAGGGCCTCTCCCTGCGCCACCTTCTTGCCCGGCTCGGCCATCTCGACGAAGACGATGTCGCCGAGGGCTTCCTGGGCGTGGTCCGAGATGCCCACGACGATTTCGCCTCCGTCCTTGCGGGCGTACTCGTGCGAGCTCCGGTAACGGCAATTGGGGTCGATCTTCATGCGCTTCTCCTTGGGTAGAGTGTCATCTTCGGTATGAAGGCAGGTAGAGGGGTCTTTTTACGACTACGGCGTCGCGAGGCTTGCCGCGTATGGAGACCGCCAGCGCGGTCCCGGGCTTGACGAGCTCGGGAAGGACGAAGGCGTTGGCCGCGTATTTCTTTACGGTAGGGCAGTACATCCCCGCCACGCAGGCGCCGACTGCCTCGCCAGCAGGGGAGAGCACCTCGAAGCCCTCGCGCGGGACTCCGCCCGTGACCTCGAGCCCGACCAGACGCCTCGACGGGCCCGCGGCGACGATGGCCTCCAAGGCCTTCCTGCCGACGAAGTCCTTGGCGAAATCGCAGGCCCACTTGAATCCCGCCTCGACGGGATTGATGCTGGGGCTTATCTCGTGGCCGTGGAGGGGCATGCCCGCCTCGAAACGCAGCGAATCGCGGGCTGCCAGCCCGATGGGAGCCGTCTCGATGCCCCTGGCTTCGCCTTCGGCGAGGAGGAGCTCCCAGAGCTCGAGGGCGCTGGCGGCGGGAAAGAAGAGCTCGCCTCCGTCCTCGCCCGTATAGCCGGTCCGCCCGAACAGGACCTTGGTCCCGCCTATGACGATCTCGCCGGCGGTGAAGCGCCGCAGGGCGGAGACCGCCCCGCCCGAGACGGCGTCGAGGAGCTCGATGGCGCGCGGGCCCTGCACCGCTATCATGTAGCTGTCGTCCGATCGGTCGTCGACTATCACTCCCCCGGGGGCGCGGGCGCGGATCCACGCGAGGTCGGATGCCCGATTGGAGGCGTTGACCACTATCCACCATCGTCCCCGGAGCCTGTATATGAAGAGATCGTCGAGGACGAAGCCCTTCTCGTCCAGGAGGAGAGAATAGCGCGCCTCGCCCTCCGACATGTCGAGGACGCGCGCGCTCACGAGGCCCGAGACGAACTCGTCGGCGCCCTGGCCTCGCAGCTCGACTTGTCCCATATGGTCGATATCGAAGAGGCCGACCGAGCGCCGGCAGAGCAGGTGCTCCTCCACGGCGCCCGTCGGATAGGAGATGGGCATATCGTAGCCGGCGAAGGGCGCCATCTTCGCGCCTCGCGAGAGGTGCCAGTCGTAAAGCCTCGTTTTGAGCAGGGGCGGCCTCCTCGGGACGCGCAACCCGGCGCGCGTGCTGGAAGAAGTGTAGCATGCCGGAATATCAGGAGCAAGGCGAGAGGTCTCTCTCGCCTAGAAAGAATTGCGCGAGAGTGGCTTGCCGATATAGACGCCTTCGCCGCCGAGATAATCGTGCTTCTCGCCCTCGATGAGGATCTGCACATCCTGGACGGTCGGAAAGGAAGTCGCGGTGTAGACGACCTGCTTGAGCTGACCGGCGTAGCCCTCGATGCCGTAATGGTTGTACATGAAAACTTCGTTAAAATTGAGATAGGCGGTGGAGCCCCGGACCTGGGCGGAGAGGAGCTTGGTGCCCTCGGGTACGAGGGAGATGAGCTTCTTGCGGATCTCGTCCTCGGTCGGCCCCTTGAGCAGGGCGTCGAGAGAATCGAGAAGAGGCGAGTCCGAGTCGGCGATCTGCCGCTTCACCTCCTGTCTGACGATCACCCCGTCGTCGTCTATGCGGACGAAGGAGAGAGAGGCTGCGCGAGTCCTAGCAGCTTGAGCCGACCCCGTCGCCCTAGGCGTCCGCGAGGCTTCGGCCGCCGGCGGCGACACTGCGGAAACCCTGGGCGATGCCGCGCCCGGCGGCGTAGACTCCGGCGGCGCAACCTGGGGCGATGCAGCCGGCGGCGGCACGGTAAGTGTGGGCGTGACTGGAGTGGGCGCGACTGGAATGGGCGCGGCGGCCGGCGGCGGCTTGGTATCGGTCCCGGTCCCCGATTGGGTCTTCACTATTTCGTGGAAATTGGTCCGCGCGAGGGTGTCCTGGATCTTGCCCCAGTTGAGCACAAATATGAAAAGCACTATGACGATCGCCGCGAGCCAGAAGGCGGTGCCCGCGTTCGATCCACTGCGTCTGTCGTTGCGTTTTCTCGCGGCCATATCGCCTCATGATACGAATCGGCATATTTCGGGTCAATCGATACCCCGGATGTACGCGAGACGAGATCGTTCTCCTGCGGTCGAGGCAGCCGTGGCCAAGGCTGCGGATCGCCCGCGCAGGAAGCGCCGCGTGATGATGAAGAAATGCCTCCCCTGCACGGCCAGAGTCATGAAAGTCTCTACGAGGCCGGGACTTATGCGGAAGGCCTTGACGAGGAATCGAAAGTACTCGGCGCCGTAGCGGGAGAAACCCTGCACGACGAGGGATCGGACGAGGTACAGCACGTTCTGCGGAGTGACCGATCCGGACTCGCCCGGCCTCCTCCGGCGCCTCCATTCGGGGAAGCGACCGAGGAGCTCGAGGCAGCGGTCGAAGTAGGCGCGCGGGCGATAGATCTCGCCGAGGACGCGATAGTAGCCTTCCAGCAGCCCCGCCTCCGGAAGCTTCGTCCTGAAATTGAAGGAAGCCGAATGCGTGTTGTCGCCGCTCGACCTTTCCAGGAGCCGGCCCTCCCGCTCGAGCCTGTCCCTGAGGGCGGTCCTCGGCAGGGCGGTCAGGAGCCCGACCATGGCCATGGGGACGGCGAGCTTCTTCACGAAGCGGATCTGCTCTTCGCAGATCCCGGGAGGGTCGGCGTCGAAGCCAATGATGAATCCGCCCGAGACCTCGATCCCCTTCCTCTGGATCGCCTCGACCGCTCGCGCGGGCTCCACGCTCAGGTTCTGGCGCTTCCCCGCGCATTCGAGAGAGCTCGCGGCGGGAGTCTCGAGACCCAGGAACACCATCACGAAATTGGCCGCGACCATGAGGTCGAGCAGCTCCTCGTCCCGAGCTAGGTCGATGCTGGCTTCGGTGGAGAGCTTGAAAGGATAGCCCCTCTCGGCCTGCCATGGCCCGAGCGCTCGGAGAAGCTCCTTGACGCGATCTTTGTTGCCGATGAAGTTGTCGTCGACGATGAATACCGGGCCCTTGAATCCGATCTTCATCAGTTCCTCGAGCTCGAGGATCAGACGACCGGGGCTCTTCGTCCGCGGGACTCGCCCGAACATGCTCACTATGTCGCAGAATTCGCAATTGAAGGGACAGCCGCGCGAGAACTGCAGAGGCATGTTCGCGTAGTCGGCCGGCTCGATGAGGTCGAAGCGCGGCATAGGGCCCGAATCCAGTGCGGGCCGGGCATCGTCCGAATAGATGCGCGCCGCGCGCCCCTCGCGCCAATCCGAGATGAAGCCCGGGAGCGTCACCTCCCCCTCGTCGAGGATGAGATAGTCGACGCCGTCCATCTCCTCGGGGCAGGCGGTCGGATAGGGCCCTCCCGCGGCGACCGGGATCCCCAGCCGGCGGCAGCGGTCGACTACGGAGAAGAACGAAGCCTTCTGCACGAGCATAGCGGACAGCAACACGAGATCGGCCTTGGCGAGATCGCGATCGCGGAGGGGCCCTACGTTCATATCCACGAGGACCAGCTCGAACTCGTCTCGGGGAAAGTAGCCCGCGACGGTCAGGAGCCCGAGCGGAGGCATGAGCCCCTTCTTACCGATGAGGCTTATCGCGTGCCTCATGCTCCAGTAGGTGGGAGGGATCTTCGGATAGACGAGAAGTACGCTCTTTTTGATCATGTGCTTGCGGTCCTTCGGGGCAAGTCGCCTGCCTCTCCGATTGGACACGCGCGGAGCGGAATGGTTTCGGCTAAAACAGGATATTTACCCCAGGCAAAGCAGCGCGAGTCGAGCCTGCGACAATTTAGGGCTTGACAATGGCCTTCCGGAGTCGTATTTTCCGACTGACCTTTCATTCAACAACCATGAAGGACGGCATATGCCTAATTCGTTGAATTCCAAACGCGCTCGATCGCAAAGCCTCACTGTAAAGGCAGATAGCCGTCAGAATCGGGATAAACGCGAAAAAGATGAAGCCAGCCATACGAGAGACATGATACTTGATTCGGCAGAAAAAGAGTTTGCCGAAAAAGGAATAGCGGGGGCACGTGTGGAACAGATCGCAATACGTGCCGGCGTCGCCAAGGCTCTTATCTATTATTACTTCGAGGGGAAGCATCAATTGCTTCAGGCCATCGTCGATCGCACATTGAAGGACAATGTCTCGATCAAGCGCTCGGCTATGAAGGCGGACGGTGGTGAACAGGATCCGTTTGAAATCCTCATGAAATCGAGTATGAGTTTTATGAGAAAACGGAAAGACGTGCTTCGCATTTTACTACTTGAGTTGTTGAAAAAGGAAGATACGGATATCTCGATGTTACAGGTAATGGATAGAATGTTCTCGAGCGTACAAGGAGTCGGGGCCTTTTTCCCGGGATTGAACGAACTGACACTCGAAGAAATGCGTCTACCGATTTTTCTCTTTGGCTCTCTCCCTTTTTGTCTGTTATTCTTGTTGGAAGACAAATGGATCGAACACTACAAGGTCGAGAAAACAGCTTTGGAAAAGGAATTCTTCGAAACCTATAAAAAAACGTTTGGAGAATATATAGGCAAATTGATTACCAAGGGTTCCAAAGGAGCAGTCCGATAAAATAAGCCTTATAGAAGCCCACTATGGATGATTATTCGTCAGTTATTGACTGAATAGTCAGTTTATATGATAGATGCGAAAGCATCCTTTGAGAGGTGTGACATGGAACAGGTAAAGGAACAAATCACTCCAAAGCTGGCAAACACGCTGCCGAGCTCGGGCGAAGGTCTGCCTGCAAATAAAGCCACGGAAACGAAAGTCGACGATTCAAAGACAAAAACGCGCATTCGAGCCATGGCAATTTTCATAGTCGTCGTGGCCGTTGTCGTTGCAGGAATCTGGGCCTACAACAAGTTGTTTGTCGAGGGCTTCGAATCCACTGACGATGCCGAAATTCAAGGTAACCAGGCAATCATAAGTTCCCAGACTCTCGGCCAGATACGGACCCTCGAAGTCGATCAGGGAGATACGGTGACCCGAGGTCAAATTCTCGCCACCTTGGATGATAGAAACCAGCAGGCACAGAGAGATCAGGTGCTCAACGCGATCGAACAGGCGAAGGTGAACTTGGATCGCGTAAAAGTCAGTGTGGCCGGCGGCTTGGACAACGTTCACTTGAACGAGGTAAAGCTTCAACAGGCGAATAGTGATCTCGACCGGGCGACCGCTCAGCTCAAAGCGGGGATCCTTCCCGAAGAGCAGTTCGAGCATATAAAATTCGCGTCGGACACCGCTGCCGCGTCCTACGCAATTGCGGTTGGCCAGCAACATCTCGCTGAAGCGGAGGAAAAAACGGCGGAATCCCAGATAAAAAGCGCCCAGGCCCAACTGGAAACGGCAGAAGCGAATATGACGCACGTAATAATGACGGCGACGATCGATGGGGTGGTTGCACGGAAATGGGTCCTGCCCGGAGATGTGGTCCAGCCGGCACAGGTGATTTACTCGCTTTTTGATCTCAAGAATCTTTGGGTGGATGCAAATTTCAAAGAAACTCAGATACGGAATTTGCGCGTCGGCGATCCGGTCACGATTTCCGTCGATGCCTATCCCGGCCTTAAGCTTGCAGGAAAGATCGAATTGCTCGGCGTCACGACCGCTGCGCAATTCGCTCTTATGCCACAAGACAATACGAGCGGCAATTATACCAAGCTTACTCAGCGTGTCCCGGTTCGAATCGCGTTCGCATCGGGCCCTCAAAACTCCGGTGGCATGGCTGCGGATGCAACGCCCGGGGAAAATCCGGTTCTGCTTCCCGGGATGTCGGTTGAGATAAGGGTTCGGACATCCGTGAGGAACTGATCATGGACAGTACCACATCAAAAGGGAAAGAATTCGGTCCCTACTTGGTTCTGATGGTCGTCAGTTTGGGTATGCTCATGTCCGTCCTCGACAGCACTATCGTAAATGTGGCTATCGCCAAGTTGCAGATTGCATTGGGCGAGTCGACCAATTCGGTACAGTGGGTCATAACCGCCTACCTTTTGGTCTTCGCCATCATGTTGTCGGCCTCCGGTTGGATCGCCGACAATCTGGGCTATAAGAAAAGTTTCATGCTGGCATTGAGCTTGTTCACCTTCGGGTCGTTTCTGTGCAGCATATCCAATAATCTTACCATGTTGGTGATTTCACGGGTCATCCAAGGGCTGGGCGGCGGCCTGCTCGGACCCGTCGGCATGGCCATCATCACCCGGTCCTTCCCACGGGAGCGTCTTGGCATGGTCATGGCGCTTTTTTCCATTCCGACAATCGCCTGCACGTCTTTCGGGCCAAGTCTCGGCGGATGGCTCATCGATAATTTCTCGTGGCAAGTCATGTTCGACATCAACGTTCCAATAGGAATAGTAAGCCTTATTTTCTGCTCCCTCATATTGAGAGAACATCGCAATGAGGAAATGACCTCGTTTGACATCCCCTGTTTTTTGGCATTGGCAATCGCGATGGGATCGCTCCTATATGCCCTTTCGAATGGGAATGCGGCATGGAACACCGATGGCTGGACTTCGAATCTGATTCTGGGATGCTTCGGTATTTCGCTGCTGGGCTTCGTATTGTTCGTGATTTTCCAAAAAACCTCCAAGCACCCTATGATTGATTTTACTCTTTTCAAGAGCTTCAATTTTTCCTTGGCTACTATTGTATTATTCATATTCGGATTGGGGATATTCGGGAGCGATTTTTTGCTGCCGCTCTATCTCCAGGTCGGCCTCGGCTATACACCTACGCAGGCAGGCCTGATTTTCCTTCCCTTTGGCCTAGTGATGATTGTCACGGGACTGCTGGGCGGGCGCCTCACGGATCGGCTCGGGCCGAAAATTCCGGGCATTATCGGGATCGCTCTCCGCGCCTATGGCATGTACCTGTTCACTTTCCTGACCCGATACTCGAGCAGTCATGAAGTTCTTATGATTGTATGTCTATTGGGCGCCGGTATGGGTTTTCTGATGTCCCCGCTGCAGACGGCCGCCATGTCCGCGATTCCTGCCGAGAAAACCGCCCAGGGTGCGGGACTCATACAGATATTTCGACAGCTGGGAGGCAGCTTCGGTGTCGCTCTTTTGAGCTCGATCCTCGTGAGTAGGGAAAAATTCCATCTGTCCGCCCTTGGTCAAAGCATGAGCCCATCATCGACCGCATTCCACGAAGCGACTTCCCGCTTGCTGTACCATACACTCGCGACGGGCGGGGGAACGCTCAATGATGCCGTGGGACGCGTCCATCAGGTCATTATGACCGGAGTAGTCACCAGCGCTTTCGTCAGGGCAATCGACGACGTCTATTACATCACCATGATCGTGAGCATCGTCTCCTCGATACCCTTCTTTTTGTTGAAGGCGACTCGTCGTAAGCAGAAATCGGATGCGGCAAGGCCCGCACTCACTCTTGAATGAATTGCGAGGTTGGCGATGAATATGAGATACAGGCTTTGGAGTACATTCGCGATGGTGTTGTGCGCTTTATGGGCGCTTCCGCAGCAGGGAGGGCCGGCGACGGGCGGTTTGGACCTGCATATGACTGCGGCCCAGGCGGTTGCGAGATCGGTGGTAAATCAGCCTCTAATCGAAGCAGCCGAGGCTGCGGTCGCGTCGGCACGCGCAAAATTGGGTCAGGCCCGAAGCGAGTACTATCCGGATGTGAGCGGAGTCGGATCCTGGGAACACGTCATTCCCAACGAACAGCTACTGTTCGGCGGGGAGATGTTCACCCTCGCTCCGGTCGACTACTGGGATTTCAACCTGGGTGCGACCCAAATCATTTACGATTTCGGGAAACGTGAATTCAAGGTCAAGCTTGCAAAATCGGGGATTGACGCGGCACTTGTCGGCGTTGACCAAATCAAGACAAATATCGCATTCGAGACGCTCAGGACTTTCTATTCGATTCTTTTTCTCGACCAAGAAGTGGCCAGTCTCGACGAGCGGGTCACGAATCTCGAACAGCACCGCCAGGACGCGGAGAATCGGGAAAAAACCGGCTCATCCACCCACCTCGATGTGGTGACCACGGAGGTGAACGTCGCCGGCGTCAAGGCGGACAGGATCGATGCATCCGATCAGCTCGAGCGGCAGAAGAGCCGACTCCGGCAACTTCTGGGACTTCGTCCCGAGGATACACTCGAGGCTGACGGCGACTTCACATCCGATCAAGTAGCGGGCGACACCTCAAGTCTAATAGAGAAAGCGCTGACTAAGCGCCCGGAACTCTTGCAGGCCAATGAATCGGTGGATATCGCCAGTCTCGATAAGACTCTTTCGTCGCTCGGGAACAAGCCTTCGCTGACGGCCGGCGCCGGTCTAGGCTTCAAGAACGGGCTTTTCACCGCCGAAAATTCCGACCTCAACACGCTTGAGTTCAACTGGAACCTCGGAATCGCTCTGAACATACCAATCTTCGATGGCTTCCTGACCGCAAACCGGACCGCCGAGGCCGAGGCGAATCTTGCCGCCGCGAAGGACGAAGCCGAAAATCTCAGGCGGACTATCGAGGCACAAGTAGTCCAGGCAGTCCGGAGTCTCGCCGCGAGCCGTAGCCGAGTCGAAAACTCATCGGATCAAATGAATCAAGCGAAACAAGCCCTCGACATCGCAAAAGCCGAATATCGGTTCGGCGTTATCACGAACCTGCAATATCTCGATTCGCAGACTTCGTTCGGGATCGCGACACTGACCAGACTGAACGCGCTCTACAGGGAAGTGCTCTGCGAAATCGACCTTGAGCAAGCCCTGGGAGAGGAAATTTGGAATAACGCATCCCTTTGATATTGTCCGGATGTCTTGATCGCCCCGATGAGCCTTGCCCGCGTCACCTGCCGTGGGTCTTCTCGTAGAGATCGCGGAAGGCGTTGTCGGGATCCACCAAGCGCTTGACCTCGTCGTAGCTCTCCTTGTTCCACATGCTCCAGAACTCGTCCCTCCCGTGGAAGTTGTGCGAGATCAGGGTCTTGATGCCCCCGAGATCCCTGAGCTCTTCCTCGAGGAGCCGGTAGTAGTTCCGCGAGTCCTTCGGCCTGTAGCCGTAGATGGCGAAATCGATGTACATATTGTCCGAGTCGCCCGGGATGTGGCTCGGCGAGATCCACGGATAGACCTTGGCGATCCTGTAGGGGACTACCCAGAGCGGATAATAGTCGAAGACCCTTTTGTAGAAGTCCCAGAAAGGCTCGACCTTCGCGATGGGCACGAAGAGGTCGACGATGACGTCGGGGCGGCGGTCCTTCCTGACCCGGGTTATGGCCTGGGCCAGGGAAAGCATCTTGGTGGAGGAGAGGAAGAATCTGCCGAAGAGGAAGCGCAGGAAGGGGACCTCCAGGCCGTAATTCCTCGCTATCCAATGACAGTCGGCGTCGTAGCGGAAGAAATAGTCGAAGGTGCCGAGGTAGTCCTCGCTCAGCGTCGCCGCGCTCCGGTAGTAGGCGCTCGTGCGATCGTAGGAATGCGCGTAGGGGACCTCGTCGACGAAGCTGCCGATGCAAAGCAGGAACTCGCTCTTCGAGACGACGAGGCCGTCGATGAAGTCTATCTCGTCCCGATCCATGCGCTCGTGCAGGGCTTTCATGTACTCCCGATAGTCGCCGAACTTCTCGTACACGAGATGCACATAGGGCCGGGCCGGAAGAAGCCTGAACTTGAGCTTGGTGATCAGGCCCAGGGTGCCGAAGGTCCCGTGCGCCATCTCGAATACGAGGGAGTTCTCGCCGTCCCGCGCGCAGACGAGGACCTCGCCGGAAGCGGTGACGACCTCGTATTCGAGGCAGCTGTCGTGGAAGCCGCCGTACTTGTAGGACATCGACTCCACCGAGCAGCCGGCGACTGCGCCGCCGAGGGTTATGGTCTTGAGTTCGGGAACCGTGACCGGCACGAGCCCGCGGGCGAGCGTCTTCCGGACGAGGTCCGCGAAAGTGACTCCCGGCTCGGCCGTGCAGGTCATGCCGCTTGCATCGATCTCGAGAATCTCGTCGAGATCGGAGACGTCGAGCACGCAGGCGTTCGGCAGCCTGCCCTTGTGCCTCGGGACTTTATGGGAGACTGTCTTCTTCCTGAATCGCAGGGGGGCTGAACGAGGCCGAGCCTTCATGACGGCGATTATCCGGTCGATCTTATCCTCGTGAATCATGCATGGCACCACGCCCCATTCTACAGGTTCCGTGAATCGCGTCAAGGCGGGCTTAATGCCGCTCCCGCGGGCACGTCGACGATGTCCCTTTCGGGGTCGGCCGCGCGGCCGGGCATGAGCAAGGCGACCCGGAAGGCGGCGGGATCGTGGAACTGCACGAACTTCCCTCCGGCGCGGAGGGCGTAGCGGCCGTCCACGGGACGGTGGCCCGCGAACCACAAGGCTCTCCTGGCCTTCCAAGGACCGAGGAGGGCGGCGAGACTCCTTTCCACCGAGCCCGGCTCCGCCTCGCCGTTCGCCGTCCAGATGAGGGCCTCCGCCACCTCGGGCCTCGAGCGGTACTCGACGATATCGGAGCGCGAGAGGGCGAAGGCGGGCTCGCCGTGGCTCGCGACGAACCGGGAGCCCAACGCGAGGAGAGGCAGGTCCAGCTCGAGCTCCCGATACGAGGCGAGGAGGGCCTCGCCGTAGGCGGCGGCGAACCACGACGCCACCATCTCGCCCTCCGCCGCGAATTTGTAGAACGAGTGGTCGCCCCGGCCCTCCTCGTCCGATATGTTGTCGTGGTTGCCCTTAATGTAGTGGAAATACGCAGGGAAGGCGACTTTGGCCTCGAGGACTATGCGCGCCGCAGTCAGGGAAAGCCCCATCTCCTCGTCCATGGACGCCTTCGACATCCAGCCCGAGACGTACTCGTGGTAGGCCGCCGTCCAGCGCCGCTGCGCGCTCCCGTACTCCGAGTGGACTACGTCGCCGAGGCAGAGGAGGTTGGCGCCGCCGGACTCGAGGAGGGAGGCGACGGAGCGCGCGAGACCGGGCGGCGTCCATCGCAGCACGGACGCGATGAAGCGGGGCCTGGCATGGAGGTCGGGGACGAGGATGGTCGGCAGCGCGGGCAGAGCGAGGAGGCCGCCGGGCCTGCCCATCGAGTCGCGCGGACGCAGTCTCGAGTCTTCCTTCTCGAGCGCGGCCTTCGCCGAGTCGACCAGTGCCGACAGCTCGGCGCGCGCCGGCGGGCGCGGGGCGCCGGCCAGCGCGCGGGCCCTCTCGATGAGCGCGGCGGCCGCGCCGGAGGCGGCGCCGTCGCCCGATCGCACTCCTAGGCCTCCGACTCCAGCCGCTCGAGCCAGCTCTTGGCGGCCGGGTCGCTCTGGTCAATATCGAGGGCCGCGCGGAAGAATCCCGCGGCCTCGCCGAGCCTGTCCTGCCTGACCGCGACGGCCCCCAGGTTCACGATTACCTTGACGTTCTCGGGCTCGACGCGGAGCGCCCGCTCTAGGGCCCGCCGCGCCTCGGGAATCCGGCCGAGCTCGAGGAGGCAGATCGACAGCTCGTTGAGGGAATCCGCGCCCTCGGCCCCCAGGGCGAGGGCCTTCTCGAAGGCGGCTCGCCCTTCTTCCCATCTGCCCAGCCTGCGGTAGGCCCAGCCGACGAGGAACCACCCGTTCCACACCTCGGGATGGCGCTCGATGAACTC
>Ga0181520_10010982_pt1 | contig 11996 bp, 5 predicted proteins | sample PEATcosm2014_Bin_29_FD_132451 | JGI IMG/M metagenome (GOLD analysis project Ga0181520, IMG submission 132451) | Peatland microbial communities from MTU Mesocosm Facility, Houghton, MI, USA - PEATcosm2014_Bin02_30_metaG | ecosystem: Environmental > Terrestrial > Soil > Wetlands > Peat | place...
CAAAGCTCGCAAATACCGACTACAGGTCAAGGAAATTAAGATCAAAATCATTCTCTACAACATCTCAAAATTGATCTCTACTTTGTTATTTCTCATTCTCTTTGAGGAATTCTACAGAGCCAATTTTCCTTTTATTTATATAAAACGAGAAATTAGTGCTCAAAAATTGAACTTAATTCCCTTAATAACAATTAAAAGGTCCCGACAACGCAACATAACCGTCGCAGTGATAGTGAACATTTGGAGGGTTGTTCCCTACGGAATCCTCTAAACATCGCAGGGCCTTTTAAAGCCAAAGACATGGTTGTCTTTTACATGGATGTGGAACGGGACTTTAAACCCATCCTTATGGTTCCCTTCGAAGAATCTGCTCACGGTACACGGGAGCGCCGGGACACACCAGACACTCATTATGGGGGTAAAGGTTGTGGATTTAAGCGGATTATAGTATCTAACTTCTCATCGATTGACTGTAACTTTTTGGAAATATCTTTTAGTACATTAGTAAGTTCTGATGCTTGCGCGTCATTCATAACGTTTTACCTCCTCGAAATATTAGTTTTATAATTTAAATATTTATTTCCACATCGTTTTTTTAATGATTTTATCCCTTTCATTTCTTTCTCTCAAGTCTCGGATGTCAAGTGAGTATCAGCAGACAGACTTTACGGCAACCAGCAGCGATACCCGAAGAATGCGGCGGCGACCGAGATTTGTCCCGAGTGGATCGTCCTCTGCAGGATCATTCACTCTCGTTTCGGGAGCTGGCTGAGCTGCGTCCCGGGTGTCATCTTTTGGGGCAGCTGGAGAGTCAGTCACCGGGACACTCAAGGGTCCGGGGAGAACTTCCACCGCCAGCACACTGAGCGGCGTATTAGTGGGAAGGCCGAGTCCGGCCAACAATTCTATGCCCTCAGCTTTTGTGAAGAGGACACCGGCACGCGGGTCGCGGTTGATGGACTGGGACGCTTTATGATTGGTCTTATCAGGAGGTGTTGGAATGGTAACGCCCAGCCTGCGGGTCAAAAGAACGTTACGGCAGGTGGCGCCGTCAGCCTGGAGCACCTGGGCATAGAGCATGAACCAGATACGCGTCTGGGGATCGCCTTCGAGCAGATCATAGACGCGTCTGCCGTTATATACCGTGTTGGCGTAGGGAGCAGTTGCGGCGATACCCTCGGCGTTGCGGGTTACCGTGCATATCAGCTGCGGAACGGGATGCTGGATGCCGGTGACGCGAAGCGGCCGGCCGAAGCGGCCCTGTGCTGTGGACCACCGTATGGCATTCCCAATTTGATACTCGTGCCCGACACGGAACTCGTATGTCCAGAATCCGAACAACTCCAGATTTTCTGAGGTTAGACCGGGAGGCAGGGGCAGCAAGAAGAACGTGCCATCCTTCCCTATACCGGTAAGGGACGCCGGCACCATCTGGGTCATCGCATCCATTCCTGCGTCATCTGCTGACTGGCCGGAGAAGATCACGCGAACGGGCTCCGGATTGATGGGCAGGGGCGGCTCGATCGCTTCGGGCAGCATTTCGGATACGTCAGGTTTCATCAGACTCGGAAGCAGGGCGGCGGCAAGCAGTGGATCGGGACCATATGCCAAAACCCGGGCGAAGTATGTGTCTTCTGGGTCAGCCGGTGCCTGATCAAATTCAATCCACAGGTAACGGTCGCGCTGCATGGTCTGCGAGTAGTCTGCCGAACGCGTGTACGGGGACTCGGCAATGCCGGTGGAAACGATCTTCGGTGTCAGGGCCGGCGGAGTAGTGATTGGTAGTGTAATGGGAAGACTCATTTTTTGCGGTGCAGCTTTGGCGAAGTTGGCAGTAACGGTATACACCGGGCAGAGCTCGCTTGGATAGTCGCCGGGTGCAGGATTGGGATCGAGAGCGTCGAAATAGATGATCCGCGTGCGTGAGCGGTCCGGAGTCTGGCCGGGATTTCCCAGTGCCGTTGGTGCGATGACGCGGGGAATGGTCACCACGCCGATAGGGGCTGAATCGCAGTCAATGGTGATCTGGGGTTTGTTGCCAGCCTGGGACTTTTTGGGCACGAGGCCGTCCCATGTCCAGTCCCGATTGAGATCCAGCATCAGGGCAACTATCCAATGCCCCTGCATCTCAGTTTGATTGGAAAACGTAATCGAGCTGGCATCACCGGAGATGGTATGACGCAGGGAACCGGACGCACCGAAGACCGTGCGCACACCGGGCGCCCCGGAAAATGTCAGTGACTGCTGTTCCAGTCCCAGCTGCTGTGCGAGCAGCTGCGGAAGATTTGCGTTTGGTTGGAAATAAAATGCCTGGAGTTGCGACCCGGGGTCATCCGGGAAGAGGGCATCCTCAGTCGAAGCTTCACGGCGCACAATGTAGTCAGAATACGGTCCAACCGGAGGCGGACTGGTCCCGTAGTAATCCGGCTGGGTGGGTTTCGTACCGCAGACCGGGCAGAGCCGTATCCGGATGTCCCGGGCAGTGGGGATCGGGAGCTGGATCGGGAGATTTGTCGTTGGGACTGCGGGCGCGATAAGACTGGATATTTCGTCAATATGATCGACATAGTCCAGGTTAATCGTGACGGTTGGATCAGTTTCATTGGTGGTGGGGAACGAAACATTGACCTTGTAGATCACGCGGAATACCCCGTCCTGGCCGCTAGGTTCTGAACTGGCGATACCGGTGTCGTGTGCCGGGACGCGGGCCTCAACGATGACGTTGAAACTGTCGACATCCGGATCGGGGACGCTGAAAGCCCGGTTTTTCGCCCAGGCTATCTCAAGGAGTTTGATTAAATGGGCCGGGTAAAATGTGGCGGGATCGACACCGGTAAAGAGTGCTTCGGGATACCCTATACGCGGGCGCCTGACCTCCAGCGTGTGGATTGTGCGAACCGCGGGTGGTTTTTTCGGGTAGGGGGCAATAGGCGGTGAAGCGGTGACTTCCAGTGACTTGGGCGGAACATACCGTTGGAATGTGACCGTGGTCACCGGCGCGGGGCCCGGGTGTATCACAATATCATTTTCGGTGGGACCGCCGCCGGTAAGGTCGACCAGGCGAACGCGGAACTCGAACTCCTGACCGTAACGCAGACCCGGCAGTGAAGTGAGATCGGGATAGGGGTTGGAAGGTGGCAGCGGCAGCAGATGCAGCGGGACCGAATGATCCTTGTGGGAAACTGCCTTCGCAAGCAACTTTACCACCGGATCCGGCAGCACCAGGCTTGACCCGGCCCACTTGGCAAAATAGAGCGGGAGCAACGCTGGCTGGTCATTGGTGATATTGTCACTCCAGCTCGGCCGGACCGGGGCGGGCGCCACCCAGAGTTCGTTTCCATCAATCGGGGTTGTCGCTGGTGCTACGTTAGAGTTCATGGTGAAGGGAAGTGTCCCGGATACTTTGCACAGGGAATACCATTGGGAGGTGCCCTTGATGCGTACGTCGACACGGTAACCTGATACACCCAGAGGCGATTCGGCCGGGGGGGTGAGAAACCCGGTTTGATCCAGCCGGTAACGCAGCAAGTCCACCTGGTTGTTGAACCACATGGTTACCTGTTCATCATCCCAGCCGATCTGGATGCCGGCATCGGTACCCGGGGGAATCTGGTCTGTATCAAGCGATACCGCATCAATGGTCGTGGGCTGGTTCGAGTGAACGATCTGCGCAAAACCGTCATCGAACTCTGCAGCTTCAAACTGGGCTTCGGCGAGATTCGCGGGTGCGTGTTCCATCACCGGCATGAGTTTTGCGGCGAACAACTGCCGGGAGCCGGGAGAGGCGAGCGCGGGCAGGCGCGCCGCGTAACTCTTTGCCATTGCAGGGGTCAGAGTCGGCCAGGGATTGTTGTTTTTCGAAGACGTATCGAGCGTGAAATAGACAAAACCGCCATTTGCCAGGAGGTTGGATTGCAGGATCGGGAGGTTCACATTGTAGATCAGCCCCATGGCCTGCGCTAGAAGGGGCTGGTGCAACGCGTACGAGATAATCTGGCCCCATGCGATGTTTTTATCCGGCGGGATAGGTTTGGCATTGAGCGGGGGGGCCTGGTTGCGCACGGCGCAGCCATAGCGACTGAAAATAGTGATGTCGCTGGAACGTGGAGCTTCGAAGGGGAACGCTTGGGTATAGCTAGGCGGCAGCGCTTTTTTAATGCGTGCAGTAGCCTTCGGCGCCTGCCCCACGTCAAGTTGTGGAACAATGTGGACGCCCTTTTTATTGAGCTGAGTGACCAGCTGCGTGAACAGGGCTGTAGCTACACCTGGTGGCTGGGCTAAGACCGGGGTAACCTGCGCAACCGGGGTCGAAGTTGTCGGCAGGGTGTCAAGGCCGTCCAGGATATTCGCATTGAGAGATACGGTTGTGCCCGCGAACTGCGGATCTGAGCCGACCAGGTTCGCCATCGGATCTCCAACAGGCAGCAGGAGCAGGTTCACGTTAAGCGTGCGGGTCTGGCTGTCCCAATATTGCGGGAAGGCCATCATACTGAGTTTAAGGTCGTTGAGTGCCATGTCATCCTCCCGTCATCATGCCTCCACCGTAAGCGATGGTGTAGAGATAGATTCGGAAAACTGCCAGGAACCGTCCCAGCTTACACTGAGCAGCCAGCAGACGGTGATATGAATACCGACTGAAACGCTGGCCAGCAGGGTGACGTCCACTGACGGGATTGTTAACTCCAGCGATGATGGGTTTAACTCCGGATACGGAGGGAACGGGGTGCTAGATACTGAAAGTCCCAGTGCAGCCGAAAGTGTCAGCGAGGCACTGGCGAGGCCGTCGAGCACATCCACTTCCGCCTGGCCCGTGAGAATGGCCATCAGCGTGATGGATTTTGTGGACATGTTGAGCTGGAAGGCTACCGTGACCGAGGCTGAGCCCGATGCAATGCCGAGATCGATTGCAAGGCCCAGTCCTATGCCGGCCTGAATGACCATGTTGGGATGATTATCCTGTACACCCAGCGAAATCATGCCATTGCCGGCCAGGGGTGTAGCGATCCAGTTGAACGGGTTGTCCGGTGACCCGATACCCACGCTGAAGTTTGCACTCATCGGCTGCAACTGTACATTGAGCCCGATGTCCACGCTGACATCGGTCAGGTTGCCCAGGCCAAGCGGCAGGTCGTTAATGCTGAAGGTGTCCATTACGGTGAGCAGGCCGTCAGACAGCGCCACGTCCAGATCGGCACTGGCTCCTCCGGGAAGGAACTGTGCCAGCATCTGGAGAGCGCTGAACACGCTCTTGACGACACTGAGCGCGCCGCCGAACTGCACGTTGAGATCTGTTATGCCGGGCGCGGTGTGCTCATCGGCATAGAACCCCCCGCTGATGGTCAGCACCGGATCAGTATTGCCGCTGCCGCTGAATCCATCCACCATCACCTCCAGGAAGAACAATCCTATCGACAGCGACCAACTCGGCGAAGCTGAAGAATCGACCGTATAGATTAACATGGTCGGTGTTGTGAAGGGAGACTGTGGCGGTAGCTGTTGAGAGCCCTGTGGGGGCGTATACGCCATCATGACACTCAACAATCCGGCTAGGTTGACAATGGTTTCTGGTGGATCGGACTGAAAAGAGTATGTCTTGGAATAATTGAAGCCATTGTCAATTGTGTTAATCTGCTCAACCGAGGTTGTCATCATTGAAACAGCAGATGCTATATCCGGGAACAACCCGGTAGAGTTGAGAATTGACGCAAGGTCACCTAGGTTCGGTGACCCGGGGTTTGCCGGCGCTCCCCCGGCCTTGGGAGAGCCGGGTTTGGGGAACTGCAGGCCGGGTGCAGACGGCGTGGGAGAAACACCGGCCGATGTCGGAATCTGCGGCGATTCGAACAGGATCTTATGAGTTCCGGTCGAGTGAAGCAAGCTGTAGTAGGTGGCAGGCGTGGTAAGTTGCAGGATATCCGCGAGGTCCGCGATATACCAGAAATCATTGTTGAATGCCGGCCGCACCAACGGGACGGGATAATTGTTCGGAAGCGCTGAAGGGGCTGGATTTTTGTACGAACGCTGTCCCATGCTCCAGCCGCCCCCCCGTGGGATCCGGGGCGCCCCGCGCAGGGCCACACCCACGGCGGGCGCCAGGGTGGCTTGGTTCGTTGGCTCGGTGACCATATCCACTTCAAATGCCGAGCAGCGTAATACCAGCCCCGGGGTCTGGTTGAAATCGCCTACTTCAACCGTGCACGAAATCTCCGGCGTAAGCGGCCCGGTTTTCCGGAACAACAATGCAAGCGTTTCGGGATAGGGTGGATCAAAATCCGGACTCAGTTGCAGGAACCCGACCATGTTTTTCGAGGGAACTACCGTAAGGCCGGCTGTATCCTCTGATGTCCCGGTAACCCCGCCACTCCTGATGGTGAGACTTCCATCCAGTACCAGATCAGCATCGAAGAGGACTTCCCTGAATTCATACTTCTTACCCGATCCCGGATCCACCGTAGAATTGGGAGCCGTGACGGATAGTGTCAGCGCCTGGTCCCGGATATTACGGACGTTATAGGCTCCACACAACGCGCCGGGGTGCACACGGTTCATGTAAGGATTTGCGCCAGCGTTCTTGAACGGGAAGACAAATATCCCCTCAGACACCGCCTGCCATCCGCTGTCGCTTCTTTTCACCCATCCCGCATTCTGCCGTTGCATGATGATGGTCCGCACGACTTCGATGCAGTACGGGTAAATGATACTCTCTACCTGGATCACGTCAAGCGCGGTCCTGCCGAGGCTTGCTGCAAACTGGACCTTCCTTACACAGGGTGGGGTACCATCGTTCACCCACTCGCTGAATATGCTTGCGCCATAACCGGAGAAATCGATGCGCTCCAATGGTACGAGAGGGGAGGGAGCGGACGGTGAGAATTCACCATTGAAAATCATGCGCGCGTCGGGGCTGAGTACCAACATCCCGTAGTTGCCGGCGGTCTCAGTGTATCCCGGGAACCCTGCACCGGGGCCGGGATTAGCCGGCATCAGCGAAAGTGTCAGGGCCCCGGCTAGGGGCTGGGGTGGATTTGTCGGCGGGATGGCAGACGCAGGGGGTAATATGACGGAATTCGGGAACCGGGGGATGTTTGTGGCAAACCGGCCGCCATCCATGAGGAACAACGATTTCCCCCCGGCTTTTTTCACAGGCTGGTTCATTTCAAAGATTGCGGCATTGAGACCAAACGGCAGGCTGAACCAAGCGCCAAACGGCTTACCGGCCGCTACATTCTCAATATTGTTCAAAAGGACCGGTGCAGGCGCAAAGGGAACGAGCTGCTGGGTATCGGGCACTGCGACAACAAGAGGGTCCCCGTCAGATGGCGGATCGCACGCGACAGGTCGGTCCGGTGTTGCTGTCGATTCCATCGGTTCCCAGGAGAACTGGGGCAGCGCGAAGGTCGCCACTATCGCACCGTTCAGCGTCAGTGACATGCCCGAGAACGCAAGGTATGGGGCGGGATTGGCCGTGTCATTAACGACGGATGAGACTGCCACGTCCTCCTTGTCCGCAATCTCGCGCAACCCCTGGTCAAGTGTCCCGCTGATATCCGGGGCAAGCGCAACCCCGAACAGATCGACCCGCGTGGAGAGGTCGAGCAAAACCATGGGCAGTTCCAATCCTCCTTTGGTCATAGATACAGCGGACTGGGGCAGTGCAAAGCTCGCACCAGAGAGCGTTGCATCTGAGTCTGACCCGGCCTGCAGCAGGGTGAACTTCAGTTCGGGCATGGCATGGTGACCTGTCCACGAGGTTATCGCCAGTACTGTGCCTGATAACTCCAAGAAGGATCCTTTTTCCGTTGGTGAAGAATCGAAATTGGATGCATAAGGATCCGGAAGCGTGGGCAACAGCCAGCGCAGCCCACAACAAAAGCCGGCGCAGCAACGGAGCAGCTGCCTACCATCGGACACCGAAGGAAGTACCTGCGTATCTTTGAGCGTTCCGGCCAATAGGAAAACTGCCGGGGCGTAGAGTCCCATCAGCGCGTTCTCCAGGGCTACTGTAATAATTTCAGGATTTTTCTCTTCGCGGATTCCCAACAGTATCAGGTCAGTTCCGGCTTGATCCTGGTACAGCACGAGACTTGCATGGGACAGGAACGGGAAACGCCCGCCTGCTGCAGTCTGCGGGCGATCGAGGTGCGCTTCCACAAATCCTGTAGCTACGACGAGTTCGTGCGCCGGCCATGCCAGGTAACCATACTCGGTCTTTTTATCCAGGAAAAAATCTGCCGTGGCGTTCAGCTTTGACGGAGCGGCTTCAGGCCACAGCTGAAACTTCGTTTTCGCTATCTCAGCAGGGCCCGTGGTGAGGATATACAATCCGCCCGTGCGGATCTCCATTACCCAGTCCTTCATCCCGGCACCAGGCTGAACGGTCGTTTTGAGCGTCCCGCCACTGCCAAACCTCAGCAGCGCAGCGCCCGGCCCGGCAGCGTCAGGCAGGTTCGTTATGGCGGTTGCCACAAGCGGCAGCGCCCAGCCTGCGTCCGTGACCGATGCGCTGCCGGACGGCTCAAAAATACCTGGTGCAGCGTTCGAAAACGTGAAACTTGCGGGAGATGCAGTGCACGGTACCAGGATCTCCGGTAACTCTTTTACCGCTTTGATGGTACTCCCCGAAGCATTCCAGTTCAGGGTCACGCTGGACCCGTAGGCCTTGGCACCCGCAGGGGCAATGGACTGGAAAACCGCACCTGAAGGTTTGAACACCAGGGTAACCTCAGATGGTGGCGTGAATACCGCTCCCGGACCGCTCGTTGTGCCCGCATGTGGTGCAGCAGCCAGCTGCATCGTAACGGTCAGGGTAGCCGCAGGAGGGAGGACATACACGCCGTTTTCAATGGTCATCGCCTGCGAGGAGACCAGCGTTCCGCTGGCAATGGAAAAACCGGTGAAGGAGCCGGCGGGGAGTGATGTCTCCAGCCATTCTGCCAGGAACCAGACACTGCCCGATCCCAGCGTGAGATTCGTGTCCGATACCGGGGAGACCGGATCCAGGGGAGACCGCAGGCTGAAAAACACCGGGAACATACCAAACGGCGTGGAGGAGTCGCCAAAAGCAAACTGGGTCGAAGAGGTACCCGATATGCTGTCTACCCAGAGAGAGACGCCGCTGTGATCGATAAACGGCCCGAAGCTCTGCTCTACCTGTGCATCGCGTGCCCACGCAGGCACGCCGGATGGATTGGTCACGGTCGCGGCGTAGGCGCTGCGGATGATCCCGGTCGCCGGCGCCGGTGTTGCCGCGGTTGCGTCCGATGCGATCTGCAGCAGGTCCGCACTCAGTGCCGGATCGGCGCCCGGCTGCCAGCTCAACGGTGGCCGGGCGGCATGTATCTCGTCAAGGCTCCTGCCCGCAAAAAGGCTCATCGCGAGCGCTGTTCGCGCTGCGGTCAGAGATTCCGGTGCAACACCCGGTCCCGGGGTCCATCCTGACGTGAGTTGCATCAGGGACTGTGCGATAACCTTGGGATCGGGTCGGATCCCCTCTTTGGCTGAACGAGACGGTTTCACGATTTTTCCTCCAGATAGTGCCGGCCGGTGCCGGCGATATTACCTGTCTTTCCTAATCCACACTAGATCTATCGACGCTTTTTAGGGTCTGATGTTATACTCGAAGTACGTTCAGGGAGAAAAGTGCTAATTTCTTCTGTTTTCACACCGTAGAATCCTGTCTGGACAACCCGATTCAGACACCCAACGCATACTCCTCGTACTGAATATAATAATTCAGGAGCTATGCATGGTTCATACAGAAGCAAGCTTATGAGTGCTTGGATTCAAAACCCACATGCCCCGATAAGTCAACATTGTATATTATATATTATAAATATTGTTAAGTTTATTTGACAATTTCATCATACTTTTTATATTTTATTGCGGTCGTAACAGCGTGTTGTATCTTCTTAACACATTCCTTAAAGGGTGTTTCAGTGAGTGGATCCCTTTTTGAGTATGCGGAGACAACGCAGTGCCTAAAAAGAACCCCTGTTTTCACACTCACTTCCGGTCCGGACCTTTATGATATGACGCGATGTCGGGCATCTCGGGTTTTTGTCGGGAATGGACCTGTTATCCCGTGCAGGATCCGATCTCAATGGTATCTCCTTGGTACAGCTACCTTCGGACGCCAGCGGCAACCCGGGGAAGCCTGAGGGAGCCTGATGAAGTTTGCGGGCACTAGCGAGCGCGAGTGATTGCCCGCCGTTTGCTCTTAACGATCCGCACGGATCGATCCGTTTCCCCGGTTTTTTTCCCCGTCAAATTTCGAATCCTGACATATTTCCTGTCTTTTGATATTTCCCGTGTATTTCCTTTTATACGAGTGAAAGGTTCTGTCAAGTTGTCGGGGGTTATTCATATCTCACCGACGTAAATTAAACCTCACCCCCCGCAGACTTTACAGAGCCCATCCGGATGACCGCAAACATGTCTTTGACAGACTTTCCTGCTTGATCGAAAAAGGCACCGACACCACTGAATACCGTGTCCTCACAAAGGATGGGATATACCGCTGGATACACGATGAGGTAAGAGCGGTACGTGATGTGAATGACCAGCCTGTCGAATTCCTGGGGTACTGGATCGACATTACCGGGCGTAAACTGGCTGAAGATGCGCTCCTCGAGAGCCGCGGGAAGTACCGCGATCTCGTGGAGAACATCAACGAAGTGATCTTTTCCGTGGACCTGGAGGGAAAATTCACGTACATCAGCCCGGCCATCCAACGGCTGTACGGGTATCCTTTGCAGGAGGTAACCGGGCAGCATTTCCTGAAATTTATTCATCCGGGCGACCATTCCCGCTGCATCGAAGGGTTCCGGCGACGGCTGTACGGGAACTATGACACGGATGAGATCAGGATCATCTCGCGATCCGGAGCGGTCCATTATGTCAGTATCTCCCCGCGCCCCATAGAGAAAGACGGCACGGTCGCCGGGTTCAACTATGTCATGACCGATGTCACCGAGCGTAAACTGGCAGAAGAGGCCCTGCATTAGGTAAATAAGAAGCTGAACCTGCTCTCAAGTATCACCCGGCACGACATCAACAACCAGCTTCTCGCCCTCAAAGCATACCTCGAACTTTCCAAGGAATCCCTTGGCGACGTTTCCAAGACTTCGGAGTATATCATCAAGGAAGAGCAGGCTGCGAATGCAATCGAACGCCAGATAGTCTTCACAAAGGAGTACCAGGATCTGGGTGTGAAAGTCCCGGTCTGGCAGAACGTGGAAGCAGGTATAACGAAAGCGCTTGCCGTGCTGCCTATGCGGGACATACGGGTTACTGCAGAGGTCAACGATCTCGAATTGTATGCAGATCCGCTGTTTGAGAAGGTGTTTTACAACCTGATCGATAATGCCCTTAAGTACGGTGGGCAAAAGATGACTTTAATCCACATCACTTCCCGGGAATCTGAAAAGGGGCCGGTTATTTCCGTTGAGGATGATGGTGTTGGGATTTCGGCAGAGGACAAGAAACGCCTCTTCGAACGTGGTTTCGGGCACCATACCGGGTTGGGGCTGTTCCTCTCCCGCGAGATCCTCGCAATCACCGGGATTACGATTACCGAGACCGGTGAACCCGGTAAGGGGGCACGGTTTGAGATCACGGTACCAAAGGATGCGTACCGGATTACCAATCCCATGAAGGAGTAAGTGGGAGGGTCTTTAATACCATCTGGTACCGGGAGCGAGTCCGGGAAATATGTCTCTTCACCAATGCGGGTGCTATTTGGGAACAGGAGCAGCCCCCCTCAGCACTATCGACTGCGAGCCCCGCCATGCCCCCCTTTTGCCGCGAGCCTAATACAATACCTTTGAGTATAGTACCGATATCCTTCGGGGGATCCGGTCCGGATTTTCCGGCGATTCCGGAGGCCGGTGATTCCCTGAAATTTTGGATTTTACGTCGTTCCTTTAATTAGAATTAAAAAAAGTCCTATAGGATAATCCTATAGGACGCATTTTTCGCACATATTCCGGAGAGATTTG
>Ga0181520_10010983_pt1 | contig 11996 bp, 9 predicted proteins | sample PEATcosm2014_Bin_29_FD_132451 | JGI IMG/M metagenome (GOLD analysis project Ga0181520, IMG submission 132451) | Peatland microbial communities from MTU Mesocosm Facility, Houghton, MI, USA - PEATcosm2014_Bin02_30_metaG | ecosystem: Environmental > Terrestrial > Soil > Wetlands > Peat | place...
CCGGTGAAGTAATACTCGCGGCCGTCGGTCTCCGAGCCGCGCGGCGCCCGCGTGGTGTACGAGACAGAGAACTCCAGCCCTTCCACCAGCGAACGCACCTGCGCCACCAGCGTCGACTTGCCCGACCCCGACGGCGCCGAAATGATAAATAAAATGCCTGCCATGCGTTACAAGCAGTGTAAATGCAAGCGGGAAAACGAACCGTTTACTCGAGGTTCTGTACCTGTTCGCGGGCGCGCTCGATCTCGGTTTTGATCTCGAGGCCGACCGTGGTGAGGCGCAGGCCGATGGCGGGATCGCCGCCGGTGGTTTTGGACAGCAGGGTGTTGGCCTCGCGATTCAGCTCCTGCAGCAGGAAGTCGAGGCGCTTGCCGAGCTCGCCGCCGCCGTCCAGCATCTCGACGAAGCTCTCGATGTGGGCGCGCAGGCGGACCAGTTCTTCCTCGATGTCGGAGCGTTCGACCAGCAGCGCGGCCTCAGCCAGCATGCGGTAGTCGAAGGCGGGGCCTTCGGCCTGCGCGGCTGCGTCCGCATCGGCTTTCAGCAGCTCGGCGATGCGCGTGCGCAGGCGCTCGAAGTGGGCCTCGCGCGCGCCGGTGCGCAGGTTGGCTGCCTCTTCGGCGAGCGCCCGCAGGCGCACCATGGCGGTGCGCAGTTCGCCGGCCAGCGCCGCGCCTTCGACGCCGCGCACGTGGTTTAACTGCTGCAGCAGCGACGGCACGATCGCCATCACCGCGGACTCCAGCGCGGGGCCACGGGCCGGGTCGGGTGCGGGTGCGGCCTCGGTGGAGAGCACGCCGGGCAGGCGCAGCAGCTCGTTCAGGTTGGGCTCCACGTTGAAGCGATGCAGCTTGGCCGCCTCGTGGAAGACCTGGAGATGCGCCTCGAGCAGTTCGCGATTGAGCTGGACGGACTGGGACTGCTCGCGCGCGCGGCGGTCGACGTAGAGGGTCACATCCAGGTGGCCGCGCTTGACCTGCTCCTTGATCAGGCGCCGCAATGCAACTTCGAGCGCGTCGCAGTCGCCGGGCAGGCGCAGGTTCAAGTCCAGAAAGCGATGGTTGACGCTCTTCAGGGTCAGCGTAAACGCAACGCCATCCTCGGTCGCCGACTGCGCGGTTGCGTAGCCGGTCATTGAATAAATCTTCTTCGGGCCGCTGCGCGATGCACTGCTTCCCGACCCATCTGGCGTACCTGGCAATTCGCTCACTTGATTCCTTCCAGAACTTCGGCTTCGGCGGCTTCGGTGGCGGCCCGCCGTTCGAACCGGTCGGATTCGAACTGCAGGTCGTAGAGGCGCCGGTAGGTTCCCGACTGCTGCATCAGGTGGTCGTGGGTACCGGCTTCGGTGATGCGGCCGTCCTCCAGCACCACGATGCGGTCGGCGCGCCGCACCGTCGACATGCGATGCGCGATCACGAAGACGGTACGGTCCTGCATCAGGTTGGCCAGGGCCGCCTGGACAAACGCCTCGCTCTCGGTGTCGAGCGCCGAGGTGGCCTCGTCGAGGATGAGGATGGGGGCGTTTTTCAGGATGGCGCGGGCGATGGCCAGGCGCTGGCGCTCGCCGCCCGACAGGCGCACCCCCTTCTCGCCGATTATGGTGTCGTAGCCCTCGGGCATACGCAGGATGAAGTCGTGCGCCAGCGCCATGCGCGCCGCCTCCTGGACCCTGCTGAGCGGTATGTCGGGCTGGCCGTAGGCGATGTTGTTGCGCACGGTGTCGTTGAAGAGGATGGTCTCCTGCGTGACTTTGCCGATCTGCTTGCGCAGCGAGGCCAGGGTGACCTCGCGCAGGTCGCGGCCATCGATGAGGATGCGCCCGGCGGTGACGTCGAAGAAACGCGGAATCAGATTCAGCAGGGTGGACTTCCCCGCCCCGCTTGGCCCGACGATGGCGATCACTTCGCCGCGCTTGACCTCGAGATCGATGCTTTGCAGCACCGGCTTCATCTCGCCCTCGCTCTCGTAGGCGAAACCGACCTGCTCAAAGCGGATGGAATCCTTGAATCCGCGCACCACCAGCGCGCGCTTCTTCTCGACCACGTCGTCCTCGGCATCCATAAAGCGGAAGATGTACTCGCTGGCGCCGGCCGCCTGCTGAATATTGTTGTAGTAGCCGGGCATCCTGCGCACGGGATCGTACAGCATGATGACCGCGCCCAGGAAGGTGAGGAACGTGCCCTCGGAGATGCCATGCAGGATAAAGAAATTGCGGCCAAACCACAGCAGCATGGCCAGCAGAAAAGCGCCGAGCAGGTCCATCAGCGGCGAAGAGATGGCCTGCACCGCAACCGAGCGCATGTTGGCGCTGAGCAGGCGGTCGGAGGCACGGCGGAAGCGGTTCATCTCCCAGTGCTCCATGCCGAAGGCCTTGACGATGCCGTTGCCGGTGATGGTCTCCTGCACGATGTTCTGGATTTCGGCGAGCCGGTCCTGCCCGCGGCGGGTGGTGGTGCGCACACTGCGGCCCACCCGGCGCGACGAATAGATGATGATGGGGACGAACAGAAGCAGAACCAGCGCCATGGTCCCGCCGGTGACGACGACCACGCCAATCATCACAATGAGGGTGAAGGACTGCTGCAAGAAGTCGCTGAGGATGGTCGCCATGGCGGTCTGTACCCGCTCCACGTCGTTGATCAGCGTTGAGATGAGGGTCCCCGACGTGTGGCGCTGAAAGAAGGCGGTAGAACGGCGCATCATCGAGTCGTACAGATCGTTGCGCAGGTCGGTGATCATGCCGAAGCCGGACTTATTCGCCAAGAGCGTGCCCAGGTAGTCGCAGGCCGACTTAATCACGCCCGATCCCACCAGCGCGACCGCAACCACGGTCCAGGCGTTGTGAAAGTGATGAGGAATGAGGAACTGCAGATCGATCACGCGCCGGGTATGCGGAATGGTGAAGACCAGCACCTGGCGCGGCGAGTCCCTGGCGCTGAGCACGTTGTCGACGATGGGCTTGATGAGCATCACCCGCAGGCCGGCCATCGCCGCGAACACCGCGGTCGTCACCAGGGAGGCGAGCGTATAGAGCGCATAGGGGCGGGCATAGCCGAGCAATCGCCAGATGCGTCTCATCGCCTGGGTCTCCGCGTTGCGCCCGCCCTTGTCGTACTTGTGTGGGTCTCGCTCATCCAGTCAATTCTATTGGTTTTTCCGGCGCGCAGCCGCTGCATGGCCCCGCATCATCGGGGCATGTCGCGGTGCGCGGTCTTGACGCGGTGGCCCTCGGCCTCCAGCCGCTTCTTCATCTCTTCGGCGATAAACACGGAGCGGTGCTGTCCGCCGGTGCAGCCGAAGGCCACGGTGAGGTAGCTTTTGCCTTCCTCGATGTAGTGCGGCAGCAGGAACTTCAGCATGTCGGTCGCCTTGTCGAGGAACTCCTGCGTCTGGGGAAACTGGCGGATGTACTTGGCAACCTTGGGATGGCGCCCGGTGAGTTTGCGGAACTCCGGCACAAAGTGCGGGTTGGGCAGGAAGCGCACATCGAAGACCAGGTCGGCATCGGCAGGCACGCCGTTTTTGAACCCGAAGCTGGTGGAGGAGATCGTAAGGTTTCTGGTGTCCTCGCCGCGCTCGAACTGCGAATTGATGTGCGCGCGCAGCTCGTGCACGTTGAACTTGGTGGTGTCCAGCACGATGTCCGCGACATTGCGGACGGGGTCGAGCCGCTTGCGTTCCGCGCGAATGCCCTGGATCACGGTCTGGGTGCGGCCCATCGGGTGCGGGCGGCGGGTCTCCGAGAAGCGCCGGACCAGCGCGTCTTCGCTGGCTTCGAGAAAGACGACGCGCGTCGGCAACACCTTGCGCACTTTCTTCAGAATGGCCGGAAAGCGGTCGAGGCGCATGCCTTCGCGCACATCGACGACCAGCGCCGCGCGCTCAATCTCCACCGACTGGCGCACCAGATCGGCGAAGCGGGGAATGAGTTCCAGCGGCAGGTTGTCGACCGAGTAGTAGCCGAGGTCCTCGAACGCCTTGAGCGCCGACAGCTTGCCCGATCCCGACATGCCGGTGAGAATCACCAGTTCGCCGTGTTCGACGAGACTCACCGGCTCGGGGACAGTCTTTCGCGACTTCCGGACGTCCTTCGCTCGCATGGTGGAATCCTAGCATCCGGGCGGAGGAGCCGCCCTGCTTACGCGCTCGCCTCGGCCGCGATGGAGGCGCCGAATCCGGCCGACTTCTCCACCGGCCGCGGGCGGCGTATTCCCTTGGTTGCTTTTTGCCGCTGGCGGACCGCCTGCTGCTCGATCTTGGCCAGCGCATCGCGCAGCGCGGTCATCATGTCGGCCGACTCGCAGGTGGCGACCATCTGCTGGCTGCCCTGCTTCACCGTGACGTCCGCGATCTTGCGGTACTTGTCGACGGTCAGAATCACCTTGGCGCCGGTGGCGCGACCGATGATCTTTTCAATTGCGATCAGCGAAGCAACCGCCTGATCCTTGTATTTTTGGGTGACGACCGTTTGCCTTCCCGTGTACTCGATGATCATTCATTCACCTCACGTGTGTCGTCCTTACCGGAGCGAACCAAACCGGTGCGTATCAGCGTACACGTCTTTGGTGGGTGCTGGGAATCTGCATATCTTCCCGGTACTTTGCCACCGTCCGGCGGGTCACCCGGATGCCCTGGCGCTGCAACTCCGCGGCCAACTGGTCGTCGGTGAGCGGCTTGCGCGAGTCTTCGTCTTCGATCAGCTTCTTCACCTTGCGTTTCAACAGGATCAGCGGCAGATCGGCGCCCTCCGGGCCGTTTACGCCTTCGCTGAAGAAATACCGCAGTTCGTAAACCCCCTGCGAGGTGTGCACATATTTGTTGGCAACCGCGCGGCTGACGGTGGAAGGATGCACACCGATCTCCTCGGCGACCTCCTTGATCATCATGGGCCGCAGCCCCTGCTCGCCGCGTTCGAGGAAATCCTGCTGGCGGCGCACGATGACCTCGCAGGTGCGGACGATCGTGTTCTTGCGCTGCTCGATGTTGCGCAGCAGTTGAATGGCGGACTTGTAGCGCTCCTTGACGTACTCGCGCACATCCTTCTCCGCCGACTTGTCGCGCAGCATCCTGCGGTAGGCGTGGCTGAGGCGCAGGGTGGGCATGTCCTCTTCGTTTACGAGCACCACATACTCGCCGTCGCGCTTGACGAAGGCCACATCCGGCTCGATCAGGCGGGTTTCGCTGACGTTGTAGCGCTGGCCGGGCCGCGGGTCGAGGGTGCGGATCAGGTCAACGGCTGTCTGCACCTCTGCGGCGCTGCGCCCGCAACTGCGGGTCAGCTCGCGCATGTCCTTCTTCTGCAGCAGCACCAGGTGGTTGGCGATAATGTGCGCTGCAATCTCAAAGATGTCACCGCCGGAGCCGTTGCGGAAAGCGGCCTCGTGAGCGTGGGCTTCCGGCGCGGTTCCGTTGCGGGATGCGCCATTCAAACCGGTGTGGGCGGGGGGAAGCGAAACCGGCCCATGCGCGTGGCTTGACTCCGCGGCGGCGTCGTCCTCGAACTCGTCCTCTTCATCCTCAAAATGCCGTGCCGCCTTGGCGAGACCGCGCTTCAGCACCAGCTCGGCCTCGCGCCGCTGGGCGGCAATCTGGATCAGCAGGCATTCGCGCAGATCACGCGCGCCGACGCCCAGCGGATCGAGCAGATGGATGATTTCGCGTGCCTCAATCACCGTCTTCAGCGCGGCGGCACGCTCATCGGCCCGGCCGGCATCTGCGCCCGCCGCGGCGGTTGCGGCCAGGTCCAGAGCGGCCTCACCGTCGGGCTGGTGCGCCTGCCAGGGGGTGCGGTTGCGGATGCCGCGCTCGAAGGGAATCGGCTGCGCCGGCGCCGGCCCTCGCGCCTGAAGGAACCCGTCTACCAGCTCCTCGTCGGTCGCCGTCAGGTAGCCGTCCTCGTTGAGGTTGCCGACCACCAGATCAGCGGCCAGCCGAACCTCCGGAGCCAGGCTCATGGAGCCGAGCTGCCAGTCCAGGTGGTCGGTGAGCGTGCTGGGTTGGGAGAGGAAATTTTCGAACGAGGGCTTCTCGATCTCTTCAAAGTTCGAGGCGGTGCGAAAACCGGGGTCCAGGTAGTCCTGGAAGTAGCTGCCGAAATCGACCTCGTCGAAGGGATCTTTCTCCACCCGCTCGTGCTCGGTCGCGACCTCCTCGGCGGAGCGCTCGCGTTCGGCCTCGCGCCCGGCCAGCTCCTCGATGGGGACGGTGGACTCCTCCACCTCCTCGAGCACCGGATTCTCCACCATCTCGGTGTTGATCATCTCCTTCAGCTCGAGCTTGTTCAGGGCCAGGACGCTGACCATCTGGACCAGCCCGGGTGTGAGCACCTGGCGCTGCGAGACTTTCAAATTGAGCTTCGGTTGCAGCAATCCTATGACCTCTTCAGGCTCTATTCCCCGCGAAGCCTCGAGCAAGAGAGTCAATCGCCGGGCAGACCCTCTGCCTTTATTCTCGCGGGGGAACTGGGCACAGTCTACACGCTGCCGATGGTTCGCGCAGCGTGTAGAATCCTTGTCTCCACGCAGGTGCAGAGCCTATAGCTCCGTTTATACCTGACGTTGAGAGATAAGCAATAACACCTTTGAATCAATCAGTCTGTGCGGTGGAATACACCCATCCTACCGCTGGCACGCGGTCTTCCGCCAAGGGAATCGACCGCCCGCACTTCTCATTGTCTCTCACCGGAAAGCGTCCGACAACGGGACGAAATCTTAATCCATTGAGAATTTCTCGCCGAGGTAAATTCGTCTGACCTCGGGATTCCGGCCCAGCTCTCCGGGCGTTCCGGCGAACAGGATGCGGCCATCGCTGATGATGTAGGCGCGGTCGGTAACGGACAGCGTCTCCCGGACATTGTGGTCGGTGATCAGCACGCCGATGCCGTTCATCTTCAGGTCGAAGATAATCTCCTGGAGCTCCAGCACGGCGATGGGATCGATGCCGGAGAAGGGCTCGTCGAGCAGGATGAATGCGGGCTCGATGGCCAGGCAGCGCGCGATCTCGACCCGGCGCCGCTCGCCTCCGCTCAGCGCATATCCCATGGTTTTGCGCACATGGCCGAGGTTCAACTGCTCGATGAGCTTTTCGGTACGGGTGCGGCGGCTCTCCCAGCTGAGTTGCTGCGCCTCGAGCACGGCCAGGATGTTCTCCTCGACCGTCAACTTGCGGAAGATGGACGGCTCCTGGGGCAGGTAGCTGATGCCATACTGGCGCGCGCGCAGGTACATGGGCAGCCGGGTGATCTCGTCGCCATCGACCACGATGCGGCCGGCGTCCGGGCGTAACAGCCCTACGATCATATAGAAGCAGGTGGTCTTGCCGGCGCCGTTGGGGCCCAGCAGGCCGACCACCTCGCCCTGCGCGATGTGCATGCTGACGCCGCGAACCACCTGGCGGCCGGAATAGGCCTTGCCAATCTCCTCGGTCTCGAGCGTTCGCACCGTTCCGGTCACAGTCTTGCCAACCCTTTCCTCTGCTGCCCTGCCGGTCTCATCCCTCAAAGGCTCGACTCCCAATTTGGAACTCACTCGCAAAAAGCCCATTTATTGCTTCACCTTCTTATCGTCGTCGCTGATCTGGGCGTCGGTGCGCACCCGCTGCACCGGCTCGCCGGGGACTGCGCTCAACGCCTCAACAGTAACACCGCCGGCGGCATCGCAGGAATTGTGCAGCCGCAGCGCGGCTCCGGTGGTGGTGCCCCTGGCGTCGACGGCCCGCGGCGGGTTCTTGCTGTCTCCGGTCAACAACGACACCTGGTCGCTGGCGGTGTAGACCAGGCGCTCGCCGGTGGCGCGCATGCCGGGTTGCTGAATGGCGACATGTCCGGCCGCGACGATTCGTTCGACGCGGCCGGTAAGCGAGGGCACGGCGGGCGCGCCATTCGCGACCGGGTCGGCGCCCTGAGCGGGATTGCCGGCACTGCCGGACGGCTGCAGGTAGGCGGTGCCGGCATTTGCCTGGATGGTGCCGTCGGCGGTCTCGGCGCGAAAGCCTCCGGTAAAGTCCGCCTGGTTCAAAATCCCCGAAAACACCAGGCCGCCGCTGGCGATGCGCACCGCATTCTGCGTCGGCGCCAACGCGCCCGGCTTCCCTGCCCCGGCCTTCCCCGCTGTATTCGCGCACGCCTGAGACGCGGCGGCCTTGCCCGGGCCAGCGGCCGCTCCTGCTTCACTGGCCCCTGCGCTGACCAGCACAGTGTGCACCTGGGCTGCCTGCTGCGCCGCGGACCACCCGGTGGACGCCTCGCCCCGCGCGATCAGCCGCTTCTGCGCGCGCTCCAGGGTAATCACCGGTGCCTGCACCTGCGAAGCCCCCTGCCATAGCCGCGCAGGATTGCCGTGGAAGGTGGCGGTATCGGTTGCCCGCTCCATATCGCCCTGCTCGGCCAGGATGTGGGTCGGCTCGGCGGGCGGCTGCGTTCGACTTGCAGCAGCTCCGGGATGGGCGCTACTGGACTGCGCGGAAGCTTCCTGCACATAATCCACCTTCACCGCGCCGGCCGCGTGTGCGTCGCCGGTCTTATGGTCGAGCGCCACCTGGTTCGCCCACAGCACACTGCCGGCATCGGTCAACTGCACGGCGCCGGTCAGGGTCACGCGATCGGCATCGCCGTCATACGCAGCCTGCTCCGCAACCGCATGTTCCACATCCTCGTGCGGCTTGGGGCCTGGCTTTGCCGGAACCCGCCGGAGCAGGGTCACGTGCCCCTGCTGCACCGCGCTGGACAGGGTGTCGGCGATCTGTTCGCCCATGAGACCCGACACCTGGCTCCCCTTGGCGTTGGTCGCAGCGGTCGCCGGCGGCGCTTTCGTCACCCTCGACACGGGCCTCTGCCGGAATTTCGCGTCCAGCGTATCGCCGCTGCTGACCTGCTCGATCCCGTCCGCGCTCACCTGGCGCAGCAGCGTATGTCCGCGGCCAGCCAGCGTGTCCAACTGCGGCGGCTGTTTCGCATCGCCGGCGGTCAACAGGTGCGCCTTCAGATCGTCGGCGAATAACTCCGTGGTTCCCTCGCCGGCCCGGCTCGCCAGGCTGCCGTTGTTGACCAGCGTCAGGTGCGGATTTCCGGTTGCCTCGGCGTCCTTCAGTTGCGATCTGCCCGGCCCGGCAGGCACCAGCGCCGCCTCGAATCTGGCTGCTGTGAGGTCGCGGGTACTCCACGGCTCGCGCGCCGCCCCGGTCGCCCGCGTCCGCTCGGTCATGTGAACGGCCCCGGTTAACAGCGCATGCTGCGGCTGCGGCTTGCGCTGCCCATCGAAGTTGATAGTGGCTGCATCCGCCTCTCCGCGCACCTGGCGCAGAGGCTGATCCAGCGCATACTTCACCGCGCCGGTCAGCACCGCAGTCTGGGGCTGACCGGCGGCGTTCATGGCCACATCGGCATGCTGCGAAGTGACGGTCGCACCGTTGACGCTGCCGGTCACGTTGCCCTGCGCCTCGATTCGCGCGAGGGTTCCGTCGGGGCGCGCATGCAGCGTGGCCTGGTCCGCCGCTGCCGTTCGTCCTTGCGAGTCATACTTCGCCTGGGTCAGATAGGTGACATGGTCGCGATCGTCGAATTCAGCCGTGGTTGCGTCCAGCGTCACCGGCCGCCCGCCGGTAATCCCGCTCATGCTGACCGCCGAGTGCAGCATCAGCATGCCGGAGTCGCTGGTGTAGTCGGCGCCGGTAGCGTGGCCGGTCATGCCGGCTACCTTGAACTCGATGTACTCGCTGGTCGCCGCGACCCCCAGCTTTTCCATGTAGACCAACCCACTGGTGGTGACATGGAGCACCTTTCCGTTCGAATCCGTCCCCGCGGCCGGCTGCCGATCGGTTGTGGCCGCACCATTCGCTGCGCCCGAGGGGTTGGCGGCGGGGGCCTTCGGCTGGCCGCCGGCCGCCTGCAGATCGATATGCACCAGGCCCTTGGCGCGCACCACCTCGGCATTCTTGTCGTACTCGAAATCGTCGCCGTAGATGCGGTCGCTGCGGTCGCCCTTCTTGCCGTACAGCACGATCGAAACATCGTGCAGGGCAATGACGCCGTTCGAATTGGGGACCGGCTCCCAGCGCGCGGCATGCAGGGTGAACAGGGTTCGCGATCCGTCGGAGCGCGAGAGGGTGTAGCCGTTGGCGCCCTCGGTCACGGTGACGCCGAGCTTGGTCAGCGCATTTTTCAGACGATGCCGCACATAATGCGCAGTCCCGATGAACGCAGCGATCACCAGGATCAGGAAGACCGCGCTCCCCAGCAACCACATCCTCAGTCTCTCTACCCGATTGCGCATCCGTCCGCCTCTTCCATCTTCTCACCCGCGCGCAAGAAATGCTCTAGAATGAACCGCAATGGCCGATCGCCTCTATCTGAGCCTGTGGTATCCGAACTTCCGCCTGGAGGCGCTGCCGGGCGCGCTCTCGGGCGTGCTGCGCCAGTTTGCGCTGGTGGGCGGCAAGCGGGTAGCGGCGGCGACGGCGTACCCAATCAATTTCACCCAGCCGCCGGCGTACCAGCGCATCTATGTCGACACCGGCCAGGGCACGGGGATCGACCGGCCGGACAACGCCAGCGCCGCGAGTGCGACCGACGCAGCCATCGAAGCCGCGGTCGCCGAGGCCACCGAACAGCTGCACGACGACATGGCCTACGAGTTCGAGATGCGCTGGCACCTGTGGGCTCCGGAAGAGCCGCCTGCCACCTACGACCGGTTGAACCTGTCCCCGGCAGCCGACGATCCGCACGAGTCCGAGGCCGACCTGGACGACCCGCTGCTGCACGATCCCGATGCGCTGTGGAAGCCACGCCTGCATACGGTACGCGTGCTCGGCTTCGGCCCCAACTTCGATGTCGCCGGGTACGAGCAGAACGGGCACATCCTGGTGGACTTCGGCCTCGACACTCCGTGGGTGCCGGAGGCGGACGACGACGAACCGCTGGACGAAGAAGCACAGGCGCACATCCAGCAGAATATTGAAAAGCTGCTGGCCTTCACGCTGCTGGTGGAGAAGAACTGCGGCATCTCCAGCCGGCTGCTGTGGACCGAATCCGGCGAGCCGCTGGCGGAGAAGCTGATCGCGCGGCTGCAGCGCGTGCATTAGAGATTTCGGCGAGGGTATTTCGCGCGAATCGTGGATGGCGGCGCGATGTGCCATGGTAAGGTTTCATGCATGAGTGCGAGCCTTTCCCTGACGTGGCACGATCTGCTGCGCTATCTCCATGTCTGGGTTTATTTCCTGAAGTGGCCGTTGGCCTTCGTGGCGGGCTGGGCCGGCATCCACATCCGGCGCTGGCGCAAGAGCCGCGACGAGAACGCGGCGCAAGGCTGGCCCTCGGTTGAAGGGTGCATCCAGAGCGGCACGGTGAAGCCCATCCCCAAGACGTCTCACTTCCATGCGACGCTTGCGTACACCTACTTCGTCGGGGAATACCGCACTGGCAAATACGAGCACGACTTCAACAACGAAGCGGATGCCGACAACTTTGTGCGCACGATGAAGGACAAGCGGGTGCAGATCCGCTACAAGCAGTCCAACCCGGACAAGTCGGTGCTGGAACAGCGCACGCTGGAGCAGTACATCCTGCTGAGCCCGCGCTTCGGGTGACGACGCTAACCCTGGGTAACGATCTCGGAAAAGTCGGCGATACCGGAGAAGGTGAGCAGGATGCGCTGCAGCATGCGCAGGCGGCGATGCCGGATGCGCGCGTCGGGGTCCATGATCATCACCTGATCGAAGAACTCGTCCACGTAGGGGCGCAGGGTGGCGATGGTTTCGAGCGCGGCGACATAATCGCGGCCAAGCTGCTGGACGTCCTCACCGATCTGCGCTGCCTGCTCGGTCAGAATCGTCTCGGCCGGATGGGCAGCGCCGGCCTCGCCTTGCTCTGCCTGCGGCAGATCGCCCTTCTCTTCGGCCTGCGAGAGGATATTCTTCATGCGCTTGAAGGCGGCTGAAACCGCGGCGAAGTCTTCGGAGCCGCGCACGGCGGTGACTGCCTGGGCGCGGGCTACAGCATC
>Ga0181520_10010985_pt1 | contig 11995 bp, 10 predicted proteins | sample PEATcosm2014_Bin_29_FD_132451 | JGI IMG/M metagenome (GOLD analysis project Ga0181520, IMG submission 132451) | Peatland microbial communities from MTU Mesocosm Facility, Houghton, MI, USA - PEATcosm2014_Bin02_30_metaG | ecosystem: Environmental > Terrestrial > Soil > Wetlands > Peat | place...
CAAGAGGGTAGGTCTCCACTACAACGTTCTGGAGAGAGAAAACGACGCTGGCGTCCCGGCATCGCCGAAAATCGGCCCGAAAAATCTCAAAACGTGCTCAAAGTGCGAAGGTTGGGCTAGTTGCTGGGCACATTTGCAGCCTCAATCCCATTCGCCGCGCCGACGAACCGGCGACGGCCTGCGCCGGCCACAAACTTCCGCTCTGCGGCCTGGCGCCAAGCCGGCCGGGGGAGAATTTCCTCACATACCGAGGCCGGACATTATTGCCCGACCGTCACCACGGCGCTGTCGCGATGGTCATCGGTCATGGCCACGGCCTTGAGCACGGCGCCGGCGGGCACCTTCACCGGTGTCGAGTAGAGCGTGGAATGATCCGTCGGGGTCGTGCCGTCCAGTGTGAAATAGATGCGGGCATTGTTGTCGGCGCAGGCGAGCGTCGCCTGACCATTGGTCATGGTGCCGGTCGGCGCGGCCGTTGCGGGCTCGTTCAGCGGCTGGAAGAGCAGTTCAATGCCCTTGCCGCCGGCGCGGTCGAGGTTGCGCGAATAACGCCGCGTGGCGTCGGAATCCCAGTGCTCGGTCGTGCCCAGGCTGGTGATCGGCTTGCCATCCTGCTTGTACACGACGCCCGAGGGCGCCTTGTCCGGCTCGGCCATATCGTGCAGGTAATCGTCGGCGTTCTCGCGGATCAGGATGCGCGGGATGACGTTCCCCTTGGCGTCGGTGAACGTGTTGTTCTTGCTCTGGGAATTCATGATGTCCAGCCCGACCGAATCCAGCGCCACGCCGTCCAGCGACGCCAGCACGCAGGCCGGCCAGTCCGTGTTGTTATACGGCTCGACGCGGTTGTTGAACGGCGGATTGGGCAGGTGAATCGGATACGACTTCCAGCGCCGCCCGCCGTAAAGGCCGTCCAGCATGTACAAAACCGTCTTGGCGCCCAGGTTCGGGCAGGCGGCCAGATCGACGATGGGCGAATAGGCGCCGGGTTTGCCATCCTGCATGGTGTTGATGGCGGCGTGAAGTTCGGGAGTGCCTTGGATCGAGCCGAAATGGTTCTTGCCGGTCATCGTCAGTGCGATCTGCCCGTCGTCGCCCTTTTCCATGTACTGGTATTCGGGCATGGCCGGGTAGGCGTGAAGTTTCAGCAGCGCCAGATTGACGATGTATTTGGCATCCATGATCTGCTGCGGGATGTTCTTGGCCTGATTGTAGGTGCTGTTATTTGCTGAATAGACCACGCCCGCCACCCACCGGGGCGATTCCAGCGGCGGCGTCGCGCCAAAGCCCAGTAGCTTCTGATTTGCGGCCGGCGGATTGTGTTGCAGGAAGCGCACGTCCTTATAGGCGTTCCAGACGTGGGTGAGGATCGCCGGGTAGAAATCGCGCTGGGCATCGTAGACGATGATGTCCTTCTGCGCCACGTGAGCCTTTTCCACAAGCTGCCGCACCATCGCCAGCACCATGTGCGGCGAGGCGTCGATCAGGTTGTCGGTCTTGTTGGCGGCGCTGTTGTTGAGGTTGATCTTGACGGCCACCACTTCGCCGCTTTGATAGCCCTTGACCTCAAACCCGCGAGCCTTCTGATAGAAATTGAACAACGACTGCCAGGCCGCCTCATCGCTGGCCGTGCTCGTCAGCTTCTGGATGGTCATGCTCAGCATGGCATCCACGCGGGATTGGTCGGTGTTGTTTTCAGACCACCACTGGTCGCTGTTCTGCTGCCAGTTACCGGCCCATTTGGTGGCCAGGGGATCGCGTGTCCACACGACCCGGCCGGGATTGATGCCGCGGGCGATGCCGATTGGCTTGTTGACCGCCGCTGGTTTCCAGTGCCAGTGTGTGATATCCGCCACCGGCCCGGCCTGGCTGTTCTCCTGCATGATGTCCAACGCCCACAACGCCGGCACCGACACCGACACAGCCAGCACTCCCAGCGTCAGCCCCCGATGGCCGTTCAATTTCCGGCCAAGATGCCGCACTCCCGCCACCCAACTGGGCGCGCCCAGGAGCCAGATGACAAATGAGCTGGCGATCGGAAACGCCGCCCGCTGGCACGGATAGGTCGCACGGCTGGGCTTGGGAATAACGCGAACCAGGAACCAGATCGCCGCCAAGATGCCCACCAGCGGCGCAACAAACCGGAACCATCGCCAGCCCCCGCGCGGCGATTGTGGGGCCGATTCCGATTCAATCACACGGCCGGCAGGGCCGCTGCATTTTGGAGAATATGGAGCACTTGAGTCTGATTTTTCAGGGAATCCTTGCATGGCTTGATCTCCTCGCCAGAACCAAAACCGAACCGCTTCACTTTCAGTATCATTCCGTGAGCCGATGAGAAGTGCAAGAACCCGCTCGAAGATTCGTCCTACCGGCTACTCAGCCCCGATAGGCGCGGAAGTCGAAGGATGAAGTTCAGGCCGAATCGCAGCCTCAGGCTCCCAACCCGGCTCGTTGCGCAGCCGTTGGAAGCTCTGGTGGGTGGGGGTGGCAGAATGTTACACTTTGCGCGTTTTTGTCACCCTGCACGCCCGCGAAAATATCCCCCGCGGCCGCGAAAACCAGCGCCGACGCGACCGCTATTGGCTTGGTTCCCGCCATTTCGCGTGCCGCACCCCTCACCCATTCGCCAAAGGGTGGGGTTCCCCTTAGTTACCCGGTTATCCTTGTGTCCAGTGCTAGCTCCGTCCCCGTTCTACTCCAGGCTTGAGCGTCTCGTGGTCCTGACTGGGCACGAAACCCGGGCCCGATATGTACGCGATCGTCAATTTGTCCCCCTCCACAAGCGTCCCGCGAATTTCGCCACGGTCGTCGCCGTCCGAATACGGAATCAGGACGGAGTGCCGATCGGTCGGGTCAACGTGCCCGAAATAGAGGCGAAAGATCTTCCGACCATTGCATACGACCGATTCCCCGGCGTCTTTGGCCTGGAACATTCTGGCGAACACCGTTTCCGCACAGCCCGCCGGGCTGATTCGGTCCACCCCCACCCCAAATAAGCTGATGTACGCGTCCATCTGCATCACGCGGCTGTCCCACAAGACCTCGACGAGCCGCTCATCATCCTTGGGGTTCCTTAACGTGCCGGCGAACAGGACCGCCGAACTCGGCAATAGCGCCTCGCCGTGCGCGCTTCTTTCGTAGCGGTCGACCTCCGACGGCGGCTTCGCGTGCCAAATTTGCACCAATGGGGTCGCGTTGGTGATTCCCCCTGTTGGGACGCCGCTGGGCTCAAGATCACGTGGACCCTCCCAATAGACGATCTCTCCCGAATGTGCCGAGAGATCGGCGCACGCTGCGAAATCCTCTCTGAGCGTGCGCTCGCTGCTGGGCGCGTGAGCACATGCCGCCAACAGCAGCAACACGGTCCACGGCGCCGCGCGGATCGCGCAACCTGTGCTCCCCGAGCGAGTCAGCAACCCGCCGAATTTGCTACGTAACATCCGACACTCCGTTCAGGGGTCGGCCGGCTCCCCGCGCACCCCAAAGTAAAATACCTTTACAAGAACGAAATAAAGGTTCCGCGAACCGTTAGATGGCTTTCCCACTCGGACCCGTGCGTTTGCGCCATCCGACCGGGCGGCCGCGGGGGCGGAGGGACTGCTCCAGGCCCAGGGCCCGAGCCGTCTGTTCGACCCACGTCGCGCGGCCCACCGGACGGTTGCGCTTGATCGCGTCGCGGATCATTGTCTCCTCGTGCTCATCGGCCGGCAAGTTCACCCTCGCCAGCCAGCCCCTGGGTCGGGGCACCGGCCAATCGCCCAGCAGCGGATGGAGTTCATGCTGGCGGTGTTGTCGGACATGGCAGCTTCCCCAGGGCCAATCCTCGGCACGCCGCGCCAGCCCGGCGCGGAGCGGATTGCGTTCCACGTAACACAGCACGCGCAGCAGGTGCTCATCCTGTTCCACCGGGTAACTCTTGAACCGGCCCTGGTACAGATGTCCGTGCCCGACCGCGTCATGAGCCTGTTTCCAACGCTGCGCGTGCGTGAGAGTCAGCCAGCGCAGGAAGCCAGTCAGCTCGTCATCCCGCCGGGGCCAAAGCACCAGATGCCAGTGATTCGACATCAGGCACCAGTCGAGAATGCGGATCGGCACGCGGCCGTGCGCCAGCAGGAGCACACGCTGGAAGGCCAGAAAGTCGTCATCCTTCCTGAACAGCCGAAGCCGGCCGTTAGCGCGGTTGAGAACGTGATAGACCAGTCCGCCGGGCGCGTTTCGAGCGATGGGGGGCATGGAGAAAGACTAACCAGAGCCGTCCGCCTTGTAAAGGTTTGCGGGGCCTTTAGTTTGTTCGGGGCAGCCGGGTTGCACTTCCGGCCGATGCCACACAAGATAATACCATAGCGCCGCTGTCGTGTTACATCCGTACGGCAAAACAGGAATCACGAAATGCTCGCCGCCCGGATCGGTGGAACGATGTGAAGACCGGCGGGCCCAATTCGGCGCGCCCAGATCGGACTCGGCCGGGCCAAGTTCGGACTTTTTCAGCACGTCTTCGAACTTTTTCGAGACATTTGGGGCGTTTTTTCGTCGCAATCGGGAGGCGAAACCGCGATATCCGGCTGAAAACGAGGGTGGGCCGAAACGGGAAAAATGGCAGTTTCTTTCGTAACCATAGGGAATAACATCACTTAGGAGAAATCTCACGCGGAGACGCGGAGCAAATCGGTGGTTGAATCGTATTCGCCTTTCCTCGGTTGTCCTCCCGTACCGCGGTCAGTTCTGAGTTCTTTCCCGGCACTGGCTTGGCAGGGGCGCGTGTCAGCGGGATTGAGGCTCGAGGATGAGAATATTGGCCAGAAACATGTCCTGGAGGGTGGTGATCTTGATGTTGCGTTCCTCGCCGGGGATGAGCATGACCGGCAGGCCGAGAAGTTCCAGGAGTTGCGTGTCATCCGTGATCTGGCTCAGCGGGATCGGGCAGCGTGCGAAGGCATCGGCCAGGTCGCGGCGGGACATGATCTGTGGGGTCTGGACGGCCCAAAGCTGGTGACGCGGGACGGTTTTGCCCACCAGTGCGGGAAGCGGGCCGTCGGCTTGTTTGACTGTCAGCGTCACCGGCAACGCGGCGACGGCGGCGCCGTGGGCAACGGCGGCGGCAAGGGTGCGGTCGATGAGCGGCCGGGAGATCAGCGGCCGGGCCGCGTCGTGGACGGCGACCCACGGTACGGCGGGCGCGACGCGGGCCAGGGCGTTTTGCACGCTGGCGGCCCGGCAATCGCCGCCGGGACAGAATTCGATGCGAGTGTCCGCTGCCAGCGGGCCCAGGGCTTCGCGGATGGGGTCTGGATTGAACGTGGGGATGACGAGTTGGACGACATCATGGCGGCATAAAAAGGCGGCGGCGGCGCGGGCAATGACGGGCCGGCCATCCAGCGGTTGCAGGAGCTTGTTGGTGTCGGCGGCAAATCGCGTGGATCGTCCGGCGGCGGGAAGGATGACGGCAAAGGTGATGGCGTCGGACATCGAATCAGGTGTTGTCGGAATGGGCGGCGGTATGCGGCTGAGGCTGGCGCGACGAGGCAGCGGCGGAGGAAACTGTCGGGCCGGTCATGCTCGACGCCGCCGGTTTGGGCAACTCGGACCTGGCGGCGGATGCGGCGGAGGGCGTCGGCGCAGGGGAATCCATGATCCGCCCGAAAATCAGCTTGCCGGCGCTTGTTTGCAGGACGTTGGTGACGTTGAATTCGACATCCTGATTGAGGCGGCTGCGGCCCTGATCGACAATGACCATGGTTCCGTCGGTGAGATACCCGACGCCCTGGCCGGGATCGCGTCCGGCCTCGATGAGACGAACGGTCATCTTCTCGCCGGGGAAAACAACCGGCTTGAGGGCGTTGGCCAGATCGTTGAGGTTGATGACGGCGATGCCGCGGAGGGTAGCGACCTTGTTGAGATTGAAATCATTGGTCAGGACGCGGGCGCCCAGTTCCGCGGCCAGGGCGATCAGACGATGATCAACGGTGTCATTGTCGGACGGCTTGGGGGCGTTGGACGGTGCATCGTACAGGGCCACATCCGCGCGTTTCTGGGAGCGAAGACGCTGGAGCACGTCCAACCCGTGCCGGCCGCGGGCACGGCGAATCTTGTCGGAACTGTCGGCAATGGCCTGAAGTTCATCAAGCACGAATTGCGGGACGATAAGCCGGGTATCGAAAAACCCGGCCGCGACGATATCGCCGATGCGGCCGTCGATAAGCACGCTGGTGTCGAGCAGGACGGGGCGGGCGCCGCGTGTCTGGCGGGAGAACTCGACGTAGGGGACGACGAATCGGAAATCGTCCTTGGTTTGCAGGATGAAGCTGACGGAGAGATAGCAGACGGTTGCGCCGATCGTCAGGTCGATGAAGGTGACGATGAAATCCCGCTGATTGGCGTAGCTCTCCATGTATCGTTGCTTGTCAGCGGCTCTTTCAAACACCAGGCTGGTATTGGCCTGCCAGAATGTGTCGGCGATCAAGCGGACGACAAAACTCAACGCACAGGCGACGACGACGCCGATGAGCAACCCCAGCACGATCCCGGAAAAGACCATGACCTTGCGGCGAGGTGAAAGAATGTCGATACAGACGAACAGAAGCCCCATGCCTACGGCAAGGAACATCGCCATCTGGGCGTTGACGTCGGGGATCTTCGAGGCATTGATGATGAAATACCAACCGACTCCGGCCATCACCAACACGAAGAACGCTCGTATGACGTTCAAAACCATGGCATTACCCGTTTGCGGACCTGATTGAGTTTATTATATAGTACGGTGGCGGGGTCGTCCATCGGATTATCAGCGCAATTGTGGCGCGTGGCTTACGACGGAAATGAGCGTATGGATAAGATACTCTTGTGGCAGGCGCTGGTTCTGGGGGCGATTCAGGGGGTTTCTGAGCTTTTTCCCATCAGCAGCTTGGCTCAGTTGGTGCTGGTGCCTGCCCTGCTGGGCTGGCACGACGTCAACGTCCACGGCGACGATTACCTGGCGTTCAGTGTGGCGTTGCACCTGGCGACGGCCGCGGCGCTGGGGATCTATTTCTGGTCGGATTGGAGGAAAGTGCTGGCGGCGCTGGTGGGGAGCGTGGGTCGGGGGAAGCTGATTTACGACCGGGAAAGCAAATTCGCGTGGCTGCTGGTGGTGGGAACGATCGTGGTGGGGGCGGTGGGATTGCTGGCCAAGAAGCGCGTTGAGTTGCTGGTGGACATCGCCCACGTGAAGTGGGTGGCGGGGCTGCTGATCTTAAATGGCGGGATCATGATCCTTGGCGACCTGATGAAAAGGCGATCCATCGCCCGTGCCCAAAGCGGCGCCGTGTTGAAGCAGGCGGAGGACATGTCCCTGCCGGCCGGCACATTGATCGGTGCCAGCCAGTCGCTGGCGTACCTGCCGGGCATATCCCGAAGCGGCGTGACGATCATCGGCGGGCTGCTGGCGGGATTGAGCTATGAGGAAGCCAGCCGGTATTCGTTCATGCTGGCGGCGCCGGTGATCCTGCTGGCGGGAGTGGCGGAGATTCCCAAGTTCCTGGAGATCAGGGCGCCGCTGGAACTGGAAAAGACGCTATTGGCGGCGCTGGTGGCCGGCGCGATGGCGTATTTGAGCGTGAAATTCCTGATGCGCTATTTCCGCCACAACCAGCTTTGGCCGTTCGGATGTTTCTGCATCGTCTTTGGGGGATATGCGTTGCTGGTCTTCACCGGCCATATCTGAGCTGGCGCCGGCGGCGGCAACTTGTCGGCTAAGAATGCACGATGTGCGTGAGGGCCGGCCAGCGCAAGAGCAACTGGCACAGCAGATTGGCCAGGACCGCGGCGCCCAGATCGTCGGCGAGGATTCCCCAGCCGGCCGGTAGCTTTTCAAGCTGGCGAATCGGCGGCGGCTTGGTCGCGTCGAACAGCCGGAACGCCAGGAATGCCAGAATCCACGTCGAGGCGTGCTGCGGCATTGGCAATGCCAGCAGAGTCAAACTGATGCCGGCCCCTTCGTCCAGCACAAACGAACCGGGGTCGGCCTTGCCGAAATAGCGGATGCCCCACGGGCCGAGCATCACGCACAGTACCGAAAACAGCAACGTCGAGCCGATCAGGATTGCGTTCCATTCGGCTGGATCGGGTCGCAGAATCACATACACGGCCGCGAGAATGAGCATCGCGCCGGCGGTGCCGAAAGTTCCCGGCGCAAGCGGCGCCAGCCCGCAGCCGCCGATGGTGACGATCCACTTCTTCACTGGGTTCACCGGATGAGGTTTTTTCGGTACAGGCCGATCGCCCGGCGGACGTAGAGCAATCCGCTGACCAGGGTGATGGCGAGCGTGGCCCAGATGAAGATGTTTCGCACGATGGCGGCGGGCGCTTCCCAGTCGTGGGCTTTGAGCCATTGCAGATAGTTCACATAGAGCAGAACCGCAAGGATGGTGATTGATTGGGCGACCATCTTGAGTTTGCCGCTGAACGCGGCGGCGAAATTCTGGCCGGACTGTTCGCTGGCGCCGCGCAGGCTGGTGACCAGCAGTTCGCGTGCGATGATGACGACGACCATCCACGGCGCGATGCCAGTGATGGTGGTCACGTTGGAGGGGATGTCCGACGGGTTGAAGCTGGGGATGGTGAAATTCCGCCCGGCAAAGAACACGAAACTGCCCAGCACCAGAACTTTGTCCACGAAGGGATCGACAACTCGGCCGAATGCGCCTTCCACCTTCCATTTGCGGGCCAGATAGCCATCGAGAAAATCGGTGATCAGGGCGATCATGTAGATGGCAAACGCCAGGTTCAGCCACAGTGCCTGACCTGACGAAGCGCTGAGGGGCTGCTGGTAATCGGCCAGCATGGCAAAGAAGACCGCGGCCAGAACGAGCCGCAAGCCGGTGAGTATGTTGGGTACGTGACGGAACATCAGGTTGTTCGACAGGCGGGCGATTGTACAGAGTCGATGGCCCGACTGGAAATCGGGCGGAGAAATACAGAGTCTTTGCGGCTTATTCGCATTTCCGGTTCGCAGGCGACACTTCTGCGGCGGTGTAGCGGAGATAGCGTTTCTTCATCCAGCGGACGGCCAGGAGGTCGATCAAGGCCCGCAGGGCGCGATTCCACATGCCGTATTTGCCGGTTCCGGCGTGACGCGGCGAGTGCTTGACGGGGACTTCGCGGACCGTGTAGCCCCGCATCTTGACCAGCGTCGGCATGAAGCGGTGCATGCCGCTGTACAACTGAATCCCCTCCAGACAATGCCGGCGGTAGACCTTCAGGCTGCACGCCGAATCGTGGATCGTTTCCTGGCTCAGCCAGTTGCGAACGCCGTTGGCGATGCGGGTCTGAATAAGACGGAACCGGCTGTCCTGCCGCTTTTGCCGCCAGCCGTTGACCATGTCGAACCCGTCGAGCATCGGCAGCAGGCGCGGGATCTCCTCCGGATCGTTCTGCAGATCGGCGTCCATGGTGGCGATCAGGTCCCCTCGAGCGGCCTTGAACCCGGCGTCGAAGGCGGCACTCTGGCCGCTGTTGCGATTGAGACGAATCACCCGCAGCCACGGCCGGATCGCCATCGCGTCGGAGAGCAATCGCGGCGTGTCGTCAGTGCTGCCATCGTCGATCACCAGCACTTCAAACGGCTCCTCCGTCGCCCGCATCGCCGCCTCGACACGCTGGAGCAGCAACGCGATGTTTTCCTGCTCGTTGAAGGCAGGGATGACGAGTGAGAGGTACGGCGATGGGGTCATAGGTCAACCGTAGTATCGGCTGTCCGCGTCGGCCGGACAAGCGGGCGGCGTGATCAGCGTTTCGAGATGAGGCGGCGGGCGTTGCAAAGTTCCCCCGAATTGCACCGGGTGGACATCCATTGCACGAGGCACACGGCCGCCCATGCGCTGGCCCATCCCAATGCCGCGCCCCCGATAGTATCGCAGAAATAGTGAGCGTTTTCGGCCATGCGCTCGATGAGGACGATCAGCGCGAGAAACCAAAACAACGGGCGAAAGCGCGGGGCGACCCACATAAGTGCGGCGAGCATGGCGAAGGCGAGGGAGACATCGCCGGAGGGGAAACTGAACGGCCGGGGCGGATGGCCGCCCAGACCGTGCAGGCCGCCGGCGAAGGGGTGGAATTCGAATGGGGTTGTGCCCTGTCGAAACGGGCGCGTGCGGCCGAAACACCATTTCAGGAGCCAGTTGGTTCCGGACAGAATGCCGGCCAGGAAGACGACGGCCGTTTGTTGCAGTCGCCGGGGATCGAGATCGCCGGGGACAAGGAGCCAAAGCGCTATCGCCGCCGTGGCCGCCGACGCCAGGTATGTCCAGAGAGTGTTGTCGGGCAGCGCCAATGTGAGTGCCGAGGTCCACAGGACGTTGTTGGGGAGGCGCAGGGTCGCCAGGATGTTCAGCAGCGTGCAAAGGCTCGCGGCGATGACCCCCACCCTAACCCTCCACCTGAGTACAGGGAGAGGGGATAAGGAGTGTTGCCTCGCCAATAGCAGCAGCCAGATGCAGGCGGGGATCGTGTACGACCAGAAATTGCCGGGGACGCGAATCAGCAGCAGGACGTGCGGCCAGTTTTGCGTGAGATAATCCGCCAGGCCGCTATCACGCACGTATGTCGCCATGGGGCGATCGAACAGGGCGGCAACTGGAATCAATATCGTTAGGACAATCGCCGGCCGCAGTGGGATGCCGGGCTGGCGCACAGGCGTTAGCGGCGGCAGGTCGGTCATGGTTTGGGACAAGACTCGTTGACAGGATTATTCCGAAGCGTCTGACGCCTCGCGCAGCTTGGCCATCGCCTGACGCTCGATCTGCCTCACGCGGCGCTGGGTCATGCCCAGCAGACGGCTGACCTGCTGGTAGCTGGATGCGGCCGTCGTGCCCAAGCCGTAATACGCCCGCACCACGCGCGATTCCTGCTCGGTCAGCCGGGACATGAGAGTGCGGACCTGATCGCGTTGCAGCAGACGATCGTACACGGCGTCGCAGCGCGGATCGGAGATGCCTTCCAGGACGGCGTCGCCGGCGTGGCGATCGCGGGCCGTCGGTCGCGCCGCGTCGCGGGCAAATCCCTTCATCAAGGCCAGTGTCGCGTAGGTGCTGAAGTGATTTCCCTTGTGGATATCAAACGAATCGATCGCGCGCATGAGCGTCACGCTGCCGTCACTGAGCAATTCCGGCATTTCCAAACCCGGCCGCATGTGCTTGCGCGCCACGCTGACCACCAGGCGCAGATTCGCCCGGACGATGGCGTTCTTGACGGCAATAATGTCACGGCGGCATTTCTCCAGCCGCAGAAGCTGCCGATGACCGGCGAACGCCTCGTCCAGCCGCGACCGCCCCGCCGCAAACTGGAACTTGTGAAAGTTGAGCTTGAGGAACATCGCCCGCTCACCGGCCGGACCCAGCAGCGGCGTGCGGTACAACTCCGCCAGCCAAGGCGGCAGCCCGGCCGGGACAGCCGCGCCGACACTGGACTGGTCGCTCATCGCCTCATGCTGGCTGGCGATGGTATTGATGGCGTCGGCCGCGTCCGGGCCGTGATAGATCGGATCGTCAATGAACTTGGCCTTGCGGTGCAGCAGGCGGCTGAGGCGTTCATCGCGGATGGCGCGGTATACGACGCTGCGCGAGGCGCCGATGCGGCGGCAGATCGATCGAATCGAATCGCCGCGGCGGTATTGACGGTAGACGGCCGAGCGCCAAGTGTCGTCGAGCAGCGCCGGCGCCGCCGCCAGGATCGGGTCGCCCGGGCAGGCCGCATCGTGTTCGCGAAGTACCGCCGCGATGCTCAAGGGCGAGCGGTTAAGCCGCCGGCCGAGGCGCCTCGCGATTTCAACGGCCGGACAGCCGCATCGAGCGGCCAGCCGCCGGGCGCTGGGCAATATGGATTCCCGCTCGGCATCGGTGAGAACCGAGAGCGTGATGCCGCGCCGGCCGCGGCCGGGTGATTGTTCGGTCTGGCCCGATCGCGTGCGGATGAAGCGTTCGACGTGGCCGACCAGAAATCCGACTCGCGGCTTGCCATC
>Ga0181520_10010986_pt1 | contig 11995 bp, 13 predicted proteins | sample PEATcosm2014_Bin_29_FD_132451 | JGI IMG/M metagenome (GOLD analysis project Ga0181520, IMG submission 132451) | Peatland microbial communities from MTU Mesocosm Facility, Houghton, MI, USA - PEATcosm2014_Bin02_30_metaG | ecosystem: Environmental > Terrestrial > Soil > Wetlands > Peat | place...
AGGAACGCGCGGTCCATAGGCCCCGACGTAGCCTGCCTTCCAGGCGTAACGCTGTGCTTTCCAGGCTTCGCGCTGGGCCCTCCATGCGGCCTTTTGCTGCTCGCGATACACGCGATACTGCGTCTTTGGATCGTACGGAGGATAGGGTGGCTGTGCGCCGCCCGGTGGCATGTTGGGAGGTACGCTGCTCATGACTGTCCTCCATTCGGATCCTTGTCAAAATCGTGTGAAACCGCGGGGACGATGGACGTCGACTGCTCTGCATACGATGCGGTACCCGGCGCCGCGCCAGGATCGACAGCGCCCGGATATGGGCCGCCGGCGTAGGGCACTTGCGGATAGCCGCCTTCCGCAGCTAATGCCGCACGTTCAGCCAGCATGATCACCCCAGCCAGAATCAGCGCCAGTGGCCAGAAAAGGCTCCAGAAGTGATCGATAAGGCGGCCTTCGTGCAACAGCGCAATCACACCGATCAGAAGAAGATAAGCAGGCCCGCGAAGGCGGCGAATCATAATATAGCGGTTCACTTGGAACCTCCTTTCGTATCTCCGACACGACGAACGATCATCCATGCGCCGACCCCGATAAGCAGCACTGGCCAGGCAAACTCAAGCAGTCGACCGCTGAAGATGTCGAGACGGTCCAGCAGGAAAATCAGTCCTAGGCCGATCAGGATCACCGCGCCAATCGGCTCCTTGCGCCTCCAGAAAAGCGGACGCCAGTACTCGGTAGGATCCGGTGTAAAGCCCGGGGGAGGCGTATACGGCGCTTGATAGGCGCCCTGCTCATACGTCCCTGGATAGGCAGCCTGATAGCCGCCGGCAACGGGGCCAGCCGCTGCCGGAGTTGCAGGGCCGGGTGCATAGGGGCCTGGATTCGGCGGAGCTTGAGGCGCGCCCGAAGGGGCATGCGGCCGTGAGCCCAGGTTCAGCCAGTTGCCCACTTCGTTGAGCCCCAGGGGATCGGGCGGAGGCTGGCCTTCGCGCAAAGCCTTGGCGGTATGGAAGGCCTCAAAGGACTGGTAAAGACACCAGGCGCCGATGAAGATGCCGAAGATTCCGTGGTACTCCGTGATGCTTATCAGCACGGCAAAGATGACAACGTGGATCAGCCCCTTGAAGAACTGTCCGTTGTACATGGCGCCGACGCCGGGTATCAGTCCCAGCACTGCCGCCGCTGAGGGGTTCGGCCCCGTGGATGGGACCACAAATGGTTGTTGAAACGCCTGCCATGACGCCAGGCAGGGCTCGCAGAGGATCTGGCCTGCAGCTGTGTTGCGGACGCAGCCAGCGCAAATGGGCTTGCCACATGTCTGGCAATAAGCCGTTGCGGTGGTACCGGGGTGATTTACGCAGTCCATACTGTGCTCCTTTCCCGTATTGCCCTTGCGGAGCCGCCGGAGTGCGCGGGCTGAGCTTGAAACGTTAGGGAGGTTTCCAAATAATCACTTGAATCGGTGGTTGCCGGTGTTCCCGACTGTTGTGGAGGGTCCACGCGCGATCCTCCATCTTTGCGTCCAGGGGTCTGTTTTGACTCACCTGGCGCATCGTTCTTCAGCTTCTGCTGGTTGTCGTTTCCTCCGCCCTGGCTTTCGGCGTTGCCACGCAGCTGACGCATGGTGGACTGAACCTCATACACAAAGCGAAGGTGGTCGTAGTAGCGGATGATCGGTGTGGAGGCCATGGTCAGCCTCCGCTCCATGAATGAGCGAACGGCCGTAGGGCGCAGGTCGGCGAGGCGAAAATCACTCAAACGGACACCGGTCAGGTTCAGTGTCAGGGCGATGGTGAAGAACGCCATCGCGGTCGTCATCAGCAGCCGGGGCTCGGCAAACCGGCGTGCCTGCCCTGCAACCAGGCCAAGAATGCCGGGTCGCTGCCAGTTTTGGCGTGCCGGGATCGAACTGTGAGGGAGGGGCAATACACCTGCGCCACCGGCGATCAGGCCGAAGCCTTCCACCTGCCCGGGCCCTGTCTGTGCCAGGATCTTGTCTAAAAGCCCCGCGGGAACCTCCGGCTCGGGCGAGAGAAACTCAAGCCACTCGCGCCCTCGCCGTGCATCTTCAAACAGTGCCGTGCAGGCCGGGCAGACGGCCATGTGCGCAGTAAAAGTAGCTTCGTCGTTGGGATTCAACAGCCCGTCCAACGCGTCGGCCAAAAGTGTCTCCCAAAGCCCGCAGGCGGGGGAGCTCGGAATGTTTGTGCGCTCTGCCATTTACATCACCTCCCGTTTATTACGTTCCAGCAGCCGTGCTAGTTCCGCACGGCCTCTGCTGATGCGGGACTTCACTGTCCCCTCGGGAATGCCCAGCACCTGCGCGATCTCCTTGTAGTCCAAATCCTGCAGGTCACGAAGAATGACGGCTTCGCGCAGCTCAACGGAGACACGCGCCAGCGCATTCTGGACCATTTTTGCCAATTCCTTCTGTGCCGCCGACTCGTGTGGCGACAGGCTACTGGATACCAGCCGGTCCACCGGCTTCAATTCCTCGGCAGACTCCCAGCCGTCATCCAGAGAAGATGTCGCGCGTAAATTGCGCGTCCGCCGGAAGTTGTCCACCAGCAGGTTGCGGGTCATGGTGGTGATCCACACCTGCAGGCTGCCGCGATTGGTATCGAAGCTTGCCAGGTTGGAGTAGACCTTCAGGAACACGTCCTGGGTCAGATCTTCGGCATCGGTGGGGTTGCCGGTAAAGCGGTAACAGAGCCCATACACACGGCGATGGTGAGTGCGGACCAGGTCGGCCCATGCGGCGGAATCCCCGTCCATGCAGCGGCGGACAGTCTGGGACCAGTCGATCTCCAGTGGACTCACCTCCACTTTTTGCTGGCGGGCCTCAGGAGCGTTCATCTTACCTCCCTTGACGCTGCCGGCGGCGGGCGTCTTTGGAGTGCCAATCTGCCCGCCAATCTCCGGCGCCTCCATGGTACGCCGAGGCGTCCCGAACGGCGTCGCCAACCCTATCGTGCTCCAGCTCATTGTCCCCACACATTGCATATTTTGCTAATACGTGGGAATTGTCAGGTTAGTTCCGTCTGGACCTCGGACAAAATCTATCTGCCCCGAATTCAGTGCAATGAGAAAGACCGGCCGTAACCTTTGCTCAGCAATTGCATCTGAGTGCTGCGGGCTTGCATAATCGAGGCCCAGGAGAGTCGAATGACCGGCACATTTCTGTTGCGCAGCGCGGCGGTTGTCGCCCTGATTGTGATTGGCGTATCCTTTGCGGCCAAGGGAGCTTCGAAGACACCGGTACCCCCCGCCACAAATGACGAGCCGCTCGCGCAAAAGCCGGGCAAACAGACAGCTGTTTTTGCCGGTGGTTGCTTCTGGGGGACGCAGTCAGTCTTTGAGCGCGTCAAGGGGGTGGTTGCCACTACGGTAGGCTATGCCGGCGGCTCGGCTGATACTGCGACCTACCCGCAGGTGACCACGGAAACCACCGGCCATGCCGAGTCGGTGCAGGTGGTTTACGATCCATCGAAGATCACCTATGGGCAGTTGCTGCGCATCTTCTTCTCCGTGGCCCACGACCCGACGCAGCTCAATCGCCAGGGCCCGGATGTGGGAACGTCCTACAGGTCCGCCATCTTCTACAGCAACGACGAGCAGCGCAAGATCAGCCAGGCATACATTGCGCAACTCGACGCGGCCCACGTTTTCTCTGGCCGCATCGTCACCCAGGTCATGCCGTTGAAGGGCTTTTACGACGCCGAGTCCTACCACCAGCACTACGCCGACCACAACCCCGATAATCCCTACATCCTGGTCTGCGACCGGCCGAAGATCGAGGCGCTGAAGCAGCAGTTCCCTGAGCTGTTTGTGGATTACAAGGGGAAGTGACGGTTAGCTTCAGCTAAGTATCGGTGAGCTCGCGGCTTGCGGGTAATTCAGAAGTAATCCGATCGTTCGGCGCAATCGGGGCACACTTCGCCCGTCTCGGACCGTATTCTCGCGGGAAGATTCGGCGGTCGTCCTCGAGGATCACCGGTCCAACCAAAATGCCTTTCTCTCGGAGAGAATCAGCGTAATGGAAGCGGCACTCTCTGCGGCTTCCAAATGCGTGGGCAAAGATACCGCGACCTGAGGCTTCACATCGTCGCCAACCTTTGCAAGCCACTTCTTGGCCTCAACGCGGCAATTGTTCGCCGCGAAGCACTGGACCAACGCTGAGCCGTCCGCCTTGGTCTCTTCAATGTCGGTGACGCCGTCGTCTGTCTCATCGGTCACAACGGACACGCCTGGTCCCGCATTTCGTCCGTCGGGCCAGAGCACCTGCACGCGAACGGAACGCAGGCGCAAGCGAGGCGGCAGTTGAATGAGGAGCCCCGAGATTTTTTGGCCTGGCGCGAGATGAATCAATTGCGCCTGGGCGCGGTCCGTGACTCCGGGCGCGTAGACTCGGGCGAATGGTGTGTCAACATTTGGCTGTGACCGGAGGTTGACTCCGATCAGGTAGTCTCCAGCGGGGAAATCCTGGTAGCGGAATGAGCCGTTGGCTCTTGTTGCCTCATGGCCAATGCTCGGGAAGGTCTGCTCAGTTCCGCGAATCTGCGCAACCTCCAGTTCCACTCCTGAGACCGGCCTTCCGCTCTTGTCCACGACGGTACCCGACAGGACGCCTGATGCGCCCAATCTCAGGCTCGCATAGCCGCAGGCGCGCTCCGGAACTAAAATCTGGGGCTCCCACGACAGCTTGTAATTCGCGATGCTTGCACTCACGTCGTACTTACCGGGCTGAACCGGCTCGATAGAGAATGCGCCAGCAGCATCGGTCGTAGCGATCAGGTTTCCCGCTCCGCCCTTGGCAATTACTTTCACGTCACTCAGTGGCCAATCAAAGACGTCGAGCACGACTCCCTGGATACGGGTTCGGGTATCGCCCTTCTTCCACAGCCGGAGCCACGCGATGTTTTCAGCCGCAGAAGCCGCATCGTCCGTGCCGCTGCATTCCGGTGCATAGTAGACCGGCATTTTGGGATCGAACCCAGGTGGCAGAGGCTTCACTTTGCCGGCCGGCCTAACCACGGTCATCGCTGCCGTGTCAATGGGAAGGAACCTCCCTCCCGATGCGAACACCAGGAGCTTCACCCCGAGCTTGTACACGGCGTAGCAGCTTGTGTAGCTTCCCGGATCGACCCAGACTTCCTTTGTCCCTTCGGGCAGGCCCTTGAAGATCTCCTCGACTGTAAATTTATAGAGAGTCTGCTGGAGAAATGTCCCCGACCTATCTTCGTTGGAGTAAACCGGTGTCCCCAAGAACACGACTGGCGCAGAGGAAATATAGCCGCAAACAGGTCCAGGTGCGCCGCATTCACAAGCAAAGCTGTTGATCACAGCGACGAGTGCCACGTACAGCGAAGCCACAGCAAACCTACATGTGTTCATCTTCATATTCAAGATCGTCCCCGAAGTTACGGCCTTCAATCTTCGGCCTTGGGTCTGAGCCGAGGCATACACCACTTCCTTAGACCTGCGCACAGGCCGGAGGCTATGCGTGGTCACACTCCCGGGTGCTTGTTTCGCTCCCCAGGAATCGAAAAATTCCCTCTGCTCAGCCCAGCTTCACAAACCGCATCGAAGCCGAGTTCATGCAGTATCGCAGGCCGGTGGGCGGGGGGCCGTCGTCGAAGACGTGTCCCAGATGTGCGTCGCACAGGCGGCAGGAGACGGCAGTGCGAACTTCCATGAGACTTCCGTCGACGGTCTTGACGACGTTTTCTTCGGCGATGGGCTGCCAGAAACTTGGCCACCCGCTGCCGGAATCGAACTTGGTCTCGGAGCTGAACAGCGCCAGGTCGCAGCAGACGCAGCGGAAGAGACCGCGATCGTGCAGATCCCAGCTGTCGCCTGTAAAGGCGCGTTCGGTGTCGGCGTGGCGTGTGACCCAGTACGACGTTGAAGAGAGTTGGCGCTTCCACTCTTCGTCGGTCTTGATGATGCGCGGAACGGTCACCGTGCCAGTCCTTTTGCCATCCGCTGAGAATTCAACGATCGTTACAGTCTTTGGACCTTCGCCGGCAGTCAATGGCCGCGCTGCCGCAATGGTGCTCCTCCGCAAACACCAGAACGCAAAAGCGCTGACAGCGGTGGCCGCCGATACGATAAACGCGCGCCTGCCGAACTGCTGCGCTCTTCCCGGTGCGCTTGCCTCAGTTGGCTCTACCTCAATGTGCGGTTGGGGATTGTTCTCCATGATCAACTCGTTTCTCTGTTCCGACTGCACCCAGCTTTTAAGAGCACCCGCGGCCTCATCCGGTTACAGACTTTTAAGATTCAAAGAAGAAAGCGGCGAACAAACGACTGAATTGGTTGATTACACCAGCGCGAGCCGTATGATAGCCTGCGGGAACCTGGCATGAGTCGCCAATGTATTTCCCCTCGATGCGATTTACTTGATCCGGCCTCGCCCGCGTGCATGGCTTCCAACGCACAGTTCATCCTGCCCTGCTCGCCTCTTACGATCAATTGGCAGAGGTTGTGCGCACAGGCCGCACCAGCCTGCCGGGCGAGGGAACCGTGGAACCGGAGAATCCCGTCTGGGTTCTATTTGCAGAGAAGATGGCACCGATGATGGGGCCCATGGCGGCGCCGCTGGGCGCGGTTGTGCTTGAGGGACACACCGGTCCCATGCGCGTTCTGGACATTGCTGCCGGCCACGGCCTTCTCGGCATCGAGATCGCCAAGCAGAATCCGCAAGCTCAAGTCACTGGGCTCGACTGGGCGCCGGTGTTGCGTGTGGCGCTTGAGAATGCAAAGAAGGCAGGCGTTGAAGCCCGCTACGACATGCTGCCTGGCAGCGCATTCGAGGTCGACTTCGGCGGTCCCTACGATGCTGTGCTGCTGACCAACTTTCTGCAGGATGGAAAAGGCCGCTTGTGTCTTAACGTGATTCGCGTCGCAGCTAATACCGCTGCAGAAACTCCGGGTCGACGGGGTTTTCGAAGAGCGAAGCATCACGGGTCACGATGGTCAGTCCTGAAGGTGTGACAAAGTAGCGTCGCTTGTCTTCAACCGGGTCGTAGCCGATGACCGTGCCTTCGGGAATGTGCACATCGCGGTCGATGATGGCGCGGCGGATGCGGCAATGGCGGCCGATGTTCACGTGCGAAAAGATGATGCTCGCGTCCACATCCGAGTAGGAGTTCACGCGCACGTCCTGCGACAGCACCGAGTTGGCCACCGATGCGCCGGAGATGATCACGCCGGCGGTAATCACCGAGTTGACGGCTGCGCCGGTGCGGCCCGGCTCGCCGAAAACAAATTTTGCAGGTGGATACTGGCGCACTCTTGTCCGCATCGGCCAGCTCTTGTCATAGAGGTTGAAGGTTGGCGAAACCGAGCACAGATCCATGTTGGCGTCGTAGTAAGCATCCAGTGTGCCCACGTCGCGCCAGTAGAGAGCCTGCTGCTTGTTCTCATCCACAAAACTGTAAGCCATCATCTTCTTTTTGCCGAGAAGGTTGGGCAGAATGTTGTGGCCGAAATCATGTTTTGAATCGGGATCTTCAGCATCGGCGATCAGCGCCTTCAGCAGCACTTCAGTGTTGAAGATGTAAATGCCCATCGAAGCATCCACTGCATTGGGATTGAAGGGCGAGCGGAATGTGGTGGTCAACGGCTTTTCCTGGAAGCCGAGAATCTCGCCCGTTCTGCCCACTTCCACCACGCCCAACTGCCGGGTTTCCTCGGGAGGAATGGGCAACGTGGCCAGCGTGACTTCGGCATCGGTTTCTTTGTGGTAATGCAACATCCGGCTGTAGTCCATCTTGTAGATGTGATCGCCGGAGAGAATGATCATGTACTTGGGCTGTTCACTGCCGATGGAATAAATGTTCTGGTAAACCGCGTCCGCGGTGCCCATGTACCAGTTGGAGCCGGTGCGCTGCATGGGGGGCAGCAGTTCAAAAAATTCCCCCAGCTCCTGGGCCACAATGCCTGTCCATCCTTCGCGGATGTGCCGGTTGAGCGAGAGCGCCTTGTATTGCGTGAGGATGTAGACCTTGCGTAGCCCCGAGTTGATGCAGTTTGAGAGCGTGATATCGATGATTCTGTAGTGTCCGCCGAAGGGCACGGCCGGTTTGGCACGATCGCGTGTCAGCGGAAAAAGCCGCTCCCCTGCTCCGCCCGCAAGCAAAACTCCAAGTGTGTCTCTCATAAAGGTTTGACCCGCCTTCGCTGCGGTCCTCCCGGGAAACTGATGCTACGGGAGGCACCGATATCCGGTAAAGTACATTTTCAGGTAACGCCGTTTTTCCGCACGTCACCGAACGGTGGAGAATACCACACGCGGATGAACTTGGCAGCCCTCAGATCGCGGCAAACGGGGTCAACTGCCTGGCGTTTTATCGCTTCCCCTTGAATTTGTACTGGACACCTACGGAGATTGCGAAGTTCACATCGAACTGCGAGGTCTTTGGTCCGTAGTTGATGCTGTAGTGGGTCATCACAGCATCGGGTGTGACACGAAACACCCAGTGCGCCGAGCGATTCAGGTCCATGTGGCCGCCGATAATCGCGGCCGGAGCAAGCTGGTTGTTATAAAAATCGACCAACGCCGGCGATTGTCCGCGCAGTTCCTTTTCAAAGTCGCCATAAACGCCGCCGAATAGCGCGTGGGCGCTGATCGCTCCATGCTTGTTATGGGGACCAAGCCACTCGGGACCACCGGTGAAGAAGTATTCGCTCACAAACGGCCCTTTGATGCTTTCCTCCTGCCCATTGACGATGAACGTGTTGGGCGCTGCACCGCTGGTGCCAAGGTAGGCGCGGCCTGAGCCCTCGACCGCCCAATGCCTGCTGAACCAATAGGAGGCAGAGAGATCCAGGCCGCCAAGGTTCGAACCCTGCAGCAGGGTCGGTCCCGCTTTCATGTGGTCGTACGCCATGCCCAACGAAACATCAAAGCGGTTGTCATAGCGCACATTGGCCAGCGGATCGCTGGCGCTGTAAGTGCCATTGCCGTTTGTCGGGGAGGCGGTGACCTGAGCCAGGGCGCCGGCTTGCGAGCAGAGAGCAAGGCCGACAGCGGCCGCGAGAGAAATAGGAAAACTGACTGGGAGACGCATCACTTCACAGCTTACAGGACCGTGCCGATGGGGGACAATCCTACCCAGCTATCGGATTGGTGGTCTCACGGCTGGCAGTGCTCGGTTTGACGGGTCCAAACCAGGTAACGAGCAGTCTTCAAGGTTTCCAGGATCTCGGCTGAAGTGGTGTGCGCGGCAGACGCCGGTGCGATGGGCGGCGCGGCGTGGGTAGTCCACTCCAATGGCAGGCGGCTGAAAATCAACCCAACGCGAGGCAGATGAACCGCGCTGGAAACCACTTCAGCAGAATGCCAGCCGTGCGCCTGCATAATGCGGGCGGAATAGCAGGCGTTTTGAATCGTATCCATTGCCTCCCCTTCCACAAAAACTGCCGACGCGGGAATGCCCTGGGCTTCAGCGGTGCGAGCCATCACCTTGGCTTCGACAAATTGGTTATGTGCTGCCCCTCCACTGAAAATGAGCCGCGGCGCCACGCCACGCTCGTATTCGTGGACTGCTTCTGTCACACGCGCCAACTGGTCGGGGGTTGGATTGCCGTCACTGTCGGCAGGAGTGCCCAGCACGACAACAGCATCGAACCGGGTGAGAGCGGAATTCGAGACAGGCGCAAGCTGGCGCGCGATCACGGCCCATGCAAGCAAGCTCACAAGCAGTGCGGCCGTTCCGACCGCAAGCCGGATTCTCCAATGAATGGGCTTGCGTTTTTGCGGGCGTCTGCGAGGCTGTCTGGGCTTCAAAAGGTGCTCCCTCCTGGCTCAAGTCTAGCGCGTCAACAGGAGGGGGTTCAGCCCGTCATTCAAGGTGAAGAGGGGAGCCCCACGCCGAGAAGACAAAATCTTTCAAAGGCTTACGCTGGCGAGGCGCAACTTCCTGGGTAAGCAGATGCTCGTTGGGATGGGTCGCCGGCTCGTCTTGGTAGGCAACGGCGATCACCGAGCCAAGCGCATAGCCCTCTGGGATTTCAATCGCACGGCTCACAGCCTGGTGATCGAATCCGGCCATTTGGTGCACAGCCAGACCCAACGCGACCGCTTCGACAACCAGCGGCGCGGTGGCCGGGAATTGATGACTACTCCCCTCCGCTGGGGTGCGGCCACGTCTTGCTACAATCGAAAAGGTTGGAATCCGCCGATTTGATCCCGTTTCAAACAAAGAAGTTAGACCAGAAACCAATGCCTCTCCGCCTATTCAACACTCTCTCGGGACAGGTCGACGAGCTTTCGCCCATGGACGGCAAAGCCCTGCGCATGTATGCCTGCGGTCCAACGGTGTACGACTATGGCCACATCGGCAACTTTCGCACCTTCCTGCAAATTGACGTGCTGCGACGAACGCTTGCGCTGCTTTCCATCCCCGTTTGCCACGTCATGAACATCACCGACGTCGACGACAAGATCATCCGCAATGCCGCCGCAGCCGGCATCCCCATCGCCCAATACACGGCACCCTTCGAGAAGGCATTTCTTGAAGATCTTGAAGTGCTTGGCGTGGAATCCCCTGAGATTCTTGCCCGCGCCACCGAGCACATTCCGCGCATGGTGGAGCTGATTCAGAAGCTTGCCGCCGCAGGAGCTGCCTACCAAACTGAAGACGGCAGTTGGTACTTCCGCCTCGCATCCTTCCCCGAGTATGGCAAGCTGAGCAAAAAAGATTTGAGCGGGATGGAAGATGGCGCCCGCGTGGATCTTGACGAGTACGAGAAAGATTCCGCCCGCGACTTTGCTTTGTGGAAGGCTGCCAAGCCCGGCGAGACCTCGTGGGACACCGCGATCGGTCGCGGCCGGCCCGGTTGGCACATCGAATGTTCTGCCATGGCCTTGGATTATCTGGGCGAGAGCTTCGATCTGCATGCAGGCGGCGAAGACCTGATGTTTCCGCACCACGAAAATGAGATCGCCCAAAGTCAGAGCGTGACCCATAGGCAGTTTGCCCGCCATTGGATGCACGTGCGATTCCTGTTGGTGGACGGACGCAAGATGTCGAAAAGCGAGGGCAACTTGTTCTCCCTCCGCGACCTGCTTTTGAAGGGCTACAAAGCATCCGCGATCCGGCTGGCGCTGATCTCCGTGCCTTATCGCCACCAGTTGAACTTCACCTTCGATGGGCTGATTGAAGCCACCAATGCGATTGACCGGCTCAGAACATTCCGCAGACGGCTGACGGCACCGCAGAATCCATTTGTCGAAGGGTCGAATCCCGCCCTCCAGGCCGCCGCAAGCAAAGCGCAGGACGACTACCTCGAATCTCTGTCGAACGACCTGAACACTGCCGAAGCCCGTGCGCCCATCTTCGAACTGGTCCGCGCGGCGAACACGGCACTGGACCAGGGCCAGTTTTTTGCCGGCGATCGTGACGCGATCCTCGTCGTTCTCGATAGCTTCGATGCCGTCTTCGGCGTCCTGGAGGATCGCGATGCCGCGCCGCGCCGCGCCGCGCTTGCATGGGCGCAAAAGGAAGGCCGTATGGCCGACGTGGCCCCGGAGTTGCTGGCCAGCCAGGCGCTGACTGATGAAGCGATCGATGCGCTCGTTGCCGAGCGTACCCTGGCCAAGAAACAACGCAACTTTGCCCGCGCTGACCAGATTCGCAATGAGCTGGCTGAAAAGGGAATCGTCATCGAAGACTCAAAAGACGGCGTGCGCTGGAAGCGCAGGTAGCCAGTCGTAATTTTTTGCGTAAGAATAGTCCTTCACCCCCGCGGTAAACCAAGGATCATTGAGGTCGCCCATGGAAGCCAACGAATCGCAAGAGTTGCAGGAACAAGCCGAGAACATTGAACATCAGCGGTCGCTCCGTCCGGTCGCATTCACCATGAGTGTTGTCGCAGTTCTGGTGGCTATTGCCACTGTGTTGGGGCACCGCACGCACACAGAGGCTGTGCTCGACCAGAACAAGGCCACCGATCAGTGGAACGAATACCAGGCCCACAAAATCCGCTCCAATGA
>Ga0181520_10010987_pt1 | contig 11992 bp, 8 predicted proteins | sample PEATcosm2014_Bin_29_FD_132451 | JGI IMG/M metagenome (GOLD analysis project Ga0181520, IMG submission 132451) | Peatland microbial communities from MTU Mesocosm Facility, Houghton, MI, USA - PEATcosm2014_Bin02_30_metaG | ecosystem: Environmental > Terrestrial > Soil > Wetlands > Peat | place...
CCATGCTCCAATCGCGGCGCAAAGTTTTACGTCGCCCGCGCCCATTCCGCCCATCCAGAATAGAAACCCGTAAATCAGCAGCCCAAGTCCCGCTCCAGAAAGACTCTGCTCCGCGCCTTGCCAGCCGTCGAGCCAAACCGAAACCACGAGCCCGCAGGCAAAAAAAGGAAACACAAGCCAGTTCGGAATCCGCCGGCTGCGAAGATCCGTGTAGGTAGCCACTCCCAGAACAAGGACAGTTGGCCACCAGGCAAACGAATGCATTACACGGGCTCCTTCTCCTGAAGGCCTTCCAGGAACACAATCAACTAAAGCAATTCCCGCGCCAAACTCCAGTTGCCATGAAGCCATATCGATTCAGTCAGATGGGTACAAATTGACCCATCGGGTGTGCACAACTGTTTACGCCTCACTCCCACCTGGAGTGATCCGTATACACCTCTCGGTCCCCTTCGACTCGCCTCGATAACCCATCTAACTCATTGCTAAATCAGAAGATTACGAAGCCGGATACGAAGGTCAGCCCAGCCTGTCCTATGGAAAATCTGATCTGTCGCCTGGTCCTCGATGAGAGAATTCCCAGCAATTTGTGTCTCTTTCCGCTTCACAATTGTTACCAAAGTCTGATCTTTAGTAGCACCAAAGAGGAATGTTCCCTTCGCCACCATTTGCCGATGATGAACTCACATCGCCCTAGCCTCTTAAATGGCGTCGCGCTATCGGCGACATAGAAGTTCGCCCGCCAATGACCAGAATTGGACTGTTTTCGGAAGACCGCTCTTTGCACCCGCTTCTTTCTTCTGCCCTAGGTAAGGACTTCGAGGTCCTGCTCCAGCCAGATGGAGATGGAACGGACGCTCTCGCGTCCGCTCCCGACTGCGACGTCATGATCCTCGACCTCTACTCCTCCCAGGACACGCTGCAATCCCGGCTTGAATTTGCCCGGCGCATGATCGCCTCCAGCGTCCCCTCCATCCTGATGGCCGAAGACAGCTTGCGCTCCACCGCCTTCGAGCTCGTTCGTTCCGGGGCCTTTGGCTTCTGTCGGCGCCCGCCATCCATTCGCGACCTCAAGACCATGCTTGTCCGGGCCTGCGAAACCTCCGCGCTCAAGCAGCAGCTGCACAGTGTCCAGCAGCGCATCGAGGAGCCAGGTAATTGCGACCGCATCATCGGATCGAGCCCCGGCATGCAACGCGTCTACCAGTTGGTGCGCAGCGTAACCAATCTGAACGCCGCTGTTCTGGTCACCGGCGATAGCGGTACAGGCAAGGAGCTTATCGCCCGCGCCATCCACAACCTCGGCAGCCGCGCGAACAAGCCTTTCGTAGCCGTCTCCTGTGGCGCCATCCCAGAAACGCTCATTGAAGCCGAGTTATTCGGCCACGAGAAAGGCGCCTTTACCGGCACCGTCGGCTCGCGTGAAGGCTACTTTGAGCAGGCTTCGGACGGTACGCTGTTTCTCGATGAAATCGGTGACCTGAGCGTCTTCACGCAGGTCAAGCTCCTTCGCGTCCTCCAGCAGATGGAATTCAGCCGCCTCGGCTCGAACAAGCTCATTCCCTTGCGTGCGCGCCTCATCTTCGCCACACACCAGGATCTGGGCAAGCTCGTGGCCGAAGGTAAATTCCGCCAGGATCTCTTCTATCGCATCAACGTCATGTGCATCGATTCACCGCAGCTCCAGGAGCGGTCAGAAGACATTCCCCTCATCGCTGGCCATTTCCTGCGCCACTATTCGAACGTCTTCCAAAAACCAATGGACTCAATCGAGCCTGCGGCCATGGAGATGCTTCAGAACTACTCTTGGCCAGGCAATGTGCGCGAGCTTGAAAACGTCATGCAGCGAGCCATCATCCTGGCTCCCGGCCGCGTGGTCCGCGCCGAGGACTTGAACCTCAAAGCGCACGAACCGGAAGAGGATGCAGCCGCCTTCGAACAGATCGTCGACATCGCCGACTATCAGTCATCAGGTTCGTTCGAGCGCCAGCTTCGCGACTACAAGATCCACCTCGCCGTCGCCGCCGTTCGCGAGAACAACGGGAACAAAACCCTGGCGGCGCGCAGCCTCTCCATCTCCCGCGCCTATCTTCACAGGCTCTTGCGGCTCGCCGATGACGATGCTCTCCCCGCGTCCGATCCGCTCTATGCAGAACACAAGCTGCGCGAGACGGTCACTGCCTGACACACAAAAAACAACCGCGAACCCTGCGGCAGTTCGAAGCCTGCGCTCTCGGCGCGGACTTTCTTCTTAGGCCTTGAATCACGCGAAATAATCGACCTGCTTCGGTGGCGCCGCTTCGCTGGCCTCCGCGCCCGCAGCCGTCTCGTCCTCAAGCGCGAGATCGTCCTCTTCGTTCTCCTCCGCGCCGGCGGCTTTTCTCCCGTTCCGTTGTTCTCCGTCGTCGCCCGGCCTTGCTGAAGCGTCGATGTCGAAGATCGACGGGGGCCGAATCTCCGACTGCGGCGCCCTCACGGCTGGCAATGCGCGAATTCCCGGAATGGGTGCTATCTCCATCTTCACGTCCCGGTTGCTGTCGCTGTACATCGGCAAGAAAGGAAAAGTCTTTAATCTTCGTCCATCATTTCTGTCCGATTCTTGGACACTTTGATCGAGATCCAACATCTCTGGCGCCACCTCGCCGCCCCGCCTTCGCCGCGTGTTCCGGATGTTACGATAGGTTGCATCCGTTTCGGAGGTCGCCAACCATGATTGAATCTTCCGCGCCTACAGCGCTTACATCCGAGCAGATTTCCAACCTCACGCGCCAGAACAACTACGGCACGTGGCGCTTTCAGAAAACCTGGAAACCGCTCTATATCGCGGATGCAGAAGGCTGCTGGTTCATCGACGGCGCGGGCAAGCATTACCTCGATTTCAGCTCGCAGCTCATGTGCGTCAACCTGGGTCACAAGAATCCCCACGTGGTCGAGGCCATCGCCGAGCAGGCTCGCGAGCTCTGCTACGTCGCGCCGGGATACGCCACCGCGTCGCGCGCCCGCCTCAGCGCCAAGCTCCTCGAAGTCCTCCCCGAGGGGCTGAACAAATTCTTCTTCGCCACAAGCGGTACTGAAGCAAATGAAGCGGCCTTCAAAATCGCCCGTATGTTCACCGGCAAAACCAAGATCATCTCCCGCTACCGCTCTTATCACGGCTCAACCATGGGCTCCATTGCAGCCACCGGCGATCCGCGCCGCTGGGCCATGGAGCCTGCGGGCAAGGGCGCGGGCGTCGCCTTCGCGCCTGAGACCAACTGCTACGACTGCCCCATCAAGCACACCTACCCCACTTGCAACATCGCCTGCGCCGACTACATCGAGCACATGATCCGCAACGAAAGCGATGTCGCCGCAATCATCGTCGAGCCGGTCGTCGGCACCAACGGCGTCCTCGTTCCGCCGCCCGAGTACTTCCCGCGCCTGCGCGAGATCTGCGACCGGCACGGTGTCCTGATGATCGCCGACGAAGTCATGGCCGGTTGGGGCCGCACTGGGAAGTGGTTCTCTCTTGATAACTGGAACGTCAAGCCCGACATTCTCGTTACTGCCAAGGGCATCACCTCGGCCTACGTTCCTCTCGGCCTTTGCGCCACCACCACCAAAATCGCCGACTACTTCGAGGACCACTACTTTTCACACGGTCACACATACGAAGCGCACCCGCTCACCCTCGGCCCCGCCGTCGCCACCATCGAAGAAATGCAGCGCCTCAAGCTCGTTGAGCGCGCCGCGGAGCTCGAGCCCTACGTCCGCCAGAAGCTCGAAGCCCTGAAGGCCGAACACGTTTCGATCGGTGACGTGCGCGGCCTCGGCCTCTTCTTTGCTGTTGAGATTGTGAAGAATCGCAAGACCAAGCAGCTCTTCAACACCATGCGCGACAAGGTGGAAGGCAAGCCGCTCGTCGTCGATCAGATCGCCGCCAAGATGATGGCGCAGGGCGTCTCGATTCAGGCCTGGGTCAGCCACTTCGTCATCGCCCCGCCGCTCATTGTCACTAAAGAAGAGCTCGACCTCGGCATTGCCGCCCTCGACGAGCACCTCTCAATCGCCGACGCGCTGGTGGAAGCCTGACCAGTTTCAAACGTGTGGTGCCCGACGTCTCGTCCGCTGCCGCGGTTGAGATGTCGGATAGCGCAACCACTTAACAACCTGCTTGCTTCAGCGCACAACTCCAATCGTGCTATCGGATACGACAAAGAATCCTCGGGCCTTTAGCCTTTGCACAAGACAATCCGCGCGCCTCAAAACTGTAGTACATTTGTCTTGGCGCGCAGGGCGCCGCCCGTCCGCGGAAAGGACCGAGTCTACCTGAGCATTTGGCGCACCAAAGCCTTCACGAATCTCCTTTGCCCGGCATAGCGGACCGCGGGCGCGCATCGAAGGAGGTCGGTCATGCCTAGTCGCCACTTACCCGTCCGTCCCAATCTCGATCAACTTCGGCACCAGGCCAGAGATTTTCTGCGCTCCATCAGGCGTAACGATCCGGCCGCCATCGCCGACTTGCGCACCTTTCATCCCAGCCCGCCTGATCTCGCATCCATTCGCCTGGCAGACGCGCAACTTGCCCTCGCACGCAGCTATGGCATCCCCAGTTGGCCGCGTCTCGTGACCGCATGTCGCATGACAGACGCCATCTGCCGCGACGACATCGAAACGGTCCGGACCCTTGTTTTGCGCGATTCGCGGTTGCTCGAAGAAGACGCGCGTGGTGCAAAAGGCAATTGGGGACCGCCCATGTCCTACGCTGCAAACCTCGGCCAGAACGCCGTCGTCGAAATGCTTCGCAGCCTCGGCGCGTCCGACCTGCAATACGCCTTCGGCCGCGCCTGCCTGCAGGGCCAGGTGGCCACAGCGCGCAAGCTGCATGCCATGATGGGCAGTCCACCGATACCAGACGGTGATCTAAGTGGCCCAGCATACACCCTCAATGTCGCCGGCACCGAACTATTGCTCGAATTCGGCGCGCGTGTCTGCGATGAGCGCGGTGCCCGCCTCGCGCCCGTCGACGTCCTACTTGAAACAGACAGCCGCAACCCGGCCGCGCTACATCGTATCCTCGAGCTCTACGCCGCGCACGGGCTGAGGCTGCCCGATACGCCACCCATGGCAATCTATCGCGGGCGCATCGATCTCCTGGAAGAACATATTCGCCGCGATCCCGGCCTGCTCAAGCGAACATTCACGCACGAGGAAATCTATCCTCCCGAACTCGGTTGTCACGATGAAGTGATGGCGACGCACGGCACTCCGCTGGCCGGCTCAACGCTGCTCCACATGTGTGCCGATTACGACGAGATCGAAACAGCGCGCTGGCTGCTCGAGCGCGGTATGAATGTCGACGAAAAAGCTGCCGTTGATTTGGCCGGCTTCGGCGGACACACCGCGCTCTTCGCGACTGTCGTTTCCCAGCCAAACTTCTGGATGAACCACCGCGGCCAAAAACTGTCCGCTCCCTTCACCCGCCTGTTGCTCGACCACGGCGCCGATCCCAATGTACGCGCCTCATTGCGTAAACAGCTTCATCCCGGGTACGAAATCGCCGGCATGCACGAATACCGCTCCGTAACTCCGGTCAGTTGGGGGCAACAGTTTCACTTCCAAAAGCTCGTTAGCCAGGAAGCGATTCGCATGATCGTCGAGCGCGGCGGTCAGCCCTGAACAGAATCACATGATTCGGACTTTCGAAGTTGGAAAACAGAAAGCCGACAGCTGCGGGATGAACGCGGCCTCACGCCACTTCCTCCGCGCTCTCCGCCACTCCCGCCGGCGCCGCCAGCTTCATCATTGCCACATACGACGCGCCCGCAGTAAAGAACCCCACGAACCATGCGTAATCGTAAAGAAAGTGTAGCGGCTTCACGAATACGCCGATAAGCGCGATTCCAGCTCCGAGAGCGAGCGCAATCAACGCCCGCGGATTTACTCCCTTGCTGTAGTGGTACACGCCCTCGCGATGATAAAGCGAGTTCACATCCAGTTCCGTCCCGCGGATAAAAAAGTAATCGCATACCATGATTCCGGCCACCGGCCCCAGAAGCCCCGAATAGCCCACCAGCCAGCCAAAGATGTACGCGTCCGGCGTGGCCAGCAGCTTCCACGGGCACATCGCGAGGCCGAGAAATCCCGTAATCAATCCGCCCGTCCTGAAGCTGATCAGCCGCGGCCACAGATTTGAAAAATCGTTCGATGGCGACACAACATTCGCGCCAATATTCACGTTCAGCGTCGCCACTAGAACCGCAATCAGCGCCACGAAAGCGACCACCGGCTGATGGAACATCCCAATCAACTGCACCGGGTCCCAGATCGGCTTGCCGAACAACACGGCCGAAGCAGACGTCACCGCGATTCCCAGAAACGTGTATAGCACCATCGCTACCGGCAGTCCGAACGCCTGTCCCCACGATTGCGCGCTTTGCGACTTGGAATAGCGCGTGAAATCGGGAATGTTCAGTGCAAGCGTCGCCCAATAGCCCACCATCGCCGTCAGCGACGGGAAGAACACACTAAGAAACGCGCCCCTTGAATGGAACTGGCTCGGCGTCGACAGCATCGCTCCGAAGCTACCGGCCTTCATCCGGACCCAAACCAGCAGAGCCACTGCCATCACAAACATGAACGGTGCGCCAAACGCCTGGAGCCGCTTGATCGACTCCACACCCCGCCATACGACCACCATGTTCAACAGCCAGAATCCCAGGAAGCACGCCCACAAAATGCCGCCGTTTCCCTCCGCTCTCGGCCATATTACGATCAACAACGCGTCAATCGCGCTGCCGCCGATCCACGACTGAATTCCGAACCAACCGCACGCCACTACCGCGCGCAGCAGCGCCGCCAGGTTCGCCCCGCGCACCCCAAACGAGGCCCGCAGAAAAACCGGAAACGGAATCCCATACTTCGCGCCCGCGTGTGCGTTCAGCAGCATGGGAACGAGCACAATCAGGTTTCCCAGCAGCACCGTGCCAAGGGCCTGCTTCCAATCCATCCCCTTCGCGATCAGCCCCGATGCGAGCCGGTAAGTGGTGATCTCCATGCACATCGAGAACCACAGCGCCGTGTAGTTGTAGAAACCCCACGTGCGCTGGTCTGGTGTGGTCGGCGTCAGGTCGCGGTTCGATAGTGACGGATCCACGCTGCTCACGGGACCTCCTCCGTGAAGTCGGACAGTATCTATCTAAAGTAAGACACTTCGGTGCCCCAGGCCCCTCCGCAGCGGCGGACAGGAACTGGGGAAGCACGAACGCTAGTCCTGCACTGGAAAGCTGACAGCGAGCCGTCCTCCAGCAGCTACTTCCACGCCCCGCCACGCGCCTCGCGCCGCAGATACTTCCCTCGCCCTGGCTTGCCGATGAACTTCCCACCACTCACAATCAGCTCGCCGCGCGAATACACATCGCGTGCATTTCCGCGCACCTTGAATCCTTCGAACATGGAGTAGTCCACGCGCATGTGGTGCGTTTTGGCGCTGATCGTATAGTCCTCTGCCGGGTCCCACAGCACCAGGTCCGCGTCGCTTCCCGCAGCCAGCACACCCTTCTTCGGATACATCCCAAAGATTCGCGCCGGGGCAGTCGATACAAGTTCCACAAATCGATTAATCGAGAAATTCCCCTGCCCGACACCGTGGTGATGCAGCAGTTGCAGCCGGTTCTCGATCCCAGGCCCGCCATTCGGAATCTTCGTGAAGTCATCCTTGCCCAGCGCCTTTTGGTCTTCGAAGCAAAACGGGCAGTGATCGGTCGACACCACCTGCAGATTGTCCTTGCGCAATCCCTCCCACAGCTTCGGCTGGTTCTTGCGCTCGCGCAGCGGCGGCGTAAACACATACTTCGCGCCCTCCCAGCCCTTGCCCTCCATGTTGTCTTCGATCGAGAGCAACAGGTACTGCGGACAGGTCTCGGCAAACGCGGGCAAGCCGCGGTCGCGCGCCTCGCGCACCTGGTTCAGCGCATCCTCGCTTGAAAGATGCACGATATAGATTGGCACGCCGGCAATCTCCGCCATGGCGATTGCACGATGCACAGCCTCGGCCTCGGCCTTCGTCGGCCGCGTCAATGCGTGATAAACCGGCGCGGTCTTCCCTTCGGCCAGCGCCTGCTGCACAATCACATCGATGACCGAACCGTTTTCCGCGTGCATGCAGATCAGCGCGCCATTCTTCGCCGTCTGCTGGAGCGCCTTGAAGATCGTGGCGTCGTCCACCATCAGCACGTTGGGATACGCCATGAATAGCTTGAAGCTGGCCACGCCCTCGCGCACCATGTCGTCCATGTCTTCGAGGCCCGCGTCTCCCAGGTCCGTGACGATCATATGCAGCCCGTAGTCGATGCACGCTTTCCCTTCGGCCTTCTTCCACCACGTATCGAGCGCCGTGCGCATCTTCGTTCCGCGCGCCTGGATTGCGAAGTCCACAATCGTCGTGGTTCCCCCGACCGCCGCAGCTCGCGTACCCGTCTCAAAATCGTCGGCCGATTTCGACCCTCCGAAGGGCATATCGAGATGCGTGTGTGCGTCGATTCCTCCAGGCAGCACCAGCAGCCCCGTCGCATCCACCACTTTGTCCGCCGCGCTCGCCGGAATCCCCGCGCGCACTTCCTTGATCACCGCGCCATCAATGAGCAAATCCGCCTTGACGCTGGCGTCGGCATTCACAATCGTTCCGTCTTGAATGAGAACCTTAGGCATTGCTTTCACCCCATCCAATCTTCAATCACCGGCTTTTGTGGCATTTCGCCTTCTCAGGCCAGGAACAGTGAAGGAGCACTTCACACTGCGGCTCAATTTACGGTTGCTGCGTCTGCGTCACGCACGCCGCTCCCCGCGTACGTTCGTCCCACGTCTCCGGCTTCAGTCCCGTATCTACCTGCACCATCGTGATGCATCCATCCACCGGACAAACCAACGAGCACAGGTTGCACCCCACGCACTCCGTTTCGTCAACGCGAGGAATCCGCTCGAGCGGCGTCGGGTACGGACCCTCCGCAAATGCAGCCGCGCGCTCCCCGCGCGTCACCGGCGTTTCGGCAATCGAGGCGCGGCTCTCTGCTTCCTTAGTCGCCGGCGTCCGATGCAATTCCACATGCCCGTCAACCGGCCCGGTCACACGGTCCAGATGAATGCACTGATGCGCGCCGTCCCAACACGCGATGTGGCACAGATCGCACCCAATGCACTTCTGCTCGTCGATGCGCGCCACGATCTTGTAGTTCAGGTTCAGGTGCTTCCACTCGGTCACGCGATTCAAGGACAACCCGCGAAAATCCTCGAGCGTCTTGAAGCCCTTCTCGCGCATCCAGTTGTCCAGGCCCTCCACCATGTCCTCGACGATTCGATAGCCGTAGTGCATCACCGCCGTGCACACTTGCACTGTTCCGCATCCCAACAGGAGAAACTCCGCCGCATCTCGCCAAGTGCAGATTCCGCCGATCCCCGAAAGCGGCAGCGCCGACTCCGGATCGGCCAGAATCTGCTGCACCATGTTCAATGCGATCGGTTTCACTGCCGGCCCGCAGTACCCGCCGTGCGAGCTCTTCCCGTCCACATTCGGCCGCGGTACAAATGTGTCCAGGTCGATTCCTGTAATCGAATTGATCGTATTAATCGCCGATAGTCCTTCGGCCCCACCGCGCTTTGCCGCCCGCGCTACCGTGCGAATATCGCTGATGTTGGGCGTCAGCTTCACCAGCACCGGCGTCCGCGCCTTTTCCTTCACCCACTCGGTAATCATCTGGGCGTACTCTGGCACCTGGCCCACCGCCGAACCCATCCCGCGCTCGCTCATGCCATGCGGGCAACCAAAATTCAGCTCCAACCCGTCCGCTCCCGCATCCTCGGTTCGCGTTACAATTTCGTGCCATGCCTCGCGCGTCGACGCCACCATGAGCGATGCAATCACCGCGTTCCGCGGATAGCGCTTCTTCATGTCCGCCATCTCGCGCAGATTCTGCTCCACGGTCCGGTCGCTGATCAGCTCAATATTGTTGAACCCCATGATGCGCTGGCCGTTCCAGTCCGTGGCTGAGTAGCGTGAGCTCACATTGGTGATCGGCTCGCCGATCGTCTTCCACACCGCGCCGCCCCAGCCCGCGTCGAACGCGCGCATGATCATCTCGCCCGTATTCGTCGGCGGCGCCGAAGCCAGCCAGAACGGATTGGGGGAGTTGATGCTGCCCGCAAAACTCCGCACTCCAATGTCAGGCATGGGCCACCTCCGCAGTTTTCAGAATCGCAAGCGCGGCACGTTTGCCCCCGGCCACTGCGTCCACCACTTCGCGCCCGCCGTTCACGCAATCGCCGCCGGCATAGTACCTCGGGTTCCCCGTTTGGCCTGTCACGCGATCGGCCACAATCTTTCCATCGCGTACCTCAACGCCGCGCAGCTCCTGCAAAAGCTGCGTCAGCGGCGACTGCCCGATCGCAGGCACCACTAAATCGCACGCAATCGCCGACTGCGAGTCAGGAACGACCTCAAGCTTTCCACCTGCCTCGCGCACCTGCACCGTTTCGAGCAGCAGTCGGCCGTGCTCGCTCCGCCCAATCGCCACCGGCTGCCTCCGCCAAAGAAACTGCACGCCCTCCTGCTTGGCGTGCTCATACTCAAATTCGAACGCCGACATTTCGTTCTCGCTGCGCCGGTACAACATGTAGACCGTGTCCGCACCCAGTCGCCGCGCGGCATTGGCTGCGTCAATGGCCGTGTTTCCCGCGCCCACCACCACCACCGTCCCGTGCAGCTCGCGCAGGTGGCCCGTCTTGTACGCGGCAATCAGCTCCAGAGCGTTCATCACGCCTTCCGCTTCTTCGCCAGGAATGTTCAGCCGCTGCATCGCGCCCAGCCCCAGCCCGAGAAAGACAAAGTCAAACTCCGCTTCCAGCGCCTCCAGTGTTGCGGCCGAATCCACGTCCACTCCACACCGGAATTCCACTCCTAGCCGCCGGATCATCTCCACTTCGCGCACGCTGTCGGCGGCCCGTAACTTGTACTCTGCTACGCCGTACGTATTCAATCCGCCCGGCAGCTCGCGCCGCTCGATAACCGTCGCCCGCGCACCCTGGCGGCACAACTCCGCCGCGCATGCCAGCGACGCCGGGCCGCCGCCAATGCAGGCCACGCGCAGATTGTGCGTCCCCGGTGCAGCCACCTGCACTGTCTCATCCGACGCCCAGAACGCGTCCATCGCGTGCCGTTGCAATTGCCCAATTTGAATCGGCTTCCGATTCTGCCGCGTCAGCACGCACGCGCCCTCGCACAGCACGTCCACAGGACAAACCCGTGCGCAGCTCGCCCCCAGAATATTCGCGTCCAGAATTCGCAGCGCCGAACCGCGCAAATTTCCTGACGCAATGCGCTTGATGAACCCCGGCACATCGATATGTGTAGGGCACGCCGCCGTGCACGGCGCGTCGAAGCAATTCAGGCAGCGGTCCGCCTCAATCACCGCGGCCTGCGCAGTCAGCGCCGGCTTCAGCTCGCCGAATCGCGCTCGTAGCTGCTCGTCATGCGGTAGTGCTGCGGTGCTCATGAGAACCCCATGAAAGTCAGGACACAATTCGAATTGCGCCGCGACTCGAATCTCGAAACCTCGAAGCTTCGGCCCCAGAAAAATCGCCTTACGATGCCACCAGCGGCCCGTACAAATCGGGCCTGCGGTCGCGATAGAACTGCCACGTCCGCCGCACTTCGGCAATCTCGTCCAGATTCAGGTCGGTGGTCAGCACCTCGTCCTTGTCGCGCCCGGCCTCCGCAATGATCTTCCCGCGCGGATTGCAAAAATAGCTCGTTCCGTAAAACTCGCCGATGTTCCACGGCGCCTCGGTCCCCACGCGATTGATCGCCGCGATAAAGTACCCGTTCGCCGCCGCGTGCGCCGGCTGCTCCAGCTTCCACAGGTACTCGCTCAGCCCCGCCACGGTCGCCGATGGATTGAACACAATCTCCGCGCCGTTCAGTCCCAGGCACCGCGCGCCTTCGGGAAAGTGCCGGTCGTAA